>WPCI01008965.1_pt1 | contig 12993 bp, 7 predicted proteins | sample 5399871 | NCBI WGS metagenome assembly WPCI01 (sample SAMN12869469, study PRJNA574797) | sludge metagenome | isolation source: wastewater treatment of pH7 | place: China:Beijing | collected 2019-05-20
GTTTGGATTTGGAATGCTAGTTATTACTACTTGGAATGAAGCTGTAATTGTAGTATTAGCATTGATGCTACCAATATTGATGCTAGCTGGTGTAACGCCTGGCTGAGTAACACTGTTAACTATAACGCTGTTTGGGACAAAGGCGGTTCCATTCGCAATTGAATCAGATAGTAATACATTGTTCGCTGCAACATTTCCATCGTTAGTAAGAGCAAAGGTGTAAGTTAATACATCGCCAACTTCCGCAAACGTTTTATCTACAGATTTATTAACATGGAGATTTGCTAGTCTAATTGTTGATGTAACAGAATTAGAATTTGCTGTTTTTGAAGTCGGTGGCAAACTTGGATTTACAGTGTAAATATAAGAGGCGAAAGCGTTATTAATGATAGGATTTTGGGCAGTAATGTTAATGACTGTTACTTGAAAGGATAAGGTAAAAGTAGCTCCACCAGGAATTGTGCCGATAGGTAAAGCAACAAGAGAATCTACATTCTGCAAAACTCCGTTTAGTGTTACAGTACCAAGAGTCAATATCGTTCCGTTTGGAAGTGGATCTGTTAGTTGAACGTTATTAGCGGTTGCATTTCCACTGTTTGTAATAAGGATTGTATAACTTATCGTTTCGCCAATTGTGGCAAATTGTTTGTTAGTTGATTTTGTTAATGTTAAATTCGCATTGTTAATTTGAGTGGAAACGAGATTAGAAGAAATGTTTTTTGTAACGGGAGATTGGCTAGGGTTGACGGTATATTGATAAGAAGCGCTTGATCCGTTAGATACGACATTTGACGCGGGTATTGTGTTTACTACTACTTGAAATGCAACAGTTTTTATTGTGCCGCTTGGGATGGATCCAATGTTCACACCGCTAGCGGGATTTGCGCCCACTTGTGTCGTGCCATCTATTGTTAAACTGTTTAGAACAAAAGCTGTTCCAGTAGGAATGATATCTGTAAAAATAACATTGTTCGCATTTGTATTACCTGTACCTGTAAAGGAAACGGTGTACGTTAGTGTATCACCAATATCTGCAAAATTTTTATCTACTGCTTTTGCCATTGTTACAGTAGCGTTATTCACTTGAGTAGATACGATATTGGTCGTATCAGTCCCGCTTACTGCCGGTTGATTTGGCACAGGAATGTATTGATAAGTTGTTGTACCACTATTTAATATGGGATTTGTTTGCGGGATAGAAGGAACGAATACTTGAAATGAAACCGTAGTCGTAGAATTAGCAGCAATAGATCCAATTGATATACCAGTAGCGGGATTTGCGCCAGCTTGGGTAACTCCGTTCACAGTTACGCTCCCTGGAATGAAAGTAGTCCCGCTAGGAATCAGGTCCGTATATATAACATTTGTTGCAGCGATATTTCCTATATTAGCTAAGGCAATACTGTAAGTTAGCGTTTCACCAATATCGGTAAAAAGTTTATTAACTGATTTTGTGCCATTAATATCTGCGAGGTTAACTTGTGTTCCAGCAGAGTTGCTTGTTGCAAGACCGTTAAAGGTCGTTCCACCGGCGATTGGTGTATATTGAAATGTAATATTAGCAGTGTTAGAAATCGGATTTGGATTTGGCAGAGAAACGACAGTCGCTTGGAAAGTTACTGTACGAGAAGCACCATTATTGATTGTTCCAAGAGATATACCAGCGGCAGGATTTGCATTTGTTTGTGGTATGTTATCTACCATTACAGTGCCAGGTATAAAGGAAGTCCCATTAGGGAGAATGTCTGTCAAAATAACGTTATTGGCGGGAAGAAGTCCGGTATTAGGGATAGTAACTGTATAAGTGAGAATGTCTCCAATTGTAGCTACACTTTTATTCACGCTTTTCGTTGCTTGTATATTAGGTGAGTTTATATTAATTTGTAAACCGACTGTATTTAACATGTATGCATCTCCGTTAGTTGTTAAACGGATTGCGGCAGATACTTGAGAATTTGTTAAATAGGGAGAAATATCAATGGAAGTAATGTCCCAGCCTTGTCTTCCTGCAGAGATGTTTGTACCTGAAGAAGCACTTTGATTTCGCGTTCCAAATGTCCCTGTTGTATCTAAGTTTCCTGCAGCATTATTAATTTGGGAACCGAAGAAATTATTTATGGCATTATTTGGTCCGGATAAAGCGTTTAATGAACTGAAATTTGGTCCGAATAGAGCCTGATCCCCAATTAAATCAGCATCCCCTTCGGTAGAACTCAAAAATAATCGTCCGCTTACAGGTCCTCCGGAAGGTGTTAAAAATCCTGAAACAGCTACATCTGCACTACCGGTATCAGCAGAAACACGGTTACCCGCTACATAAATGGTTAAGTTTCTTGCTGGCAATGTCCCATTTTGATAAGCGACAATGAGCGTCCATCCAGAAGAATTGATAGCCCCATTAGAAGCATCTAAAGGATCAACAAGTCCAGGGACAGAGCCAGTTGTATAAGAGCCAGATCCAGCAGCTTGAACGAGAGATGTTACATCTGCAGATCGTGTATAGAATCCAAATGTGACAGATCCAGAAACGAAAGTTTGATTTGAAGCTGTAACAGCCGAAGGGGTAATTGGGTATGTTGAAACAGGTGTAGTAAAAGAAACAGGGTTTCCTAAAACACTCGTAATGTTTTGATCACGAGATAAATAGTTTCCACCCCAAACGAGTTCTGCGTAAAGAATCGTACTACCAGCAGGGATATTTAATACAGCGGTAGAACTATTTTGTGTATAGTTTAACGTTGTACCAGCAGGAAAAGTAGGTACTTGTAAAGCGGTATTCGTAGTTACGAATGCACCAATTGCCCCGATTGTACCAGCACGGTTTTGGTTACTAATTTTACTTAAACCTAGTGTGTTCCCTGTAATCGCAAGTGCCCCGTTAGTAGTGGTAGAAAATCGATTCGTAATGGGCATTTTTTCACCTCATTTGCATATAGTTTTGGTCAAAATACGATATGCATATAAACAATCAAAAGGAACATGTATAATTGAACTATAAATTCCTTCCTTAATCATTGGAAGGAATTTAATAGTAACAAGGGCTATTTTTAAATCAGTTAATATTAACATTAAAGGAAACTCCAGGGACACAAACATTGATTTATAAAACTGCATTTGTTCCTCTATTTTGTTTATTTTGACTTTTGGATAGCACCACATGCCCATCAACTTAAGAATTTAGAATTACCCCAAAATGAAAAAAATAAGCTTTTTGTTACTTAATAACGGTGTGTCTGTAGCCCTAAAAGGGGCATTTAATTATTAGAATATAATTATTACATTATCGCATACAGTAAAACATATATTTAATAATAGGAAACAGGATTAATACCTTAGCTAAATTTAAATGATTCGTACTATATCTATCAAGAAAAACCTATTCAAGATTAATTAAAATTCAATTATCTGAGCTTTTTTCAAATCAGCAAACCATTCACCTATTATATCGTTATGATGCTTAATAATTTGGGATGCCGATAATAATGTAGTGTCATATGTACTATGCCCATCTTCAACAAGAGTAACATCATACCCTAAGCTATATGCACGTCGACACGTCGCATCTATACATATTTCAGACTGAACGCCTGTAATCACAATGTGTTCGATGTCCCTTTTATTCAATTCTTGTTGAAGACTTGTTTCATGAAATGAATCAGGGTGGTTTTTTTCAAGAACGATATCTTCAGATAGTGGAGCTACAGATTCATGAATTGCCCATTCCGGATTTCCATGCTCTAATAAAGATCCTGTTTTCCCATTAAACTTCATGTAAAAAATAGGCGCTTGGACAGTACGAGCTTTATGGATTAACAATTGAATGTTTTTTAATAATTCAATTCCTTTATATAGCATTCTTTCTTCTTTAAATGAACCCACTTGTACATCTATAATAAGCAATGCTGCATAGCCTTTTATCATAAACGACCACCTCACATTTTGATTAAAATCATACAAGTAAAATATGTATAAAATAAGTATCCATTTTTAAAGTATCCAAAATGGATAGAGAATATAAATATGTGGAATCATGAATTTTTTTATCTTCAAGCTAGAAATGAATACATTAATAAAGTTTGTATTGCTTAATGTAGCCTAGAGGTGTTTGAATGTAGTGAATTTCGCACGTACAGTGTTAAGTGGCGCAAAAGATGGAGATAACTTCAAAGTCTTACCTATCGCAACGATGGGGATGAAGAATGACCATAAATAGAACCTGTTGTTTATAACAGGTTCTAATCAGAGTTATAGGCTCAATTACAGGAACTACAGATCTACTGGGGGGTAGTGTAATTCCTGATTAAAATTAAGATATGTTAAAAAATTTTAAATATGATTAATCAAATGATAACTAAACAAAATCGTTATTTTAAAGTGACTCAAAAAAGAGCACAGATATAAATGTGCTCTTAGAGAGGTAGGTTAAGTATCCTATTGGCCATTGTTCAAAGTTAATATATGTACGTTTAACTAAAAAGTGAAAAATAAAAACAGGATAGTTAGAAAAAAGCTAACTGTTTCATTGCAACTTGTAAAAAAGAATGTGGGAGGTTCAAAAAAGAAACTATATATAATTATACAAGTAAAACAGAATTGTACAGCATGAAAAGGAGCACTACATAAGTGAGTGCTCATCGATAAGGAGGTAACTTTTTTAGCTAAACACCCTTCTTAAAGAATATGCTGGAAAAGTGGGAAATAAAACTAAAATATAGTAACTAATGATGTTATGAATAACAATTTATAGGGAGAGGTTTAATGTTGTTATTATTTAAATAATAAAGCAGCTAGCTCAATGAACTAACTGCTTTATTGTCCAACAATAACGATACCCACAATACGTTGTAACTTAAAGTTACAACTATAGTATAAACGGAATTAAAAATATTATGTAAAATTAAAAGTGAGCTAAATAAGGAAACTAAAAAGAGCACTAGGTACAAGTGCTCTTTAAAAGAAGACCCTATGAGTTAATAGCTACATATCCGTAATATATGATGACAAACAAGTTAATATAAAAGAGCATTCAGCAGAAAACTAACTGCTCATTCCTAGAAGAAAAGGAAAAACAAAATTAAAGAAGTCACTGTGAATTCAAGCTGCATCAGCCCATCTATAGCATTGGACATAATGAATAGAAACAATAAGGTCATTAAAACTCACTTATAAAAACGTAAAGGAGGCACTGCTTAAATTGTAGTATCTCCTTTTAAAAAAGTTAAGTTCAGCTTTACTTCTGAAATCAAAACAGATAATAAAGTTGTTTATTTCCTTGTGAAACTAAAGCTACCATATAGTTGAATAATATAAATTGTTTTATTCGAATATATAGTTTTAACATTGACTTTCCGTCCTTATCCAATAACGGAGTAAATTCCCCTGCATATCCACTCAACTAAATAAATGATGAATTCCTATTTCTTTATCTACCATTATTACTCGTGAACACATAATTTAGAATTTTATTCGGAAAAACTCAAAAAGGCAGCTAGAAAAAACTAACTGCTCTAGTAAATACTATGAATACAATGTTTATTCGTATTCAAACTTGGATTACCTATATTGTTAACATGCCCTAAAAATTTATTCAATAAAAGAGCAGTTAGCCCAGTCTAACTGCTCGATGCAGAGGTATTGTATGCCGAGTTATTGATTTTATTCAAGGAATAAAGAAATTGTATTTATTTGAAAAATATAGTTGAAGAATTTTATAGAGAAAATGTAGCAAATTCTATATTACAAGAGATACAAGGTGTAGCTCCAATAGAAGACAGAAGTACGAAGACCTAAACAACTTTCTGAACCAAATTTTAGTAAGGCTTCAACTAATTTAACTGCATTTGAAACAAAACTAAATAGTAAAACCTAATTAAATGTGAAATTCAACTAAAATTTAATTCTACATAAATAACAAAAGATATTCATGAAAATGGATACTTTCTCTTCTAAAAAGTATCTATTTTATGTCCATGTACAAGTGTAGAAAGACATAAAAGTCTAAACTAAAATCTCACAAATAATTGTTGATAAATAGTAATTACCATATAGCAATAGGATTTGTAAATAATAATCAAACCACATACCTAAAATCTCGAAGATTATACTTTAATGAAAAGAATTCGAGGACTTTTTGCAAAGTACGAAAAATTAGAACGTGAACTTAAAGAAGTTAAATATTGCTTGTTGAAAGCAATATTTGTAGCACATAAGATTAATACGTAAAGCAATTATCTTTATATAATCTTGATATGAATTTTACTTTGTCTTTCTATAAATATGATTTTATCTAAATATAAACAAATTACACTCTCCTTATAAAGCATCGAGGAGAGATAATGTTGAATCCATTTAGAAAAACAACCCTGTTTGTATTTACACTATCAGTATTAAATACAAACATTGGTATGTCACATGGTGATATTCCTATATTTACTAAAATACAACCTGCAATACCACAAGAGGAGAATGCAAAATCAGAAGTAGAATATATGAGAAATGAATCAGTAGAATCAGAAAAGGTACTTGAAAAAGAAAATAGGCCCATAGAGCAAGAAAAAGTGATAGTAAGGCCATTGGATGTGCCGCTGATTCTACAAAAACCAGAATTGATGAGAGGTTGTGAAGTAACGAGCCTTGCTATGGTGTTGCAATTTTCAGGTGTACAAGTCGATAAGATGGAACTCGCTGCAAAGATAAAGTCTGTACCATTTCAGGGAAAGGGTATAAAGGGGAATATGCACAAAGGGTTTATTGGGGATATAGCTACATTTGATAAACCTGGACTAGGTGTTTATGTAGAGCCGATTTTAGAATTGGCAAAGGAGTATGTTTCAGAAGAGAAAGTGAAGGATCTAAGTCACAAAGAACCTCAGCAAATATATGAGGCGATAGACAGAGGGCAACCTGTATGGGTATTAACAAATGCCCGTTTTAAACGGTTACCTGATGATGAATTTTATACATGGCGTACAGATGCAGGAGAAATGAAAGTAACATATCACCAGCATAGTGTCGTTGTGACCGATTATGATGAACAATATGTATATATTAACGATCCACTAAAGAAGGACAAACACAGAGCAATTGATCGGAATAGTTTTGAACAAGCCTGGATTCAAATGGGAAGACAAGCGATGACAGTTTCAATGTAAAACGAACGTAGATTGGATGAGAATAGAGATGAAAAAAGTTTTAATAGTTGAAGATGAACAGATTATCCGAGAGACTGTAGCCCATTATTTCTCGCATGATGGATATGAAGTAATTACAGCGGAAGATGGTCAAATTGGGCTAGATTTGTTTGCTGAACAAGAGCATAATATCAGTTTAGTTATTTTGGATATTATGCTCCCATTAATGGATGGATGGTCAGTGTGTAGACGTATTCGAAAGAATTCTAATGTTCCTATTATCCTATTAACGGCACGAAGTGATGAAGATGATACGTTACTTGGATTTGAACTTGGGGCAGACGATTATGTAACAAAACCATTTAAACCGTCTATTTTATTAGCGAGAGCAAAACGTTTGTTCAAAGATACAAATCAACAAGTACAATATCAGGACTGTATTAATTTATGTGGTATTCGCTTAGATAAATCAGCACGTTCTGTTTCAATAGATGGACAAAAAATAGATTTTACACATACAGAATATGAAATTTTACACTCTTTAATGCAACACAAGGAACAAGTACTAACAAGAGAGCAGTTAATCACAAATATTTTGGGATACGATTATGATGGAGATGATAAAACACTAACTGCACATATGCGTAATGTAGGATTAAAACTTGGTGAGAAAGCAAAACACATTATTACAGTTGTTCGTACGGGTTATAAATTTGAGGTAGAAAAATGATGAGAAAGAAGATTGTGTTTCAGTTATTTTCTCTTACCTTTTTACTATGTTGCATGATTATCGCAGCTATCTTTTTCGGACAAATGTATGTGATGAAATACTTATATATAGATAAAGAAAAAGAAAATGTTCAGAAGCAATTACAACGGTACTATACATTTTATGAAGCTCATAAACAGGATGAAAATACACTCCAGAGGAAGGAACTCTTGTATGCTAATCAGCAGGGTATTATGATTGCTAGGCTCGATAAAGAAGCCAATATCAAGAAATTACCATCAGGAGATTATTATATAAAAACAGTTGATAAAAATGATTCGAGTCGATCCTCTAAGGTTGTGTTTAATAATTTAATCAATGCAAAGAAAGATATGGATCCTAATTTCAGTATATTAATTACAAGTTTACTCAATAAAACGACTAAACTAGCTATCATGGATACAGTAAGTAAAAGATCGAATAAAGACATAGTGATTCCTACAACATTGAGAATAAAAGGTTATGATGGAAATTTTGTTGCACCTACTTATTATCAGATTGATAAATATATGATGTCTGGTGCTAAAAATGGTATGAAGGTTTTTTCAAAAGAAGAAAGTGAGAAATATTATTTCTTAGAGGGAATTGTAAAAGAGATAAATTTCCCAGTTTACTTCAATTCAGAAATGAATAATACATTGTATAGTAATGAGGTGTTTACAAATCGTATTTTGCAATTTCAATCGGAATGGATCAGCGATAAAGTGAAATTACAAGGAGACGAATGGGTTCAGAATGAAATCAGTATAGATGGAATCAAGTATCTAGAAACGATAAAACCACTCATGCAAAATGGACAAGTAAATGAATTCATTTATACATTGTCTTCGTTACAACCGATTACAAAAGTGACAGATGTAATGAGTGATTATTATATATATATTATAGCATTTGTGCTGATTCTATCGCTGGTTGTATGTTTATATTATTCAAGAATTATTACCAAACCATTACTAAAAATTAATGAAGCAACGAAAAAAATAATGAAATTTCAATTTCAAGATAAGCTTTCTATCAAATCAAAAAATGAAATTGGTGAGCTTTCCTCTAATATTAATCAACTCTCAGAAAGAATGGAAGGATATATCAATCAGTTAAAAACAGACTTAGAAAAAGAGAAAAAATTAGAACAGACACGAAAAGATTTCATTGCAGGCGTTTCGCATGAATTAAAAACGCCACTCAGTGTCATGCAAATATCTGCATCTATGCTGCAAGATGGAATCGCGCCTGAAATGAATCAATATTATTGGGAAGCATTAGAAAAAGAAATAGAGAAAATGAATGTGTTAATAGATGAAATGTTGAATTTGGCTAAATATGAATCCGGAACGTACCAAATACAGATGGAGCAGGTTAATATAGGGAATTTAATTCAAAAGGCAGCAAAAGATTTACAAGTTCAAATTAAAGAAAAATCACTACACATCAAATTAAATATAGATAATGTTTGTGTTAAAGGTAAAACACATCTGTTAGAACAGGTCATAACAAACTTGTTTACCAACGCGATTCGCTATACAGATGCGAATCGAACCATTGTGATAGATGTAAACGAGAAACAACATGACGTATATATAGGGTTTGAAAATAAAGGGGCACATATAGCAGAAGAAAACATAGATAAAATATGGGATCAATTCTATAGAGTGGATAAATCAAGAAAAAGAGTATATGGTGGAACGGGTCTTGGACTTTCAATTGTAAAAAATATATTAGATTTACATAATGTAAAGTACGGTGTAACTAATACAAAAGATGGGGTATTGTTCTACTTCCATTTAGAAAAATGGGATACAAAGTAGTAAGATGTAACATTGATATTATAGATTTTACTGTGGTGTTAAAGGCGATTTACATTCATATAAATTATTTTTAAAAAGGTGCGGAGTCAACTGAAATGTACCCTTTAAAATGGACAGTTTAATAAAAAAAAACTGAAAAATCAAGCCCTGAAAAGATGATTCCGATATTCAATCGGAATCATCTTTTTTAATGTTCACTGATAACGATTATAATTATACCCCTCCATCTATTAATGGTATCTTTAGTAAAGTTGAAGAATATGTAGGCTAAAGCGTCCATAGCGTTGCTTTTTTTGGTTATATAAGGGTAATATCATATAGGAGTAGAGGCCATGCATATTTGCACCAGAACCGGTTAAAATTAAGGTGGTTCAGTTAGAGAAAGGAACTTTATGGTATCATTTTAGCGAGTTTTTTTATATTAAACTATATAAATAAGAAGTTGCATAAAGGTAAGTAAATATTATAATTGATTTTGAACCATTTAATCCAACAATAAATGACATAGCGATCAAACTTACTATGGTACTTTTTATACCGTTATTCTTAGCCTTGCTTATCAAAGTCATACTTATGAAATTTATGAGAGAATCGATTGCTGGCAGACTAGCATATCTATCTTGTCTATTTTTTATGTACTATGTATTTAAATTTGTTACAGAGTAGAAAGACATCTTAGGATGTCTTTTCTTTATAAATAACAGTAATGTAGTATTTAAGCCTATACGTTCACACAAGATTACATGTATTTAGTTCTGTATATCAATAAAATTTTGGAACTTGATTTTCTTATCCAATCAAGTTTCAAAAATGAAACTCTAAACTAAAAACTTATAAAGAATCTTTGATAAATAGCCATTATTATAAATTTTGTAGGTACTTTCATGTCTTAATAACAGGACATGAAAGTCTAAAACTTTTGAACATAGGACAAAAAACTCTAAACTACTTAGCCAGTAATATCTTTAACTTATTTTATTATAATAGATGAAAATAATGATAAAATTATACCTTTTTCCTAATTGCACGTGTGAATATTCTGATACAATAGAATTAAATAAATTTAAAGTTAGGGTGAAACGTAATGTGGGATAGTCATTTCCATGGTACTCCAAGTAAAGTGATAGTTGAAGAGATTTCTTCGGAAAACAATAGTGATAAAACTTTTAAAGTTGGACAAATATATTCACATCCATTATATGTTTATAAGCTAGAAATTTCTAAAATTGAAGCGTATAAAGGTGAAAGTTATAGTTATAGAAATGCTTCTATATTTGTAAAGCCTTGCTTTTTTAATAGGGAAAATGAAATTGTTAAATTAGATGAGTATGAGATGACTACAGAAGAATTGAACGCAGACAAATGGTGGATTGAATCAGAAAAGTAGAGGTGAGAATACTATGATTAATTTACTTATAAATACAGGTCTTTCTAAAAAGCTGTTAAGTGAATGGCATCCTATCAAGAATGGTCACTTGAATCCTGAAGATATTACATATGGAAGTTACGAATATATTTGGTGGGAGTGCTCTGAGGGACATGTTTGGGGATCAACTCCTAATGATAGGCTGAAAGTTGAAGATGAGCTTTGTCCAAAGTGTATGAAGAAAAAGCAGCAGCTAGATAAATTAAACAATGTTAATAAAATAGAAGCTAAATCACTTAGATGTATTGATCCAGATTTATCTAAGCAATGGAATTTCAAAAGAAATGCAGATGTAACACCTGATAATGAGATGATTGATGAAGAGAATTGGAATGTTAGATGGTGGATATGTGGTAAGGGTCATGAGTGGAAGGAGTCTGTTAGAAGTAGACTTCATGATAAAACTGTGTGTCCATACTGTTCAAATAAGAAAGTTTGCAAAGACAACTCATTAGCAACAATGTATCCAGAGATAGCAAAGGAGTTTTGTATCTTTGACACATGTTATCGGCAGAAATTCCGAAATCCATATGAGGCAATTTATACTTCAAATGAAGAAGTAATGTGGGTTTGTAAAGAAGGTCATATGTGGAGAGAAAAAATAAATTTAAGAGTGAAAAATGGTAAGGGATGTAGAACTTGTGAAAAGTATCAACAGTCAATTGCTCTTCATAACCCAGAAATAGCAAAAGAATGGCATCCTACAAAGAATAAAGAAGTATATGGTGTAACAACACCAGAGGAGACATCTACCAGATGTAACGAAAGAGCATGGTGGATTTGTGGTAAGTGTGGACATGAATATAAAGCAATGGTCAAAGCTAGACATGAAGGGGCTGCAAAATGTCCGTCATGTTATCCTCCAGAACCAAGGGTAAGAAAAAAGAAAAGAGAAGCTTTATTTCAAACTTATAATAAGATGGAAGATAATAGGGTTATCTTTGAGAAGAATTTAAGAGGAAAATTTAAAGATAGTGAAGGATAGCTTGAAATCTTTTTTCAAATTTGTGCTGGGAAGCTAAAAAACTAAAAAAGTGTCCTTTTTGCTTTTTTAGTTTTTTACATTTTATTTTGTGGAAATGAATTTAAATAAAAGCACCTATAAATCTCTAAGGTGCTTATTTTACTATATCTAGACCTTGCTATTTTGTGTAGCAAGGTCTTTTATTATATGTTCTATTTATAAAGTGAATTTAGTACGATAGAACATTTTCAATACTCCTAGAAATCATAGCAGTGCTTTTTTGTTATAAAGGATAATATTATATAGGAGTAGAAGCCATGCATATGACAAAAAAGAACAATTTCGGTAGGAATCCTGATTGTTCCCTGAAATGCGTCTTATATTTGCAAAAGAACCGGTTAAAATTAAGATTGTTCAGTTGGAGGAAGGAACCTTATGGTATCTTTTTAGCGAGTTTATTTGTATAATTTTATTATTTAAATAGAACGATAAGAGAAAGGTAAGTGAATATTATAATTAATTTCGAACCATTTAACCCAATAATGAATGACATAGCGATCAAACTTGCTATGGTACTATTTATACCGTTATTCTTAGCATTGCTTGTCAAAGTCATACTTATGAAATTTATGAGAGAATCCGTTGCTGGCAGGCTAGCCTATCTATCTTGTCTATTTTTTATGTACTATGTATTTAAATTTGTTACAGAATAGATAGGCATCTTAGGATGCCTTTTTTATAAATAAAAGTAACGTAGTATTTAAACATATACGTTCACACAAGATCACATGTATTTAGTTCTGTAAATCTATAAAACTTTAGTTTGGATTTTCTTGGCCCAAGCTAGTCCCAAAAATGAGAGTTTAGAGTTTCATGCCTTTGTACAGTACATTAAGATA
>WPCI01025075.1_pt1 | contig 12991 bp, 14 predicted proteins | sample 5399871 | NCBI WGS metagenome assembly WPCI01 (sample SAMN12869469, study PRJNA574797) | sludge metagenome | isolation source: wastewater treatment of pH7 | place: China:Beijing | collected 2019-05-20
GCGTTATGCCCATTGGCGAAGCAATCAGGTAGGATTCAAAGATTATGGAAAAGCGGACATTATTTATTAAGCCAAACAGGCCTGTTGCTGGAGAGATTAAACTTGATCCAGTCTTGATTTCAAGAAACAAATCAAAAGGTATTGAAACTACTATCACTTTGGATACAAATATACTTATTAGCATGGAGAAGGTTGTAAACAATGGAAATAAATGGGCGTCAGTAAAAAGTCAAGGGTTACATAATCTAATTAAGCTCTTGCAAAGATGTCCGCCTAAAAGTGTATGCATATCTCCAGGATTGGCTCTGAATGAAATGCCGCCAGAGCTAGCACGACAATCAAGAGAAAAGTACGAGTTATTTTGTTCTGAACACCTGCCAGGATTTGTGGATACTCCTAATTGCATATATTCAGAGTATAAAGGTAAAAAGGAAAATTATGGATATGATGACCTTTCGCCTGAATCGAAGGCTGTTCTAGCTATCTCGTTTGCATGTATTCTGTATTTAAATTTAATTGACAATAAATACAAGGGCAAGCCGATCGATAAATTCAAATATTTCTTAGATAAGCTTGAAACTAAAGTTGATATTCTGAGTTCTGCTGAAATTGAAATCGCTAAATACTGCTTTGCTGAGCCTCCTGCTGACTGCAGAGAAACCATTGAATTAAGAAAGAAGATTAGAAATAACTTTCTCAAAACAAGTGATGGAAAGCTACCTAAAAATTCATCTGAAGTTATGAGCATCGCCTTCAACGGTGCTTGTGATATTCATCTACTACAGGCAGCCAATGTTATCGATCACAATGGTGTTGATGGTGTCAAACAGGATTCATGGATTGCCACAAAAGATAAAAAGTTAGTTGATTTTTGTAATATATTTCATCATGTTAATTTGGATGGTGAAGCGGGAAAATACGCTGCTTCAACCATTCATCCGGAACATTCAAAAGACATGTATTGGATGCTAGCTGGTACTGAATTTGGGGTTAGAAATATAATGAGGCGTTCATATCATGAGTCAAGAAAGATTGATTTTTATGATCTGATTAAAGTGGCGGATGAAGCTATAGTTGAAATTAAAGAAGCGTTCGATAAATGCATAACAAGTGGCTGCTAGAGACTGCATTACGCTGCGCTTCATGCAGCCCCAGAGCCAAGCGTTAGAGGGCTATCGAATCGATGGGGAATTATGGAAAATAAAAAAATCAAATGGCTGATTTATACAGTGTTAGTGGGATTAATTCCTATTATTTCCAGGTTTTTGGTATGGGGAGTAACAGGATCTGGAATAGTGAACTTATTAGCTGCATCTGATTTTATTGCTTTCGGGCTAATCCTACATATATCCAACATTAACGAAATAGAGCATCTGAGTGATTCTGATAAATCGTGGAAAACTATACAAAATGGAACCTCTATTTTGTTCATCGCTCTGTACAGCGTGCTTTTTTGTCTGACGATGTTGAGTGAAGGAATTTCTGGCTTTGTTGATTCCCAGGTTATTAAATTATGTGTGATAGTTTTGGCATTGATTTCATTTTTTATTAGCTTTTCTGTGTTCCACAGAATATCAAATATTCAGAGATCGGAGATTGCCCAATGACTACTCTCATTATTGTGGTCACAGCAGCTATCGGTGTTATTGGGGTCGGCGTAGTTGTGTGGTCAATTCTCGATACGAGAAAAAAGTATTTCAATGAGTACATGGCAAGGAAGAGAAAATGATTAAGAGTTTTATATATCTAGATGAAGAAAAAATGTATTCCTTGTCATCTCAGATATTTGAGGGAATCACAGAATATGTTCTCAATGAATCCGGATCTGAAAATCAAGAGTCTGAAACTCAAAAAGGACCAGTAGGAAGCGGAAAAGTATTAGCTGATGTAATAAAAAACACTAACAAATCTACTGAAAAGAAATTTCTACATGATTATTCACTGACTGTGTTCGAGCGATATTTAGAAGACAAGGGCAGAATACTAGATTTTTCCGCGTCATCAATAGATTTGGATGATATGAAAGAGTCCATAAATGACTACTCATTTATCAAAGTTAAAGCTAGAGCGGTTTTTAGTGATGTAGATAAGATTACAGAACTGTTTACAGAGTTTAATACTATTGGTGAAGCTCTAGCTCATATGGGAGCACATGAAAAGATTCAAGAGTTAAAGCAGCAGCTTGATGATCTTAAGGGGCAAACCAGTGATAGGAATAAAAAGTCAAAATTGGACGCAGAGTACAAAAGATTAACGAATATATCCAAGCTAGCAAAAGAGCAGGGGCTTTATCAAGATCCCAAATTCATGAGCGACCTTGCCCTGCTTACAAAGTATGGTTTCTCAGATCAATTTGAGATACGGCAGACTTGTGGTCAGGTTATTTTCACCTCTTGCCTAAAGAAAGAGTTTTTGAGGGAAAAGGAAGATTTGCTAGTAAAGAAATACTCAAGAAAAACAGAAAAGGAAGTGGTTGTATTTGGTGTTATTTCACAGGCCTTCTCTGCTAATGAGCCAGAGATTGATGATGGTCAGGATTTCTCTAACATGAAGGCTGCGTTAACTAATATAGTTGAACACCTAACGAATATTGAAAATTCCATTTCTGGAAAACAAGAAAATGAAATCGTCATTGATCCTATTGCGGCATACTTTGAAGTGCATTAATCCTCTAATACATGTTAGGACACTATGCGAACAGTCCTTGCGATCCTCCTAGCTCTATACCTGCCGGGCTGTGGCGATGCCTACCGCTATCTCAAGAGCGGTGAGGTGGGCTGGGAGTTGAAAAAAGAACTCCGAGATAGAAAGACTTCAAGGATCGAGCTTGCCAAGATCACAAAGTTTGAATGGGATGAGTTTTTCCTGTTCGGCCCGTATCAGCTCACCAGCGAAGTTTGTAAACGACTTGCGCTTTCGACTGGGGACTGCAAGTCGGTTGTCACGGCTGAGTCAACTGATGATGGTGAGATGTTGATGGTCTTTCGCCTTAAAAGAAAAGTTGTGCATTCGGAAATGCACATTCGTTGGCACGGTGATTTCACGCCAGTACCGGAGGAGCCGCTTACCCCACAAACAGCGGTTTTCTCTGTCTCGGTTGAAGGTAAAAATTCGCTGGGCGAGGATTGGCTGAAATTGCGCCCCATATCAGCCGCCGCCCTAACAATTCATTCCTCCGGGCCTGCGCAAAAAGCCGCGCAGGCCGGTGAATTCAAACGTTAGCCAGCAAAATATTCTCATCCGAGACTTCATACTAGTAGAAGAAATATAGCTATGGTACGTGTTTATGTCGTCTGTTTATGGGCTTGCACGCCCCATTGCGGCGTGGCTTAATTCAATCGTTAGGCAGGAAATGAGCAATTTCACCAAAATTCTTGTAGTTAGCATCGCAGTGCTCTTTTCTGTCTCAGGGATTGGCGCGCTAATTTTCAGCGGAGCAGCACAACAGAGCGCTTCATATTTTGTCGTCTCTGCAATAGTCGCGTTTCTTGGGGCTGTCGGGCTGTTCTTTTAAAGATATCCACCGCCTCCGTTAGTTCCAGGTGAAGGAAATAGCGCTTGGGCGCTGCTAAAAAGCTACCGTAAGAAATACCCTGGATGGCAGAGTCGGCTGATCGGATACAGCATTCCCGTGTTGGTGTTGCTAGCACTACTTTCCCGTCTTCTGGATTTCTTTAGTACACTGCACACTGGGTCATGAGCCATCTGCCGAACCCTCCTCTTTGCTCCGGCTGCCCCTCAACTCAAACGTTAGCAACCACTTTGCTACTTGCTGGTTGTGTAGGCTATAAGCCAGAAACCTGGATCAATCGCGGCCCCGTCACGGTTGATGCAAGCACCAGGGCACTAATCTACTGTTATGATGATGCCAGTTTAATCAATGGCAAACGCATGCTGGGTCATTATAAGTCTAACCCGCCAGCTTGCTGCGCAAGTGCACCTTCAGCTTGAGCGGTTCGTTGACGGTGCAGCAGCAGGGCAGGATCTCGCCACGGCGCAGCAGGGCCAGCGGTGGTTTGGCGTACTCGACGCTGCCGGCCTTGAGCGGAATGCGGCAGGCGCCGCAGTAGCCGCTGCGGCATTGATATTCGACATGGTGGCCGGTGCGTTCCAGCGCATCGAGCAGGGTTTCATTACCCTCCAGCTCGAACACCATGTCTTCGGTCATGATCTGCACGCCGGCGGTCACAGCTCGAATTCACCCAGATCGTCAACGGATACGGATGAGTCGATCTGGCCGACCAGGTAGGAGCTGACTTCCACTTCCTGCGGGGCCACCTGCACGTTGTCGGATACCAGCCAGGCGTTGATCCAGGGGATGGGGTTCTGCGAGGCGTTCTTGAAGATCGGCTCCAGTCCCACCGCGATCATGCGCAGGTTGGTGATGTACTCGACATACTGGCTGAGGATGTCGTAGTTCAGGCCGATCATCGAGCCGTCCTTGAACAGGTAGCGGGCCCATTCCTTTTCCTGTTGCGCGGCATGGCGGAAAATCTCCACGCTCTCGTCGTAGCAGGATTTGGCCACCTCGGCCATCTCAGGGTCGTCCTGGCCGTTCTGCATGATGTTGAGGATGTGCTGGGTACCGGTCAGGTGCAGCGCCTCGTCACGGGCAATCAGACGGATGATCTTGGCGTTGCCTTCCATCAGGCGGCGCTCGGCGAAGGCGAACGAGCAGGCAAAGCTGACATAGAAGCGGATCGCTTCCAGCACGTTGACGCTCATCATGCACAGGTACATCTTGCGCTTCAGTTCGAACAGCGAAATCTCGTAGCTCTTGCCGCCCAGCTCGTGCCTGCCTTCACCCAGTTTCAGGTAGATCAGACTGTCGTGGATCAGCGCATCGTAGTATTTGGAGATGTCGCCGGCGCGCTCGATGATGTGCTCGTTGCGCACAATGTCGTCAAACACCACGGACGGATCATTCACGATGTTGCGGATGATGTGGGTGTAGGAGCGCGAGTGAATGGTCTCGGAGAATGACCAGGTCTCGATCCAGGTTTCCAGCTCGGGAATGGATACCAGCGGCAAAAACGCAACGTTGGGGCTGCGGCCCTGGATCGAGTCGAGCAGTGTCTGGTACTTCAGGTTGCTGATGAAAATGTGTTTTTCATGCTCGGGCAGGTTCTGGTAGTCGATGCGGTCCTGGGTGACGTCCACTTCCTCGGGGCGCCAGAAGAACGACAGCTGCTTCTCGATCAGCTTTTCGAAAATCGGGAATTTCTGCTGGTCATAGCGGGCAACGTTGACCGGCTGGCCGAAAAACATCGGCTCCTTCAGCTGGTCGTTGTCGGTCTGGCAAAAAGTACTGTACTTCACGCTGGCTCTCCTTAAATCTTGCAAGCGCCGCCGGCACAGCCGTCGTCGAGGTCGCTCTGGTCGTCTTCGGCGCCATCGCGGGTGTTCTGGTAGTAAAGGGTCTTCAGGCCGAATTTATAGGCGGTCAGCAGGTCCTTGAGCAGCTGGCGCATCGGCACGCGACCGCCTTCGAAACGCTGCGGGTCGTAGTTGGTGTTGGCGGAAATGGCCTGGTCCACGAACTTCTGCATGATGCCGACCAGATGCAGGTAGCCCTCGTTATTGGGCATGCTCCACAGCAGTTCGTACTGGTTTTTCAGGTTCTCGTAGTCGGGCACCACCTGCTTGAGAATACCGTCCTTGGACTGCTTGACTGAAACCAGGCCGCGTGGCGGCTCGATGCCGTTGGTGGCGTTGGAGATCTGGCTGGAGGTCTCGGACGGCATCAGTGAGCTCAGGGTCGAGTTGCGCAGGCCGTGCTCGACAATCTCCTGACGCAGGGCTTCCCAGTCCAGGTGCAGTGGTTCCTGCACGATACTGTCCAGATCCTTCTTGTAGGTGTCAATCGGCAGGATGCCCTGTGCGTAGGTGGTCTCGTTGAAGCCGGGGCAGGCGCCGAACTCGCGGGCCAGCTTGCTGGAAGCCTTCAGCAGATAGTACTGGATGGCCTCGAAGGTACGGTGGGTCAGGCCGTTGGCTGAGCCGTCAGAGTAGCGCACGCCATTCTTGGCCAGATAGTAGGCGTAGTTGATCACGCCAATGCCCAGTGTGCGGCGCTTCATGGATGCGTTTTTCGCGGCGGCAATCGGGTAGTCCTGGTAGTCGAGCAGCGAGTCCAGCGCACGTACCGCCAGTTCGGCCATTTCTTCCAGTTCGCCCAGATCTTCAATCGCGCCCAGGTTGAAGGCGGACAGGGTGCACAGGGCGATTTCCTTGTCGGCATCGTGGATGTCTTCCAGCGGGCTGGTCGGCAGGGCGATTTCCAGGCACAGGTTGGACTGGCGTACGGGAGCGACCGCCGGGTCGAACGGGCTGTGGGTATTGCAGTGGTCGACGTTCTGGATGTAAATGCGGCCGGTGCTGGCGCGCTCCTGCATCATCAGCGAGAACAGCTCGACCGCCGGCAATGTGCGCTTGCGGATGCTGTCATCCTGCTCGTACTGCACATAGAGGCGCTCGAACTCGTCCTGGTCGGCGAAGAACGCTTCGTACAGGCCGGGCACTTCATGGGGCGAGAACAGGGTGATGTTTTCGCTCTTGATCAGGCGCTGGTACATCAGTTTGTTCAGCTGTACGCCGTAGTCCATGTGGCGCACACGGTTTTCCTCGACACCGCGGTTGTTTTTCAGTACCAGCAGCGATTCCACCTCAAGGTGCCACAGCGGGTAGAACAGGGTGGCGGCACCGCCGCGTACGCCGCCCTGCGAGCAGGACTTGACCGCCGCCTGGAACAGCTTGAAGAAGGGAATGCAACCGGTGTGCTGCGCCTCGCCACCACGGATCGGGCTGCCGACTGCGCGGATGCGGCCGGCGTTGATGCCGATACCGGCACGCAGCGATACGTATTTGACGATGGCGTTGGTGGTGGTGTTGATGGAATCCAGGCTGTCGCCACACTCGATCAGCACGCAGGAACTGAACTGGCGTGACGGGGTGCGCACGCCGGCCATGATCGGCGTGGGCAGGGAAATCTTGAACAGCGAAATGGCATCGTAAAAACGCACGATGTAATCCAGCCGCGTTGCTTTCGGGTAGTTGGCGAACAGGCACATGCCAATCAGCATGTAGAGCATCTGTGGGCTCTCGTAGACTTCGCCGGTGACGCGGTTTTGCACTAGGTACTTGCCTTCCAGCTGCTTGACCGCCGCGTAGGAGAAGTTCATGTCGCGGCCATGGTCGATGGCCTCGTTGAGCGCGTCAAACTCTTCGCGGCTGTAGTCCTTGAGGATGTGCTCGTCGTAGCGTTTGCCTTCAGTCTGGCGTACTACGTGATCGTACAGGTGTGGCGGCTCGAATTCGCCGTAGGCAATCTTGCGCAGGTGAAAAATCGCCAGGCGGGCGGCCATGTACTGATAGTCCGGGGTGTCGGCAGAAATCAGGTCGGCGGCGGCCTTGATGATGGTTTCGTGGATATCCTTGGTGCGGATACCGTTGTAGAACTGAATATGGGATTTCAGCTCCACCTGGGATACCGAGACGTTGTTCAGGCCCAGCGCGGCCCAGTCGAGCACGCGGTGGATCTTGTCCAGATTAATGGGTTCCTGGCGGCCATCACGTTTGTTGACCAGAATGGTGCTTGGGTCTGTCATCACAAATAGGTCCTTGGGCAAGATTGGGTATGTATGAAGGCAGCCTTGGCGGGGTCGTCATCGGCATTGCCAGCGCACCAGGGTTGCAAAGAGCACGGGCCTAGCGCAAAGAATGATAAAAGTAAATAGAGATAAGCTTTTGCTTGAACACAATATGCTGTGTTTGTTTGCAAGCTGGCGCGCAATATAGGGTAAAACCAGCAGGCTTTTCAACCTTAAAATTTCAAGGTTTTGCCTTGACATCGGGCAAACCCGCACCAGTCTTGCACTGGGCTACAATAACCATTGGTCGGAACCTGTATCGGGGTCCGGTACAGTACCGCGTGGATGCAATCATGAGCCAGCTAGAGTTTTTTGACATTCCAAGCCCTTGCGTGGGTGTATGCGAGTCGAACAATCGCGGCTATTGCAAAGGCTGCCTGCGTTCGCGTGATGAGCGCCTGTACTGGCTTCAGTTGAGCCCGACACAAAAGCGTGATGTCATCCGCCTGTGCCAGCAACGCAGGCAGCGCATTCTCAAGGCCAGGGCGGAGGCGCTGGCGCAGGAACAGCAGGCGGGGCTGGAAAGCGGACAGGGCACGCTGTTCTGAGGCGGTGGAGAGGCAGTGGAAAGGAGCAAATCCTTGATCTGACAACTTGACTCGGACCCTGTCTCAGATGATAATCGTTATCATTTTAGCCCTGAATAAACTGGACCCCACATCATGACACTACATGCAGCGCGCTACACGGCCATTGCACTGGCCCTGGGCAGCAGCTTCGTTCTGGCCGATCCACTGGATCAGGCACTCTCCGAAAGCGCCGGGCTGAGCCGGGCGGCACAAGAATCACAGCACAAGATCGAAGGACTGGACGACAGCACCCAGCAGATGCTGGACAGCTATCGTGCAGCAATCATCCAGACAGCCAACCTTGAGCGCTACAACGCACAGATGCGCGAGCTGGTGCAGGCCCAGGGCAAGGAACTGGACGGCTATGAACAACAGCTGAGGGATCTGGAGCAGACCGAGGCCAGCGTGGCGCCACAGATGCAGCGCATGCTGGATGTACTGGGAGAGTTCATTGCCGCCGACTTGCCATTTTTGCCCTACGAGCGCAACGAGCGGCTGGAAACCCTGCAGGAGCTGCTGCCCCGGGCCGATGTCAGCCTGGCCGAGAAATACCGTCGCGTCCTGGAGGCTTACCAGATCGAGAGCGATTACGGCTATACGCTGGAAGCCTGGCGTGACAGCCTGCAGCGTGACGGCAAGACATTGAACGTGGATTTCCTGCGGATCGGGCGCGTCATGCTGTATTACCAGACTCCGGACGGCCATGAGACCGGCTGGTGGAACCCGCATGCGCGTGAGTGGCAGGTGCTGGAGGGCAGTGCCCGCCGTCCGGTGACCCGGGCCATCGAGGTGGCGCGTCAGCAAAAATCGGCCGACTGGCTGCAACTGCCGGTGAAAACCCTGGCTCTGGAGGCAAAACAGTGAAGTACTGGGCAGGATTGATGGCAGCATTGTGGGCCGGCATGGCAATGGCTGCTCCGGTGTCGCCAAGCGAGTTGCTGGAGCGCATCCGGCAGGAAAAAGCCAGCGAACAGCAATTGATGCAGGAGCGTGAACGCCAGTTTGTGCAGGACAAGGCACAGCAACAGGGGCGTCATGATGCCGCACGCGCCGCATTGCGCAAGGCGGAAGCAGAGTCCGCGCAGCTCAAGGCGCAATTTGAAGAACAGGAAAAATTGCTGGCCGAACAGGAGCAGCAATTGAAGGAACGCATGGGCGAGCTGGGCGAGCTCTTTGCCGTGCTGCGCCAGAGTGCTGGTGACATTGCCGGTCAGTGGCAAGGCTCGATGCTGAACGTCGAGAAAGCCGGTCGCGTCGAGCAGCTGGAACGTTTTGCCAACAGCCGCCGGTTGCCGACCGCCGAAAACATCGAACAATTGTGGCTGCACATCCTTGACGACATGTCCGCGACCGGCCAGGTGAAAACCTTCCGCGCGCCGGTCATCCGTGTGGGTGGCGAGTCGCAAGAGCTGGACGTGACCCGTGTCGGGCCGTTTTCCGTGGCTGCCGAGCAGTCGTTTCTGGTCTATCACGCCGGCGAGAGCAGCCTGCGCGAGCTGCCACGCCAGCCGGGCGGCCTGAGCAAGGTACAGGAATGGAAAAACAGCCAGGCCGATCTGGCTTACACCCTGATCGACCCGACCCGTGGTGGTCTGCTGGACCAGCTGCAGCGTCATCCGACCTTCATTGACCGGGTGCATCAGGGTGGACTGGTCGGTTACGTGATCATGGTGCTGGGTGTGCTTGGCCTGTTGCTGGCGGTCTGGCGCATGGCCGAGCTGCAGCTGGTGATCGGCAGTATCGGCAAGCAGATGCGCAACCTGTCCAGCCCGCAGGGCAACAACCCGCTGGGACGTGTGCTTGGCGTATTGGGCCCGAACCCGCAAGTGACTGACCTGGAAACCCTGGAGCTGAAACTGGACGAGGCCGTGATGCAGGAAGTGCCGCGCCTGGAGCGGGGACAGGGCCTGCTCAAGCTGATCGCTGCGGTGGCACCATTGCTCGGGTTGCTGGGTACGGTGACCGGCATGATCATCACCTTCCAGGCCATTACCCAGAGCGGTGGTGGTGACTCGCGGTTGATGGCCGATGGCATTTCACAGGCGCTGGTCACCACCGTTCAGGGCCTTGTGGTGGCGATTCCGATGCTGTTTCTGCACAGCATCGTGTTGGCACGCAGCAAGGGCGTGATCCAGCTGCTGGAACAGCAATGCGTGGGCCTGCTGGCCCTGCACATGTCGGCCAAGGACCCTTGTGAGAGTGAGTGACTGGAAGACAACCTGGATCTGGCTGGTTGACAGCAGCTACGCCCTGCTGGACCTGATGTCGACCGGCGGCATGGTCATGTGGATGCTGGCCGTGCTCAGCGTGCTGTTCTGGACGCTGGTGCTGGAGCGCTTCTGGTACATGCAGCGCCAGTTTCCGGCCTGGGTCAGCGAACGTACTGCGGCCTGGAAAACGATCTGCTGCAATGTCTGCAGCCGGGACTGGCCGCGCACCGTGCGCGCCGCCTGGATGGCGCAGGCGGGCGAGCAGCTGTTGATCCCGCTGGGTGTGATCAAGGCGCTGGTGGCTCTGTTCCCCCTGTTGGGCCTGCTGGGCACGGTGACCGGCATGGTGGCGGTATTTGATGTGCTGGCCATGAGTGGTACCGGCAACCCGAGGGCGATGGCTGCAGGCGTCTGGCAGGCAACCCTGCCCACGCTGGCCGGCATGGTGCTGGCGATTGGCGGGCTGTTCAGCCTTGCCCACCTGGAACGCAACGCGCGTCGCGCACTGGCCCGGCTGGCCGACCAGCTGCGGCATGATTAAAGGATAAAACCCGGATGAGAATGCGTCGTTACAGCCACAGTGGTGAAGAAGAGCCGGGCATTGACCTGACTCCGATGCTTGATGTGGTGTTCATCATGCTGATTTTTTTCATTGTCACCAGTTCTTTTATCAAGGAATCCGGCGTTGAGGTCAACCGCCCGCAGGCCGATACCGCCAGCAGCCAGGACAAGGGCAATATCCTGATTGCGGTCACTGCTGACGGTCAGGTCTGGCTGGACAAACAGGCAGTGGACGTGCGCACCGTACGTGCCCATGTCGAGCGTTTGCGCCAGGAACAGCCGGACGGCATTGTCGTGGTACAGGCCGACCAGGATGCACGTACCGGGCTGGTGGTACAGGTGATGGATCAGGCCCGGCTGGCCGGTGTGCCTGACGTGGCTCTGGCCGCATCGACGGAGTCGAACTGATGGCGCGCTGGCTGGCGTCCTTGCTGGCTGCACTGCTTGCAGCACTGGCCAGCTTTGTCCTGATCCTGTGGATGGTGTTGCCGCCCAAGGCACGGGTGGAGAACAAGCCGGTACAGGTCGGCCACTTTGTGCCGATGAGCAGGGACTCTTCGGAAAGCCGTTCACGCAGCCGCCTCAAGGCGCCGGAACCACCGCCTGACCAGGTGCAGCCGCCCAGTCCGCAGACACCCCAGCCGCCGCAACAAATGCAGGCAGCAACGGTCAAGCTGGATGTCAGCCTGCCCAACCTGCCGGGTGCGGTCAGCATCCAGGCCGCCGCCATGCCCAGTCTGGCCGGTGTCACGGCGGCCAAGGCAACTGCGGCACCGGCTGCGCCGGCAGCCCCCGCCGCTTCGGCACCGGGACCGTCCGGTGTGGACTCGGAAGTGGTTCCGCTGAATGAGGTGTTGCCGGAATATCCAGACCAGGCCCGTCGTCGTGGTATTGAAGGGCATGTCCGGCTGGCCTTTACCATTACCACCCAGGGCCGGGTGGAAAATATCCGGGTGGTCGAGTCCTCACCGCCGAATATCTTTGACCGTTCTGCCCGTCGGGCAGCGGCCCGCTGGCGTTTTGCACCGCGCACGGAGAATGGCCTGGCGGTCGAGCGGGAAGCGGTAAAAACCCTTGAGTTTCGTTTGACGAACGGGAGATAAGCCATGAAACGCTGGATCTTTTTGCTGGGCTGCATCTATTGCGGTGTACTTTCTGCCCAGACCGTCGAGCCCGCGGTCTTGAAGGCGCTGCAGCAGGCCCAGGCGGCGCAGGCGGCGGGTGATCCGGGCAAGGCTGCGCGTTTGCTTGAGGGTTTGAGCTTCGAAAAGGGCAGTTATGCGGAACTGATGGTTTTGCGCAATCTGGGCTATCTGGCCTGGCAACAAGACCGGCTGGATGCGGCCATCGATTTTCTGCAGAAAGCAGAAAAGCATGAGCAGATGGGAGCTGAAGACCGGCAAAAAGATCGTCTTGGCCTGGCCCGGCTGACGCTGGCGGCCGGCCGGCCACAACAGACAGTGGTCTATCTGGAAGGCCAACCCCAGACCGATGAAGTGCTTCAGTTGGGTATTCAGGCCTGGTATCAGCAAAAACGCTACGACCGTGCATTGCCTCTGGCGGAAAAATACCTTGCGGGCAAGTCATCGGTAAACCGGCAGTGGACCGAACTGATGGTCAGCCTACACCATGGCAGCAAGAATTATGGAAAGTCGGCAGAATGGCAGCGCCGTTTGCTGGCCATGGATCCGGACAATCTGGAGCAGTGGAAGCGGCTGGCCATTCTGCAGCGGCTGGCAGGCAACAATGCGGTGGCCTTTGCCACCCTGCGTACTGCCTACAGCAAGGGCCTTGACATGAACGCGCAGGACTTGCAGCAGATGCTGTCCTTTGCAATAGCCGCCGATCAGCCATGGCAGGGCGCGCGGCTGCTGCAGCAGCTGGTGGCCAGCGGCAAGCTGAAGAACGATGTGCAGCAGCAGGAAACCCTGGCCCGGCTGTACTGGCAGGCACGTGAGCGCAACAAGGCCATCGAGCTGTTCCGTCAGCTGGCCGAGCGTGG
>WPCI01475872.1_pt1 | contig 12991 bp, 14 predicted proteins | sample 5399871 | NCBI WGS metagenome assembly WPCI01 (sample SAMN12869469, study PRJNA574797) | sludge metagenome | isolation source: wastewater treatment of pH7 | place: China:Beijing | collected 2019-05-20
CCCCGACTTCCGGAAGAACTTCGGCCCCCGGGGCGTCATCCACTCCTGGGCCAACGGCGACGGCACCCAGCGCATCGAGGACACCGGGCCGCTCACCAAGGAGCGGATGAAGACCATCGACGACGAGATCGTGCCCGAGGCCCTCCGGTTCATGACCGACGCCAAGGACGCCGACACCCCGTTCTTCGTCTGGTTGAACACCACCCACATGCACTTCCGGACCCACCTCAAGGACGGCAGCCGGGGCAAGGCCGGCCGCTGGCAGTCCGCCTACCACGACGCCATGGTCGAGCACGACGAGCTGGTGGGCGAGGTGCTGACCTTCCTGGACGACCAGGGGCTGGCCGAGGACACGATCGTCATCTACTCCACCGACAACGGCCCCCACATCAACACCTGGCCCGATGCCGGGATGACCCCGTTCCGCAGCGAGAAGAACTCGAACTGGGAGGGCGCCTACCGGGTGCCGGCCGTCATCCGCTGGCCGGGCCGGATCGAGCCCGGACAGGTCCGCAACGGCATCGTCAGCCACAACGACTGGTTCGTCACCCTGCTGGCCGCGGCGGGGGACCCCGACATCGCCGACCGGCTCCGAGCCGGGACCGACCTGGACGGCACCACCTACAAGGTGCACCTCGACGGCCACGACCAGATCCCGTACCTCACCGGCGAGGTGGATCAGAGCCCCCGGGAGCACTTCTTCTACGTGTCCGACGACGGCGACCTCACCGCCATCCGCTTCGACTGCTGGAAGCTGGTGTTCCTCGAGCAGCGGGCCACCGGCACCCTCCAGATCTGGGCCGAGCCCTACACCCAGCTGCGGGTGCCGAAGGTGTTCAACCTGCGCACCGACCCCTACGAGCGGGCCGACCTCACCTCGAACACCTACTACGACTGGCTGATCGATCACGCCTGGCTGATGGTTCCGGCCCAGGTCTTCGTCGGCATGCACCTGGCGACCCTGGTCGAGTTCCCGCCCCGCCAGAAGCCGGCTAGCTTCAGCCTCGAGGACGTCAAGGCCAAGCTGGAGGCCGGCATACCGAGCGCGTGAGCGACGCCGAGGCGGTGGCGTCCGCCACCGCCGTCCACCTGCCCGGCGCGACGTTCCTGATGGGCTCCGATGCCCACTACCCGGAGGAGGCCCCCGCCCACCGGGTGCGGGTCGGCGGGTTCGGCATCGACCGGTTCGCGGTGACCAACGCCGGCTACGAGGCCTTCATCGCCGCCACCGGGTACGTCACGGTCGCCGAACGCCCGTTGGCCCCCGAGGACTACCCCGGCGCGCCCGAGGAGAACCTCGTGCCGGGCTCGCTGGTCTTCACGCCCACGACCGGCCCCGTGGACCTGCGTCACCTGAGCCAGTGGTGGACCTGGACCCCTGGCGCGTCCTGGCGCCACCCGGAGGGCCCGGACAGCAGCATCGATGGCCGCGCCGCCCATCCGGTGGTGCACGTCGCCCATGAGGACGCCGCCGCGTACGCCGCCTGGGTCGGAGCGGAGCTCCCGACCGAGGCCGAGTGGGAGTACGCCGCCCGCGGCGGACTGGTGGGCGCCGAGTTCACCTGGGGTGACGAGCCCACGCCCGGCGGGCGGATCCTGGCCAATCGCTGGGACGGGCCCGACTTCCCCTGGCGCAGCACGGGCGAGAGCGGGTTCACCGGCACAGCCCCGGTCGGATCGTTCCCCCCGAACGGGTACGGGCTCCACGACATGGCGGGCAACGTCTGGGAGTGGACCGAAGACTGGTACACCAGCACCCACCCGCCCGACGCCGACACAGCCTGCTGCGTGCCCGAGAACCCTCGCGGCGGTGATCTCGACGCCAGCTACGACCCCGCGCAGCCCCAGTTCCGCGTCCCCCGCAAGGTCATCAAGGGGGGCTCGTTCCTCTGCGCCGACACCTACTGCTTGCGCTACCGCCCCGCGGCCCGGCGCCCCCAGATGATCGACACCGGGATGAGCCACCTCGGCTTCCGCTGCGTGTGGCGGCTCGGCGATGACCCCGTCCCCGCCGAGGAGAGCCCATGACCGTCCCCGAGCCGGCCCTGCCGTCCTGGCGCGAAGGGCCCACCCGGGAGGCGGTGCTGGGCTTCCTGACCGCGGCCGACGGCCTGCCGGTCATCGAGCGGGTTGCCGCCTTCGACAACGACGGCACCCTCTGGTGTGAGAAGCCGACCTACGTGCAGTACGACTTCTTCGAGGACGCCCTGCGCCAGGCCGACGCCGCTGACCCGGACGTCCGCCAACAGCCCGAGTACGCCGCGGTGATCGACGGCGACGCCGCGGCGATGGCGGCGCTCGGCCTCCCCCGGATCGCCCTCGCACTGGCCAACCTCTTCACCGGCCTGGACCCGGAGGCGTTCACCGCTCGGGTCCAGGCGTTCATGGTACGGGCCCGGCACCGGACCCTCGACCGCCCGTTCAGCGCGACCGTCTACCAACCGATGCTCGAGTTGCTGGACGAGTTGCGCCGCCACCAGTTCACGATCTTCCTGGTCAGCGGTGGCGGCACCGAGTTCGTCCGGGCGATCAGCAACGACCTCTACGCCATCGCCCCCGAAGCCGTGGTCGGGACGCTGGTCGACTACGAGTTCTCCCGACGCGAGGACGGCCGGCCCGTGCTACGTCGGACCGCCGGCGTCCAAGGGCTGGCCAATGAGGGACCGGCGAAGGTCAACCACATCCAGGCCCACCTCGGCCGTCGGCCCATCCTGGGGGTGGGCAACTCCGGTGGTGACCGGGAGATGCTCGAGTGGGCCTGCGCCGGCGATGGGCCGGGCCTGGCCCTGCTCGTCGACCACGACGACGACGAACGCGAGTTTCGCTACGTGAGCGAGGCCGGGACCTTCGCCGAGACCGAGCCGATCACGAGTGTCGCGGCACGACTGGGCTGGACGGTCATCAGCATGGCCCGGGACTGGTCGACCGTGTTCCCCTCTGCCGACGCCTGACCCATCGGGGCCCAGCCCCCTCTACCTAGACTCCGGCCCGTGACCCAGCCGACCCGGACGCTGCCCAAGGACCCTTCCACGGCCACGAACCTGCGCCTCGCCAAGGTGTTGCCCTGGCTGGTGTACGTCTACCTCCTGCTGGAGGTCATCGTGCTCACGCTGGCGTTCTTCCTGCTGCTGTTCAACGCCAGCACCAGCGCCGAGTTCACCCAGTGGGTGTACCGCAGCGCCGACCGGGCCCTCGAGCCGTTCCGGGGTATCTTCCCCTCGGCCACCGCCGACAACGGCTCGGTGCTCGACTTCGCCATTCTGTTCGCCATCATCGTGTACGGCATCCTCGCCATGGTCGTGCAGAGCCTGATCCACTGGATCGACCGCAAGATCGCCGAGGAACGGGCCAAGGCCCGTTGGCTGGCGGAGGGCGGGACCACCCCGGTTCCCCCCGGCGCGACGACAGCGGTTCCCCCGGGTGGCACCACGGGCTGAGCCGGCAGGCACGACCTCCCATCGGTCAGCTCCGGGGGTCCAGGCCGAGGGCGGCACTGAGCAACTGGCGGAGCATGCGGGCGGTGGCGCCCCAGATGGTGTCGCCGACGATCTCGAAGAAGGTCAGCGACCGGTCGTGGCCGTCGGGGAAGCGCCAGATCTCCTCGTGGAAGGCCTCGGGGTCGAGCAGGTCGGCCAGGGGCACGTGGAGGATCTGGGCCACCTCGCCCGGATCGGCGACGAGAGCTTCAGGTGCCCCGGACAGGAGCCCGACGAAGGGGTGGATCATCGAACCGCTGGTGAAGGTGCTGAGCCGATCGAGCTCACCGACGATGTCGACCGATGAGGGGTCGAGCCGGATCTCCTCGTGGGCCTCCCGCAGGGCGGTGGCCACGAGGTCGACGTCGTGGTCCTCCTGACGCCCACCGGGGAAGCTCACCTCGCCCCGGTGGTTGCGGAGGTGGGCCGCCCGACGGGTCAACACGACCGCTGGGCCCTCGTCGCCGACATAGAGGGGGGCCAGGACCGCCGACTGGCGGGGTGACGCGACGGGCACCGGACCGTCGATGACCTCCAGCTCCCCCATCGCCGCGAGCCGATCGGGCAGGACAGCGAGGTCGACGACTAGATCCGTCGCAGTCAGCGCCGCCCACGGTGCCGGGCTGCCGGGGCGCATGTCGGCGGGACGGGGGATGACCTGGTCCCCGCCCCGGGACGGGGTCAGGACCCGGTCCCTCCCGCCAACTGCTCCAGCAGTTCGCGCAGGCCGCCCACCTTCAGGTTCTTCATGACCGTCCCGGGCGTGACGTCGCCCTTCTCCCACTCCATCCAGTGGTCGAGCAGCTTGGCGGGATCAGCGGGCGGACGGTCCATAGTCGGATCGTACCGACGCGCACCCGGCACAGTGGCCGGACCCCAGCACGGGGACCGTGTCCGGTCAGCCCAAGCCCAGTCCTTCCACCGAAGCCGACGGCTGGATGTCGGGCAGGCGCATCAGACGGAACGAGTTCAGGAAGCCGCAGAGGCAGGCGAGGATCGGCACCAGCATGGCGACCTGAAGAGCGAAGTCACCGGCGTCGGTGTTGATGTCGATGATCTCCTGCTGGATCTCGTCCGGTTGCGCGGCGAGCAGCTCCTCGAGCTGGGTGGTGCTCACGAGCTGGGCGTTGTCCTCCAACACGGTGGCCACCTGCTCCTGTTCGGCGGGGGGGATCACCTCGCTCGCCTCGGTCATGTTGATGAAGCTCGCCGACAGCGCGGCCAGGAGGATGCCGCCGGCCATGGCCAGCCCGAAGGACAGGCCGAAGGACTGGCCCGCGGAGTTGGCCCCGGCCGCCTCGCTGACCCGTTCCTCCTCGATGGGGGCCAGGATGTAGTTGTTGAGCTGGGAGACCAGGAGGCCGAGGCCCGATCCCGCGATGAGGAGCGGGACCAGCAGCGCCCACCCCGACTCGCCGCGCGGGATGACCGGGACGACCAGGACCATCCCGACCAGCGCGAGTCCGAACCCCAGCCGGATGATGCTGCTCGGGCGCCGGTCCCTGGCCTTCTTCCCCGCCAGGAGGGCGACGGCGAACATGGTCAGAGACAGCGGCGCCAGGGAGAGGCCCGCCTGCATCGCGTTGTACTCGAGGGTCACCTGCAGGTACAGGGGGAGGGCGATCATCGCACCGCCGAGGGTGATCTGCTGGAGCACCATCTGCAGGGCGCCGAGGCGGAAGTTCGGCACCTTGAACAGATTGGGGTCGAGCAGCATCACCTTGCCTTCGCGTTGGCGGCATACCAGCCAACGGGCCAACACCGCCAGGGCGACCGCACCGATGGCCATGAGCAGCCCGACGAACTCGCCCCCTTCCTGCCAGACCAGGATGCCCAGGACCACGCCACCCATGCCCACGACCGAGAGGGCGGCGCCGACCCCGTCGATCTTGCGCAGGCCCGTGTACGGAACGTCGATGACCAGCTTGATGCCGGACAGCACGATGCCGATGATCACGGCCTCGAGGAAGAAGCCGACCCGCCACGAGAGGTACGTGGTGAGGAAGCCGCCGATCAGCGGGCCGATCGCCGCGCCGACGGCCGCCGCCGCGCCCACCAAGGCGTAGGTCTTCTTCATGGCCGCGCCCTCGAAGTTGCCGTGGATGAGCGACTGCATCGCCGGCAGCAGGAGCGATGCACCCAGACCACCGGTGATCGCCCAGAAGACGATGACCACGGTGAGGCTCTGGGCCACGGTCATCGCCAACGCGCCCACGGCGTAGGCCGCCAGTCCGATCACGTAGGCCTTCCTGCGCCCGATGAGATCACCGACCTTGCTGCTGATCAGGATGAACGCCGCGGACACCAGCGCTTCGAGGGCGATGGCGGTCTGGACACCGCTGACCGTCGTGTTCACGTCTTCGGCCACCGCGGTGATCGACACGATCATGAGCGACGTGTCCACGACCAACACGAACATCGCCATCGCCAACAGCAGCGGCAGGCGCGACCCGTCCGACGCCACGCCGGACAGGTCGGGACTCGACTCAGCGGCCACAGGGCCCCAGGTCAGCGGCAAGGAGGCGGCGCACGGAGCGCTCAACCAGGATCATCCGATACGTCTGGACCCGCGACGTCAGGTGCTCAGCATGTGCCTGCTCCACCAAGGAGGTGATCCGATCCACCGCCACCTCGGGGTGCTGGTCGTGCAGGTCAGCCACGAGCCCCCGGAGGTCCGCACGGCTCCGGAGAGCGGAGGTCCCGACGGGCTCGGTCGGCCCGACCGAGCCGACCTCCTCGGCGGCCGCCGATGGATGAATCATGATGTCCACCACCCCATGGTCACCTGCGGGCCTGGTGGCGGCCCAGGGCCCAACGTCCCGTTCAGCATCGGATCCGGTCGCCGGCACCTGCGCCCGGACGCCGACGCAACCTGACCGTGGGTGCCTCGTCTACCTGACCCCCGTCACCTCGGCCGCAGGAGCCTGAGCGACATGGCCGGCGAGCGGCCGCTCCATGAGAAGCTGCGTGATCGTGACCGGAATCCGTCGACTCGTACCTGCGTTGGGATGGCTTCCGACCTATCGGCGTGAGGACCTGCGCTTCGACCTCATCGCCGGGGTCAGCGTCGCCGCGCTCGTGGTGCCCAAGGCGCTCGGCTACGCCGGGATCGCCCAGGTGCCGCTGCAGAACGGCTTGTACGCCGCCGCCGCAGGTGCCCTGCTCTACGCCCTGTTCGGCACCTCCCGGCAGATCTCGACCGGGCCCAGCTCGGCGCTGGCCGCGGTAGCCGCGAGCGCGGCGATCACCTCGGGGGTGGCCGAGGGCGACGAGACGGCGCAGCTGGTGGCGGCGGTGACCATCGCCGCCGGACTCCTCTTCCTGCTCATGGCGGTCTTCCGGATGGGCTGGATCGCGCAGTTCTTGTCCCGGGCGGTCATCACCGGCTTCCTCTTCGGCGCCGCCATCGACGTGGTCGTCGGCGAGTTGGCCAAGATCAGCGGCACCGAGACCGACGGCGAGAACGTCTGGCAGGAGTTCCACTCCTGGCTGGGCACCCTCGGCGACTTCCACACCGCCTCCTTCGTGGTCGGCATGGTGGCCCTGGCCGCGATCCTCGTGCTGCGGTTCAGCCTGCCCAAGGCGCCCGGGGCGTTGGTGCTGGTCGTCGGCGGGCTCCTGGCCTCGAACCTCCTCGACCTGGCCGACCGTGGGGTGGCGACCGTCGGCGATGTGCCTCGGGGCCTCCCCCTACCGATGCTGCCCGACCTCGACGTCGTCACCGCCAACGGGGCGACCATTGCGATCGCGGCCCTGGCCATCGTGCTCATCGGCTTCTCCCAGACCGCCGGCGACGCCCGGGTCTTCGCCGCCCGGCACCAGTACGACGTCGACGTGAACCAGGAGTCGGTGGCCCAGGGCGTCGCCAACGCGGGCGCCGGCGTCCTCCAGGGGATGCCGGTGTCCACCAGCCTCTCTGCCAGCTCCCTCGCCGACGCCTCCGGGGCCCGCACCGGCATGGCCTCCCTGGTCACGGGGGCGATGGTCCTGCTGACCCTGTTGTTCCTGGCCCCGCTGTTCTCGGACCTGCCCAAGCCGGTGCTGGCGGTGATCATCATCGACGCGGTGGTGTTCGGGATGATGGACGTGCCCGAGCTGCGCCGCCTCTGGCGGGTGAAGCGGGCCGACTTCTGGATCGCACTGGCGGCGATCGTCGGGGTGCTCAGCGCCGGCGTCCTGGCCGGCGTGGTCATCGGGATGATGTTGTCGCTGGCCTGGGTCGTCTACGTGAGCACCCATCCAGCGGTCGCGGTGTTGGGCCGCGAGCCGGGCGGGAGCGCCTTCCGGGACCTCGCGCTGCACCCCGAGAGCGAGACCTACCCCGGGGTGCTGGTCCTCGGGTTCAACGGCGGGATCTCCTTCGTCACCTCGGACATCCTCGAGGACCGCTTCCGGGCGGCGGCTCATGACCCGGACAACCCCCTCGTGGCGATGGTGGTCGACTTCGGCGGTGTCAACTTCATCGACTCCCAGGGCTCGGCCCAGCTGGGAAAGCTGGCGACGGCGGCGGCCGAGGCCGGCGTCTCGCTCCGCCTGGCCCGGGTGCAACCCGACGTCCTCGCCGTGCTCGAGGCCGACGGCGTCGCCCAGGACCTCGGCCGCGACCGCTTCCACCCCAACCTCGACGCCGCGGTCACCACCGAGCTGACGACCCGCAACTGACCCCGGACGCGACACCGCCGGGCCCGAGGGCCCGGCGGTGACCGCAGTTCCTGGTGGGGAACGGGACTACATCATCCCGCCCATGCCACCCATGCCGCCCATGCCACCCATGTCGGGCATGCCACCGCCGCCGCCCATCGGGGCGGGGGGCTCGGGCTTGTCGGCGATGAGGGCCTCGGTGGTCAGCAGCATGGCGGCGATGGACGCCGCGTTCTGCAGAGCCGCCCGGGTGACCTTGGCCGGGTCGATGACACCGGCCTTGATCAGGTCCTCGAACTCCCCGGTGGCGGCGTTGAAGCCGTTGGCGCCGGTCTCGCGCACCGTCTGCTCGACGACGACGATGCCGGGGTGCCCGGCGTTGTCGGCGATGAGCATCGCGGGGGCGGACAAGGCGCTGGCCACGATGCGGGCACCGGTGGACTCGTCACCCTTGAGCTTGGCGACGACGGCGTCGACGTCGGCCTTGGCCCGCAGCAGGGCGGTGCCACCACCGGCGACCACACCCTCCTCGATGGCGGCCTTGGTCGCCGAGACGGCGTCCTCGATGCGGTGCTTCTTCTCCTTGAGCTCCACCTCGGTGGCGGCGCCGACCTGGATCAGCGCCACGCCGCCGGCCAGCTTGGCCAGTCGCTCCTGGAGCTTCTCGCGGTCCCAGTCCGAGTCGGTGTTGTCGATCTCCCGACGGATCTGGGCGATGCGACCGGCGACGTCGTCCTCGGAGCCGGCCCCCTCGATGATGGTCGTGTCGTCCTTGGTGATGACCACCCGCCGGGCGGTGCCCAGCAGGTCCAGGGTGACGGTGTCGAGCTTGAGCCCGACCTCCTCGGAGATGACCTGGCCGCCCGTGAGGACGGCCATGTCCTGCAGCATCGCCTTGCGGCGGTCGCCGAAGCCGGGGGCCTTGACGGCCACCGAGTTGAACGTGCCGCGGATCTTGTTCACCACGAGGGTGGCAAGGGCTTCGCCCTCGACGTCCTCGGACACGATGACCAGCGGCTTGCCCGACTGCATGACCTTCTCGAGCACGGGCAGCATCTCCTGCACCGAGCTGATCTTGGCGTTGGCGAACAGCAGGTACGGCTCGTCGAGGACGGCCTCCTGGTTGTCCGGGTCGGTCACGAAGTACGGCGACAGGTAGCCCTTGTCGAACTGCATGCCCTCGACGAACTCGAGGTCGATGCCGAAGGTGTTGGACTCCTCGACGGTGACCACACCGTCCTTGCCGACCTTGTCGATGGCGTTGGCGATGACATCGCCGATGGCCTTGTCGGCCGACGAGATCGAGGCGACCTGGGCGATCTCGGACTTGTCGTCGATCTCCTTGGCCTGCTCGGCGATGGACGCCACGGCGGCGGCCACGGCCTTCTCGATGCCCTTCTTGAGGCCCATCGGGTTGGCGCCGGCGGCCACGTTGCGCAGCCCCTCGCGGATCATGGCCTGGGCCAGGACCGTCGCCGTCGTGGTGCCGTCACCGGCCACGTCGTTGGTCTTGGTCGCCACTTCCTTGACCAGCTGGGCGCCCATGTTCTCGAAGTTGTCCTCGAGCTCGATCTCCCGGGCGATGGACACCCCGTCGTTGGTGACCGTGGGGGCCCCGAACTTCTTGTCCAGGACCACGTTGCGGCCCTTGGGACCGAGCGTGACCTTGACCGAGTCGGCGACCTTGTTGACCCCGGCCTCGAGGCGGCGACGGCCGTCCTCGGAGAACTTCAGCAGCTTCGGCATACCGGCTACTTGACGATCGCCAGCACGTCGCGCGCGCTGAGGATCAGGAGGTCGTCACCGTCGATGGTGATCTCGGTGCCGCCGTACTTCGAGTAGACGACGGTGTCGCCCTTCTTGACGTCGACGGGGATCACGTCACCGGTCTGCTCGGACCGCTTGCCGGGGCCGACCGCCAGGACCTCGCCCTGCTGGGGCTTCTCCTGGGCACTGTCGGGAATGACCAGGCCAGAGGCGGTGGTCTCTTCGGACTCGCCGGGCTTGACGACGATCCGATCCTCGAGGGGCTGAAGGTTCATGTGCTCTCCTCAGTGTCTTCCTGGCCGCGCCGCGGCCGTTAGCACTCTCACTAGGTGAGTGCTAACGATACGCGGCGCCCCCTCGCAGGCGCAACCTCTCCGGTCCGGCGATTCAGCCGAGGCGGAGACCGGGGTCGGCGCCCAGGTCGAGGGGCGACGGGCCGTCGGCCTGGAGCCGCCACCACGCACAGGACGCCACCATGGCGGCGTTGTCGGTGCACATGGCCCGGCTGGGGACGAAGCCCGGGCGGCCGTCCTCGGTCGCGGCAGCCAGGAAGCGCTCCCGTAGGCGGGAGTTGGCGGCCACGCCGCCCCCGAGGGCCATGCCCTTCGCGTCGATCTCGTCGGCCGCCCGGCGGGCCTTGGCCACCAGGACGTCGACCACGGCCTCCTGGAACGAGGCGGCCACGTCCTCGACCGAGACGTCCGGGTGCTTGCGGACGTGGTTGACCACGGCGGTCTTCAGCCCGCTGAAGGAGAAGTCGAGGTTGTCGCCGGGCATCGCCCGGGGGAAGGCGATCGCCGACGGGTCGCCGGCCTGGGCCAACCGGTCGATCACCGGCCCTCCCGGGTAGCCGAGCCCGAGGTGACGAGCCACCTTGTCGAAGGCCTCGCCCGCCGCGTCGTCCACCGTCGAGCCCAGCACGCGGTATCGGCCATGGCCCTCCATCACCACGAGCATGGTGTGACCCCCGGACACGAGCAGGAAGACCAGCGGGAGCTCGAGCTCGGGCTCCTCCAGCAACGCCGCGTAGAGGTGGGCCTCGAGGTGGTTCACGCCGACGAAGGGCACGTCCCACACCAGCGCCAGGGCCTTGGCCGCGCTGACCCCCACCAGCAGCGCCCCCACCAGGCCCGGGCCGTGGGTGGCGGCCACCGCGGCGACGTCCCGGCCCTCGATGCCGGCTTCGACCAGGGCGTCGGCGACCACCGGCGTGATCAGCTCGACGTGGGAGCGGCTGGCGATCTCGGGCACGACGCCGCCGAACTGGGCGTGCAGGTCGATCTGACTGGAGACGATCGAGGACCGAACGTCGTCGCCGTGGGCCACCACGGCTGCCGCAGTCTCGTCACAGGAGGTCTCGATGCCCAGGATCATCTCGCTCACGCGGCTCGGACCTCCGCCGGCGGCAGCTCGGCCTCGATGGCGTCGAGGCGACCGGCATAGTCGTCGGTGTCGATGTCGTGGGCCCACATGATCAACGCGTCCTCCCCCACCTCGGCGTAGTAGTTCTTCCGGATGCCGGCGGGCGCGAACCCGAAGCGCCGGTAGAGGGCCTTCGCCGGCTCGTTGCCGGCTCGCACCTCGAGGGTGAGGGCCTTGGTCTCCCGGCGCCGGGCCTCCCGGACGAGGACGGCCAGGAGGCGGGTGCCGATGCGGTGGCCCTGGTGGTCCGGGTGCACCGACAAGGTGGTGACGTGGGCCTCGTCGAGCACGAACATGAGCCCACCGAACCCGACCAGACGACCACCGACCCGGGCGATGCAGTAGTGGCGGGACGCCTCGGGCAGGGCCAGCTCGCCGCGGAAGAGGTCGGCCGACCACGGGTTGGACGAGACCAGCGCCTCGATCCGCGTCACGGCGGGGACGTGACGGCGGCGCAGCGGCTCGATGCGCAACGGGACCGCCCTCACAGCGCGGGGGCCTTGAACTTCTGGGCATCGGGCGCCCGGAGGTAGAGCGGCGCTAGCTCCCGCGGGGCCACGAACTCCTCGCGCACGGCCCGGGCGTGGGCCAGGCCCACGAGGACCGCAGCGGACGGGTGCGCCAACTCGGGGCCCCCGAACCGCACGTGGTCGGCCTCGGCGAAGACTTCCCGGTGACGCACGGCGCCGTCACCGACCAGCAGGCAGTCCTCGCCCTGGGCCAGCAGCTCGGAGGCCAACTCCTCGGGACGGAGCACGGCGGGGGCCATGATCTGCTGCACCCCGCCGGGCACGGGGCGGTAGAGGGCGGCGAACACCTCGCCCCGCCGGGCATCCACCGCGGCCGCGATCATGCGGTCCGTCAGGTGGGCGGCGTGGGCCAGCAGGTCGAGGCTGGTGATGCCCACCATCGGGACCTCGAGGGCCGAGGCGATGGTGATCGCGGTCGTGAAGCCGACCCGCAGGCCGGTGAAGAGCCCCGGGCCGATGTCGACGGCCACGGCGCCGACCTTGCTCAGGGGCACCTCGGCCTGGGCACAGAGCGACCGGATCTGCGGGGCGAGGGTCTCCGCGTGACGGCGGGCGGCCCGCAAGTGGTGCTGGGCCAGCACCCCGTCCTGGTCGCCCAGGGCACAGCCCACCTGGTCCGTGGCGGTGTCGATGCCGAGGATCAGCACGTCGCGTCCAGCTCCCGCAGACGGGACGCCCAGCCGGGACCCCCGGCCTCGATCATCAGCACCCGGTCGTCGTCGCCCGCCCCGAAGGCGATGGCGATCTCCAGCCGGTCGACGGGCAGGATCCCCTGGAGGCGGTCACCCCATTCGATCACCGTGACGGCGTCGTCGTCGAGCAGCTCGTCGAGGGCCAGGTCGGCGGCCTCCTCCGGGCCGGCCAGTCGGTAGGCGTCGAGGTGGTGCACCGTGAGGCGCCCACCGTCGTAGCGCTGGGCAATGGTGAAGGTCGGGCTGGTGACCGGGTCGGGCGACCCGAGGGCCGCGACCAGGCCCTTCACGAAGGCGGTCTTGCCCGCCCCTAGGTCCCCGAGCAGGACGATCAGGTCCCCCGCGACGGTCACCGCCGCCACCTCGGCGGCGATCGCCCGAGTCCCGTCGACGTCGGTGGTCGTGCGCTGCATCAGTCGAACAGCCGGACGTCGGGGCCGGCCGGCCCGGGTTCGGGGGTGGT
>WPCI01007351.1_pt1 | contig 12988 bp, 16 predicted proteins | sample 5399871 | NCBI WGS metagenome assembly WPCI01 (sample SAMN12869469, study PRJNA574797) | sludge metagenome | isolation source: wastewater treatment of pH7 | place: China:Beijing | collected 2019-05-20
AGACCGGCTCTTGTGCTGCTGCTGAGCGTGCCGTAGCTCAGGCTGACCGTGACGGTGTTGCGCTCATCGAACCCAACGCCTGTGTAGTTGCCGAGTGTCGTCGTCGTCACGCCAAGAATCGCGCGCTCGCTCACGCGGGCCGCTTCGGCATACTCCACATCATCGAGGCTGCGGCTGATGCTTGCGCCCGGCCAGGTGGTGCCAGAGCTGGTCGCTGCCACGTAGTGCCCGAGCGTGTTTTCGGCGTCGCGCATCAGCGGCACGTCGAGCAGTTCCATGATCGTGTCGCCGGGCAGCGCAACACCAACGGTCGGCGTGTAGTCTTCGCTGGTGATACCGGCCGATTCGATGGCTGTTGCGTCGTCTAGCACCCACTCGAATTTCAGCAGCGGGCCTTCATCGGTGCGGCGCACGATGCGCACGCGCAGAAGGTTGCCGTCCGGGTCCGGCACGGTCAAAACATCGGTCGGCACCAACTCTGCGTACCCCAGCGGCACAGAGAAGGTGCCGGTCACGCGGCTGGCATAGCCGTCGATGAGGATGGCGTCTGCGATGCCCTTCGCCTCGGCCGCCGTGAAGCCCATCGGCAACTGCACGGCGCTGGTGCTCACCTGACCTGACAACAGGCGATCGCTGTGCTCTGCGGCAGTGGTGTAGTCGGCGTCGACGTTGGAATAGGACAGCGACACCTGTGCCGGGATTTCCAAGTCACTACCAACTTGCGTCGGCAGGGTTTCCTCTTCCGGCGACTCGATGCCGGCGCCCATGTCGTCGGCATCGATGGTGTCGAGCACACTGCCGGCGCGCGGCACGAAGTAGAGCTTGTCAGTGACGTAGCCCTCGAAGAAGTAGGCCGACATCAGCTGCTCGATGGCGCTGCGCGTTGTTGCCACCTGAGACAGCACGAAGGCGCGCACAGGCTTGGTGATGGCGGCCAGCGCCGTCGCGTCATAGGCGCCGACCGGCATGCCGGCCCCCTCGCACAGCGCCTCTACAGTGTCCTGCAGCGTGGCGTCGTTGATGTCGTAGGTCGCGGTGAACGGCCCCAACTCTGTCGGCGGCGTGAAGTCTTCGCTGTAAAGCTCCTGTTTCGTGACTCGCACGTCGTAGTAGCTGTTCAGGGTCTGCTGGCCGGATTGCCCAGTTCCACCGAGCAGGAGCGTCCCGGAATTGATGTTGTCGCCTGGGTTGCTGTTTCCGCTTGGCGTGACCTTGCGGCCGTGCAGGTAGTAGTCGTAAGTGCCAGAAGCCTTGAAGACGATGGCGAAGTGATACGGATAGCCCTTTGCTTCGATGTTGTCAGTGACAGAGAAAAAGGCGCCGCTGGGCGGCTCGACCTCAACTTTGTTTGAGCCTCCGAAGAAGCCGGTAACGCCGATCTTGAAACTGTTCCCAGGGTTCGCGCTGTCCGCGATGTACTTGGCGACTTGAACAAACCCGGTGGGCGGCACAGGCACGATGCTGTCGATGCGGAAGATCATCTCTACCGTCAACGGCTGCGACTGAACCTTGAGGCCGGGCGCTGTCCAAGAGATGTGGGTGTCCTCTGAGACCTTCTGCGTGTAGCTGAACACCCCATCCGCGAAGTTGTGCGGGCCTGGCCCAGATTGGTTAGCCGCGCCGATCAAGTACGGCGAAACGTCATCCGTGCTGCCTTCGTCGAAGTTGCACAGCAACTGCATGGTTCCGGGAGTCTGCGCAGCATCGGTGACAGCCTCGAATGTCAGGTTTGGTATGACCCCGCTGGCCCCGAGTTGCAGGCCCTCAATGAACACCGTGGCCCGGCCGCGATACGCCGGAGCATTGGATACGGCCGCCTCGTAGGTAGGGTCTGGCAGTTGCGATGCGCTGCCGGTGTAGACCGTCAACCGCTCCCAATTTGGGTTGTCCGCGCTCTGCGCCAGGCTTGCGTCGTCGGAGTCGCCAAGCACCGTGTAGATGAGCTTGCCGTTCAGCCAGATTCGCGTGACCGCCTCGATCTGCACATTCAGCAGCCCGTAGAGGATGTCCACCTCGTAGGTGTAGGACGTGGATTCAGCCCCGCCGCCGCCCTTGCCCTGACTCGTCGTGGTGCTGATTTCCCGGCGCGGGCTGGCCCACCAGACCTGACCTGGGATGCGCGGGTGCCCGGCGGCCCACGGGATCGTCTGACCGTATTCGCTGCCCGTGACCTTCAGGTCTTCCAGCCTCGGTCCGTAGCTCTTTTGCTTCGGGCCGAACTGCGCGCCGACGATGCTGCCGATGGCCCAGCCGACACCAGGCCCCAGCCCGACCGCCGTTGACGCGACAGCACCGACAGCAGCAATCGCAAGCTGCGCCATCAGGCCACCCCGCGCAGCGCGTAGGCGCAGCGGAACTTCTGGTTGCTGGCGAACATCAGCCGCGTTTCGACAACGCGACCCGCCCTGTTCGTGGCATGGATCAGGCTCAGCCCGCCGTGCCGGTAGTCGCCAATGAACCCCATGTGCTGCGGGTCGTGCTCAGTCGCCATCACCAGCACGTCGCCTGGCTGCATGGCGTTGCGGTCGATGCGGTCCATGTGCTGGTCGCACACATCAAGCAAGGTGCCGTCAGGCATGCGGCTGTAGCCCGTGATATCGAAGTCAGCAGGCAACAAGCCAAGGTCGCGCGCTACGCAGATGATGAGCCCGGCGCAATCGACGCCTTGGCCCTTGGCGCGGTGCTGGTGCAACCATTTCGTGCCCAGCCATGTGCGGGCCTCGGCCACCACATCGGCGCGCTTCATACGTTGACCGCGGGCGCAGATGTCAATTCGTCAACGGTCGGCCTGTGCGGCTCGCCTTGGAAGTTCAGCTCGTTGCCGAACTTCGTGGCGCAGTCTTCATCCAGCCGCTTCCTGCAACCGGCAATCACGCTGTAGGTGTCGCCCACCTGCACGTTGAAGATCATCGGCAGCGACAGCGTGAAGGTGTCGCTCGCGTAGGTCTTCACCTTCTGCGACAAGCCGGTGTTCAGACCGCCCGTCCATGTGAGGATGCCTTCGCCGAAGTAGTCGTCAGCTTCGGTGCGTGATGTGTCGGTGAAGACCTGTTTGCTGGTGACGCCGGTAATAGCCCCAGTCTCAGTCCACGGCCCAAGGTCGACCATGCACATGGCATCGCCCAATCGTGCTCGGCAGGTCTTGGTGCTGGCCGCGCCGACCGGCTGCTGCAGGTACTGCCGCAGATCACGCAGTTCAACCACGTAGTGCCCGGCGCGGGGCGTGACTTCCCCCAGGCGGCCGGCGCTGATCGGCTCGACGCCGTCGCTCGGGCTCGCCCAGTTGTACCGGAACAGCGCGAACTCGGCGTTGTTCCACCGGCCCGCCAGGATGTCGGCGCGCGTGATCGTGTCGTCTTCGTGCAGGATGCGCAGTTCGGTGTTGCCCACCTCCAGGCCGGCGCTGGCCGCCCAACTGGCCACATCCAGCCCAGGCGCGGCGCGGTACAACACAGAGTCGCCGATGTCGTCGGTGTCGATGTCTGCGCTGGTCCACCCGAAAACCTCGGCATCGGTGCGCGTGATGCGCAGCCCGAATGCCGTGGTCGGCGTGTCGCTGGCATAGTTCGCCAGCAGTGGGACCGGGATGGTCTTAGGCATTCGGCGCGTACTCGATGATTGGGATGGAGTCCCACTGGTGCAGCAGACCGGACTTGTTTCGCGCGGCAATGCGTCCGTCGAGCTTGTCGGTGTCGAAGCGCATCGGCACGTCGAACTCGCCGGCCCACGTGACATTGGCTGCGCTCGGCGCGCTGCCGATGGTGACAATGCCCGTGGCTGTGTCGAGCGTGTGTGCGGTGTCCACCGTCGACACCTTGACGACGATGGCGCCGCCGTGCACGGGCTTGTAGATGGGCCGGCCCTGCGTGCTACTGCCGCTTGTGTAGCGCTTGAACAGCTGGAAGGTGGTTGACGTGAGCGCCATCACGTAGCCGTCGGCATGCGTGGCGGCGTAGTCTGTCCAGTCCTTGAACCGCCACCCATGCTGCCGCCCGCGCGCGATCATGAAGAAGGCGCGCAGCGTGGCGAAGTCGGCCGCGTTGTTTATGCCCTGGCTCACATCCCATGCGTGCCGCGGGTAGGCCCATGCTCCGTTGCGCGTTTCTCGGCCTGACGCACTGACGACAAGCTCGGTTCGGAACATTGGCCCGCCGACAGCGCCGTAGGCGATGCGGTCGGGGAAGCGCGGGGTTTCCAGGAATGCCATGGTCAGTTGTTCCGCGAGCTGGCGCGCTGCAGGCCGCGCGCTGCGGCTGCGCCGACCTGTTGCTCGGTGCTGCGGCTTACGGGCGCGGAGAAGCTGAAGTGCTGGTGCACCGTCATGCCGCCGGCCGGCTGCACGGTCAGGCCAGTGCGCCCGCCGAAGATGGGCTCTGGCCCGCGCTCGCCGGCCATGCCCCATTTGCCTGGCGGTAGGAAGCCGCCGTCGGCGAAGAAGCCGGAGAACAGGCCGGAGAACTTGCTGCCGATCTCCGTCAGAAAGCCGCCGATGCCGCCGCTCGTGCCGCCTTTGGTGAGCGAGCCAAGGAAGTCCGTGGTCGCGCCGGCAAGCGGCTCGGTCACCAGCTTGCGCGTGACGATGCGAAGGATGTCCTTTTCCAGCCCCTTCAGCACTTCGGACAGCTTGCCGCCTTCGACGATGGCATCTTCGAATGCGCTGCTGAAGGTCATGCCCAGTTCGCGCGCCGCATCGATGCCCTTCTCGGTCTCCTCCTTGATGTCCTTGCCACCACCGAAGCGATCGGTCGCGCGATCCAAGGCCTCTGCCCATTGGTCGATGTTGATCTTCCCGTCGGCGAACTGCTTGTTGATGAACTCGACCTCTTCGTTCAGCGCGTCGAGCTTGCCGCTCGGCGTGTCGGCCAGGATGGCGTTCAGCCGGGCCTGATCGTCGGCCAGCTTCTTCAGCGCTTCGTCGGCGGCACGCGTGGCCGGCTCGAGAGCGGTGATTTCCGTGGCGATCGCCGCGAATGCGCTGTCAGGCACCGCAACGCCGGATTGCGCGATCGTCAGCAGCTGCGCCAGCTCTTCGCGCAGCCGCGCGAGCTTGACCTCGTCGGCCTGTTCCAGCCGCTTCAGCGCGGCGGCCAGGGCGTCGGGCAGCTGCGGGCCGACGAAGGGCTCTTCGACCTTCTTTGCCTTTGGCTTTGGCGTCTTGCTGCCCTTGTCGCCGCCCAGCGTGGAAGGAAGTGAAGGCCTCTCAGGCGCAGTGCGGCGGCCTTCGTTGCCGTAGTTGGCTGGGTTCTCGGCGTCCGCTTGCGCCTTGGACAAGGCAATGCGGCCACGCAACGCAGCGCGCTCGGATTCCAGCGCAGGCGCCTGCCCGATCGACAGCCCGAGCCGGCGGTTTGTGTCGAGCAGGCTGTTCAGCTCGGCCATGCGAGCGTTCATCTTCTGCAGCTCGCTCTCCGGCGTCTTCCCGAGGAACTGGCTGATGAGGCCACCCTGCAAGCTGCGCGAATCGTTGATCAGGCGGTTCCACAGCACCAACAGCTTGGCCGTGCCGCCCTCGGCCTTGTCCACCTCTTCGGCCATGCGGTTGAAACCCTGCACGACCGGCCCGAGCAGCAGGCGCGACAGGTCTTGCAGGTTCTTCTGAACCTGGAAGATGCTCTTGTTGAACTTCTCCGCCTCGGCCGCCTGTTCCGCTGTCACCTTGGCCTGCAGCGTGCCGGCCTCGGCCACATCCTTCAGCAGCGGCGCCACGTCCTTCAGGCTCTTGCCGAACAGCTCCTGTGTGAGCCGCGCCTTGTTCGCGTCGTCGGCGAAGCCGCTCAGCGCGATGGCCACGCGCTGGAATGCCTGCACCGGATCCAGGCGCTTCAGTTCGGCGACATCCAGATTCAGCGCCTTGAACGCCGCGCCGATGTCGTTGTCCGGCTTCGCGTCGGCCAGCGCCTTGTTCAGCTTGATGACGGCATCGCCGGCCGTGTCCATGCTGGTGCCGGTGCGGGCGGCGATGTCCTCCAGCGCGCTCAGGTTCTCCACGCTGGCGCCGGTGGCGTCTGCCAGGTCGTTCAGCGCGTCCAGGCCGTCCACAGTGGCGCTCACCCATCGGGTGATGACCGACACCGAGAACGCCGCGGCGATGGCGCCGCCGGCCGCGGTAAGCGCCTTGCTGGCACCGGAGAAGGCGCGCTGCATGCGCTCGGCCTGGCGCTCGGCCAGCAAGCCGGCCTTGTCCAGCCCGGCCTGCAGATTGGCAAGCCTGGCCTCCAGGTCGATGCTGAGCTTTGCGAGTCCCATTGGTTCAGCCTTCTTCGGTGGCGCCGGGCCGGTGCAGCTTGATGACCGTCAGGCGGTGCAGGAACATCTCAAGATCCGTCACGCCCAGAAGTTCGGCCACCAGCGGCAGCCCAGCCCAATCGAGCCCGCCCATGCCGTTTGCGAGCAGGGCATACGCGCGGCTGGCCGCGATGTCATCGACGCTTGCGGCCGGCGTTTCCTCGTCTTCCCACTCGATGCCGGCCGCATGGTCGAGCAGGTGCTTCAGTTTCCCGAGACGGTCTCGGCAGCGGCAGCGCGGGCCAGCGTGGCGGCGCCGTAGGCGTCGACGACGCGCACAATCCACGGCTCGTTCAGGTCGAGCAGCAGTTCCCACACCTCGGCGCTGAACGGCATCGGGGCGTCACCCGTCAGCAGCGCATCGGCCTGGGTGAAGCCGCGCCACGCATCAACGCGCGCCATGAGCGCCTGCAGGAACTCCAGCCGCGGCATGGTGGCCATGCGTGCGCGCTCCTGCCATCCAGGCAGCGGCAGGCGCACCGCACGGCACGGCGGGTCGTCGAGTTCGACCCACAGCTCGCGCGCGGCGCGCAGCCGCGCCACTGCATCGGCGACGGCGTCAGACATTCGGCTTCAGCACGTAGGCCGGGCAGATCAGGTTGAAGCTGCCGGTGCCAAGGCCGCCCACGTCGACCTGCTCGCCGTAGGTGCTGGGCACGCCGTAGGCGACGCGCACGATGCGCGTGCCCTTGGTGATCTTCACCAGGATGCTTGTGCCGTTGCGAGCGGCGGCCGTGACGAAAGCCAGCGCCGCGCCCTCGACCTCTGGGGTCTTCAGGTTGATGGTGACGTCTTCCGCGGCGTTCAGGCCGGCGATGTTGCGGCGCTTCGCCAGGTGCAGGCGGCTGTCGTCGAGTTGGTCGGCCGCGCCACCACCGACTGCGTAGCCGCCGGCCTCATCAAGCAATCCCCACGTGGCGGCGAGCGTCAGGTTGCCGGCGCTGAAGGTGCTGTACAGGGACGCGTCCAGGCCGTTCATCGTGAACGTGTTGGCGTCGGTGTCGGTGCAGAACACCGCCTGGCCGTCCAGTTCGACCATGCCGGCGGCAACGGTCCAGTAACCGACATCTCCTGTATCGACGGTGTGGCTCGTGAGCGTGCCCACGGCCGGAGAAGCCTTTGTCACCGCGGTGGGCGAGATGGGCGAATCGAAGGTGAGCGCGACTTCGATCTTGCAGTTGCGCCCGACGATGGTGGTCATGGTGATGCTCCTTGTCGGGCGGCGCCCGAAACGAAAAAGCCCGCACAGCGGCGGGCAGGTTGTGAAAAAGAAAAGGCCCGCCGAAGCGGGCCATGGGGAAGGTCTAGCGGGTCACTCCCACCAGTCGAAAATCAGTTCCTCGCCGTCGAGCCCCAGCTCTTCGTCGAAGGTGGTGGAACGCGCCGTGCACACCACGGCCACCGCCAACAGCGCGGCGACGGCTTCGTCGGCAATGGCGCTGGCTGCAGCTGCGGTACCGGCCCAGCACTGCACGGTGAACTGCACGTTCGTCGCGCCGACCGAGTTGTCGAGGTGGAAGTCGGGGATGCGCGTCGAGCCGTAGACCAATGTCGAAGCGGCGTTGCCATCGGCCGCCGCGTTCTGCGCGATGCGCGCGGCAGGCACCAGCGCCAGCAGCGGGGCGTGCGCCAGCAGCGCGGCACGGAATTCGGTTTCTGCGCTCATGGTGCCGGCGCCTTCGGGCGGTTCAGCTTCTCGATCGCCGGGCCGATCTTGGCCAGGAACACGCCCAGCGCTGCGGGCAGCATGTCGGCGCCGCGCTGCAGGAACTTGTAGGCCTTGGTGGCGCCGGTGTTCTTGCGGTGGCGCCGCGTCTTCAGCCGGCCGCGCACGATGGACTGCGAGCGCTCGCCCTTGCGCCGCGGCTTGGTGCCGAACTCGATGAACCGCCAGTAGAACGGATCGTTCGGGTTCTTCGCCCCGCGGTTGCCCTGCTTCGCCGGCCGGACGTTCACGAACACGCCGACATCCCCGGCGCGGCGCGCGGCCTTGCTGGTGCGCACGCTGATTGCCTTCTGCACCGTGCCGGGCTTGCGGTAGCCCTTGCGCACCGCCAGCGCGCCGGGGTTGATGATGGGCGTGGCGTTGCGCGCGGCCTTCTGCACCACGCGCGCACCGGCGCGCAGCGCATTGGCCAGAGCGCGCACCCGCAGCTTTGGCACGATGCCGCGCAGCGCTTCGCGCAGATCGGGGATGCCGACGATCTTGGCTTCGATCATCGACCGTCCCTCAAGCCGGTTGCGGCCAGCAGCTGCAGCCACGTCTTCTGCCCGTCGATGTCGATCGGCTGGCCGATGATGTCGTGCGGCACGCCGCGCCACAGCACGCGCCAGGTGCTGGCCACGTCGGCGCGGTAGTTGATGGTGAACTCGACATCCGTGATGTTCTGGATGGCGCCAGCTGCGAACAGCTCGCGGCTGCGCAGCGGACGGGCCTTGCCCCACACCGTCGTGACGGTGGCCCACGATCCGCTCGGCTGGCCCAGCAGGTCGACGCCAGCATTGCGCTGCTGAAGCGTGAGCCGCTGGTCAAGGTCGGCCGCCGAGATGCGCTGCGTAGCTCCGGTGCTCATCCCACAAAGCTCCGATAGGGGTCGAGCAGCCGATCGGTGAAGCGGTTGGGCAGGCTGGCCACACTGACGCCCACCACCTGATCTTTGCTGTGCTCGTACATCGTGCCGACCGCCATCAAGATCCAGTGCTTGATGGCCGCCGGCACATTGGCTGCGGCGTCCCACTCGCCGCACAGCACGCGCACGCTCACGGCATTGGCGCTGTCGGCCACGTCGGATGGCCAGGCAGCTCCGGCGGTCGGGAACACGTAGCCCGGCATGTTGTGCCGGTCCAGGTCATAGTAGAGCGGGTCGACCGTCTGCACCACGCCCGAGGTGTCGAGGTACTTGATGTGGCCGATGCTGTGCGGCTTGATCAGGTCGGCCGGCAGGCGGATCGATTCGCCATCGCACGGGAAGGCATCGATGACGAAGTCCCAGGTCTGCCGGATCAGCCGGCGGCCCAGCTCGTGCTCTGCGCTCTGCCGCGCGGCGGCGATCATGACCTGAATGCGCGCGTCGAAGGCGGTGTTGTCGTCATCGATGCGCAGATGCGCGCGCGCTTCCGCCAGGCTCACGGGTTCTTCGGTCGGCGCGGTGATCAGCTGCGGCTCGGCCATGTGGCGGACTCCAAAAGAAACAGCCCGCCGGGTGGCGGGCTCTTGTCGGTGCGGCAGGTGCGCTTTTCAGCGACCCCTTGCGGGAAGGTTGCTCGGCCGGTACGCGGCCGACAGATTGGCCGGGCGCGAGGCACCGGCGGTCAGGGCGCGGCGCGGCGGCGCGGTGATGACGAGGAAGCCGTCAATCAGCACCGCCACGTACTCATCCATGGCTGTGGCGCCTTCTTCAATGTCCGCTTCGATCGTGCCGTCGGCCAGCACGGCCACGGTGTCGACCGCGCTGGCCGGCTCGGTCAGCAGCGAGACGATCTGCATTGCGCTGGCCACGGCATCGGCCGCGGCGCCGGCTTCCAGCACGCCGACGCCTGCGCTCAAGATGACCGTCGGCACGTCGTCAGCATTGCCAGCCTCGGACATTCCGGCCAGCGCCACCATCGCGGCGGCCACCGCATCCTGCAGCGAGCCGGCCTCTGCGACTTCGACCGAGTAGAACGCGCCGCCCCAGTCGACGACATCCTCGGCGTCGACATCCTCGGCCTGAGCCGCGCCGTACACAGCAGTGACAGTCAAAGCTTCGGCGGCCGACAGGGCTTCACTGACCGCGGCCACCATCGACGCAATCGCGGCCACAGCATCGGAGGCGCTGGCAGCTTCTGTCACACTCACGTCATAGCCGGCAGCGGTGGCGCTCACCTCGTCGCCTGCGCTGCCGCTTTCGGACAGCACGGCCACCAGCACAGCCAGGTCGGTTTGCGCATCGGCCGCGCTGGCGCTTTCTGTCGTGGCTGCGGCCATGGCGTGCACAGCTGCCTGGCTGTCGGCTGCCGATGCGGATTCGGCCACGGCGCGCGCAAAAGCTCCGGCCGCAGACTGCGCATCGGCCGCGCTGGCGGATTCGGCGTGGTCCAGATGTACGAACATGCCGCTGGCCTGCGGCGTGCCTCCGTTGCTGCTGGTCGAGCCGTCATCAACGATGGCCCACAGCTTGTACGCCGTGCCCGCCGACAGCACAGCGCCCAGGCTGCCGGCCTCGTCGCCGTCATTGCTGCGGATCGTGCCGTCAGTGACGTTGGCAACATAGCCCGTCGCCTGCCAGCCGTTGCGCCCGTTGCCGAGATTGGCGCGGCTCCACGTCACCCCGCTGGTGGCGGCGGTGTAGACGGCGACGTAGAGGGTGTTAGCCATCACTCAGGCGTAGTCGAGTGTGACGCGGTAGTCCGCGCTGGTGGCGAGGATGTTTTCTGCGCCTACGAATGTGATGGTGGGGACTGCGCCACCGCCAGACGCCACCGGCACCCAGATACTCTGAGGCTCGAATAGCGCCCACGGCGCGGCGTATTGTGCGTACATCTCGCCTAGGCTCTGACCGCGTCTCCACACACGCGCAAACGCGACCTGTCCGATCAGCGGAGAGCCGCCCGATGCACCTATCTGGATTGGCACGGTCGTGCTGTTGATGACGCTGCAGTTGCCGCTAACGACGCTCAGCGTCTTGCGCACGCCGTTGATGAGTATTTCGGCCGAGCCACCACCGTACCAAGCGGCCTGCACGCGATACCAGCCAGCGACCGGGAAAGCGCTGCCCAGGTCAAATCTAGATCTGCTGCTGCCGTCACCGTTGGTATCGCCAGCAACCCAAATCAGATTGCCGCCTCCGACCTCTAGCAACCAGCGCTGCCCAGCGTCGTCCCACTGCGAGAATAATTTAGCGCTCGGACTCGAATTGGTGAAGTAGATGAGGATGTCCACCGTTGATTCGGTGGCCCCCGCTAGGCCATTGAAAGCCGCCGTCGATGCGAGCGACAAATTTGCCTGCGATCCCGAGAAGGCCGTGACGATGCCTGGCGCACCGGCCGACTGCGAGATCCCCGACGCCGAAATCGTCAGTGGTGTAGTGCCGGTGACATCGCTCCGGGTCGGCGCCTCATAGTCGAATACGAGTCCGTCCGCCCACGGGTTCGACCTGTCAAGCGGCACCGCCTCCTGCGGCTGCTGCGTCCAGGGCAGCGCGATCTCACGGATGCGCGCCATGCTCGCTCAGGAGTAGGCGTAGGTGTCGCCGGTGCACTCGACGGTCACGGCCTGGCCGGTGTTGCCCGTGAACTCGACCTGCACGTAGGCGACCTCTGGGCCGAATGCGTATGCGCCGCGCGTGCTGGCGCTGGCCGTCGTGCCGCCGCCCATCACGTACACCTGTTTCCAGCCGTCATCGCCCGTGCCCTCGGCGCCCGCGGCCGGCATGCTGGTCTGCTTGCGCGCGACCATGATGCGCGCCTCGCATTGCGCTGTCGGGCCGGTGCCGCCGTTGGTGATGCGCCAGCGGATCTGCCCGCCGTCCGCGCTGCTGCAGTCGAGCCGGCCGCGCGTGGTGGCGCCGGATGCGTTGCTGGCGCTGCTGACCAGCACCTGTCCTGTTTTGGTGAGTGCCATGTCAGACCCTCAGTGCGCCGTCGTCGGCGAAGATCGCGCAGCGCACGTCCCATTCACTCACCGGGTCGGGCTCGCTGCCCAGTGCGATGAGCGCATCGGCCTGCGCCTGTGTGATGGCGCCGGCCTGCTGCCACGCGCCGAGCATCAACTGGTTGCCCGGCAGCGCGAAGTCGATCGTGTCGGCCGCGCCGGAAAGGAAGTCGCGGATCGTCAGCGCCGCCGAGCGCAGCGGCGACTGCGCATTGCCGGCGTGATCCTCGACCGCGGCGCGCAGCCCCGTCTGTCCGCACCAGACAGCGAAGTCGGCACGGCGCACCGCAGTCGAGCGGGTGCGGCCGGCGCTGATGGCGGCGGCCAGCGCCACTGTATCCGGCACCAGCGCCTGCAACGCGGGCGACGCGCCGATGCCGGCGCGGATTTCGTCGTGCGTCATCACGGGCACCCCCACAGCGAGCCGTCGTCGCGGTAGACGATGGGCGTCGCGGTCGCGGCGCGGCCCTCGAACGTCAGCAGGCCCGGTGTAGCCGTGGTGCCGGTGCCGGTAGCCAGCGCGCGCTCGATGTTGTTCGCCGGCCGCTTCGACGCGGCGAGGACGAACGTCGCCACCGCGAGCTTCGCCGCCGTGCCCTTCCACGCCTCGCTGATGCCGGCGCGAACGCTGGCCGATGCGGGGTTGGTGGCGCGGCGGTCATTGTCGAAAAGCCATTCCCATATGCGCGCCTGGCCGCTGGTCAGGTTGTCGGCCTGCGCCCAATCGAAGCCGTCGCCGGTGGCCTCGTCGCGCGTCAGGCGGGTGCGCCAGACAACGAACGTGCTGTCGGCGTTGAGCCAGCCGATCAGCGCATTCGCATCGCCGGCCAGCATCATCGGCCGCGCGGTATTGGTGTCGGCGCAGGCGGCGCTTCGCACGCCGGCCATTTGCGCCGGTGTCAGGGACTGCGCGAACGCCAGCGGCGCGCACAGGACGGCGAGAACGCAGAGCATGAATCGGGTCATCGTGTCACCTGGTCAATCAGTTGGCCGCGCAGCAAGGGGGCATCACAGGCTCGCGGTGTAGGACACGTTCAGCGTGTCGCCGTTGGCAACCGCGCGGTCGCCGCC
>WPCI01132015.1_pt1 | contig 12984 bp, 9 predicted proteins | sample 5399871 | NCBI WGS metagenome assembly WPCI01 (sample SAMN12869469, study PRJNA574797) | sludge metagenome | isolation source: wastewater treatment of pH7 | place: China:Beijing | collected 2019-05-20
TTTCTTACTCGTGCCGATGCCAATCTCTAGCTTGAGTAGCCCGTGATCGATGCCCATCGCCATCGGTATGATGTGTTGGCCATTTTGTTTTGCGGTAAATAATTCATTGAGCTGTTTTTTTGTCAGCAACAACTTTCGTTCACGCTCTGGATCGTGCTGATTGCGGACGCCTGCATTCGCATAGTGAGAAATGTGACTGTTAACGAGGACTGCTTCATCAAGCTTCGCCCGCACATAGCTGCCCTTTAACTGAACATGACCTGCCTTAGCGGACTTTACTTCGCTACCGAGCAACACCAAGCCAGCGATCATCTTATCAGTAATCGCGTAATCAAATGTGGCTCGACGATTTTTGGCTACTATTTTCATAACCCTAGTAGTATATGCGAAGATGACAGCTGAGGCACTCTTGAGTTAGGATAAGCGTATGTTTGATGGCACCTACCAAACGATGGCGCAGGTATTTATTGCGGTTTCGATAATTCCTATATGGTTCATGCTACGAAATGGACGAGGAAAATCAGAACCCCAATCGGCACTCTGGCGCATGTTACTTTTCGGTGGTTTATCGATTGCTCTTACACTGGCAGTAGCAATTCCGCTAGACTGGTTGTTTCCTCAGATTAGTGCCATTATTGATGGTAAAGTTGGCCTTAATCCGCCCGAAAACTTACTACTTGCTACATTCTTATTTGCAAGTATCGAAGAAATTATGAAGTTTGTGCCTGCGGCCTTTTATCTTTACAAAAAGCCATATTTCAACTGGCGAAGTGATGGTGTTCTATACTTTGGGCTAATTGGTCTTACCTTTGGATTCATCGAAGATATGCTTTATGTTTCCAGTGGTGGAGTTGCTGTCGGTATCATTAGGATTGTCTTTGGGTTGTTTTTCCACGGTGCAGTAACGGCAATAGTCGGCTACAGTTTGTCGCATAAAAAGGTCACAGGTGGTTCATGGTTTATTGTACTATTGGGATTATTACTCTCAATTAGCCTTCATTCGCTTTATAACTATGGATTATTCGTCAGTGCTTGGCAGCCATTGTTTGTTCTTGTGTCGATTGCCGTCAGTATTTCCGTTAACGCTAATTTCTTCATCATGTTCTGGCTGGCCAACCGTAAAGACAAACTTCAATTCGTGCCAGTAGTAGAATCTGTGCCTGCAGTAGTTCCAACACCAACAACTAGCCAGCCAGCGGTAATTGCAAATCCTCCGTTAAGACAAATAGTCCAAACTAGATCAGCTTTGCCTTTATCAATAACCAGTTTGATTATGGGGGTGGTGTCCTTGATTACTTGGGTTTTACCATTTTTTGGATTAGTACCTCCAATTGCAGCAATGATTATTGGGCTTACTATGATTGGCAAAGATGAGGTCGGAAAAAACTATAATATTGTCGGAAGTATCCTCGGGGGTTTTGGTCTGCTGCTATCAATTCTGATCCATGTATTTTTGGTTTTGGTTATTGTCCTAGGTTCTTAATTAATAACCGTAATATCGGCACCAATCGATCGCAATCGTTTCGGTAAGTCTTCATAACCACGATTTATTGAATATACATTTCGTAAAACACTAGTTCCCGGAGCAGCGAGCATAGCAATCAGAATAATAACCGCTGGGCGTAATGCAGGAGGTGACACGACTTCACTGGCAACAAACTTAGTCGGTCCTGTTACATAGACTCGATGTGTGTCGGCGAGGTCAATTTGAGCACCAAGCTTATTTAGTTCAGTATAATAAACAGCTCGATTTTCATATACCCAATCGTGGATGAGAGTTCGGCCCTTGGCTACCGCTGAGATAGGGACGAAGAAGGGGAGATTATCGATATTTAATCCCGGGTAGGGTCGCGGAGCTATCTTGTCGATCGGTGCGACTAACTGCGGTGACTGTTTTGTCTTGAGGTCAACCAAGCGTGTTCGATTGTTATGGGCTAAGTAGACAGCACTTCTTTCGTATTGAAAGTTCATCTTCTCCAATTTCAGCAGTTCAATCTCAAGGAAATCAATTGGACAACGAGAAATTGTTAACTCCGAGTTTGTGACTGCAGCTAAACTGATAAAGAACATTGCCTCAATCGGATCCTCACTAATAGAATAAGAAACTGTTTCGTTAATTTCTTTCAGTCCAGTGACCGTCAGTGTGCTAGTACCAATTCCTTCGATATTCACGCCGAATTTCTCTAACAGAAAACATAAATCCTGCACCATATAATTTGCACTGGCGAATTTAATGACTGTCTCACCAGGGATCAAAGCCGCTGCCATCAGGACATTTTCGGTAACTGTATCGCCGGCCTCATAAAGTATTATCTCTTTTGCGGCTTGCTTCTTTACCGTAACTTCATATTTGCGATTTCGGCTGACAACATTTAATCCAAATTTCTCTAGCCCATAAAGATGAGGCTTGATAGTACGTGAACCTAATTTACAGCCACCAGCATGAGGAATTTCAAAAGAATTTCTATGATGCATCAGTACACCCATTAGCATTATTACACTGCGCGTACGTCGAGCGGCATTCCTGTCCATGCCATCAAGTTTCAGCCTTTTTGGTGGTTGAATTACTACATTATGGTCATCCCAATTTGCTTTGACCCCAATACTTCGCAGGACTTCAATAATGCGATGTACTTCCTCAATCATCGGCACGTTCTCAAGAGTCGTCGTGCCTTTGTTGAGCAAGCTAGCCAGAAGCAATGCGACGGCTGCGTTTTTGGAGGTGTTTACCCTAATCTTACCCGATAACGGTTTTCCTCCATGAATCTGTAAATTCATCCCATTAGTGGTTGCAGGGGTTATCAGATCTTGACCAAATGCTGAGCTCAGTCGGTTCAACATATCCAAGCTGAAATTTTGTTGCCCAGCTTCCATCCGAGTAATTGCACTCTGAGATGTTCCAAGCGCTTCAGCTAGATCTGCCTGGGTCCAATTACGACCTTTGCGCAAGTCTACGATATATTCAGCGATACTTTTTTGATTAACAGGCATATTGTATTCTAGTTTATATCAATAGTGATATAAAGTCAAGTATTTATTATGAGAATTGGCAACCGATAAGTTAACGCGTACAATTAGATAGACTTTACTCTTATTAACAAATTAATCAAATGGCTAGGAGGACAAAGTGGGAAACTTACAAACCACCGATCCAGTTCTTTTTGAATTTCTCGAAGGAGAACGAAAACGACAACGCGAAGGGGTAGAATTAATCCCTAGCGAAAACTATGTATCGCGAAGCGTGCTCGACGCTTTGGGGAGTGAATTTACAAATAAATATTCCGAGGGCTATCCCGGTCGACGCTACTATGGTGGGCAGGAATTTACCGATAAAATTGAGCTTGAGGCAATTAGCCGTGCTAAATCACTATTTGGTTCAGCGCACGCTAACGTTCAGGCACTGAGTGGCGCCGCAGCAAATGTTGCTACCTATTTTGCCTGGCTCGAACCCGGTGACACAATACTTGGAATGGATCTAAATCATGGTGGCCACCTTACCCACGGTTCACCGGTCACCTACATGGCAAAGCTGTATAACTTTGTTCGTTATGGTATGAAAGACGTCGAAACTGGCGAGATTGATTATGATAATTTGCGAAAGTTAGCACACGAGCATAAACCTAAGATTATCCTAGCCGGCTTTAGCGCTTATCCTCGTGAACTAGACTATTCAAAGATTTCCGAGATTGCCAATGAAGTAAATGCCGTTGCCATGGCTGACATGGCTCATATCGCCGGTCTTATTGCTGGTGGGGTACTGGCCAATCCGTTTGATCATGGTTTTCACATTATCACGACAACAACACACAAATCACTGCGGGGTCCACGCGGTGCTATGATTCTTAGCAACGGCACGGTTGGTAATCCTTTGCGTGCACCCGAAAAGACCATTGAGAACCTACCCACACTTATCGACCGGTCTGTCTTTCCTGGTTTTCAAGGTGGTCCTCATATGCATCAGACTTTGGCAATTGGAGTTGCGTTGGGTGAAGCAATGAAACCAGAATTCAAAACCTATGCTCAGAATGTCGTCGATAATGCAAAAGCGTTAGCAAAAGCATTGATGGACAGGGGATTTAAGCTTGTAACTAATGGTACTGATAACCATCTGATACTGGCAGATATCTGGACCAGTTTTGGCATTGGGGGCAAAGAAGCCGAAGAAGTCTTGGATAAAATCGGTCTGACTCTCAACAAGAATTCAATTGCCGGAGATACACGCAAGCCATTCGATCCAAGCGGTATTCGACTTGGGACACCAGCCATGACGACTCGTGGTATGAAGCAAAAGGATATGGAGCGAATTGCTGAATGGATGAAGCTAGCTATTGATAATCGTAAGAATGAAACGATGCTTCAATCGTTACATGATGAAGTCATAAAGTACTGTTTGGAATACCCGCTACCCAGCGATCAATAACCAATCGAATACTGGTATCTTTCACAAAGTTTGAGATTGACTCTTAGTAAACCCTAAAATAAGCTTTCAATATATTAGTTAACTTTATAAAATAAACTATTTTGTAATATCATACGATTATCCTAAACATGAGCGCTGAACAGTTCAGCTGAGCATAGGGGGGTGTGAAGTTGACTGAAATTACTGCTTATAGCTCGACGGGTTCCTGTTCGAAGGTAATTCCGTAATTTTCCTTAATAATTTGCAGGTATTGGTCACGGAATTTAGCTAAGTCTTGATAGCTGGTGGCATTTTCATTCACCAAGATAATGGCTGAATTTTTCCAGGTTGCCATACCGGTTGTTTCATCGTGCCAATCTTTAAGTCCGGCTTGGTCGGCCAGTCTTCCGGCAGCTACTTTGATTCGTCCATCTGGTTGTTCCCAGTACCAATCGGTTTGATTCGAGGCGATATCTGGATGCTTATCAATGATGGTATCAAGCGTGGCGCGGTCAACAATTGGATTGACGAAAAAAGAACCAACAGTATTCGTGGTCTTAACATCTGGTAAATAAGAGCTTCTCCAGCTGACAACAGCTCGTCGGACATTCGCTGGACTGTATTCGCTAATTTGGTGTTCATTAAAGAAGCGCTCGAGTGTCGTATAAAATGGCGGCTTCATATTTTCTCGATGCAACTGCAGAGTAACTTGCGTGACGATATAATCTCCCGGATTTTGTTTGAGTAGGCTAGTTCGGTAACCAAAATTACAATCATCTTTGGACATTTCTATGAATTTATCTTGCTTGAAGTCAAAAGCACGCAATCCGACAAAAGTATCTGCCAGCTCCTGACCGTATCCACCGATATTCTGCACTGGGGCTGCTCCGACAGTTCCTGGAATGAGGCTTAAAGCTTCAATGCCACTCCATTTTTCTTCGACGGAGGCCGATACTGAATCATCCCAGTTTTCACCAGCGCCGACAGTCAATAGACCTGCTTCATCTAGGGCCAATCCCATAATACGATTAACAATTAATAAACCCTGAAATGAATTGTCTTTGAAGATTGTATTACTGCCCTCACCAATAACTCGAATCGGTAAATTTTTCTGTTTGGCGAATTGGACACAGTCTAAGAGATCTTCGTCCGAAGATACTTCTGCCAAGAAACTTGCGTGTCCACCTAAACGCATCGTACTCATCTTGGTGATGCTAATGTTTTCTTGAATATTCACAACGCACTAATCATGGCATTTCTAAGCTAGTAGTAGCAAGCATTTAATGTTTGTAGGATATGATACTATTAGAGCAAATATACATAAGGAGTATTTACAATGAATCTTCACTTATTAGCCCAGAATTATGCAAATGCCAACTGCACTATCAACGGTGAACCAGCTGACTGCGGTGACACCTTAAGGATTCTTGGATATATTTTCGTTCCCCTCGCAATCATCGGTCTTGTGATGTTTGTCTTTTGGATAATCAGCTTAGTCCATGTAATAAAAAATGATGTCAATAACAGAACGATGTGGATTATTCTTCTGATTCTCTTTGGAGGATTTGCCGGAATTGCCTATTTCTTCGCAGTCAGACGTCCTTATAACAAAAATAAGGGTTCGGCACCAGCCAAGGTAGCACCTCCAATGCCGGTAGCGCCAGTTCAGCCAGAAGAAATGGCTGCGCCAGTATCTAAAGCGATGAATGACGTGCAAGCAGTTAGTCAACCGACAGTTAATCCAACTACTGAGGCATCACCACCGCCAGCTTCTGTAGAATCACCTGAAGAAGTATCTGCCGAGATCCCGGCCGAGACTAAAGACGACATATCAGTAGATGAGTCTGCTAAAGTAAATGAATCTTCAGAAGGATCTCTAGACAAAGATAGTTCGATTGAACCCGACGAGACTGCCGGACCATCATCAGGTGAATCAACACCGTTAGATGAATCTCTACCATCATCAGATAACAAAGATAATAACTAGCTTACTTTTTTAGCAGAATGCTATTCGGTAGAAGAAGCATTTAGCATTCTTCATCTGCCACTGGCAGACTCAGCCCTCTCGGGTCTGCCTGCCGTCAAAGGCAGGTTAAAGTCGCAAACTAACTTTCCAAACTAAAAACCCACCAATTTGGTGGATTCTTTAGTTTGGAGGGCCAGCGTAGAGGCTGTTGCAACTAATTGTCGTAAAGAGAAAGCTCTTGTGAGCTTGGTTTTTCAAATTCAGCGTAGTATTGCTCGAGCTTTTCTTTTACGATTATGTCATCGCCCTCCATGCCACGTTTTTTAAGTCTTCTACGTAGCTCATCTATAGACACATCAAGGTAATGGAGCTCTATTTGCAATCCAAGAAGACGAGCTTTTTTTAGATATTTATCACGCTCGAGTTTACTCCAAAAACCATTTTCGAGAATTACGGTGTTTCCACATACAGCCAGCTGCTGAGCAAGTTTCCAGAATCGTTGCTCCAATGCTTCTCGTACCTTGCTATCCCATAGACTAATATTCATATCCTCCATCCATTCATCCGGGCAGAAGCGTACTGCATCACGCTCAGACTCAAGCTTTTTAGCTAGTGTTGTCTTCCCGGCTCCAGGCAGACCACAAATTAGTATTATTACGCCGTTTTTCATAGTTCTATTATAGCAAAAAACAGAGGCAAATTACCTCTGTTTAAACATAACCGGGATTGGAGGGTCATAGTGGATTCTATTGCAACTATATTACCTTGGCCGCAAGTTAAACGAGACTCTAAAGGTAAACCTGTTAGAGTGAAAGAAAAGGTAGCAAACTTTAATTATAAACGTTCGTCTGGATGGCTTTTCAAGTCATTTGGCAATCTCTCGACCAGTACTGACTGGAGCCGGTCAAGTAGCTTCGATTGTTTTGACGCAATATCAAGCAAAGACTCAGGTGATTGAATCTTGTGAGCTAGATTAAGAACTCTGAGCGCACTACCCCAAGATGTGGTTACACCAGCGCCACCATGCCCATAGTTGTGTATAACAGGCCGGCCATTTTCGCTAACACTCTCGATGCGTAACGGTATTGTTTCATACCTATATCCCACTATTGCCCGCATTGCGTGCTCTGTTATATCTTGGCCAGTGGTCGTAAGCAAAATGTCCTTACTTAACTCAAGGACAGGCTTTGGTACCTGAACCCCGTTAATGCTCACTGTGGGCTGAGAAGATTCGTCACCCTTCCAATTTTCTAGCTCGTCAAGATCCCCAACTTGTCTGCTGCCACCGACGATCCATACGTCAGAGCGTGGGTAGAAATAGACATCGTTTGCCTCACCACCAGTAGTACTATAAATTTCTTTAGCTGCCGTATAGTTGTATGAAAAAATCCGACCATTTTTGTCAGTCGGTATCTTGAGGTTAGAAACCAATACGAGATAGCCTCGATAGAACTGGGATGGGTACGGATTACTGAAAAGCGTCCTACTCCAACTACCCGTGCAATTAATCAGTATGTCACCGGGTAAACTATGCAAGTCCTTTTTTGTTAATTTGAGTTCTTGAATTTTGCCGCCAATGACCTCAAATAGCTCATACAACCTAGCCAGATACAAGGGCATCTCAGCAAAATAAGCACTATAGTGCCAGCCAAATACCTTGTCTACACCGTTTCGTTTTGGAATGTTGTTACTTTGGATATACTCTTCAGTGAGTTCCTGAAAGTCTTTTAGTGAACTTTGGTAGATTGGTAATCTTTGAGGAGTCTCAAAGATTTCGTAGTGATGCTGGGTTCGCACTATTTTTTCGGGTATAAAACACTGAAAAAATGCTTGTGAATCGTTCAGGATAGCTTCTATGTCGTCAGCAACAATGGTATGTGGGATAATTGAGGCTGCAGCTATGACACTTTGAAATCGTGGATTCTTTTTGTCATATTCTTTACCAAGCGGTAGCAGTTCTGTGATAATTTTAACTTCATATCCAGCGAGCCTTAGCAAAATAGCAGTGGTGATTCCCGATATCCCCCCACCTAAAACAGTTACTGAACTTGGTTTAGTCATATATCAATAGTACCACTTAACCTACTATGTTTATTACAGGGATAACCGTCTGATTTAACGTTATCGGTAGTACAAAGTGCCTATACTTGGTGCCATCGTGGATGCAATTACAATTAAGATTAACTTAAGAAGCTCTTGCATCGTGGAAAGATAAAACCGGCTTCGCTAAATTCTGATTAAACAAGACAGGCAAGCTTATCTACTGAGTTTAGACTATACCGAGAGCGTCTAGCACCATATCCAGATCCCTGTCGTTCTTATTAACTTCAACCCACGGGAAGCCAAGTTTCAAAACCTGTTCTTTAAGTTTCTTGCTAAAATTAAGTACCCATTCCACTTCTTTTTCTTTAAGTGAATCTGCGTAAACATTAGCGTTTTTTACTTCAAAGTTTCTAGTGAATACTACATTACGAACACGGTCAATATCGTGGTCGCCAATGAAAACGGCTTTGACATTTTTTGATTCGGGAAAATCTCGTGCGACTAAATGAGGAAGTATGTCATCGCCTTCAATAATAAAGCCCTTGTGCCAAGTGTAATCGTCTTTAACTAACTTCCTTACCCCTGGCCACACTGATTCAGCTTTTGCGAATTCATTGTCAGCAATTTGATCGGCACTATATTCATTCAAGTAATTCATATCATCATAATCTTCCCAAGTGAATAACTCAGGATGTATTTCTCTAGTAGCAACTTCCCTCATTATTTGACCTACTTGGTCAGTAGAAAACCAAGGTAGATTTAGTTGCTTCGAAAGGTTTTCAGCAACTGTTGATTTACCTGCGGCAGGCATACCACCTATTAGAATTATTTGCTTTGACATAGATTAACTATAACAAAAACAAAGGCAGCTTGACTCTGTTTAAGGATAAGCGAATTGGAGGGCCGGCGTGTACGCTATATCAACTGAAATCAGTGCTAGCTGGGTAAGCTACTCAGCAGACATGGCTTGTTGATATTTTTCCAGAATTGCTTCGTCGGTGTGTTGGTCTTGAGTCGAACCCACGGCGAAATATTTTCCATCAGAAGCAATGTAGTGAGATGCACCAAGGTTGCCGGGGAGTAAACGCCACACCTTATTACCAGTGATTTGAGAGATACGGTCGTTGACCTTGGCAGAAGTAAACAAGGAGTGCTCCGTTTGAAAATGCTCAGCTGCATACTTTGCGGCCTCTTCATCTGTTGTGATCGTCGTCATTTATTGTTCCTTTGCTTAACATGCTTTTATGAGCAGTATTATAGCACTAACTCAAACCGAAGGATCGTAGCCTGTTCTATTCAATCGGAGGCCACCTGCCTGCCGCAGGCAGGGCGGGGACTTGGTCACATTCTGCGACCCCGTCGCAACATCTTTGCAAACCAGTTTGCAAGAGTTGACTCCCTTGCAAATTGCCACAGGCATTTCTCACCCCAAACACCCCACGGGTGTCCAGACTTCAAGTCTAGCTAAACTCGGCCATGAAAAAACCGCCCAAATGGACGGCTGTTTCATGGAGGGCCAGCGGGGACTTGAACCCCGGACACCCTGCTTAAGAGGCAGGTGCTCTAACCAGCTGAGCTACTGGCCCGATAATTTGGACGGATGACGTTCGCTAACGCTCTCTATTCCGTCTGTCTATTGTGAATGGCCCTTCGACAAGCTCAGGGTCATTCTCCTTACTGGCTTGTCCTTCGATAAACTCAGGATGGTTTACCATGAGCAAGCGCAGCACGTCGAATGGTACGCCCGGACGGATAACGCACGATGACAGACTGACTAAAGTCATTCCATCATCTACCTATTTATCGTCAAATAGCTACATTTGACGATAATCTGAACCTTGCGGTTCAAATCCGTGCTCGAATGTTCGAGCTGAAATATTAACCACCCCGAAGGAGTACTTATTATTTCACCTGGTACGCCCGGACGGATTCGAACCGCCGACCCTCTGATCCGAAGTCAGATGCTCTAATCCACTGAGCTACGGGCGCGCACTAGGCGAGCTGTATTATACCTCAGTTAGCCCAAACACTAAACTATATGAAATCATTAGCGTCTTAGTGTATAATCGAAGACAGAAATGGGGTTCATGTTAAAGCCAGTACAAAAATTTGCTCTTGTCAGTCGTATTGTCATGACCTTGTTTATTGGTGGCTCCTTATTCATGAGCTATATCGGACTGACTCAAGTTACCGAAAATGCATACGCCGCGACAGTTTTTACTGTAAATAGCACGGGAGATGCGGTCGATGCAAGTGTAGGCGACAGTGTTTGTGCTACTGCAGGAGCTGTCTGTACTCTTCGAGCGGCAATTCAAGAAGCAAATGCCTTTGCGGGGGCAGATATTATAAACTTTGCCATTACACCGTTGGATGGGGGAGTTAAGACAATTGCAATCGCTTCAAGTCTTCCATCAATTACGCAAACTGTGACAATCAATGGCTTTACTCAAAATGGTGCATCTGTGAACACTATTAGTTTTCCGAATCCTTTGGATTCATCTTTAAAAATTGAAATAGATGGCAGTGGCATGGGCAGTGGAGGCGCATTCGATATTCAGGGCGACGGTGCGGACGATACGATAATTAAAGGTTTAATCATTAACGACATACCTTACGAGTCAATATATATTACTGATTCTGACAACGTAACGATAACTGGTAATTATATCGGCACTGACTCAACAGGATTGATTGACGATGGTGGTGGTGGCCATGGGGTTAGAATGAGCGGAACTGCAACAGGAACAATGATTGGTGGTTCTTCTCCCGCTGACAGAAATACCATTTCAGGTAACGGTAACGCCGGGGTATTATTTTACGGTGCGGGCGTCAGTGGTAATAGTATTCAGGGTAACTACATAGGCCTTGGGGTGGATGGCAGTACCGGTATAGGTAACTCAAATTGCGGAATTTGCTCAGCCAACGGAGCAAACACCAATACGATTGGAGGAGATGGAGCTGGCGAAGGCAACATAATATCCTCAAACGGAGTAGGTGCAATTTATTTCGCTGGTTCTGGCGGTTCAAATGTAATTCAGGGTAATTATATGGGCACAGATTATTTAGGAACAAGCGTAAGGGGCAATAACAACTTTGGGATAACTATTGACGAAAATGATAACAATACTATTGGTGGATCCAACGCCGGTGCGCGCAACATCATCTCAGGTAACAGTGGTGCCGGTTTATCTCTAACTGGAGGTAGCAACAGCAATACTGTGTCTGGTAATTACATAGGCCTTGGTAGTGATGGGTCTACTGTCATAGGCAATGGTTCTGGCGGAGTATATATAGAGAATCCATCCAGCAATAATACTATTGGGGGCACAACTAGCGATGCTCGTAATATTATATCGGGGAATAGTGACTCGGGTGTAGTTATAGCTGGCTCAACAGCGAATACTAATGTTGTGAGCGGTAACTATATTGGTACAGATTCAACAGGGGCAATCGATAAAGGCAACGCCACATATGGTATTGTATTAGACAATTCCTCGTCTAATACTGTTGGCGGTACTACTGGTGTGACGGTTGGCGGTAATTGCACGGGTGCGTGCAACGTAATCTCAGGCAATGGGGCTGATGGTATTTGGTTCTATGGTGATTTCGCCGACAGTAACAATATTAAGGGCAACTATATAGGTACCGATGTTTCGGGCAATATTGGCCTAGGTAATTCAAATAGTGGAATAAATATTACAAATAGTTCTGATAGCAACTTGATTGGCGGTTCAACAGCAGCGGAACGCAATATTATCTCAGACAATGATTATCATGGGATTGGTATGTATAGTTCTGCTAATGCTCTTAACAACGTGATTAGTGGAAACTATATTGGAACAGGGGCAGATGGCACAACAGATTTAGGCAATGCGTGGGAGGGTGTATACGCCAACGACCATGTACAGTCAACTCTAATTGGCGGGACTACTAACGGGCAAGCAAATTTGATTAAGAATAACGGAGGCGGTGTTGCTGTAGTAGATGCAACTGCCACGAATAACGCAATAATTGGCAATCGTTTATATCGTAACGATAATACTGCGATAGATCTTCAGGGTAATGGGATAAGCGATCCTAATGATGCGGGCGATACGGACACTGGCGGCAATGATTTACTGAATAAGCCAGAATGGTCGACATTTACGGAAACAGGTGGTGATACCGATGTTGAGTACACTCTAGATGTACCGGCTGGTGATTATCGGGTAGAGACATTTAGTAATAATGGCAAAACACTAATTGATACTCAAAACATTACACATACCGGGTCTGGGTCAGAGAGTTTCAGCAACACAATAACAGGAGAAGGTTATTCTGCAGTGAGAATGACTGCAACTGAGATTGACGGTGGTTTATCCAGCGGATTTGGGTCTACCAGCGAATACAGTGAAGCTCATTCAAGTAATACATCTACGATTATGGTTAATTCTATAGCTGATGACGAAGATGATGATGGAGAATGTACTTTTCGCGAAGCGATAACTGCCTCTAATGATGATACTGAATCGGGAGATGAAGATGGCGAGTGCGTAGCAGGAGCCGCGACAGATACGATTGAGTTCAGTATTGCAGG
>WPCI01130029.1_pt1 | contig 12955 bp, 14 predicted proteins | sample 5399871 | NCBI WGS metagenome assembly WPCI01 (sample SAMN12869469, study PRJNA574797) | sludge metagenome | isolation source: wastewater treatment of pH7 | place: China:Beijing | collected 2019-05-20
ACCATATACGATTGCTACAGTACTCATAGTTACACTTCCTTATAATTAGTAATGTGGTTATTAGTTATATTTTTATTATAAACCTTTTTCTTTTAAAATACTTCGATTTCAACTTTTTGTAACAAAATTGATTTTTCTAACATTTCGTTCGTGAAAATGGCATATTTTTCACAAATTATACAAAACTTCACCATATGTACTATTACCATATGAGTTATATTATTAAATAGAATAAAGGGGATGATATACTATGACGACTTGGTTTATTGTAATGTTAGTTGTATTTGGAGCATTTAAAATTATCGTTTCTAGCCTTCCTAACTCTGTTATTGAATCCATTATTAGTCGCTTTGAAACACATCCACAACTCGAAGAAGAGAATGTGACTGTTACAATGAACGGAAATAACTTAGTAGGCAAACAGAAATCAAAAATTATTCATGATTTTAACGTAGGTTTATTTTTAGATCGCTATTATGCACCACCCCATAATGAAGGCACTCCTTTAATTATCCATGCAAAACGTGGTAAAAAAGATTTTACATTTTGTATTTATAGTCATGAAGAGCATGTTGATGTTGTAAAACAATATAAAAAGAAGGTAGTTGCGTATAGTTTACGCTCTAAAAACCTTCAAAATAGTGATATGTTCGTGTCAGCTGATTTAGCTTAATACTCATATATAAAAAGGAATCCATGGCATATGGATTCCTTTTTACTATTTACTGAAAAATAAGCTCTGTCTTCAAACTATCTTTCGGTAACAACCAGCCTTTTTTCTCTAAACTCGCCATTAATAATTCCCTTTGTTTTGTCGCAATACTTTCTTCATTTGTTTTAAATGACACTTCTATTACGAAGTCATCTTCTAATTTCCCTGTATTACTTAATGGCCAAATTTCAATATTTGCTTTTATGTTTTCAAACTCTCCTGTATATCGTTTCATTAATACAGGACCGTAAATACGGGAATTCTTTAACATCTCTTCTCCCCAATTTGTATACAACCATTTGTTCATTTTCCCTGGTAATTTTTCAATTAACATGTTTTGAGCAGCTTGTTTATTTGGTAAATCAAGTATTCCATATCCTTTAGCACTGTAACTTTTCTTATTTGAAATGCTTAATGTTTTCTTCTCAAATCCCCAATCTATTTCCGCCTCATAACTATCCGTATTACTATCGAATCCTTCTTTTTTAGCTACTTCTAGTGCATCTTGAATTACACCATTTGGAATAGGATATCTTTTTTTATATGTTAGTTCAAAATCTTTACTAAATTCTTTCTTTCGAATTCTAGCAAACCAACCTTCCTCGCTTAAACTTTTATTCGCAGTATCTAAAAATTGCACTTGTATTCTTTCATATTTTGTACCAGCCTGGAAATGTTCTAACACCTCTTGCTTCATCTCTTTGTTATCACCTAATACTTGTTCTGGCTTCAATAATAACTTTACTTCAAAGCTAGGTTTCATTGGACTAGCTGCAAACCCTTCCTTAACATTATAAAGGAAACAACAAAAGAAAATGCTTACGAATACAAATACTTTTTTCATATACCTATCCCCTTTACATTTCAAATGACTTCTATACGTTCCATTGCAAGTGAATATACATTTTCATATCCTGCTGAACTTAGCTTTTGTTGTAATCGATCCGTATCCTCTTTCAAAGCGTGCACTAGCACCGTATGTTCTGGTAATAATGTATTTAACATCTCTTTAACGTCTCTTATACTTTGGTGAACTTTATACGCAACTCGATTCACCCTACATGTATTCCTTACATGCTCTTTCATAACTTTTTCTGCAAAACTCCCTTTCGCAATATGCCCAGTAAAAATAACGGCATTCCGTTTTTCATTCCGAAGTTGTTCATAATATAACTGCGCTCGTTTCGTTTGCATATTCGCATCACTCATTACAACTATTCCGTAACTATTTTGCATACTAATGTCATTATCCATCACTATTATGTTTCTTTTTAAACTCTCCATAATCCATTTAAATTCTTCATTATTTTTTATCCAATCTTTATATACGAACATCTCTTCAAATCCAGCCAAAATTTCTTTATCCACTATAAGCGGAAATTCTTTATATCGTTCATATAAATACAATACTATATCTTGCGCCCTACCAAGTTGTGGAAGCGGTAATAATGCTATTCCTTTATTTTGCATAACTCGTTCAATTTCTGCACATAGTTCGTTTACACGTTCATTTTGCGAAACATCATCTGTGTGATAAGCGGCATCCACAATTGCGATTTTTATATTGTAGCCCAATTTCTCAGGTAAATTAGCTCGTAGTATATTAGAATCTGCTGAATAGTCGCCTGAATAAAATACGTATGTATTACACATATCAACTAAAAACCAAACAGCTCCCAATACATGGCCACTATATCCCCATTGAAACCGCAATGTAGGAGTAATTTGTATCCATTCATTTGGATTACTAATCTCATCAATACATACATAATTTAAATCTTTTATATGTTGGTCGCTATAAGGTAAATTCCACCCTTGCAGCACATTATAGTTTCTCCATTTTTCATAATATAACGGCAGTTGCTCCTTTGTATAACGAGTCGTCCAAATTTTTTTCTTATAGCCATACTTCGCTAATAAAGGTAAACCCATCGTATGATCTTCATGAATATGTGATAAAAATACCGCATCTAAAAATGGAACAGCTTCTCTCTCTATTTTTGGATAACTATCCTCATAAGATCGATTAATACCACAATCAAATAATATTTTCGTCTCTTTATTTTTTACAAAATAGCAGGAGCGACCGTATTCTCCTGCTCCTCCCCATACTTCCACTCTCATCATACTACCCCTTTTCGTTTTTGCTCCATATGTTGTAGCAGTAATAAGCATATTGTTGTAAGTCCAACAGAAACAACAGCCATCGCCATGCCTATAGATACTTCACCCTGTTCAAATTGGGCAAAAATAAACGTTGCTGACGTTTCTACTGATGGAGGTAATACGAGAAGCGATGCTACTAACTCTCTTATCGAAATTGTAAATGTCATCGCCCATCCAGCAAGAATGCCTGGGATAATAAGAGGCAATATTATTTTTCTAAAAATATAAATATAATTTCCAGAAAAAACACTTCCTGCCTGCATGAGAGAATCATCAATTTGTCCGAGTGATGATTTTACATATTGCACCGTGTAAGGTAAAAACAGCACAACATACGTTACGATAACCATGACTGGTGTATTGTAAATTGACATAGGCATATATGGTGAATTCCAAAATAGAATAAGACCTACAACCATAACGATTCCTGGTACCATATTCGGTAACATACCGCACATATCAAGCCATTTTTCAGAGTTTTTTTTCCCCTTTCGAATCATAAGTGCCAAAAAGACTCCAATCATTACCGCAATAATCGCTGTTACGAGTGAAAAAAGAAAACTATTCCATAAAGCCTCTAATCCCGGAGACCCCATTGTAAACAATGCTTCATAATGACTTGTTGTAAAGTTATTTACATGTAAACCGCCGCCTCTTAATTTTGAAAAAGAAGCAATAAGTATAGAAAAGTATGGAATTCCAATTGATACGATTAATAAACCAATTACATACATCCATGCTACAACGCGCGTAAATATAGACAAAGTATATCTTTTAGATTTCACACCTTTTCCACTAACTATTGCATATGAATACTTTCGATTCAATACATTTTGCATATACCAAATGAGCATACAAGCACTAAGTAATAAAGAAGATAATGCTGTTGCACTACTAAAATCAATTGGCCAACTCGAAATAAATTTATGGATTTCTGATGTTAACACGTGGAATCCTATTCTACGTCCGAATGTAGCCGGTGTTCCAAATTCAGCAATCGTCTTTACGAAAATGAGTAAAGCACCCATTACATAACTTGATACTAATAACGGCAATATTATTTTTCTTAAACGATAGAAAAAACTTCCGCCATGAACTGCTGCAGCTTCTTCTTTACTACTCCCAATCTGAAGTAACGTGTTTTTCAGCATGAAATAAAGGAATGGGAATAAATGCAGACTCATAATTAATACCATACCTCCTAAACTAAAAAACGATGATGAAACTGTCTTTAGCATCGGGAAAAATTGTTCAAAATAGCCGTTAGGTTGCATGAACAAAATCCAGCCCATCGATCCAATATACGGCGGTGTCATAAATGGAATCATAAAAACAATATCTAACTTACTATACTTTCCTACATCTGTTTTGCTCATAATAAATGCCAATGGAAATGCAAATATTGTAGCACCTATTACAACGAGTACACCTAGAAGCATCGAATTTAGAAAAATCCCCGCTAATCCACCACTCTGCATCACTTCAAAAGGCTTTAAAAAGTTCCAACTACTATTTTCATATACACTAGAAAATAAAATAAGAAAAAGTGGAATGACGATTAACATCGCCACAAGTAATAACGCTACCGTCATTCCAACTTGTCTTACTGATACGAATCGATTTACCATGGAATCACCATCTTATTGAAATACTTTCTTAAATTGTTTTCCTATTTCATCTTGCTCTTTCTCAACTGTTTTCCAATCAATATTTAATACTGGAATCTCTTCTACATTTGGTCTATTTTCAGCTTTTATATCTGTTCTACCAGGCAATAAATACGCTTTAGAAACTTGTTTTTGTACATCATCGGATAATAAATAATCAATAAACTCTTTTGCACCTTCAACATTTTTACTATCCTTCATAATCCCAGCTGCACGTGGGCTAATAACTGTTCCGCTTTTTGGATATACAATATCAACAGGTTCACCCTTTGCTTTTGCGCTATACGTCATATAATCAACACCCGCAATGACCATATCTTTCGCACCTGTTACAACTGGGTCTAACGCTTCCTGATTTGCTCCTGCTACTGTAACTTCATTTTTCTTAAGCTGCTCAAATAAATTCCATCCATCTTGTCCATTCTTTTTCACGTATCCTGTTACAAAGTCTAAAGCTGAACCTGAAAGTGCTGGATCTGGAAGATTCACTTTCCCTTTCCATTCTCCTTTCGTTATATCGCTCCAATCTTCAGGCGCTGTCTTCACATTTTTTGTATTGTACACAATCCCTAATGCTGAAGCACTATACCCGAAATAATGTCCTTTATCATCTGACCATTCAGAACGCAGCTTATCAGCTTGTTTCGCTTCTTTATAAGCTAACGTTTGACCCTCTTTCTTTAATCCTTCCATCGCTGGTAATGATGCAAGTACGACTACATCAACGACTGGATTTTTCTTTTCAGCTTCCATTCTCGCTAAAATTTTACCAGTTGTCCCTTGAAACATTTCCACCTTTATACCAGTTTTCTTTTCAAAGTCTTTTTGAATTTTTTCTGCTAACCCTTTTGGTCCTGCACTATATACAACAATTTTCTTTTCATTCGTATTTTTACTTTTTGCATCTGCATTACCTGTCTTTGAACTACACCCTGTTACTACAGCCGAAAATAATAAAGTACATACAAATAAAGACTTAAGCGAACTGAATTTCTTCATACGATTCTCCCCCTATATGATGAATACATTTTTTTGGCACATATAACGATACTGGTTTACCGATGCTTAGCTTACTATTGTGATAGGCTGTCCAGATGCCTAAAGCCCCCATATTTATTTTCACTTCATAACGTTCCCCTACATATGTAACGTGCTTAATTTCACCTGTATACATTTCGCACACATCATTTTTTGTCCAACTCACATGCTCTGGACGAATCATTTTTTCACCCTCTACAAGCCAATTCGCCTTACCAACAAATTTGGCAACAAATTCATGAGACGGTTTCACATAAATATCTTCCGGTGTTCCTTTTTGTAATACTTCTCCTTGTTTCATGACAATAATTTGGTCTGACATTGACATTGCTTCTATTTGATCGTGAGTGACATACAGTGCAGTTAAACCAATGGAATGAACGATATCCATAAGCTCTATTCTCATTTCTTCTCGCAAAATTGCATCGAGTGCACTTAGCGGTTCATCAAACAAAATAAAGTGAGGTTTTGTTACAATTGCTCTAGCGAATGCGACACGTTGTTGCTGTCCACCAGAAAGTTCGTGTGGATACCGTTTCTCCATACCTTGCAGGCGAACTCGCTTTATCGCATCTTCTACTTTTTCTCGTAAATGATTCGTTTGCTTTGTAGCCCTTAAACCAAATGCAACATTTTCAAAAACAGTCATGTGCGGCCATAAAGCAAAATCTTGAAATACCATACCGATATTCCGTTCATGAGGAGATGTCTTTATCTTTTTTGTAGCAGAATACATGCACTGGTCTCCAAAATATATTTCTCCTTTATCCGGTTCTTCAAGTCCTGCTATCATTCTAAGCAAAGTCGTTTTCCCACACCCCGAAGGTCCTAAAAGTGTAGTGAATTCCCCTTGTTTCATTACAATCTGCAACGGCTTTAACGCCTGTATTTTTCCAAATGTCTTTTCTAATCCACTAATTGTAATATCCATTGCTTCACCTCTCTCCCCTCATTCTTAACCTGCTTTCATTCTATATGGAAGATTTATACTCAATGTTAATGTACTGTAAAGATTAAATTAAAAAACTTCTAATAAACTATTTATTTCTATAGATTTTTTCTATAGTTAAAATAAAAAAGGCGGCAATTCATAATGAATCTCTTAAAATTAGAAATTGTAGTACTTATTAAGAACTACAAAAAGCTTACAATCGTTGCAGAAAAACTTGGCGTTAAACAACCAACTATTACATTTCATATAAAAAGCTTAGAAGAAGAACTCGGTGTGTCTTTATTTGAATTACGTTCTGGAAGGTATTTCTTAACAGAGGCTGGTGAGGCTTTGCACCATTATGCTTGTAAAATAGATGCGCTTATGAAAGAAGCTAGACGTGTCACGCAAGAGTTTAAAGATTTTCATAAAGGTGCTATAACAATTGGTGCTAGTTATGTACCAGCGACTTATCTTTTGCCAGAAGTCGTTCATCAATTTCAATGCGAATTTCCCAATATAAAAATAACGCTACTAGTGAAAACAGCCCCTGAAATTCGAATGATGCTACAAAATCACGAAATCGATCTTGGGATAATTTCCGCTGCTCCATTTGATGAACCACTTTTAAAACAAACGAATATAATGCCCGATACACTTGTTCTTGCCTTTTCCAAAGAACATCATTTTTCAAAGAAAGACAATGTATCGTTACAAAATATCGAAAAGGAACGCATACTATTGCATCGTAATCCATCTACAACGAGAGATTTACTTACACAATGGACGTTGGCGCACAACATTACATTCCAATCTGAAATTGAATTAGACTCATTAGAAACGATGAAACAAATTTTAAAATATGGTAATGGAATTGCCTTTATTTCTAAACTTGCTATCGAGCAAGAAATACAACGAAATGAGCTATGCTATATACCAATCCCTGAATTTGAATTTCAGCGTAATATTTATACGATTCATCATGAGGACAGATGGAATTCTAAAATCATTTCTTTTTTACTACAGAGCATCACTTCATTTGCAACAAAAAATTAAAAGGCTGTCGTTATGCACGACAGCCTTTTAAACTATAAATCTATTTATTTTTCTTTGCCTCAATTTTTGCTTGCGCCTCTTCAGCCTTATCTAATGCTTCTGATACTTTCTTCTCTTTTTCTTTCACTTCATCTATACTATCGACAGCTTTAATAATTTTATCGATTCCTTCTTCTTCTACCTTTCTACGCTTTGCCACTCTTTCATTTACTTTCTCTTCCACATCTTTTGCTTTTTGAAGCATATTCTCTGCATTTGATGTTACAGCTTTTTCAAGTTCATCATCTTTTTTCTTTTGTAACACTTCATTTGCAATGTCTTTCGCTTCTAAATACTTACCGTCTTTTAATGCTGTTGCTCCGTGATCCATTCTCTCAGCAACTTCTTTATATGATTTCGCTTCATTTCCTGATTTCTCTTTTTCTGCTTTTTCGAACCACATTGTTGCATCACTATACTTTTCATCTTTCAATGATTGCATACCTGTTTCAATATATGTGTCATAATTGCTACATCCAGCCATTACGACTAATAGAAAAAGCATAACAAAACTTAATTTTTTCATGCTGTTGTCTCCTTTTCTTTGCCTGCTCACTATACTGTAACATACATGAAAAAGAGTTTCAAAAACTAAAATACTAATTCGGTCATTTTTATTTTATTAAGTCAAATTGCCTTTTAGACAGACACATCCACTTGCTTTTTCATTACATGCTTCTTTATTCCTACTAATACAACTAACAATAAACCTCCGCCTAATGTCATCATAACAATGCTAGTTGGCAACATATCTAATAATAATCCATACACAATCATACCGAGCGGTGCGATTGCAGTAGAAATTGTTTCAAGTAAGCCGAAAACGCGTCCTAAATAACTTGGATCTGTCGTCTTTTGCAAATGTACTTGCATCGGGATATTTACAACCATCATTGATATACCAGTTAACATCATAAAAGCGATATAGTAAATAAAACTTGCTACTTTCGGGATGGTGACTACTAATGGAAACACTGTACATAAACTCAAGCCCGCAAATAAAAGCAACCCAATATAAACAGAACGAAACGGATTATTCACTTCTTTACGTACTGATAACGCAATTGCACCAATTAACATCCCAACTGCTAACATTCCCTCTACAACACCGAGTTGCTTCGAAGATAGATGCAAATTTTGAACAATAATATATGGAAGTGAAACGAAAAGTGCACTCGCAAAAAAGTTTACCCCTACTGCAATTTTCATTAAACCATATATTTCATGCTGTCTTTTTACATATTAAAACCCTTCTTTTATACTCGTCAAGAAATGCTCTTTACTTTCAGCCATTTCTTTTTTGTATAAATCAAATACGATAAATAATTGCACAACAACCGCTAAAAAGAATGTAATGCTATTTAACAAAAAGAACGTCTGAATTGAAAAGAAACCAAATACAACTCCGCCAATAATCGGCCCTAAAATATTTGATAAAGAAGCTGCCGTCTGGTTCAAAGCACTCGCTTTTTGAATACGCCCCTCATCTACTAAACTTGGAATAGACGAAGTTAATGCTACAGAATAAAAACTGGCACAAATTGATAATAATGCTGCTGAAATATAAATAAAAAGAAGTGACGGTCCAAATATAGTAGCAAGAATAAACATAATAAGCATCGTTAAGCTACTTAATAAATCAGTGCCAATAACAAGCCATTTTCGATTGACGCGGTCAGCTACAGCACCAGCAATCGGTCCACAGATTAGCCTTGGAATCGATCCGCAAATAAGCGTAGTTGCAAACCCCATTCCTGAACCCGTAGTCTTTAATACGTATAATCCCATTGCAAACGTATAAATACCGGCTCCTAGCAAAGACGTCATTTTCCCAATCATCATTAAAATAATATTTCTCGTTGCAATCTTCATTCTTGAATCATGTTGTCCTATACTTATATCCCCCATTTTTGACACTCTCCCCTTAAAAGTTAAATTGTGTTAAACTTATTATATAATTAACTTTCCAATTTTTACAACAAAAAGTTTAATGACATTTAACTTTCTGACTATAAAGGAGCAATTATATGGCTACTCTCGGTGAAAAAATTAAAACGTTACGAAAAGAAAAAAAGCTTACTCAAACTGATCTAGCAGGTTCAGAACTCACAAAAAGTATGCTAAGTCAAATTGAAAATGGAAAAGCTACACCTTCTATGAAAACACTACAATATATCGCTGACAAACTTGAATGTGAAACAAGTTTTTTATTAGAAGATGATGATGTAGAAATTGTAGAACTCATTCAACAAACGGAGAAACTAATAAAAGCAAACAAGTACGATGAAGTATATGAGGTTTTACTACCGATCGTTCAAAAAGAGCTACCTCCCACTTTGAATACTGCTCGTTTATATAAACAGTTTGTAACAGCTGCGGCTAAAATGAAAGATTACAATATTGAATATTACGTTGAAAAGGCTACTTCTATTTTTGAGAAATATACGTTATACCGGGATAGTACGGAAACAAAATTAAAATTATCCTTTACGATATTCACACGTAAAAAATATGCTGAATGTTTACAACTTATAGCTAGTATCCGAAATGACTATGAAGAGAAACATTTAGAAATGGATCTCATTATACATATCGAATTATATTTATATGAAGCAATTATTTTTCTTGCATGTGGTGATTACGAACAATGTGAAAGTGTCATTTTAGATGCACTTGCATTTTCAAAAAAGCATCAAGTGTATTATAAAACAGATGAATTTTATCGTATTTTATCTTATCAAAAAGTAATCACGGCTGATAAAGAACAATATTTACATTACATAAAAAAATCAGAGCAATTCGCCATTTTTACAGAAGATAATTTCTCTGCGGCGGTTATTGATCTTTTAAAAGCTTTCTACTACAACACAATTGCTAATGAATATACAGTTGCATTAGAACATTTAGAACAATTTCGAGAAAAATTAAAAGATGAGCCAATTTTTCAAGATGATGGATCATATTATCTTGAAAAAGGAAAAGCTTTGTATGGTTTAAAACAATACGAAGAAGCTTTAAAAACATTGCAACGCGCTATCATACCAGATTATATAAACCATCCACTTGATCACGCACGACTTACAACAGCTGGGGCATATCGCGCTCTTTGTTATGTGAAACTTAATGATAAAAAAAGAGCTCTTGAAGAAGTAACAGAAGCATATGAAATCGTACAGGCCTATCCTGATTCCATCTTCACTTCATTTATTAAAGAAACATTACAAATAATACAAAAACTTTAAGAATGTCTCTAAATGGTATATTATTCCTCTTTTTTAGCAAAGATAATAATGATGGGAGGAATATAAATGAATATACAACGTGCAATAGAGCTTTCTGTGTCAGCAGAGCAAGCCAATGTCAGTTTTCAAGGCATGCCTGTTATGATTCAACACGTCGATGAAAGCAATGAAACCGCCCGCATATATGAAGTAAAAAACCCAGAACGCGAATTAACTGTTCCAGTTAATAGCTTAGAGGAAATATAAGAAATGCCACTTCTCTTTTGAAGTGGCATTTTTCTTCTTTCAGATTACTTACTATAAATTTCTTCAACCCTTTATTTTACATGAGCTGAAAAAATAAGAATTTTCTACTTCTTTTCTTTTTGTGACCTGCTAAAATACAAACTATGGATTAATTATTCGTACTATACATTAAGGAGGAAAAATAATGGCATCTACTTTAGAAAAAAACAAGCCTTATTATGCAGTTATATTCACTTCTAATTTATCAAATGATACAACAGACTATAATACCGTTGCCGAAGAAATGGAGAAACTTGCAAAGCAACAACCTGGATTTTTAGGTGTAGAAAGTGCAAGAGGTAATTCTGGACTCGGAATAACAATTTCTTATTGGGAATCACTTGATGCGATTGAAAATTGGAAGAAGAACACCTTACATAAAGAAGCGAAAAAAAGAGGTCGTGAGCAATGGTATGAAAACTTCCATCTGCGTATTTGCCTTGTTGAGAAAGAATTTAAGTTTCATAGAGGTACTTTATAACTATGAAGGAAAAATTAGCTCTCGTTATTGTTCATGAAATATATGGTGTGAACGACCATATGCATCACGTTACCCAGCACTTTACTTCATCTCATATAGATGTATTCTGTCCTAATCTTCTACAATCACAACACGCATTTCATTATCGTGATGAAGAAAAAGCATATGAACATTTTGTAAATCATATTGGATTTGATTATGGAAAAAAGCAAATTGAAGAATTCATTTCTCATCTTTCTAGTAGTTATACACATATTGGACTTATCGGCTTTAGTGTTGGAGCTACCATCTCATGGCTATGTAGTAACAATCCGAAAATAGATTTTATTATCGGATGTTACGGTTCTCGTATACGCGACTATGTTCACATAAAGCCTACATGCGCTACATTACTTATATTCCCTGAAAAAGAAGCTAGTTTTTCAGTATCCTCTTTCATTCAAACATTGCAGCAACAGAATAACCCTTTATTAGAAATAAAACAACTACACGGTGAACATGGATTTCTAAATCCGTACACTGAAAAATATAACGGGCACTCTACAAAAGAAGCATACAATTTAATAGATTCATTTCTTGTAAAGTGAAACTTCAATCAGTGGGGGGGCATCCCCCACCTAATCTCTTTTCTTACGTTGAGTTTTAAGGTGTGGGTCTTACTGCCCATGCGTGATAAAAACAATCTTATACAGGAGACTCAAAATGACGCGACATTACTCTTACTTGTTTTCATACTCATTGCCTTTATCTCAGCGCTAACTATCATTTTTAAAACCGTAAAAAAAGGGCTATTTTTCAACCGCCCCTACTTACAATCTATTATCGTTTGCCTTTTATTTTTTACAAATTGGATTTTATATGTAACAACTTTTTATTCGTTACTCCCCGAGAAAGTTAGCGAGTTCATATTCCTGCCCATTTGGTTTTTCCTTTGTATTTTAGGATTTATCGCTTTTTGGCACGAATGGAGAAATAATCGTGTGTTCTCGATATGTATTGTTTTTCTTTCCTTTATTAGTTTTCTATTTGGGCTGTTGTTGTTAGTTCTTTCGGGGATGTAATAGAAGAAGGAAGAAAAGCCAACTTTCAACTTTTCTTCCTTCTATGTTTACCTTTAGTTTTCACTGTCACTGATTCACAAGGTGTATAATATATTTGAGGTGTCGCCTTATCAACAAACATCATAAACGTAACGAAACCGATAATAAAGAAAATAAACAACGTTAACAAAATTGCTCCTATCGTTAAAAGTATCATAACACCACCCCTATATTTTTCATGTTATTACACTTTTCGCTATTATATGAGCGTAATCCTTTTTAGAAAAAGAAACGTAAC
>WPCI01352048.1_pt1 | contig 12940 bp, 22 predicted proteins | sample 5399871 | NCBI WGS metagenome assembly WPCI01 (sample SAMN12869469, study PRJNA574797) | sludge metagenome | isolation source: wastewater treatment of pH7 | place: China:Beijing | collected 2019-05-20
CCCGGCCGGAGTGCCCGCGCCCGCCGGCCAGCCTGCTGGCGCCGATGCCGCCGCTGCCTCCGATACCGACGTCGCTCAGTGGGCCGCCAGCTGCATCCGACATTACGACACCTGCCGCGGTCGACTCGCGGCCATAGCCGAATTTCACCAGGAGCAAGGCAATTGAGAAATAACCGAGTGCCGGACGATGCCCGGCCGGCCATCAAGCAGGCCGCCGACCGCGCCTTCGAGGAAATCCGCGGCATCGTCGGCAACAGCTGGGAAGTCTCCTGCCTGCTGCACCGCCTGGCGCTGGAAAGCTGGCGCGAAGGCTACACGCTTGGGCAGCAGCACGGGAAGGACGGGCAATGACCTTCACGCTGACCTTTGCATGGTGGTGGATACCGACCCTGATATCTGTCGTCGGCGTCATCTGGGCAATTTTCTTCGTCGATGGCGGGCGTGGACTTTTCAGCGGAATGGCCAACGTCATGGCGCTCGGCGCAGTTGGCGTCGTTTCCGCAATCGCCTGGGCGGTCTTCGGGTTCCTGAAATGACCGACATCTACGACCGCGCCACCGAGATCGAGGAAGCGCAGCGCGAGGATGCGCTGCAGGAGCAGGCGCGGCGCGCCGGGCTGGCGGGCAAGACGGTGGCCGACAGCGCGCTGGAATGCGAGATGTGCGGCGACCCCATCCCCGAGCTGCGCCGCCAGGCGGTGCCGGGCGTGCAGCTGTGCGTCGACTGCCAGAACGAGATCGAGAAGCACGGATTTTTCATCAAATGGGGTGGTGGCAAATGATGCCTCTTGAATTCCGCGACTGGATGATGGTGATCCAGTTTGTCAGCACCGCCGGGCTCGGCGCCTGGATGTATATCGAGAAGCGCAACGACAAGACGAACGAACGGGTGACGGCCATGGGCGGACGCATCGACGAAATCGACAGGGATCTGTCCGGCCTGATCGCCACCAGCAAGGGCGCACCGACGCATCACGACCTGGCCAACGTCTATCACGCCCAGAACCGCACCGATGAAAAGCTCAACCAGCTGATCGGAGAGACGCGCAGCCAGAGCGATCTGCTGCGCCTGATCATGGCGCAGATCACCAAGAAAGGGATGGAATGAGCCCCCTGCAGAAGCAAGAGGAAGCCGACAAGGCGCGCCGCAACAGCCTGCTGAAGACGCTGTGGTTCTACGGCGGCGCCGGCAACGCGCGCGACCTGCACCACGACCTGGAGTGCACCCACAACATCGTCGCCACGCTCGACAAGGTGCGGGCCGACCTGGCCTGGCTGGCCGACATCGGCGCCCTGATGAAGACCGGCGACATGGTGATTCTCACCGCCGCCGGCCGCAATCACGCCGAATCCCGCCTGGAGCTGTTCTGATGGCACACCCCCCGGAAAAGCGCCTCGAACTACGCTCCGCCTACATCGGCGGCCTGCCGCTGGAAGCCGCAGCCGACAAGGCCGGCGTGCCCTATGCCACGGCCCGCAACTGGTTCCGCGCTGCGCGCGAGGAAGGTGACGACTGGGACAAGTTCCGCGCCGCCTCGCTGATCGTTGCCGGTGGCGGCATCGAGCAGGCCATGGGGCGCATCATCGCCGCCGGGCTCATGCGCTGCGAGGCGCTGCTGGAACGCATCCAGGAGGCCGAAGACCCGTTCGCCGCCGTCTCGGCCGTGGCCACGCTGGGCGATACGGTGGCCAAGCTGAAGGCGGCTGGCAAGGGCATGATGCCCGAGGCCGACCAGCTGGCGATCGAGAACGGCGCGATCAAAGCCTTCGCCGACCTGATGATCAAGCGCCACCCGAAAACGGCCGACCAGGTGCTGTCGACCGTGGAAGCCTGGGCCAATGGCCAGCGTTAAGAAACTGACGGCCAAGGAGGCGTTTAACGACCTCGCCGCCTACGCCGCCCAGTTGCGCCAGCGCATCGAGGCCGAGGTCTCCGGCTTTTCGCCCGACCCGGTCGAGCGCGCCCGGCGCATCGGCGAGGCCGAGACCTCGTTCGAGTTCTTCGTCGGCACCTATTTCCCGCACTACGTGCGCAGCCCGCACAAGAGCGAGCTGCACCACCACCTGTTCGCCCGCCTGCCCGAGATCGTAGCCAGCGAGAAGAGCGAGACGGACGCCATCGCCGCCCCGCGCGGCGAGGCCAAGTCGACGCTGGTCTCGCAGCTGTTCTCGTTGTGGTGCATCGCCTTCGCGCGCAAGCGCTACATCGTCATCGTCATGGACAGCATCGACCAGGCCTACCCGATGCTGGAGGCGATCAAGGCCGAGCTGGAGTTCAACCCGCGCCTGCAATGCGACTTCCCCGAGGTCTGCGGCGGCGGCCGGGTGTGGCAGGCCGGCACCATCGTCACGCGCAACGACATCAAGGTGCAGGTCGCCGGCTCCGGCAAGAAGCTGCGCGGCCTGCGCCACGGCCCCTACCGGCCCGACCTCTGCATCCTGGACGACATCGAGAACGACGAACAGGTGCGCAACCCGGACCAGCGCGACAAGCTGCAGGGCTGGCTGAGCAAGACCGTGCTGCCGCTGGGCGGCGCCGGCGCCAAGTACGACGTGGTCTATATCGGCACGATCCTGCACTACGACTCGGTGCTCAACCGTACCCTGGAAAACAAGCTGTGGCGCTCGGCCAAGTTCAAGGCGCTCTTGAAGTGGCCGGACCGCATGGACCTCTGGGAGCGCTGGGAAGAACTGCTGCGCAATGACGGTGAGGCCGTGGCTGATGCTTATTACGCCAGCCACGAACACGAGATGACCGCCGGCAGCGTCGTTTCCTGGGCCGCCCGCCCGTTGCCGGCCCTGATGAAGATCCGCGCCCGCGACGGGCACGACACCTTCGACAGTGAATACCAGAACGACCCGGTCGCCGGCGATAATGCGCCGTTCGCCAAGGTCATCCAGTTCTGGGTCAATCGCCTGAACGACTGGCTGTTCTACGGCGCCTGCGATCCCTCCCTGGGCAAGCAGGGGGCCAGCCGCGACCCGTCGGCGCTCCTGGTCGGCGGCTTCAACCGGCAGACCGGCATCCTCGACGTGGTCGAGGCGCTGATCAAGAAGCGCCTGCCCGACCGCATCATCGAGGACGTGATCGCCCTGCAGCGGCAATACCGCTGCCTGGTATGGGCGGTCGAAACCGTGCAGTTCCAGGAGTTCCTGCGCAGCGAGCTGGTCAAGCGCAGCGCCGCCGCCGGCGTCCCGGTGCCGGCCCGCGCCGTGCAGCCGCACGCCGACAAGTTGCTGCGCATCGAGACCCTGCAGCCGCACATGGCCAACGGCCTGATCCGCCTGCACCCGAGCCAGACGACGCTGATCGACCAGCTGCGCCATTTTCCCAAGGCCGACCACGACGACGGGCCGGATGCGCTGCACATGCTGTGGTCGGTGGCCATGAGCGGGTTCGGTTCGCCCGGCATCGCCAGCCGCCCGCGCCGTGGGCACGTCAATTTACAGGGTTACTGACCATGAAACTCTCCGACCACATCGCCCAGCGCGGCCGTTCCATCGACTTCACGGCGCTCGGCTTCAACCTGCCGAACCCGGACCCGATCCTGCGGGCGCGCGGCGGGCGCATCGAGATCTACCGCGAGCTGCGCACCGATGCCCACGTCGGCGGCTGCATCCGCCGCCGCAAGTCGGCGGTCAAGGCGCTGCAGTGGGGCTTCGACCGCGCCATGGCCTCGGCCCGCGTCGGCAAGAACATCGAGGCGCTGTTCGCCGACATCGATCTTGAGCGCCTGATCGGGGAGGCCATGGAGGCCGTGCTTTACGGCTACCAGCCGCTGGAAATCCTGTGGCAGAAGGCCGGCAGCCTGATCGTGCCGGGCGAGATCGTCGCCAAGCCGCCGGAGTGGTTCCATTTCGCCGCCGACAACGCCCTGCGATTCAAGACCCGCGACAACCCCTTCCACGGCGAGAAAATCCCGCCGATGAAGTTCCTGCTGCCCCGGCAGGACGCCACCTACCAGAACCCCTACGGCTTCGCCGATCTGTCGATGATCTTCTGGCCGATCGTCTTCAAAAAGGGGGGCGTCAAGTTCTGGCTCAGCTTTACCGAGAAGTTCGGCAGCGCCTTCAGCGTTGGCAAGCTGCCGCGCTCGGCCACCCCGGATGAGCGCGCGCAACTGCTCGACAGCCTCGAAGCGCTGATCCAGGACGGCGTCGCTACCATCCCCGACGATGGCTCGATCGAACTGGTCGAGATGGCGGGCAAGAGCGCCAGCGCCGACCTCTACGAGCGCCTGGTCATGTATTGCCGCAGCGAGGTCAGCATCGCGCTGACCGGCACCAACCAGACCACCGAGGCGAACAGCAACAAGGCCAGCGCCAGCGCCGGGCTGGAAGTCGCCGAGGATCTGCGCGACGGCGACGCCGAGATCGTCATCGCCGCCATCAACCAGCTGGTGCGCTGGGTCGTCGACATCAACTGGGGCGGCCAGGCCGCGCCGAAGTTCGAGATGTGGGACCAGGAATCGCGCGACCAGCTGCAGGCGGCGCGCGATAAATCGAATTACGAAGCCGGCGCGCGTTTCACCAACGCCTACTGGATGCGCGAATACGGATACCAGGAAGGCGACCTCGCCGATTCTGCGCCGGTCGCCCCGCCCGTGACGCCGGTTGCGGTCAACGCCGGAAAGCCGGCCAAAACCATCGAGGCAGAAGCCGCTGCCGCCCCCAAGGATGGCGCCGAGTTCGCTGAGGAAGCTGTCCGGAAAAACCGGACAACTGCCGCGCAGGACGCCGCCGACCAACTGGCCCCGGCGCTGGCCGGCCAGGGCGATGCGCAGGTCGCCACCTGGCTGGCCGAGATCGAGGGCATGCTGGCCAAGGCAGACAGCCTGGAACAGTTCCGCGAGCAGCTGCTGGCGCGTTACGACAATCTGCCGGCCGGCGATCTGGTAACAGTGATGGCCACCGCGCTCGCCGCGATCGAATTGCGCGGCCGGGCCGACGTGCTGGCGGGGCAATGATTCGGCTGCGCTTCGCCATTGAGGTCGATTTCGACAGCGTGGAGAGCGCCAAGGCCTATGGCGTGGCGCTCGGCTTCAAGCTGGGCGAGATAGAGCAGAACGCTATCGCCATTTCAGAATCGCCGGCGCCGGCGATCGAGCGCCGGAAGTTCGAAGTGACCGAGGCGCGCCGTGGCTGACCTGGCCAACCCGCTCGGCCGCTTCGACCTCGGCTTCCAGGAACAGATCGACTTCTTCCGGCAGAAGCTCAACCTGCCGACCGCGGCCTGGGACGACATCTGGCAGGCCGCGCACGACCGCGCTTTCGTCGTCGCCGGCGCCACCAAGGCCGATCTGCTCGACGACCTGCGCCAGGCAGTGGAAAAGGCGATCAGCGAAGGCACGACGCTGGAGACGTTCCGCCAGGATTTTCGCAAGATCGTCACCGACCACGGCTGGCATGGCTGGACGGGTGAGGACCGCACCGGCGGCGAAGCCTGGCGCACCCGGGTGATCTACGAGACCAACCTGCGCACCAGCTACGCCGCCGGCCGCGAAGCCCAGCTCGCCGACCCCGGCCTGCAGAAGCTGATGCCGTACCGGCGTTACGTGCACAACGACAGCGTGCTCAACCCGCGCCCGCAGCACCTCGCCTGGCACGGCCTGACCCTGCCGCACGACCATCCCTTCTGGAAAACGCACAGCCCGCCGAACGGCTGGGGCTGCCGCTGCCGTGTCACGGCCGTCCTCAAGCCGAGGACCGGCGATCCGACTGCGCCGCCCGCCGGCTGGGACGAGATCAGCGAAAAAACCGGCGCCCCGGTCGGCATCGACAAGGGCTGGGCGTATGCGCCGGGCGCCAGCCTGCGCGAAGAGCTGCAGACGCTCGTTGCCGACAAGGTGCAGAAGCTGCCGCCGCCGCTCGCCGCTGCGCTGGCCGCCGACGCCGCCAAGGTGACCGGGCGTGGCTGACGGCTTCACCGTCCGCTACGACAGCGCGCCCGTGCTGGCGCGCCTCAACGAAATCGCCCGCCGCATCGACGACCTCTCGCCGGCCATGAAAGGCATCGGCGAGCTGCTGAGCGAATCGACAAAGGAACGCTTCACCAGCAGCAGCGGGCCGGATAGCCAGAAATGGAAGCCGCTGGCGCCGGCCACCGTGCTTGCCCGGCTGATGGAGATGAGCGGCCACTTCGCCGCCTACACCAACGTCAAGACCCGCAAGGAAGCCCGCGTGCGGGTTGGCGATAAGAAAGGCTATTTCGACAAGGGCGGCCGGGTCGCGCAAAAAGGCGCTGCTTCCGTAGCCAACATGCGGCCCCTGGTCGATACCGGCATGCTGCAGGACACCATCCGCTATCAGCTCACGCCGGGCGGCAATGGCGTCGAGATCGGCACCAACCGCTTCGCAGGAGAATGGGAAGGCGGCGCCGCCGTGCACCAGTTCGGCAGCCGCGACGGCAGCATTCCCGCCCGGCCTTTCCTTGGCCTTTCCGGCGAAGACGAGCGCGGCGTGCTGGAAATTCTCGACCGTTTCATGGCGCAGGCCGTCGGGCAATAAAAAACCCCGGCGCGGGGCCGGGGTGGGTGGAATTGCAGAATCGCGCTCAGAGCGATTTTTTACGCCGGGTGCGGTGTAGGTATTACCCGGCAACAGATCGTCGCTTGTAGTGCTGTTCAATGCGCATTAAATCGGCACTGCGTTCTGTTTGGCGAGGGCGAGTTCGTCAAATACCTTTCCTGCTTCCCCGTTCCGATATTTCCCGGCGAGGAAAAGCGACACCGTTGTGCGTGAGCAGCCGACCGCCTTGGCAATATCGGACAGGCTGCTGCCTTCTTCTTTGAGTCGCGCAATTTCGCGGAACGAATTGCCATCCATAGACTGGCTCTTCCATCGCTCTTTCGCCATGACTTGCGCCGGTGCCGGCCGGGCCTTCTTGGCATCGGCCAGCGCCAGCTCAAGAGCGTCCGCTCTGGCAACATGCTTAAGCGCTACCTTCTCGATTTCGGCCATCAGGAAACTGCCGATGCTCACCAGTTCGCTGTCGTCGGCGCGCAGGTACGCCATCAAAGCGGCGTCCCAGGCGTCGCGCAGACTCTCCAGTTGGGCCAGCGTGTCAGGGCGAGTCGGGCGCAGCAGCCACAGGTACGGAAGCACCATTCCGACCGGCAGGCACGGCTGCTGGCGCACCTTGCGTTGCCCGGCGACCAGCAGGTCAGCCATCTTCCAGCGTGCTGTCATGCCTGCCAGTCGTTTGCGCTGACCGCTCCAGTCCATGCCGAGCGTATCTTCAACGAGAAAACGCATCGGCACATAGAGCCGGTTATCGAGATTAACGAGCCGGACATTGCGCCCGGCGACTTGTAACGCGGTTGATTGATGGGTCATGGTCGCTTCCTCCTCAAGCCGATATTGTCGGGGATTTGATGCGTGTCATAGTCGCCTCGATTTCCTCGATCGCGGCCTGGCCGATCTTGCCGATGAATTCGGCAGCGCCGAGCAGCTCGGCGATGAGGTTGCGGGTTTCGAACTCGTCGCTCAGGCTGGAGCCGGATTCAATGAGTTGTGCTGCCAGTACGATGGATGTGACCTGGCGCAGAGCGTCGCTTGCGCGGTCGACCGGGGTCGGTTGATAAGCCATGATGGCCTCCATAGGTTCAAGTTGAGAGACCCACGCCGGTTAGTAGCCGGTGCGGGCGGTCGGGACTCAACTCGGCCCTATGGAGCCGGGCGCTCATTCCCCTTGCGGGTGTTGTATTCGGCGCTCTTGTCCCGACCATTGGTTACTGCAACAGCGGAAACAACGACGCCCGCAGGATGGCGGGCGGCATTCGCTGCGGTCGGGCAGCGTCCGCCATAGGTTTAGTAACGCCAGTCTGCCATGGTCGACGCCGGATTTGCAAGGAATTTAACGCGGGCGCACAATATCCGGAACGAATAACCACAGGGAGCGATCATGATCCGGCATTTCGTTTTTGCCCTTTTTCTGGCGTCGACCGCAACCGCCGCCCTGGCGCAGTACAAGTGCGTCGTCGGCGGCAAGACCATCTACGCCGATGCCCCATGTGCCCGCGACGCGAAGCCGGTGGGCGAGCTGCAGGACAGCGTGAGCAAGGACCAGCAGATTCAGCGCTTGAAGCAGAGCCTGAAGGAAGAACAGCAGCGCGGCGCCATCGAGCGCCAGCAGGGCGCCGAGGTGCAGGCGCGCGAGCGCGCCACGGAGCGTTTCGTCGCCAACGAGCAGGCGCAGGCACGGGCCGCCGATGCAGCCAGGCGGCAGCGCTGCGCGAATCTGGAATACGACATCAAGGAAAACCAGCGCGGTGTCGCCCGTTACCAGGATTTCGGCTGGCAGCGCAGCCTGACGCAGCGCGAGAACGAACTCAAGGCAAACCGCGAAGCCTACGAGCGCGAGTGCCGCTGACGCAATCTCCTCACGGCCAGGCCGTATAACCCCTTCCCCCTGACCGCGCCCCTGCCCGCCGATCACAATCGGCGGCATGGCGAATTCAAAACCCCTGCAGATTTTTCGGCCCGGCCGGCACACCGCGATGAGCGGCGCCGAGCTGGCGTTTTCCGAGGCCGATCTTGCCGCTTCGGCGGCGGCCTATAACCCGGCGCTGTCCGAGGCGCCGATCGTCGTCGGCCACCCGGCGCACGATCTGCCGGCCTACGGCTGGATCAAGTCGCTGGCCTTTGCCGACGGCGGGCTGGAGGCCGAGCCCGACCAGGTCGATCCGGCCTTCGCCGAGATGGTGGCCGCCGGCCGCTTCAAGAAGATTTCCGCCTCGTTCTACCCGCCCGAATCGAAGAACAACCCGCACCCCGGCGTCTATTACCTGCGCCACGTCGGCTTTCTCGGCGCCGCCGCGCCGGCCGTCAAGGGGCTGCGCACGCCCGCTTTCGCCGAAGAGGACGACGCCGTTGTCCTCGAGGTCGATTTTTCCGAACCCGTCACCAAGGAGACGCCGACTGTGACACCTGAAGAAAAGGCCGCGCTGGAGGCCGAGAACGCCCAGCTCAAGTCGCAACTGGCCGCCGTCAAGACGGCGCAGATCCACGGCGCGCATGTCGCCTTCACCGAAGCCCTGGTCGCCGAAGGCAAGTTGCTGCCGGCGCAGCAGGAAGTCGCCGTTGCCACCCTGGATTTCTTCGCCGGTCAGGAGACCTCCGTCGAGTTCGGCGAGGGCGACGACAAGCAGCCGCTGATCGAGGGCTTCAAGAAGTTCCTCGGCGAGCTGCCCAAGCGCATCGAGTTCGGCGAGACCGCCACCGGCGACAAGGCCGCCGGCGAGGGTGATTCCCGCGTCGAGTTCGCCGCGCCGTCCGGCTACAGCGTCGATGCCGATGCGCTGGCGATCCACCAGAAGGCGCTCGCCTACCAGGCGCAGCACAAGACCGATTACCTGGCGGCCGTCAAGGCCGTGTCCGCTTAACCCCGAGGAGGCAGCATGAGCCATCAATCCACCCCCATTCTCGCCCTGCCGGTCACCCTGTCCGGCACGGTCGCCGCCAACCGCTTCGTCACCCCGGCCGGCGCCCAGGCCGGCGCCGATGCCAACACGCTGGGCGTCGCCCGCTCGGCCGGCGTCTCCGGCGAAAAGATCACGGTCGACGTGCTCGGCACCGCGATCGTCGAGGCCGGCGCCGCCATTTCGGCGGGCGCCACGCTGGAAACCGATGCCTCCGGGCGCGGCGTCACCTGGGCCACGTCTGGTCCCAAGGTTGGCATCGCGCTGCAGGCTGCCTCCGGCGCCGGTGTCTTCATCGAAGTGCTGCTCATCCCCAACGCTGCTTAAGGAGCCCTGAACCATGCCCCAAATGACCCCCGCCCAGGCTCGCGTCATCGACCCGATCCTGACTACCGCCGCCCAGGGCTACCAGAACGCCGAGTTCGTCGGCTCCGCTTTGTTCCCGGCGGTGCCGGTGCAGCAGCGCGGCGGCAAGATCGTCTCCTTCAACAAGGAAGACTTCCGTCTCTACGCCACCGGCCGCACGCCGGGCAGCAACACCAAGCGCGTCAGCTTCGGCTATTCGTCCAGCTCCTACGCCCTCGAGCAGCACGCGCTGGAAGGCGTCGTGCCGTTCGAGCTGATGGAAGATGCCGCCCGCGTGCCGGGTATCGACCTCGGCCAGGGCGCCGTGCGCAAGACGCAGGACATCATCGCCCTGCGCCTCGAAGCCGCCCAGGCGACGCTGGCGACCACCGCCGGCAACTACGGCGCCAGCAACAAGACGACGCTCTCCGGCACCAGCCAGTGGAGCGACTACACGAACGGCGTCTCCGACCCGGTCAAGGATATCGACACCGCCATCGAGGCCGTGCGCAGCCAGATCGGCAAGCGCCCGAACACCGTGGTGATGGGCGCCGCCGTCTGGGCCAAGCTGAAGAACCACCCGAAGGTGATCGACCGCATCAAGTACACCGGCCGCGACTCCGCCACGCCGGAACTGGTCGCCAGCCTCTTCGGCGTGCAGCGTGTGCTGGTCGGCGATGCCCTCTATGAGAACGACGCCGGCACGCTGGCCGATGTCTGGGGCAAGTTCGTCGTCGTCGCCTATACCGAAGTCGGCAGCGTCGCCGACATGGGCCGCCCGACCTTCGGCTATACCTACCAGCTCGGCGGCTACCCGGTCGTCGAGCAGGCCTACCAGGACCGCAACGCGAAGAGCTGGGTTTACCCGGTGACCGACGAGGTCGCCCCGGTCATCGCCGGCGCTGCGGGCGGCTACCTGATCTCCGCCGCCGTCGCCTGACCGTTGTCTCCAGACCGCCCCAGCCGGGGCGTTTGATGGCCCGGTTCGCCGGGCCTTTTTTGAAGGAGTTTTGCCATGGCTGCCAAGAAAAAAACCGATGATGTAGTCCTGATCGACCTCGAGGCGATCGAGCCGATTCGCCACGATGGCGTCGATGTCGCGCCGGGTGATGCGTTTGCTGCGTCCGAAGCAGATGCGGCCGCCCTGGTCGCGTCCGGCGCCGCGCGCCTGGTCGTCGCTGCCGAGCCGCAGGCCTAATTCATGTACGCCACCCAGGCCGACCTGGTCGCCCGCTTTACCGAGACGGAGATCGGCCAGGTGGCCGACACCGACGGCTCGGGCGAGATCGACCCGGCGCTGGTGGCACGGGCGCTGGCCGATGCCGATGCCGAGATCGACGCGGCGCTGGCCGCGCGCTACCAGCTGCCGCTGGCCAGCGTTCCGCCGCTGCTGACGCGCATCGCCTGCGACCTGGCGCGCTTTTCCCTCTATACCGACCAGGTGCCGCAGGTGGTCGAGCTGCGCCAGAAAAACGCCGTGCGCCTGCTCGCCGACATCGCCGCCGGGCGTGTCTCGCTCGGCCTGCCGACGCCGCCGGAAGCGGCGGCCGGCGGCAATGCCGTCGCCGTCAAGGCGCCGTCGCGCATCTTCGGCCCGGATCTGGATTACTGACATGGCCCTGCTCGCCGCCGGCCCGCTGTTCGAAGCCCGCCTCAAGGCCCAGTGCCCGACGGCCGGCGACAACGTTTTCTCAACCGAGGATCTGGCCGGCGTCAAGGAAAAGGGCCAGGTCACCCCGGCCCTGCACATCGTGCTGCACAGCTACCAGCCGCTTTCGGACGACGAAGGCAGCGGCACGCGCTGGCGCGAGACCTGGCTGGTCGTCGCGGTCGTTAAAAACGCCCGCCAGAAGGTCGGCAGCGAGGCGGTTCGTAACGCCGCCGCCGGCCTGCTGGCCGAGACCATGGCCGCGCTGGACGGCTGGCGCTGCCCCGGTGCCGTCGGCCTGGTGCGCGCGATCGCGCCGCCGAATCCGCTGATTACCGATGGCTTCGGCTATTTTCCGCTGGCCTTCGAGGTGCAGACCGTGACGGCCGGCGCGGAGGATTCATGGCTCTAGGCCCCCGCTTCGACCTGGTCGGCCCGCACACGATGGTCAAGGGGCTGCCGTGGTCGTTCCGCTTTACGCGCCGCGCCGGCCCGGCGAAGACGCCGGTCGACCTGACCGGCTGCAGCGCCCGCCTGGTCATCTTCGACCTGCTCGATCCCGCCGCGCCGCCGCTGGTGTTCACCACGGCCAGCGGGCATATCGTGCTGGGCGGTATCGCCGGCACCGTCGCCATCGACCTGGACGAAACCGACACCGCGCTGGCCGCCGAACGCGCCAGTTATCGCCTCTACCTGACCGACTCCCTGGGCGTCGAAACCCTGCTGCTGCGCGGCCGCCTCGGCCTGCTGGAGGAGAGCCTGTGACCGACCTGGTCGAAGTCCGCGAGACGGAATGGCTGGCCCTCGAGGTGCCCGGCGACGTGCAGGTCATCGAGCTGCCGGTCGAGACGATCGAGCTGCTGGAAGTTCCCGAGCAGGGGCCGGCCGGTCCGCAAGGCCTGCAGGGAATTCAGGGTGACCCCGGCCCCCCCGGCCTCTCCGGCGCCAGCTACGTCCACGCCCAGTCCGTGCCCGCCTCCGGCTGGGTCATCAATCACGGCCTCGGCCGCTACCCGTCCGTCACCGTCGTCGATTCCGCCGGCAGCACCGTGGTCGGCAATGTCGAGTATGTCTCGGCCAACCAGGTCGTCGTGCATTTCAACGGCGCCTTCGGCGGTTCCGCCTACCTGAACTGAGGAGAAATCCATGAAGCATCTCGTCAATCTCGACCTCAACAAGAACGAGCTGCAGAATGCCCGTATTCAGAATCTGGCGGCCGCGCCGGGGTCGCCGGTCGCCGGCCAGATCTACCACGACACGGTCAATCTGGCGCCGTACTTCTGGAACGGCAGCGCCTGGGTGCCGATGGACGCGACCAAGCGCACCGGCATTCCGCTCGCCAACCTGGCCACCGACCCGCTGGCGCGCGCCAACCACACCGGCACGCAGACGGCGGCGACGATCTCGGACTTCAACACCGCCGTGCGCACCAACCGGCTCGACCAGATGGCGGCGCCGACCGCCGATTTCTCGGCCGGCGGCTTCAAGCTGACCAACGTGGCGACGCCGGCCGCCGGCACCGACGCGGC
>WPCI01111115.1_pt1 | contig 12936 bp, 9 predicted proteins | sample 5399871 | NCBI WGS metagenome assembly WPCI01 (sample SAMN12869469, study PRJNA574797) | sludge metagenome | isolation source: wastewater treatment of pH7 | place: China:Beijing | collected 2019-05-20
CAACCCTTCCCAAAATAAATCTTTCCAACCAAAACCATGCGGAATCAGCAGAATAATCAGTATTAGACACCCTTTCAGGCGCTTATCCCAAAGAAAAGGACAGGTTACTCACGTGTTACTCACCCGTTCGCCACTAACCAAACCCAGCAAGCTGGGCAGGTCCGTTCGACTTGCATGTGTTAAGCACGCCGCCAGCGTTCGTCCTGAGCCAGGATCAAACTCTCCAACAAAAACCAAAAAACAACCAGACACCCAACCAAAACAATCAGAGCCCAGCCACACACGGTCAATGCCAAAAAAACACTCCCCACCAAAAAGGCAGAAAACGCAATCCCAACCAAAAAACAAAAACAACTAAACGTCAAAAAAAACAAACACTATCAAGTTCACAAACAACACCCCCAAACAAATAGTCGGGGCGGTTACCCTAGGTTTTCCGAACAAACTCCAGAACCTTTAGTTCTTCCTGTCTGTCCCGTACCTTTTGGGGCAACGGATATACAGCCTATAGCACCCGCAACTGCATGGTCAACCCTCGTCCGCGTGATGGCGAACACAGCGAGTAAAACCGAGTGTGACCTGCGCTTTTATCCCGCGTTAGCCCATCAACAACGTACCCCAATTCGGGCGTGTCTAGGGGTTCTTGCTGACAGACACTTACGGGTAAAGAGTACGTGTTCCGGCGGGCCCAAAAACTCAGTCATCAAGGACGGTTAAGGCCGCGAGGTTCTTCCGCCCCTTACGGATCAAGATCACGTCTCCCGGCAGGACCTGGTCGGCCGTGAACGTCGCATCGGGGTCCAGCGCCTTCTCATTGTTAACGGCCACACCACCCTGCTTTGCCAAGCGCAACGCGGCCTGGCGGCCCTTCTCGAGCCCCGTTGCCACCAGAGCATCAACGACCGTAGTCTGTCCGAGAACAACGTCGGCGCGATCCAGGTGGGCCGTGGCAGCGGTCAGCGTGACCGCGTCGAGGCCTCCAAGGTCCGCTTTGCCCCACAGCGCCTCCGTAGCCTGCAAGACCTGGTCAAGTGCCTCTCGACCATGAACCAACCGTGTTACGTCCGCAGCAAGAGCTTTCTGCGCCTCGCGTGCGTGCGGCCTCTCGATGGTGGCAACCTCAAGCTCAGCGATCTCCTCCCTGGTCAGGAAGGTGAAGATCTTCAGCATATTCACCACGTCCTCATCCGCGGTCTGCAACCAGAACTGGTAGAAGTCGTAGGGACTCATCATGCTCGGGTCCAGCCAGATCGCCCCACCCTCGCTCTTTCCGAACTTCGTGCCATCCGCCTTGGTGATAATCGGGGTGGTCATCACATGGACTGCGCCACCCTCGGCTTTACGGATCAGATCAACTCCGCTGATTAGGTTGCCCCACTGGTCATTACCGCCGGTCTGGAGCGTACATCCGTATCTGCGGAATAACTCCAGGTAATCGTTGCTCTGCAGGACTTGGTAAGAGAATTCGGTGTATGAAATCCCCTCTTCAGACTCCAAACGCCGAGCAACCACGTCTTTACTGATCATCGTTCCCAGGCGGAAATACTTACCGACATCGCGGAGCAGGCCGATCGCTGTCATATCCGCGGTCCAGTCCAGGTTGTTCACCATTCGGGCCGGGTTGTCCCCATCGAAATCGAGGAACTTCTCAATCTGCCTGCGAAGCCGTTCGGTCCATTCGGCGACGGTGTCTTTCGCCTGCATGGCCCGCTCACCGACCTCCCGGGGATCACCGATCTGCCCAGTCGCGCCACCAACCAGCGCGAGAGGGTGATGTCCTGCCCGCTGCAGGTGTTTCATCACGACGAGTTGAACGAGGTGCCCGTGATGCAATGACGGTGCCGTCGGATCGAAGCCGCAATAGAACGTGACGGGCCCAGAATTAAGGGCAACCTTCAGCTGCTCCATATCTGTGTGCTGTTTCAGCAAACCACGCCACTCCAACTCGGCGATCAGATCTGACAAGGCGATTCCTTCCGTTTTAGCTCCTGCGAATCTCTTTATTGGTGCAGGCCCATTCCAGCGGCAAGCCTACAGCCGCGAAGCCCATTCGCCCGCTTCGTCAAGGACTCCGCGTAGTGCACCATACTGCTCCGCCACTCGTTCAGGCGCCGTGCCACCCTTTCCATTTCGCGCGGCGACAGAGCCATCAACGGTAAGGACATCCAGAACCTGGGCTCTTAGGTGAGGGGAGATTTCTGCCAGTTCCGCGGGGGTCAGATCAGAAAGTTCCTTCGCCGCTGACTCGCAATAGCGAACACATGCACCAGAGATCTCATGTGCCTCGCGGAACGGAACTCCCTGCTTCACCAACCACTCCGCAATGTCCGTCGCCAGAGAAAACCCCTGAGGCGCCAACTCCCTCATTCGATCGAGGTTTAGGGTCATGGTTTGGACCATCCCCGCCACGGCGGGTAGCAGCAGATCGAGAGAGTCGAGGGCATCAAACACCGGTTCCTTGTCTTCCTGCAGGTCACGGTTGTATGCCAGGGGAAGTCCTTTGAGCGTCGCCAGTAGTCCTGTCAGGTCACCAATCAGTCGTCCGGCCTTCCCTCGTGCCAGTTCTGCGATATCTGGGTTCTTCTTTTGCGGCATTATGGAGGACCCGGTCGAGAACGCATCGTCAAGGGCAACGTAGCCGAACTCAACGGTGTTCCAGACGATGATCTCCTCGCTCAGGCGCGATAGATTCACACCAATCATTGCCAGCACGAATGACAGCTCAGCAATGAGGTCGCGCGAGGCGGTCGCATCTATTGAATTGTTGAAGCTTCGACTGAAGCCGAGTTCCTCGGCAATTGCCTCCGGATCCAGTCCGAGGGTATTTCCCGCCAGCGCACCGGCTCCATAGGGTGATTCGTCGGCTCGACGGTCCCAATCCTGAAGTCTTTGCAGATCACGTGACAACGCCCAGGCGTGCGCGAGGAGTTGGTGGGCTACTAGAACTGGCTGAGCGTGCTGCATGTGAGTCCGCCCCGGCATGACTGCACTACCGGCACCCTGTGCCTGTCCAATAAGTGCCTCAATAACGCTTATCAACCCTGCCGCGACGGCCTTGGCCTCCCGCCTCAGCAACCTTCTGGTTAGCGCCGCCACCTGATCGTTCCTGGACCGTCCCGCTCGCAACCTTCCACCAAGTTCAGGTCCTACCCGCTCGATCAGTTCACGTTCAAGCGCGGTGTGAACGTCCTCGTCATCGGGGCGAGGGAGGACGGATCCCTCCGCAAGATCCTCTGCGACTGAGTCAAGGGCTACCAGCATCACCTTGAGTTGGTTGTCGTCGAGCAACCCAACCTGATTCAGTGCGCGAGCGTGTGCCTTTGAACCAGCGACGTCGTCTTGGGCCAGCCGCCAGTCAAAATGGGTTGAAATGCTCAGACGTTCAAGCGCCCCTGATGGACCTCCCTCAAAACGTCCTCCCCAAAGCGAAGTGCTCTGAGAACGACTGGACTCATTTGGGGTTGCTGAAGTGGATTCCTGCATGCATAAATGATGCCGGATTCGCGGCTGCGTTGACTCCCCGTTTCATATGGGCATTCCTATCTGTTCTCGGATGCGCAATCACGGCCCGAAACCACGTCGGTTCAACAACCTGTTCCTCACCTCAGCCCAGATCTCACGAACGCCCGTGTATCCTCAATGGGCATACGGCCTCTATTTGAAGGTAGAAGGTGGTCTCTTTGACCCAGCAACTCCAACTCGATGATCTCCCTAAAGACGCCGAGTCCTCTGGCACTGAGGCGGCTCTCACCATTCGGGTCGAGGACGAGATTTCCGACCTAAAGACGGTCATCGTTCACAAACCGGGTGCAGAGATGGAACGCCTGACCCCTCCAAATCACAAAGAACTGTTGTTTGATGATCTGCTCTCACCAATCCGGGCCCAGGAAGAGCATGAGCGTTTCACCGAGCTAATGCAGGACAGGGGGATTCAAGTCCTCGAATTCCTGGACCTTTTCCGCTCGGCGCTCGAAGATCCCGCCGCGCGTGAGTTCGTCCTAGAGAACACGTTCAACTGGAAGCGACTTGGCCCGCTCATGTCTCCATATCTAAGAGAGTGGGCAGGAGGACTCTCCCCCTCAGAGTTGGCCTCACTCTGTATCGAGGGCATTACGAAGAAGGAGTGGGCGAGCGTCTATTCAGGACCGTCGCTGGTCGCTCAGTCACTCTCCGACAACGATTTTCTGGTCGGCCCGCTCCCCAATCACCTCTTCACCCGAGATTCTTCCGTTTGGGCATACGGAGGCGTTGCCATCAGTTCAATGAGCCGCGAGGCGAGACGCCGGGAGTCGCTACACTATCGGACCATTTACAACTACCATCCGGCATTCAAGAACGCCGAGTTTGACGTGTGGACCCAGGGACAGGCTGGCTCGACCCGTTCCGTTGAGGGCGGCGACATCTTAGTGTTGGGAAACGGGCTATTGACAGTTGGCATCTCCGAGAGAACAACACCTCAGGGAGTCGAACACCTGGCGATGGAAATGTTCAACGCCGACCGAGCGAATCGCATACTAGCCGTCATGCTCCCCAAGTCCAGAGAGTTCATGCACCTAGACACGGTGCTTACACAACTCGACGAAAACGTGTTCACCCTGTATCCGGGCGCTCAGCAACTGCAGACAGTTCTACTTGAGAGAACCGAGGATGGCGCATCCGTCACTGAACTCGGTAGCGACACTCGGAGCGCCATCCAGCAGGTGCTTGGGCACGAAGTCAAGTTCATCGCTCCCGACGCCAGTGAGGCCGAACTCTCGCGGGAACAGTGGAACGACGGTTTCAACATGCTTGCGCTTCGGCCGGGCACCGTGGTCTCCTACGACCGCACTCCCCTCTCGAACGCCGCAATGCGCGACGCCGGGATCGAAGTCCTGGAGATCAACGGATCAGAACTGGGACGTGGTCGAGGAGGACCTCGATGTATGTCCTGCCCAATCGAGCGGGCCTAATGTCTCATGCCGCAAATTCACGGCCTAGGTCGTGTGCAGATCCGGCGCACCGCAAGTCGAGCGAGTGCGCCGCTGCGAAGTGTCGACACGGTGCGGGAGACTAGAGCTTAATCCCATTTCCGAAGCGCTCATCGCGGGCCGCGGCAAGCTTCGCGGGCAAGCCATAGATGTCGATGAATCCTCTTGCACTCGACTGGTCGAATGAATCGCCCGTGTCATACGTCGCAAGATTGAAGTCATAGAGCGAGGTCTCGGACTTCCGTCCAGTAACGGTCGCAAGTCCGCCGTGTAGTGTCATCCGAATATCACCACTGACGTACTTCTGAGTGTCATCGATAAAGACATCGAGTGATTTTTTCAGCGGTGAGAACCACTGGCCGTCGTAAACCAACTCGCCCCAACGCTCATCAACACGCTTCTTGAAACGAGCCTGTTCGCGCTCAATCGTTACGTTCTCAAGCTCCTTGTGAGCAGCAATGAGGATCATGGCGCCGGGTGCCTCATATATCTCACGCGACTTGATTCCGACCAAGCGGTCCTCAACCACGTCAATACGGCCGATTCCCTGTGCGCCGCCGCGTCGGTTGAGTTCCTGGATGATCTGCAGAGGTGATAGCTTCCGTCCGTCAATCGCGACCGGCACACCCTCCTCAAACGTGATTACGACCTCGTCGGGAAGCGGCGGATACGTCGGATCATCGGTGTAGTTGTACACGTCCTTCGTGGGACCGTTCCAGATGTCCTCAAGGAAGCCGGTCTCGATTGCGCGGCCCCAGACATTCTGATCGATAGAGAACGGATTCGAGCGGGTGGTCTCGATTGGCAGCGAATGCTTCGACGCATAGTCAATGGCGACGTCACGCGTAAGCGCCAGATCACGCACAGGGGCGATGCACTTAAGATCGGGGGCGATCGAGGTGATAGATACCTCGAATCGCACCTGGTCATTGCCTTTTCCTGTGCATCCATGGGCGACTGTGGTTGCGCCATACTGGCGGGCAGCCTTGACAAGGTGCTTGGAAATCAGGGGCCTCGAAATCGCTGAAACTAGGGGGTATGACCGCTGGTACAGAGCGTTAGCTTTGAGTGCTGCCATGCAGTACTCCTCGGCAAACTCGTCACGGGCATCAGCAACGTAGGCCTCGACCGCGCCGCAATCTAAGGCCCTTTGGCGGACAACCTCCAGGTCCTCGCCTCCCTGACCAACGTCCACGGCCACGGCGACTACTTCAGAACCTGTTTGTTCGCCGATCCAGCCAATTGCGACGGAGGTGTCTAGTCCTCCCGAGTATGCGAGCACAACTCGGTCTTTGCTGCTTTTCATTCGATTTCCTTGTCATCGATTCCGAACGAAAGACGTTCGGTTAGGGCCGATGTTTTGTGATGATGCAGACTGGTATCTCTCAGCCGGGGCGGCCAGCAAGCTCCAGCAACTCTTGACGTAATGCCACCGCTGAGGCCGCGTCCCGGCAAACGGTGAAAATGGTGTCGTCCCCTGCAACCGTTCCAACAACATGCTCCAACCGGGCTGAGTCGACCGCAGCTCCAAGCATGTTGGCGGCCCCGGCCGGGGTTCGCAATACCAGTATGTTCTGGGCGCAGTCCGCGCCCACCAGCAACTCTTGACACCATCGAGCAAGCCGCGCAGCGCTCGGCTCAATGGCCGAAGGGCTTCGCCCATCGTCATCAACAATCTGGTACGTCGATTGACCCTCGGGATCACGAACCTTCACCGCACGCAACTCACTCAGATCACGCGAAAGAGTCGCCTGAACAGTATCGAATCCCTGAGCCGCCAGAGCCTTGCGCAACTCCTCTTGCGAGGTGATTTGCTGCGTACCTAGAACATTCCGAATGGCATCATGACGAGCGGCCCGAGTCAGCAGTACCTCGACGCTATCCGTAGTCACTATCGGAGAACCATTCTGCATAACATGCAGAGTAACGCATATTCATACGTTGAGTGGAATCTGGTCCAAGTGCTGGGCAAAAACCACACTCGCTAGCTTCGAAGTGTCCCTTTGAGTCGTTTCTCCAAGGCTTTCACAACCTCTGCCCTGACTGCTTCAACCTCTGATGCGCCCAGTGTCTTCGATCCCGAACGAAGCATCATCGCGTAGGCGACAGACTTGTGTCCCTCAGGAACCTGACTTCCACGGTAGATGTCAAACAGGGTCAAACTTTCCAACAGCGGCCCTGCTGCGCGGCGCATGACTGAGGCGATCTCAGACTCAGGGATATCTTCCGCCACAACTACAGCAAAGTCTTCCTTTGCAGGGGGGAACGCCGAAATTGGTTTCACCTTCAGGAACGACCCAGGGATGAGGGCGAGGACAGCGTCCATGTCCACCTCGAACGCAACTGATCTGGGGGGAAGGCCATACTCTTCGACCACCGCAGGGTGAAGCTCACCACCGCGACCCACCTCAACATACCCCTTGCCAACACGAACGAACAGAGTGGCGACCCGCGCAGGATGCCACGGGGCAGCTGCCTCAGGACTGTTCAAGAGTCTTGGCATCGGCGGACCAGGCCTCTGCTCTGGACTGTCCGGAAGCCAACTTCGAGTTGCTTCAATCTTCACGCCACCGGCAGCACCAACTAGTCGGGCCATTTCAATCGCGTCCGACCACTGCCAGCCCGGCTGGGCCGACACAGCGGCATCTAGCTCGGCTCCGGAACGGGGAGCGAACGCCCCGCCCATTACACCCGCGACGTGCCACGGCTGGTTCGGAACACCCGCAAATAGGGCCGCGATTTCCTCGTCCGAGGGACGAGCGGCAACCCCAACTATCGCTGTGGGCTTCGTGCCCGCAGGAAGAGCCACCTGGCCAAGTTCAAACATTGCGAGAGGGCTCACTCCCCTGGCAGCGTTACGTTCTGCGATTTCCAGCAGGGAATCCAGGATCGAAGTCCGTAGTGCACCAGCGTCGTCCGCCAACGGATTACGCAGGCGGACGGAGGCGCGCCTCGGATCGTCCGTAGGCAGTTGCTGGCGGTCATGCGCGTTCGAGATGAACGGATATGACTTGACCTCCACCAATCCATCTGCGGCGAGGGACTGCGAAACACTGCGGCGAAGAACCTGGGAACCCTTAAGCCCACGTCCACCAATCGCTCTGGGAAGGCGATCCGGAATCTGGTCATAGCCATAAAGACGAGCGATCTCCTCGACCAGGTGTGCTGGCCCAACCAGGTCCGGGCGCCATGAGGGTGCCAGAACCGAGAACCCTGTATCTAGCTTCTGAACGCGGCACCCGATCTCCTCGAGGATGCTCCGGACCTTGTCATCGGTAAGGTTCAGTCCCGTGAGGCGTTCGACCTCGCCGAACGGAAGAACGACCGGCGGCCCGGTCGTGACTTGAGAGTAGTCGTAGCCTGTTACATCAACAGTTCCGCCGCCGTATTCGGCTATGAGTTCAGCGGCCCGGGCCGCCGCAACCAGTGCAATATTTGGGTCGACACCGCGTTCGAACCTTTTCGAAGCCTCCGAGTGCATGCGGTGTCTGCGGGCAGTTCGGGCAACCGATACTGGGTCGAAGTGCGCCGCTTCGATCACGACATCGGCGGTTTCAGTGCCAACCTCAGAGTCGAGGCCACCCATGACACCAGCCAATCCAACGATTCGAGAGGCTCGCTTGCCCTCAGGAGAATCGGTGATCAGCACGTCTCCCGGGTCCAGTTGCAGGTGAGACCCGTCAAGGGTGGCAAACACCTCGCCCTCGTTCGCACGCCTGACAACAAACGGGGCTTTCACAAAGCCGAGATCATATGCGTGGAGGGGTTGTCCCAGATCCAGCATCAGATAGTTGGTTACATCAACGGGGAGGGAAAGCGAGCGCATCCCGGCCTGTTCGAGTCTGCGCACCATCCACTTCGGAGTCGATGCTTTCGGATCGATGCCACGGACGATGCGCGTCACGAAACGGTCAGCGGCGCTACGTCCTTCGAGCACTGACTCGGGATCCACGTCGGCTTCGAAGGCTCCCTCATCCGAGGTCGGAAGTGGTGCATCGAGCGACTCAGGGAGTCCCCGATCTGTGAACTTAGCCCCGGTTGAGTGCCCGTACTCTCGTGCCAGGCCGCGCATCGAGAAGCAGTAGCCTCGGTCCGGTGTCACGTTGACCTCAAGGATCTCCTCGCCCAATCCCAGCAGTGGGATCATGTTGGCCCCGGGCGCGGGAATCGGATCAATCGCAATAGTCTCGCCAAGAACGATGATGCCATCGTGATTGTCACCAAGACCTAGTTCTTTCTCGGAGCAGATCATGCCGTCTGAGACGTGACCGTAGGTCTTGCGTGCGGCGATTGGGAACGGTCCAGGGAGAACAGCGCCCGGCAGCGAGACAACGACCGTGTCACCCACCTTGAAGTTGTGCGCACCGCAGATAATTCCACGGCTTGGGAACTCGGACGCCTCGGCACCGGTCCCCGGCTCATCGTTGTACTCGCCGACGTCCACACGACAGTAGTGGACGGTCTTCCCGTTAGTGTGCTCCTCGTCCTTTATCGAAAGGACCGTACCCGCAACGAGCGGACCCTGAACTGCAGCGGGGAAGATCTCCTCTTCCTCAATACCCACCTTAACCAGGGATTCGGCGACCTGCTCGATCGTTGTACCCTCAGGAACCTCTACGTGGTCACGCAACCAGTTGATAGCGACGTGTGGCATTTCAGTTCCCCTTTCCGTACAGGCCGAACTGCCGAGAGAATCTGAGATCACCCTCAACGATGTCGTGCATATCAGCAATTCCGTGTTGCAACATGAGTGTGCGTTCCAGGCCCATTCCAAAGGCAAAGCCAGTGTATTCGCCCGGGTCCACGCCGCAGGCAATCAACACGTTCGGGTTGACCATTCCACATCCGCCCCACTCGATCCAGCCGGCGCCGCCCTTCTTCTGAGGGAACCACAGGTCCATCTCTGCGCTGGGTTCAGTGAAGGGGAAGAACGAGGGTCGAAGTCGAGTCTTCGCCTCGTCACCGAACATCGCTTTCGCGAAGTGGTCGAGGGTTCCCTTTAGGTCCGCCATTGTCATCCCCTTGTCGACCGCCAGGCCCTCAACCTGGTGGAATACCGGGGTGTGGGTGGCGTCGAGCGCGTCAGAACGGAATACCTTGCCCGGGCATGCGATATATAGGGGTGCGCCCTTGGCGAGTAGTTCACGAGCCTGAACTGGGGAGGTGTGGGTTCGAAGAACCAGGTTGGCCCCCTCGGGCGTGTCCGCCCCCACCGTGGTCCCGTCGATGTAGAGGGTGTCCTGCATCTGGCGCGCCGGATGATCTGCGTCAAAGTTCAGCGCGTCAAAGTTGAACCACTCGTGTTCGATCTCAGGCCCTTCGGCGATCTGCCACCCGAGCGAAACGAAGAAGTCTTCAATCTGCTCCATCAACAGTGACAAAGGGTGCCGCGCCCCAATTGGAGTGCGGCGAGTCGGCAGAGTAACGTCCACACCCTCTGACCTGATGGCCTGCCAACGTTCCTCTTGTTCGAGGACGAGCATGCGGGCACCATAGAGCGCCTGTAGTTGCTTCCTTGCGCCTCCCAGGTTCTTGCCCGCGCTAGCGCGCCTAGTCGGTTCGAGGGAACCGATCGCCCGGTTCGCCACAGTCAAAGCAGACCCGTCACCAAAGACGCTCACCTTGACCTCACGTAACTCAGTTCTGGAGGCGGCTTCTTCAATCAGTGCTGACGCGCCCTCAACCCACTTGCTCACCGCGACTTCATCACACGGATCCAACATGGTCGCGCCAAGGCTATCCGACTTGGACATCAACTTCCCATCCACTGGAACTTCGCTTCTATTCCGCAGGCTGCGGAACCACTCCACTCTAGTATTTCCTGGCCCACTGGCCGCCCAGGAGCTCATTTGCAGGCGGAAGGTGGTAAAGCTCGCACCACTGATCGGCGCGCAGTCACCCCACGAATCGCGACCTATGCTTGGGGTATGCCGCAGACCAGATCTAACGTAACTCCAATAAAGCAGGGACGAGTCTCGCGGATGCTTCCCGTTCCCGCATTCATCGAGCGTCCTGAATACATGTTTCATGACGGCCCAGAAATCGTTACCGCCTCGGACGTTAAATCCCCAGAAGTCGTTGAGAGGATCCGCCGCGCAGGCAAAATCGCAGCCGAGGCACTTCAGATTGCCGGTTCACTTGTTGCGCCGGGAATCACGACCGATGAGATTGACCACCGAACCCACGAGTTCATCGTCGGGCGCGGAGCGTATCCCTCATGCCTGGGATACATGGGATACCCAAAGTCGATTTGCACCTCGATCAATGAGGTGATCTGCCACGGAATCCCTGATGATCGTCCGGTCGAAGAGGGCGACATCGTTAATGTCGATGTCACGGTGTTTCTGGAGGGGGTTCACGGAGACACATGCGCCATGTTCATCGCCGGAGAAACGTCTGAAGAGAACCGCCTGCTGGTCGACCGGACCAAAGAGGCGATGATGCGCGGAATCAAGGCTGCCAAGCCAGGGCGACCCATCAACGTCATCGGCCGTGTTATCAGTGCCTACGCTAAGCGATTCGACTACGGCGTAGTACGGGATTACACCGGGCACGGCGTCGGCGAAGCATTCCACTCCGGGTTGATCATTCCTCACTACGACGCCGCGCCGGATCACGCCGAGATAATGGAACCGGGTATGGTCTTCACTGTTGAACCAATGCTGACGCTAGGTGGAGTTGACTGGCGCCAGTGGGACGATGATTGGACTGTCGTCACAGCCGACGGTTCGATGACCGCACAGTTCGAGCACACTATTGTTGTTACCGAGGATGGCGCTGACATCCTCACGCTCCCCTAGTCCAGCGATGCTGGCAACATACTGAGAGGCACGTTCCCAATGACGCGAGTAGGAATCGGTATTGATATTGGTGGGTCTGGAATCAAGGGAGCACTTGTCGACCTTGATGCTGGCGTGTTCATTGGTGAGAGGCATCGGATTCCGACACCGACTCCTTCTACTCCCAAGGCGGTTGCCAAGACTTGCGCGAAGATTGTCGAGGAACTCGGCGGACCCGAGGATGCGCCAATCGGCATCGCGATGCCCGCACCAATGAGGCACAACATCATCGGCTTCATGGCGAACCTCGACCAGGGATGGGTTGGAAAGGACGCCAAGAAGATCTACGAGAAGCAACTGGGCCGACCCGTCACAGTTCTGAACGACGCTGACGCTGCCGGTGTCGCCGAGTGTGCTTTCGGAGCCGCAAAAGACGTTCTGGGCACGGTCATCGTGACCACGCTGGGTACCGGTATCGGCTCAGCCCTAATCTATGACGGGATTTTGGTTCCAAACACGGAACTAGGCCACCTAGAGCTGGACGGTCGGGATGCGGAGACACACGCCTCGGCGAAGCAACGCACGAAATACGATTTAAGCTGGGAGGAATGGGGCGCACGGCTTGATCGCTACTACAACTTCCTTGAGATGCTCTTTTCTCCGGACCGAATCGTCGTGGGCGGTGGAGTCTCAAAGAATCACGAAGAGTTCCTGAAATACATCAAGTTGAAGGACTCCGAGATCGTTCCGGCGGAACTGTTCAACACGGCGGGGATTGTTGGAGCCGCATACTACGCGGACCAGCAAAGTTAACCCCTATTCGGTAGACTCATTCTGGATGAGTTGGCCAGGCGGCCGCGCCCTCGCTTTGCGAAGGTGAGGAACGTCCGGGCTCCACAGGGCATGGTGGTGGCTAACGGCCACCCGGGGTGACCCGAGGGAAAGTGCAACAGAGAGTAGACCGCCGCGCAAGCGGTAAGGGTGAAACGGTGCGGTAAGAGCGCACCAGCAGGCGGGGCGACTCGCCTGGCTCGGTAAACCCCGCCCGGCGCAAGGCCAAATAGGGAGCAGAGTCGGTCCGGCTCGCCATGACTCCCGGGTAGGCTGCTCGAGACGACGGGCAACCGTCGCCCTAGAGGAATGATCGTCGCCGCGACCCAACACGGGAGCGGGACAAAACCCGGCTTACA
>WPCI01145850.1_pt1 | contig 12918 bp, 11 predicted proteins | sample 5399871 | NCBI WGS metagenome assembly WPCI01 (sample SAMN12869469, study PRJNA574797) | sludge metagenome | isolation source: wastewater treatment of pH7 | place: China:Beijing | collected 2019-05-20
GGATATAATGACAGCCACTGAACTACCGAAAGGATCTATTTATCGTAGATTCAAAAATAAAGAAGAAATTGTTCTTGCTGCCTACGACAAAAGTGGTGAGATTATGTGGAGTCATTTTCATAAAGCAATGGAAAATAAAAAAACAGCAATCGATAAAATCCTTGCAATTTTCCTTGTATATCAAGATGCAGCTAATAATCCTCCTATTGCTGGAGGCTGTCCATTACTTAATAGCGCCATTGAAAGTACTGGCGTATTTCCAGAATTACAAAAAGCAGCAGCAAAAGGCTATGATGATACAGTAATGTTAATGGCCTCTCTCATAAAGGAAGGAATAGAGAAACAAGAACTTAAAGAAGATATAGACATTATATCGCTCGCTTCTTTTCTTGCCTCTTCAATGGAGGGAGCTATTATGGCAAGTCGAGTATCTAACGATAATATACACCATCAATATTTCATTGAACAAATAAAGCATCATCTTTACTCTTATTCTAAATAAGTGAGAACTTGCATCGCCTTCATTCAATTTTTATAAACTTAAATTCAATAAATACTCCTCATAAAAAGTATCTTCTGTTTATGAGGGGGAGATATTTTTTTAGCAGAGGTAGCTTACAGAAGAAATAGGGTTGTTTAATTCGAAGTACATAAACACAAAGTGGCCCATCACATACCCACTTGGACCTATGTTATCTGAAAAATGGTTAGGCAAAATATTCATTAGACGAATAGCAATTACAGGTATTTTTGAATTTGGTTTCAGTTTATCACTCACTGTATTTACATAATACGAAACTTAGGGCAAGTAATTGGAATTTCTGTACCTAGTTTATGGCTAAGTGACCAACTAAAGAAATTCAAGCTAACTTTGTATCTATATAACGAAAAAAACGCTATTCTTTTTGTAGAAAAATACAGAAAGGATGGCGTTTTGTATGACTCTATCGATTCAATATGAGTTTCATTTATTCGCTGAAGAATTACAGCGATATCTATCCCCAAGCATCCTTCAACAGCTCGCACAGGAGACGGGTTTCGTAAAACGTAAAAGTAAATATGGCGCACGTGATTTGGCCGCTTTATGTATTTGGATTAGTCAACACGTAGCAAGCGATTCTCTTACTCGATTATGCAGTCAGCTTTATACAAATACAGCTACACTCATGAGCCCAGAAGGACTGAATCAACGCTTTAATCCAGCAGCTGTCGCATTTCTTCGAGAAGTCTTTACTTCTCTTCTCAAACAAAAACTCTGTTCAAATCAATCACTTTCTGCACATATGATCTCTACTTTCAATCGTATCCGTATTTTGGATGCAACAGTGTTTCAACTGCCTGATCAATTGGCTACTGACTATCAAGGTTCAGGTGGGAGTAGTAATACGGCAGGCGTAAAAATCCAATTGGAATATGATTTACTTAGTGGTCAATTTCTTAACGTGCAGCTTGGACCAGGAAAGAATAATGATAAAACATACGGTACCATCTGCCTTGAGACCGTAGAGACCGGCGATTTGTGTTTACGTGATCTTGGTTACTTCGATTTAGGAGACTTACAAACTATTCATGATAAAGGGGCTTACTACATCTCGCGGTTGAAGTTGAATACGCGCATTTATATCAAGAACCCTGAACCAGAATATTTCAACAATGGTATGTTAAAAAAGCAAACAGAATACATCCAGCTTGATATGACACAAATGCTGTCTGGTCTAATCCCTGGTGAAACGATGGAAATCCCCGAGGCATACATTGGTCAAAATCAGAAACTTCCAGCACGTGTTATTATCCATCGTTTAACCGATGATCAAACGCAAACACGTCTGAAAAACCAAGCGATACGTGAAAAGAAGAAAGGCATTGTCATGAAGGATAAAAGTAAACGTTTAATGGGCATGAATGTATATATCACGAACACGTCGCTAGAAGAAGTACCGATGAACTACGTGCATCCATTATATTCACTTCGTTGGCAGATTGAAATTTTGTTTAAAACGTGGAAGTCACTCTTTAAAATTGATGAATGTCAAAATATAAAAAGAGAACGCCTAGAGTGCCATTTATATGGACAACTCATCGGCATTCTCCTCTGTTCTTCTACGATGTTTCAAATGCGTCAGTTTCTGCTTGAAAAGAAAAAACAAGAGCTGAGTGAATACAAAGCGATTTATATGATTAAAGATTACTTTCCATTACTGTTTCAAGCGATAGCCGTTGGCACAGAAAAACTTTTAAAAATTTTGCATCGCCTTTATCAGCTGCTCAAAAAGAACGGTCGTAAATGTCATAGGTATAAGAAGATGACCGTCTTTGATATTCTAGGGATTGTGTATAAAACGACAGTGAAGCATAGATAAGCTGCCTAGCGAAAAAATCACGTTTTAATAGGCTTCTTTAGCATGCCTATTTTTCTATCAATTACTAGTTTTGAACCAAGAATCGTTTCATATCTAGTAAGTTACTTGTTTAGCTTGATGGACATGGGGTATACACGCAAAGCAACTAAATCTTTGGCTTGTTATTTACTAGTTCGTTGCACAAACCCTACATTTCTAGCAGGATCTCGTAAAATATTAGAGGATAAAAGAATTGAATTTCTTGAGTAAATAGTTAAGAGTTCTCTATATTTTTAATTATTTCTTTTTCAATCTTCTCAAGTTATTTTATCTAAAATATGATTAATGTGCGCCACTTAATTTAACTAAAATTTTTGCTTGCGCTTTATCATGAATTAACGCTTCAAAACCTTGTTCAGCAATATTATCTATATCAACTTTGCTTGTAATAATGGATTGTGCAGGTAATCTTCCATTAGCGAGTAATTGAATGACCTCATTATAAGTTTCATTACTGTACCCCACAGATCCCAATAATTTTACGCCACTAAAGAGTAAGGAAGCAGGAGCATTAAATTGGATATCTTGAGTATGGAAGCTGATAACCATCATTGTGCCACGAACTTTAGTTGATTGAATGGCTTGATTAAATGTTGACTCAACACCTGCAGCTTCAATTGTCACATCTGCTCCATCTGGGAATAATTTACGAATTTCTTCTACAGGGTTTACTTCTTTAGCATTAAAGACATGCGTCGCACCCACTTCGGTTGCTTTGGCAAGCCGACTATCAAATAAATCAACAACAATAATATTAGAAGCACCTGCAGCTTTTGCACCTAAAACAGCAAATAGCCCAATAGGGCCGGCGCCATAAACAACAACAGTATCTCCTTCTCCTACATTTGAATCCTTAATTGATTGGAATGATACAGCTGCTGGTTCTACCATTGCTGCTACTTCTAGTGATAAATTATCTGGAATTTTAAAAATCGTTTTTTGTGGAAGTATCACGTATTCAGCAAACCCTCCGTCGATTTGTGCACCTACTGCGTCTAAAGTGATAAAACGTTCAGTTTCAGCATTTGAAGGATCTTTAAGCATCATTGGATAAATACATACTCTGTCCCCTTCTTTAAATTTTGTTACCAGGGAACCAACCTCTGCAATTTCACCAGAGAACTCATGTCCGATTACCATATTCTTATTCATTGGTACTGAATCTGGATGCAAGTATGCATGTAAATCAGAACCACAAATACCAGCCCATGCCACTTTAACTTTTACATCATTGGGTTGTAACTCTTTTGTTTCTCTTTCCTCGATACGAATATCTTTTTCACCATACCACACTGCGGCTTTCATAAAAAATCCTCCCTCAAATAATTGGAATATTATATATAATTTTCATTTAATATTAGATCGTAATTCGTTTTTTAAAGCATAACGGTAATTTTATTTTGCTCTTTAACCTTACTCATTCCTCCTTTGCTATGTTCAATAATCTATCATAGGTTTTTAAGGAAGACGATGAGCAAAAAATAATATACGTCTCGAATTGAGACATTTGTTTTAATTTGGTTCATTTATCAATAAGTTCTTAGAAATCTGAATCAACTCTTCTTTTGTATAGGAATATTCATTGCTTAACCATTTTTTTATAATCTCAAAAAAGCCACTACAGTAAAAATCACACAGTACCATTGGATAATCTGAGTTTTGGATTTTTTTCGAAAGCGGATCATTATATTCCATTGAGTTTTCATATAAATTTTCTGCACCAAATCGAATCGATTTTTCGTATAACTCAAGGCTATTATTTTTACTAGTAATATTAAAAAACAATGCACGATTAACATCTATGTATTCAATTATTTCCTCAAACAATGTATGTTCTAAATCCAATCCTTCTTTTGTTTGTTCAAAAAGATTGATTGCGATGGAATTTGATACATCGCTAAATAATTCATATTTATCCTCATAATGACGGTAAAATGTGCTTCTATGAATCATTGCTTTTTCACAAATATGATTGATTGTGATGGATGAAAATGTTTTTTCTTTTAATAAATCCATAAACGCATCTTTTATTATGTTTTGTGTGCGTAAACGTGTGAAATTACTCAATTTTAGTATCCTCCTATATTGAATCTAAGTACTGCATGAATTTGTAATTGTTTTCCTAATCCTTATCTCCTTTTAGTATGCCTAAATTAATGATAATCTGGCATTTCCCCACGAATATAATCCTTTTATGAAACTGAGATGGATCATATAAATTTGGCTCTGGCGCGAATATACCAGAGCCAAAATATTTAATTTAGTTCACTTTTTACAGGGAAAGAATGTAATCCATATATAGAACTACTATTTGAGATAGGAACAGGAAGATCCTGGTCAATAAATGAAAATGATTTATATCTTTTTATTAATTCCGTTAATACAATTTTCGCTTCTAATCTAGCTAGAGGAGCACCTAAACAAAAATGGATGCCATGTCCAAATGTAAGATGAGGATTACGTCTACGATATATGTTAAAACTATCGACATCTTTGAATTGATGCGAGTCACGGTTAGCTGATCCAACCCAAGCTGAAATGATTTGGTCTACTTGTAAAGTTTGTCCTTTTAATTGAATCTCTTTTTTTACTCTGCGTACAATTCTTTGAACTGGTGAACGATACCGCAATACTTCTTCAATTGCTTTCGGAACAAGAGATACATCCTGTTGTAATTGATCATAAACATTTGGATGTTCTATGAAGCAATATAAAGCGTTTCCAAGTAAATTGGTTGTTGTTTCATTTCCCGCTACTAAAAGTAGTTTACAAAACGGTACTATTTCTTTTCCTGAAATATTTTTGTCCGCTTCACTTTGAACTAATAAAGAAATAATGTTATTTGAATCTTTTTTGGATTTCCCTCGATTGGATTGTATAATTTCTTCAAAAAACTCTCCTAATTCATTTTCTGCTTGTAAACGTGTATTAAAAAATTCCTCCAAATAATCCGAATCATCATGACTCGGTGAACTTACGATAATATCAGACCATCTCTTAAACCTTTCCATATCCTTAGCAGAAACACCTAACATTTCAGCAATTACTATAACTGGTAACGGATAAAATAACTCTCTAACAATATCAAAAGTTTCACGATTAGATAATTGATTGAGTATATCGTTTGTGATTTGCTGGATTCTAGGTTCCCATTCCCTTAATGCTTTAGGAGTGAAAGACCGATTTACAATAGACCGAATTTGCGTATGCTTTGGCGGATCCATCCCAAGAATACTTTGTGGAAATGGAGACTTTTTCTTCTCAGGCATAATACTAGAAAAGTACTCTTTATCCTCTAAGACAGTTTTTACATCTTCGTACAAAAAAACATTCCACATGTCTGCCTGATGATTAAAACAAATAGGCTCCTTTTCTCGCATCTCTTTATACCATGCAAATGGTTTATACGGATCTTCTAAAGCCTTTTTTCCCATCAACTTATTTGTAGGAATCATAACAACTGATTGATAAGGTGTTTTCATATACAACAATCTCCTCTCAAAAAAATTTCATTACACCGAATAATATTCACCGAATGTCATTCGGTGTAATGAGGATTATACAACAAGAACCAAAATATTCAAACTACTTTTTCGGTTTTAAAATATCCGTTAATATATAAATAAGGGGGAATAGACATTGCACAAAAAAACTCTGACAAATAGAAAACAACAAGCTTTACTAACACAGAACAATATATTTCATGTGTTTTTAAATTTAATGAGAGAAAAGAAATTTGAAAATATAACAATTGAAGATATTTGTAAAAAAGCAAATGTATCAGTAGGAACTTTTTATCATTATTTCACTTCCAAAGAGGATATTTATAAAAAATTATTTCAACAAATTGAAGAAAATCTACATGTTGAATTAGAAAATATAGATCAACATACAACAATGCAAACAACTATTTTAACTTTCTTCCAATGCATAGCTGAATATACAACTAAATTAGAGTTACATATAAATCTTCTTAACGATTTCAACAAAAGGTCATTTATATATGAGCCTTCACTCATTTACGAAGCTCTAAATGGCTTTGTTTACAAAGGACAACTTGAAAAAGAATTAACAAATGATATGAGTGTAGAAGAAATAACAACGTATCTTTTTACAATTGCTAGAGGACTTATATTAGATTGGTGTCTTTTAGATGGAAAATACTCACTAGAACAGAGAATGAATACTTATATGAATTTAGCATTGAAATCTTTAAAGCCTTAAATTTTAATCAAGCCCTACGCTTTGTTGCTTCATTTTGTACATTTCATTCAGTTTTATTTTTTCCAGGTGTTAAAGCAGCTGGAATAAAAGAAAAAGCATGCCCCTTCTTTATACTGCGAGAAGGGCATGCTTTTTCTTTTTTTACAATACAACTTATAAATCCCACATCAATCCATTTCAAGATAGTTAATTTCCCTTTTCCTATCCCCTCGGAAAAGGAGAATAACAGTCAAAATACATATAAAAAATCAAGAAAATGAATATTTCATACAGGCTAGTTTTAGTACTGTGTATACTTTATATCGTTAAAAACCCATTAAAAAATGAACCACTTTGAGATATATGTCGCATTTTGAAACACATAAACATTTTTGATTATCGTTTTCCTCTAATGCCTATGATAAATTGCTATACATAGCTAGCTTACAATTATATTTCTAAAAATAATATTTCACCTTTCATAAAAAATAAAAAGGAGTTTTTAAAATGAAGAACCGAGTAAACCCAGCATTATTACCAGGCTTAGAAATGTATCCAGATCAAGATTTACGCCCAGAGTGTTTGCCAGTAATGAGAGAAGAAGCATCAAAAGTCTTCCCTCCTACCATTGTTGATGAAACTCTTTCTGTAACAAATGAAGTCATTGAGGGACCTGATGCAAATCCATTACGATTAAAAATTTATCGTCCAAAATCAAATAATGAATCCTTACCTGCTCTGTTGTGGATACATGGTGGCGGATATATCTTGGGATCTATAAATGATAACGATGATCTTGCTGTAAAAATTGCAAAAGAGGCTAACTGTATGGTCGTTTCTGTAGATTACCGTTTAGCTCCTGAACATCCTTATCCAGCTCCAATTGAAGATTGTTATGCAGCATTAAAATGGATTGCTGATAACGCGGAGACATTGAACATTGATTCGAATCGAATTGGTGTTGCAGGAGTGAGCGCTGGTGGCGGACTAACAGCTGCATTAACATTATTAGCCCGTGATCGCCAATATCCTTCTATTTGTTTCCAAATGCCGCTTTATCCAATGATTGATGATCGTAATAACACACCTTCTGCCAATGAAATTAAAGAAGGGTTTGTTTGGAATCAAAAATCAAATGAAGCTGGCTGGAAAATGTATTTAGGAGAATTACATGGAACGGATCATATTCCCGCTTATGCAGCCGCTGCTCGAGCAGAAGATTATCGTAATTTACCACGTACCTACACATGCGTTGGTCAATTGGACCCATTCCGTAGTGAAACATTAACCTATGTAACCAAACTTGCAGAAGCTGGTGTTGATGTCGAGTTCCATTTATATCCTGGAGCTTATCATGGGTTCGAAATGATGCATCCGGATACTGATATATCTATTCACGCTTGGAATGATTATGTGCGAGCAGTTAAAACTGGTTTCGCAAGAAAGTAACTAAGGTAGCTACAAAAAATTTCATAATAAAGGAGAATTTTTAATGAAGAATAGAGTTCATCCAGAATTAAGAGAAATGTTTTCTGTATTACCTGAAGTAGATAATAGTCCGGAAAATTTCCAACAATATAGGAAATGGGCTAAAGAATCTTTTACTGCAACAGTTCTATCATCGAATGATGAAGTTACTGTATCTAATCGATTTATACCTGGGCCTGAAAGAGCGCCTGAAGTTAGAGTTCGCATTTATGAGCCAACTAAAAAAACAAAAGCTTTACCTGGGGTCCTTTGGATACACGGTGGTGGATATCAAGTGGGATCACCCGAAATGGATGACAAACTTTGTGAAAAGTTCGTATTGGAAGCCAACTGTATAGTGGTTTCGGTTGACTATCGATTAGCACCGGAAAATCCATTCCCTGCACCACTTGAGGACTGCTATGCAGCTTTACAGTGGGTTTCTAATAATTCGGAAGATCTTGGTGTCGATTCTTCTCGAATTGCAATTGCCGGAATGAGTGCGGGAGGTGGACTAACAGCAGCCCTTGCCCTTTTAGCAAGGGATAGAAAGGGACCTTCAATTATATTCCAAATGCCACTATGCCCTATGATTGATGATCGTAATATAAAACCTTCTGCTTTTGAGATAACGGATTCAAAATTATGGAACAGAAAAACTAATATCTCTGGGTGGAAAATGTATTTAGGTTCAGTTTACGGTGAAGAGGTATCCCCATACGCTGCTCCAGCTCGTGCAACTGACCTTACAGGACTTCCACCAACTTATACAATGGTGGGTGAAATAGACTTATTCCGAGACGAGACAATTGAATATGCGAATAGATTAATGCAAGCTGGAGTACCAACAGAATTTCATGTTTATCCTGGTGGCTACCATGGATTCGAATTAATAGTGCCCAATGCTGAAATTAGCCAAAGAGCTGAGGAAGAATATATCGGTGCATTAAAGCGAGCATTACAAAAAACAGAAGTTTAAATATATATGAGGATTTTATATAGCATATAGTAAAAAATAAGAGAAAGAGTCTATGAAGAGAGCAGCTCCTCTGTCACTAAGTCTTATAGAGATAAAAAAGTACTGGCAATGCCAGTACTTTTTTATTATTATGCTCGCTGTTCAACATTGACTCTTTTAATAAAGAACGAGATTATTAATCCAACAATTACTACAATGATAGCAAAGATAAAGGTATTTTGAACACCGTTTGTAAAGGCCAGAACTTGGTTTAATGGATTTTCTTTATCAGATACTGTCTGAAGGAAGCTTCTTGAACCTGAGGAAAGAATTGAAATTCCAACAGCTGTTCCAATAGCACCAGCAACTTGTTGTAAGGTGTTCATAATCGCTGTTCCATGCGGGTATAGTTCAGGTGGCAGCTGATTTAATCCGTTTGTTTGAGCTGGCATCATAATCATTGAAATTCCAACCATAAGTGCAATGTGTAGTGCAACAATAAATCCTGTAGATGTTTCCAATGTTAAAGTTGAGAAACCATACAGTGCACATGCTACAATGACAAGTCCAGGAATAACTAGCCATTTAGGACCAAAACGGTCAAATAATCCCCCCATAACAGGCGAAAGAATTCCATTAATAATTCCTCCCGGTAGAAGCATAAGACCCGCTGCAAACGTTGATAACGCTAATGATGTTTGTAAGTATAATGGTAAAATCATCATCGTACAAAGCAGCACCATCATGCATACTAAAATTAAGAGAAGTCCAATAACGAACATTGGATATTTAAAAGCCTTAAGGTCTAACATTGGCTCATCCATCTTCATTTGACGAAGGGAAAATGCAATTAATCCAACGACTCCAATAACAAGAGAAAGAATAACGTGTGAGCTTCCCCAGCCTCCACTTTCTCCAGCGCTACTGAAACCAAATACGATACCGCCAAAACCAATTGTTGAAAGAATGATTGAGAAAATATCGATTCTTGGCTTTGTTAGTTTTGTTACGTTTTGCATGAAGAATGTACCAAATACTAATGCGATAATTAATAATGGGAGTGAAATCCAAAAAATCCAGTGCCACGTTAACGTTTTTAGAATCAACCCTGAGACGGTTGGTCCAACAGCTGGGGCAAACATAATGACAAGCCCGATAATTCCCATAGCTCTTCCACGCTTATGTGGTGGAATAATAACAAGAATGGTGTTAAACATAAGTGGTAAAAGTAAAGCTGTTCCTACTGCTTGTACAATGCGGGCAATCATTAATACGCTAAATGTTGGTGCAATAGCTCCAATTAATGTTCCGATAATGGAGAATACAAGAGATGCGATAAAAAGCTGTCTTGTTGTAAACCATTGAAGAATTAAACCTGAAATTGGCACAAGAATTCCTAATGTTAATAAGTAGCCGGTTGTCAGCCACTGTGCTGTTGTCTCTAGAATATCAAAACCTGTAATTAAATCTTTTAACGCCATATTTAAGGCTGTTTCACTAAACAAGCCGATAAATCCAGCAATAAGAAATGACGTAATAATCGGGAGAGCTCTGATGTTAGAGTTCTCTGCTGTTGTTTGTTGATTCCCCATATTAAATTGTCTTCCTCTCTCTTACCTAATTCTTTTATTTGAATTTTCGATTTTAATAACCTTTCCTTAACACCTCGTGGCACTCCCAAATCAGCTCTTCTATTCCCGTCTGGCCTTTCAGCCTACGGCGAACGATTTCTGAGGATAGATTCTGGACTTTGAGCGCTCTTGGTGCTCTTCTTTCGAAGTATGCCTGAAAGGCTGCTTCAATGTCATTATTGTTTTTGAGCTCTTCGGCGAGAACGATTGCATCCTCAATAGCCATGGCTCCTCCTTGCGCAAGAGTCGGAGCTCCGACGTGGGCGGCGTCTCCTCCAATGACGACGCGGCCTTTGTACCATGGCTCTTGCACTGCGACTTGTTCCAATTTGTTAAAAATAACAGGGTAATCTTTTGACATATGCTTTGTAATAAAATCAAGTCCCGGAAAGCCTAAGAGAATCTCTTTGACTCTATTAAACCGGGTATCTTCCTCATCCCAGTAATCGCTGGCGCAAGGCTGGAGCACAAAGACATAGCCGGCGCGTTCAGCTAATGGTACGACGCCGATTTGCGTTTCTCCGCTTATATACATCAATGACGAATCCTCAAATTTGTAATCAGGAAGCTCGAAATAAAATCGCCACGCTCCCATACCGAGATGCTCTTTTTCTATTTCCTTTTGCAGCATCATATTCCTTACAGTTGAATGAATGCCGTCAAAACCTACTAAAATATCAGCCTTTATCTTTTCTCCGTCGTCAAATATGGCAGAGACCGATTCAGCCCTTTCTTCATAAGCAACAACCTTTTTCCCCCACTTGATATCTACACCCGCTGCATCAGCATGCTTGATGAGAATATCACTTAATGTTTTTCGCGGGATATTATTGCGCCCTGGAAGTGTGTCGTCTAAAAAGGATTCACTGACTTGAAACTGCAGATTCCCCTGTGCATCAAATGTTTTCAGCCATTTTGTTTGAAAGCCATGTTCACAACACTCTTCAAATACATCCAATTCTTTCAAGACAGCCAGTGCGTTTTGCGGCATAAGAATCCCCGCACCGGTTTTGCGATTTTCTAAAGCCGCCTCGCACAAGGTAACAGAAAATCCTACTTTACTAAGGGAAATAGACGCTGACAATCCGCCAATTCCCCCACCAGCTATCAAAATATGTTTCATATAAATAACCCCTTTTAGTTCTTTAAAAATAGTTAGGCGCCTAACTACATTACTTTACTACATCCTCAGAAAAATTGTCAATCATCTTTAAGTCAGGTTGTATTATGATATTAACTCCTTTATAATCGTGTCATAACTAACGAACGGGAGCTTATTTTAATGGAATTAAAACATTTACCTAAATATAAATATTTAACAGAACACACCGAGACGTATTCCAATATAGATGCCAGTTCTCTTGAATTGTTTTTATCTCTATTTGATATATCAAAAAAAATGAATCATGTGATGGAGCGTTACTTTGCAGGCAGAGGGCTGTCTGAAGGAAAATTCAAAATCCTGATGCTACTCTTCGACGCAAAAGACCACTCGTTAAGTCCGACAGAACTTGCAAAGCAATCAAACGTTACGAAAGCAACGATTACAGGTTTGCTGGACGGGCTGGTGAGGGACGGTTTTGTCAGCCGCACGCATCAAAATAAGGATAAACGAAAAATCAGCATTGAACTGACAAAAGAGGGAAAAGAACAACTGAAACAATTTCTACCCGGTCATTTCAGTAAAATCTCTGCGGTAATGGAAAACTACAGCGATGAGGAAAAAGAAATGTTTATCAATATCCTGGGAGATCTATTTGAAAAACTGAGCGTGTTTAAAGACTAAAACGCATTTTTTTGGTCCCACCACATCGTTATTCAGCTGAAATTTTATAGTATATAGTACCCCTAGAACGAAATTTTGTACTAACTTGTAATAAAATATTCATGTTTTCATTTTGAGGGTATTTGTATTGCTTAGGTTGATGGCGGTGAGGCTAGTTCCATGAACGATATAAATCCAGTTGAATTAATGAAAGGTTTACCCGGCATACCTTGTCCTATCGCTAAAACGCTTGATGTAATTCGTACAAAATGGACGTTTTTAATCATCCGTGACCTTCTTATCGAAGGAACATTACGCTTTAGTGATTTACAAAAATCAATGGATGGGATTAGCCCGAAAACATTATCGCTTCGACTAAAAGAATTAGAAGCACAAGGCATTAGCATTATCACTAGAAAAGTATATCCAGAAGTTCCGCCTCGTGTAGAGTACACATTAACGGATAAAGGAAAGCAATTAGAGGGGATATTTATT
>WPCI01019636.1_pt1 | contig 12908 bp, 7 predicted proteins | sample 5399871 | NCBI WGS metagenome assembly WPCI01 (sample SAMN12869469, study PRJNA574797) | sludge metagenome | isolation source: wastewater treatment of pH7 | place: China:Beijing | collected 2019-05-20
CACAAAAGGAGTCTATCGGGGTTGGATCCACGTGACGTGATGCCGGCGTGAACGCCGGAAACGATCGAGGAGCGATTATCGACCTCGCGAAGCGCGGGAGATTTAAGAGCCCGCAGACGTTCCGGCGGTCACGCCGGCATCGCCTTAGCTGAGAGAGCGCTATGCGATTGGCTCCGGCTCCAGCTTCCAGACCTGCTCCGCGTAATCACGGATGGTTCGGTCTGACGAGAAACGCCCAGACTCGCAGATGTTCACCCAGCACATGCGTGCCCAGCCCAGCTGATCGTCACGGTAGTCCGCCGCCATCTTGTCGCGTGTCTCACGGTACGAGGCGAAGTCCCCCAGAAGGTAGTAGGTATCCGCCGACTCCCACGATGAACCGTCCAGCAGCGAGACATAGAGATCATGGAAATCGCCGTTGCCCCCGTCCTGAAGCGTGCCATCGACGAACGAGTCCATCACTTTCCGCAGTCCCGGAACCGTTTCGTACATTTCCCGCGGGTTGTACGTCTTGCGCAGTTCCGGCAGTTCCTCTTCCTTCGCTCCGAAGATATAGGCGTTGTCGTCGCCAACCGCTTCGAGGATCTCAACGTTCGCCCCGTCCAAGGTGCCGAGAGTCCGCGCCCCGTTCATCATGAACTTCATGTTCGAGGTGCCAGAGGCTTCCTTACCAGCCGTGGAAATCTGTTCTGAAACGTCTGCGGCCGGAATGATGTACTCGGCGGGGGTCACGTTGTAGTTCTCCACAAACACAACAGCCAGGCGCCCCTTCATGTCCGGATCGCCGTTGACGATGCGGCCGACCTCATTGATCAGCTTGATGATCGCCTTGGCTCGCCTGTAGCCGGGGGCTGACTTAGCGCCGAAGATAAAGACGCGGGGTTCGACGTCCAGCTTCGGGTCGTCCTTCAGGCGGTAATACAGGTCGAGGATGTACATGGCGTTGAGCAGCTGGCGCTTGTATTCGTGCAGGCGCTTGATTTGCACGTCATAGATGGCATCCCTCGGGATCACGTCACCCTGACGGCGCTCCAACCACGCCCCGAACCGCTCTTTGTTCTCAGCCTTGATCTCCAGCAGTTCACGCATCAGATCATCATTTGCTCCCAGAGGTAGCAGAGTCCTCAGCTGGTCCAGATCCGTGACCCAAGCGTCCGATCCCAGCTCGCGCGTCAAAAGCTCCGCAAGCTTCGGGTTGCAGTTGTTGAGCCACCTGCGCTGGGTGACCCCGTTGGTCTTGTTATTGAAACGCTCCGGCCACAGTGCATACCAGTCCTTTAGCGTGTCACGCTTCAGGATCTCCGTGTGAAGTGCCGCCACACCATTGATTGAGAACGAGGCATAGCAGGCAATCCATGCCATATGAACGCGACCACCAGATACGGGGGCCATGTATTCGATGACACCCGGGTCGACCTTGAGCTTCGCGAGTTCCTCACGGAACCGTCGGTCAATTTCCCCGACGATTTCGAGGATACGAGGGAACAACTGCTGGAAGATCGAGATTTCCCAGGTCTCCAGCGCCTCGGCGAGGACTGTGTGGTTGGTGTAGGCAAACGTGCTCTGGACGATTTCCCAGGCTTCGTCCCAACCCAGCCCCTCCTCGTCCAGTAGCAGTCGCATCAGTTCGGGAATGGCAAGCACCGGGTGAGTGTCATTGAGTTGCACCGAGTTGAGCTCCCCGAACTTCGAGAAGTCGTCCCCGTGGGAGCGCTTGTAGACCTCAATGATGGTCTGAAGGGACGCCGAAACGAAGAAGTACTGCTGGCGGACACGCAGGACTTTACCCTCGTACGTCGTGTCGTTCGGATAGAGAACGCGACAAAGGTCGGCGACGCGCTCGCGCTCGACAATGGCGTCGGTGAAGCGCTGGGAGTTGAACGCGTCGTAATCGAACTCTTCAATCGGCTCCGATTTCCAAAGACGCAGGGTGTTCACGTTCTTGGTGCCGTATCCAACGATCGGCATGTCGTAGGGGATCGCCCGAACGTTCATGTCCGCGAAGTTGACGTATTTCGCCTGTTCTTCGCGGCGGATAACGAAGGGGTAGCCCTCTTCCATCCAAGGGTCCGGGTGCTCGTTCTGGAAACCATTGTCGATGGTTTGACGGAACAGGCCGTATCGGTAGAGGATGCCGTAACCAGTAACCGGAAGGTCCAGAGTTGCGCAGGAATCGAGGAAACAGGCTGCCAGTCGGCCGAGGCCGCCGTTGCCGAGTGCGGCATCGTGTTCGGCTTCCAGGACGTCAGATAGATCCTGCCCACAGTCCTTGACTGCTACGGCGACGTCGTCCAGCATCCCCAGATTGACTAGGTTATTGAGCAGAGCACGTCCCTCAAGAAACTCAGCGGAGAAGTAGTGTTCTTGCCGTCCCCGTTGGTATCGACGTGTGGTGGCGTCCCAGTCATCAGCAATCCTGTTGACGACAAATGCCGACAGGCCCTCCCAGAACTCTGCGGGGGTTGAGTTCGGAGAACTCTTACCTGAGGCTGCGCGAATGAACCCACACAGATTTGTCGTGAGGTCGGTTGTCATGGAACGTCTCCTAGCAACTTCTTTCTTGAGGTGCCTGTATCGGGCAAAGCACCGTCGCAATTTCAACCCACAATGAGCCTGATAGCAAATCAACTCTAGCGCCTTCGGAAACGGTTCCGGAAACGGGTCAGATAGCGGTACGCCCGGATGTTTAGGTCAACACCGCCGGTAGGAACCCACAGTCCAAGCCGTCGAGCCCTGGTAGGCCACAGACACGGGGTGGGAGTCTGCACCTTATCGCTCGGGATGGGTGAACCGCGGGCGGATCTGTCGACACATGGCAAGGGTCCTCTTCTGCTCCGCTAGCACTAGACTCAACCTGTAAAACGTTGTGTTAGCCGCTTGTCGAAGGAGACCCACATGGGGGACCAGTCATCCAAGAAAGTTGCTGTCGGTTGCGACAGGGATTGCAAGAACCCCTTTGAGGACCCGAGTCACCTCGCTTGGCTCGACGCTCAGCGCGAAGCGCTCCTTGACTTCTATCAGCCGAACGTTCGGCTGGAAAGTGGCGGGTACGCGTACCTCGACAACGTGGGCGAGCAGATGGAAGAGGAGGGGGCACAGCTCTGGCTCGGCGCGCGCATGCTCCACTGCTTCTCCTTAGCTCACATGCTTGGTCGTCCAGGGGCGGCCGAAATAGTCGAGCACGGACTCGATTTTTACGTTGATGGCGACGGCTGGGACTCCGAGAACGGCGGTTTCTACGCCACGGTCGGCGGGGCCAATCCTTCGGACCGGAAAGAACTCTACGGGCAGGCGCAAATGCTTCTAGCGGCTTCGTCCGCTCTGATTGCTGGATTCGACCGTGCGCCCGAGCTATTCGAGCGGGCAGTGGACACCGTTGAACGGTATTGGCGCGAGGAGGAGGGACGTTGCGTTGAGGGCTACGACCGCACCTTCACTGAACTCGATGCCTACCGGGGCCAAAACGCCAATATGCACCTAACCGAGGCGTACCTTGCTGCGTACGAGGCTTCCGGGAATCCAGTGTTCCTCGAACGCGCCAAGAGGATTGCAACGTTCATTGCTGGGCGTGCTGCTTCGCCCGAAGAGGGGGCTTGGCGACTTCCCGAACACTTCGATGACCAGTGGGAGCCGGCGCTCGACTTCAATAGGGACGAACCCCGTCACCCCTTCCGGCCATATGGTTCGCAACCCGGGCACTGGCTGGAGTGGTCCAAGCTGATCCTTCAACTCCGCGGGTTCGGGGTGGACGAACCGTGGATGATTGCGGCGGCAACCAACTTGTTTAAGGGAGCTTTCCAGGACGGGTGGATGCCCGACGGCGGCTTCTGCTACACCGTGGACTGGGACGGAACACCCGTGGTTCGTGAGAAGTACTTCTGGGAAACGGCCGAAGCGATCGGCGCTGCTCGGTATCTGGCCGAGGAGATCAATGACCCAAGTTATGCGCAAACATACGTGGACCTCTGGGAATGGACGGATCAGAACCTGATTGACCACGTTAACGGAGGTTGGTTCCCCGAACTGGGCGAGGACAATGAGCCGGTGGTGTTCACCTGGCCCGGGAAGGCTGACCTCTACCACGCACTCCAAGCGACGCTGTACGCAAGGCTCCCGGAGGACAAGGGACTCGCGGCCTGGGCGGCCGAGCAGAGTTAGTTCCAGGCGTTATCGATACGTTTTGAAGGGAGGACTGCTGAGCGTTTGGGTGGGAGCGTCTAGTCCTCCGTGTCGTGGAGCGGGGTCCCGGGCGCGGGCTTTCCAATAGTCGCGGCGTAGTCGGCAACGTAGTTCGAAACCGACACCGAGGGCCTGCGATAACCAAACCCTTCAGGGCGCTCCGGCATGATGATCGGATCGGGTGCGGGCAGTTCCTCGTACGGCAGCGAATCCAGCAGATGGTGAATCATGTTGAGTCGCGCGGCCTTTTTCGAGTCTGAGTGCACGTGATACCAGGGCGAAGTCGGGGTGTCAGTGTGGACCATCATTTCGTCTTTGGCGCGCGAGTACTCTTCCCACCGGGTGATCGACTCAAGGTCCATGGGCGAAAGTTTCCATTGCCGAAGCGGGTCATCCAGGCGCTTCTTGAAGCGTTTGTACTGCATCTTGTCCGAGACCGAGAACCAGTATTTGCGAAGGTGGATGCCATCCTCGATCAACATTTGTTCGAAGATAGGGCACTGGCGCATGAACAGCATGCTCTCCCTGGGGGTGCAGAAGCCCATTACTTTTTCGACTCCCGCCCGGTTATACCAGGAGCGGTCAAACAAGACGATCTCTCCTGCCGCGGGAAGATGATCGATGTAGCGCTGGAAGTACCACTGAGTTTCCTCGCGTTCAGTGGGTGCGGGTAGGGCCGCTACCCGGGCGACGCGAGGCGAAAGGTACTCGGTGATGCGTTTGATGGTTCCGCCCTTGCCGGCGGCGTCCCGGCCCTCGAAGATGATGACTACGCGCTCGCCGTTTTGCTTGACCCAGCGCTGCAGCTTTACCAACTCACCTTGCAGGCGGAGCAGTTCGGCCTCGTACGCTCGGTTGGACAGCTTTGTCGTGGGAGGAATGCTCATGTCGCTCATGTCACAAAGATTAGGGCACTGCGGCCTTCGGCGCGACAGTAATTGTCCACGAGTCAATGTCAATGCATTTTCTTGACGTAGTAGCGGAGTCCCGATTCACTGGATTGCATGGACGATGACAGAAGTGCCGCCCTCTTCCAACTACCTACGGGCCGGAGCACCTGATGGATCAGGACACTTGGCTTAACTTGCTTCTGGTCGTTGTCTTTGTCCTGATCGGTGGAGTTTTCGCCGCTACCGAACTGGCCCTGGTGTCGCTACGCCAAGGCCAGATAGACCGTATGGAGAGCGAAGGAGGACGCGCGGCTCGAACAGCATCCCTTGCTCGGGATCCGAACCGGTTCCTTTCTGCAGTTCAAATCGGGGTTACGGTTATGGGCTTTCTTTCCGCGGCGTTCGGTGCGGCGACCCTGGCCCCGGACTTTGCGCCACTGTTGGTGCGGATTGGCATGTCCGAGTCCGTCGCCTCCACCGTCGCTCTCGTCTTGCTAACCCTCTTCATCGCCTATCTTTCGCTGGTCTTTGGTGAGTTGGTTCCGAAACGAATCGCTCTCCAGTACACGGAGAAGGTTGCTAAGTTGCTGGGGCCGCCTCTCGACTACTTTGCGCGGCTCATGCGGCCCGTCGTCTGGCTGCTCTCTGTTTCAACGAACGGAGTTGTGCGCCTGCTCGGCGGTGACCCGGAAGCTCGCGGCGAAGAAATGAGCGAGGAAGAACTCCGTACTATCGTTGCAGGCCACCAGTCTCTTAGCCCCGACGAGCGGCGGATCCTCACCGACGTGATGGACACGGGGGATCGGACACTTCAGGAGGTCATGACGCCTCGTCCAGGCGTGACATTTATGCCGGCGGACCTCACGGCCGGGGAAGCGCGCGAGATCATCCTGAATGCGCCTTATTCCCGCTACCCGGTTGTGGGGACAAACTTCGATGACGTTCTTGGATTCCTGCACGTGCGTGATCTCTTAGGGGCGGACGAGGGGCTGCGCGTCAGCGATCTGATGCGAGAAGTCTTGCTGCTTCCGGCAACCAATCACGTGCTCCCGGTACTGACGCAAATGCGGGCGGAGGGAATGCACATTGCCGTCGTTGTTGATGAGTACGGCGGCACGGACGGCATCGTCACCCTTGAAGACTTGGTCGAGGAGCTGGTCGGGGAGATTCATGACGAGTACGATCCGAATGCGCCTCTCTTCATGAGAACCAGTGAAGGTGTCCTTCGGGTTAACGCGGGGCTCACGATCGAAGAATTTCAAGAAGTAACCGGCGTTGAGCTTGAGGATGGAAACTATGAGACTGCCGCCGGCTACCTAATAGAGAGGCTCGGTCGCCTCGCCGAAGTGGGAGACGGGCTGGAGGTGGCAGGCACCCGGATCGAGGTGGCCGCAGTGCAGGGCAACCGGATTATCGCGCTGGATGTGACGAAGGCGGGACCGGAGGTGGGCGGTGAGCAGTCGCCAACAACCTGAGAGTCGCGTCGCCTGATCAACTCGTTCGTCGAATGACCTGGCGCAAATCTGGCACGTTGACTCAGAGATTCTTCGGTTGCGCACCCTAGGTGGGGTGCGCAACGTGTGTGATCCGGCTTCCGCACCCCGTATGGGGTGCGCGACGTGCGTGACCTGGTTTCCGCACCCCGTATGGGGTGCGCGTGCGGATCTGGCGTGCCGAGATCCTCAGTTCACGCCGGGAACCGTCAGGCTATTCGCCGCGGGGACCTCGTCCTCTACCTTCGCCACGATGTCCGCGGCCGTGTCGGTCACCGTCTTCGTGATGGTGGCCGTGTTCGCCCTCGTGATGACCGCGCTCTCCCCGAGGCCCGCGACCCGGACCGCGTCGGTATCCGCGCAGGGCCATCGGATCGAAGTCCTCGTCAACGCCTAACTTCTCCTTGAGAGTAGCGTTCACTCGGTCGAGGTACCCTGCCATGGTCGTCTGCTCTGATTCATCAAGGCAATCGAACACATCGCCCAGAGGGGAGGGTCGGCCCTGCTGCTGTAGTTCACGGCCTTTGTCGGTCAGCTTGACTAGCATGACGCGGCCGTCTTCCGGAGATTGCTCGCGGGCTATGTAGCCTTCTTTGGTCAGCTTCGCCAGTGTCTCGTTTAGCGACGCTGGGTGAAGTCCAAGCACATAGGCAAGATCTTTAGTGGCAATCTCGTCTTGAAGTTTCAAAGCCGCGAGCACTCGGCCCTGGCCCTGTGAAGGATCGGACCTTACATCGCTTTCTTTGTGTGCCTGCCTGCGCTGGTATCGAAGTAGGCCCATGGTTTGCATCATTTTTTCATTTAGTTCCTGATTCACGGTGGAATCCTTTCTATATAAGTCTTGATTCGTTCAAGTCTGAATGGGACCCATTCAATGGGTACCCTACAGAAATAATACAAAGGGTACCCTGCGATCTGTCAAGAGTGATCTGGGATACAGGATGAAAGGACATAGTCTAGGAGGATGACGCATGAGGACCGAGGACTGCAGGAAGTGCGGTTCCCCTATGAGCTTCTTCGGCGTTGGCCGGATGCGGAGGCCGACAACCTGTTCGCCTTTGATGCGACCGACCGCCTGCTCATCGACCTGGCCGCGCCCACGATCCGCAGCACCACACCGGATTCGGTGGTCGTTATCGGGGATCGTTACGGTGCCCTAACCCTTGCCGCAGTTTCTCTCGGAGCCACCGGAGTGCGCGTCCACCAGGACTCCTTCGCCGGACAACTGGCCCTCGCAGCAAACGAGGAAACTTTACATGGCTCCGCCAAGCATGCGAGCGCAGGCTTCGCTGACTCATCGCTGGACGAGGCAATGGAGGGAGGCCCTAAGGTAAACGAAGCCCTCGCAGCTTTACCGGCTATGGAAGCCCTTCTTGGGCGCCGTGAGTTCGTCAACTGCCCGCTCGGTGAGGAGCTGCTGGTCGGGGCCCGAGTAGTCTTGATTCAACTGCCCAAAGACCTGGCTCAGTTTGAGCACTGGATCCGACTGGTCGCGGCTTACGCTGCCGAAGACGTTCGGGTCTACGCGGGTGGCCGCATCAAGCACATGAGCAAGGCAATGAACCAGGTCTTGGAACGGTGCTTCTCCGATGTTTCTGCATCGCTTGCGCGTCAGAAATCCAGGGTACTGTCGGCGTCCGCCCTACGATTACCGCGACCGCATGTGCCAGAAGCCTTCGCCGAGGACTACGACGGCGACCTAGACCTCTGGGTCTGTTCGGCTCCGGGAGCGTTTGCTTCCGGACGGGTCGATCACGGCTCTCGATACCTCGTCGATTTTTTCGACCAGCTTTCGCATAGAGACGATTCAGAAAGCCTGGTTGCTGTGGACCTGGGTTGCGGAACCGGGGTGCTTGCCAGTGCCCTCGTCCGATCCCAGCCGCCCGGCTCCAAGACTCAGTATCACGTGATTGCGACAGATCGTTCAGCTGCGGCGGTGACATCCGCGCGAGCGACTCTCAGTAAGAATGTGCCCGACGGCGATTGGGAGGTGCGCCAGGACAACGCGCTATCGCAACAGGAGGATGGCAGCCTTGACCTAATTGTCTGCAATCCTCCGTTTCATTCGGATGCCGCCGTTTCAACAGAGCTTTCTGAGTTGCTGTTTGCGGACGCCGCCAGAGCCCTGAAGCCCGGTGGAATCATGCTTACTGTCTTCAACTCACACCTGCCACACCGAAAGAGTCTTGAGCGCCTGGTCGGCCCAACTCAGCAGTTGGGGCGTAACCCAAAATTCACGGTCACACGGTCCATCAAGAGGTAAAGAAAGGCACCAGTCCAGGAACGTGGGCTTCTTCCTGAACCGGCGCCGGTCTAGAGGGGTTATGCGAGTCGCGGGCGCGCCCGAGAACTCTCCTGAGATCCGGTTCAGCGCGACGCGTCTTCGTCCTCGGCTGGAGATTCCACAGACCTCAGGTGTGCCCCGGCAAACTCTCTTCGAGCTCTAGCTGAGTGTGACTACCTCTTCGTCCCCCACCTGAGTTTCTGAGTCGACGATTTCTTCGCTAAGCTCCGCCCCGTCCTCAAGCGCGGCAACTTTCTCAAGGACGCAGATGACCCACCACAGAAGCAAGGCTATGACCGCAATCCAGAGGACGACTGCAACGGTTACGGGTAGCAGTATCAGTGCGGCGACAACCAGAATCACCAGAATCGTCCGAGTTAGGCTCCTTTGCGCGAGGAGCCACTGTGCGAAGGAACCACCCTTGAAGCCGTATCTGCGCAGTGAAACCGCGAGATTGCTGGTGCCTCTTCCGACGATGTCGCGGATTGCGGTTGCATCGTTTGAGGGCCCGGTTATCCATGCCATGATGATGAGGAGGATGCCGAGCAGAATCAGGGTGATCGCTGTACCGTGCATTCCCCCAACTACATGGCTGTACACGGTAGAGAGCGCAGCCGATGAGACGCCGAGATTCCCGGCCTGTGCGGTCACGAAAGTTTCGGCGATCGAAAGCAGAATGAAAGTTGTTCCACCGCCGACAACGAGGCCGATACCAGCTCCGGTCGACCCCTTCCGGCGATCACGTGCGAGGAGTATTCCACCTACAAAGAGGAAGAACGAGGCGAACGGAAGAAGCCACCCCAGTGCAACCGCAGTGTGGTAGATCGGGACGATGTAGCCCAGAGCGTCGCTGTGTGCGAGGGCCACAGTTGGATTGATATCTGGGATTTGCCCTGCAACGCCCAAGCCCTGCGCAACCAGTGCGTCCTTGACTTCCTTAACCACTGGTCCCAGGTGGAGCACAATGTCGCCACCATTCTCAACGGTGATCGCACCGTCAACGGCTGATCCTTGCGCCGCGGCGACGAAAGCTCTATGGCTCGCAATGAGCACAGTGGACCAGGTATCGGCAAACACCTCTGATTCGACCAGTTCTGTTACGGCCGTGCTCACAATGCTGTGGACGCCCTGGGTTGCCGGATCTCGGAGAAGTCCCAGTGCCGACTGTGCTTCGCTTGGCATATCCAGTGACGCGAGCCCGTCGAAAACGCTCCCCACCAGGCCGTCAATGTCAAACTCCACTTCGATTGCGGCACTTGCCTGGCTCGCAATCTCCGCTTGAACCGCTGGTTCGCTTGCCAGAGGGGCAAACGTTGCGACGAAGTCTTGTTCGTTCACCAGTTCCGACTTCGCCCAACCGGTAACCGTGGCGAGAGGTGCAAGAACTGTCGCGAGGACGATTAGCAGGACGGATCCAAATGTGCGCCAAGAAAAGCGTCTCTTGTGGGCGCGTGAGGCTTCCTTCTCTTGATCCTCCGTTAGCTTTGCATTCTCAAGTTCCAGCTCGGCTAAGCGTCGCTTAATTGACTCAAGATCTGCGTCTGTTTGTACTGTGTTACTCATATGAGGTTAGCGCCTTCGATGTGTAGATCGGGATGTGCGTCTGTGAGTAGCGAGCGTTCAACGCTTGCTGCGACTTCGACCGTCTCACCCGGATAGACGGTGACGAAGTTGTTACTGTACTGGCTAGGTAGTGTCTCTTCTTCGGTTCCTGGATATCGAAGCTCAAATCGAACGAAGAAGGCCAGTTGATCGGAGGGGTTCGTCAGGGTGATTCGGAACGATCGTCGCGCATCGTCATCATATTCGACTTCGCTGATTGTGGAGTCCAAACTGACCTTCGGGAGTTGTGTGAGCGATGAGAAGTCAGGCCATGTGAATTGGCGGACTCGCATCGCGTCCATGATTCCCTCGACCACGCGCAGGTTCGGGACGTCGTGTTCGTGGGCCTGCCAGTACGTCCCGTCCTTCAGTACCTCGCCATTCGCATCCGTGAGTGTCAGTCTCACGAAGTAGACGGCACCGGCGGAACTGTCGGGGCGGACGAGGGTCGTGACCGTCTGGTTTGAGAGCGGCTCTGCCACGGCGCCCTCGACCACATCGTCAGAAAACGGGGTTCCGTCAGCCCGGTAAACCCTCGTTCGTACTTGCAGACCGGTGACTGTCCCAAGGGTTTGGTTGATTAGGTGGATCTTGGCGGTCTCTCGGTCACCCTCAGCAAAGTAATCGAACGCAACGGTCACCGGAAGCATTGCTTCCTTAATGCCGTAGTAGATGCCGCCCTTGCCCCAGTATGGGTCGAAAATATGCCCGAAGAAGCTGGGCCACGGCGCGTTCATCATCCAGTAGATGGTGAACTTGTTGGTGTCCCAACCCCTGGCGGCGTAGGCCTCCATCTGGGCTCGTCCACCCTCGTACTGAGCGATTTGCGCCTTGAGAACGAAGTCTTCAATGGTGTCGGCTCCGCCGAAGCGCCGGTTGATTACTTTTCGGGTGACGCCGAGCTGGCTATTCATGGATCCACCGTGCATCGACCAGGTCTCATTGAACGGCCAAAGCGCGTCACCAGGGAGCATCTTTTTCATGCTTGAGAGCAGCGGAACCGCTTCATTGTTGCCCTCTTCCGCGCAGCTCCCCATCGCGATTGGGTTGTCAGGCATGAACCAGAAGGCGGGGGAACGCCACGTGTAGGAACCGTCCATGTGGATCCCGCTCCAGTCACGGTTTCGTGTACTGACGGTGTCGAGGATCGGGTTCTGCCAGTGCGCAGACTCTAGGGCGCGATGGTATCCGCCAAGTACCTCCTCGGGCGGCATCCCGTCACTCCCGTTGGACCAAATTGCGACCGCCGGATGGGCGCGCATTGCCCTCACTGTGTCGTGGATCGAGTTTCTGGCCGTGTCGTAGTCTTCGTCATCCCACTGATGCCAACGTTCCCACGCGCCGCAGCACATTGTGCCGAGCATGGCGGGCATCCCCGCCCGGTCGCACAGCTCAAGTAGGCCGTCGTCAATCAGGTGGCCTTCCCAGCGAAGCATGTTGAGGCCGAGATCCTTCGCGTGTTCCAGGACGCGGCGAACCCGGTCGGGGTCGTTGCTTTCAAAGAGAAGGTCTGGACTGTAAGCGCCTCCTCGGACTAGGTAATCGCGCCCATTGACTTTCATGTAGAAGGAGCCGGGGTTGCCAAACTGCGGCTGACCATTCATCTGATCTCGGTGACCTGTGAATTGGCGAATCCCGAAATCGAGGGAGGCGGTGTCGGAGGGATCCTCCTCACCCTCTACAACAAAAGTGAGTTCCAGCTGATACAGAGCCGGGTCTCCCCACGTATATGGCCACCAGAGATCCGGACTCTCAAGGTGCAACGAGGTTTCTTCTTTGGAGGAAAGCCTGAAATCTCGGTGTTCCCCGGCTTCTAGCGTGACAGGGGAGTCGAATTCGGCGACGAGTCGTCCTTCGCGGGAAATGACTCCCGTCAGGGTGCCGGTGACGGCGTGTTCCGCAAAGTTTCGGAGGTCTGCGTGAACGGTGAGATCGGCCTCGTCCCCGACCTCACCCGTGGCTCCGGTCAGCTGAGGAAGCTGGGTGACGACGTACGGGTGGGTGAGTTCTACGGGGCCGCCGTAGCGCAGGAACACCCGCCGGAATATACCGCTGTTCTTGTCGGGAATGAAGGTCTGCTTCTCTTCGGCATTCCCGTGGTAGTGGAAGTTCAGCCAGTCGGCCCAGGTGTCCGCTAGGTCAACGCCAGTCGGTTCACCTTCGGTTGGAATGTCGGTGATAACCAGGCCCGGCGTCCTGCGCTCGGGAATGACGAGGACGGCCAGATGATTTGGTTCGTCGGTACGGATAGCGTTTGTCACGTCGAACTCGAAGCGGCGCCAGGAACCGGTCGCCTCGAACCGGTCAGCTACCAGGTGACCATTTAGCCAAATCTCAGCTCGGTAATTGAGGCAGTCGAACTGCAGGCTGTAGCGCTCATGTCCGGCGGGCGCATCGAAGGTGAGCGTGTACCACCAGTCGCGCTTCCACAGGTCTTGGTCGATTCGGGTGAGGGCATCA
>WPCI01120928.1_pt1 | contig 12902 bp, 8 predicted proteins | sample 5399871 | NCBI WGS metagenome assembly WPCI01 (sample SAMN12869469, study PRJNA574797) | sludge metagenome | isolation source: wastewater treatment of pH7 | place: China:Beijing | collected 2019-05-20
TCAATCGAAGACCTTGGTGATGACGCCAGCGCCGACGGTGCGACCGCCTTCGCGGACGGCGAAACGAGAGCCGATCTCCAGCGCCACAGGCACAATCAGGTCAACCTCGAAGGTGATCTTGTCGCCAGGCATCACCATCTCGACTCCTGCTGGCAGCTTCACCGAACCCGTCACATCCATCGTCCGTATGTAGAACTGCGGCCGGTAGCCATCGAAGAAGGGTGTGTGCCTCCCCCCTTCCTCTTTCTTCAAAATGTACACTTCGGCCAGAAACTTGATGTGCGGCGTGATCGATGCCGGCTTCGCCAGCACCTGCCCACGCTCGATCTCATCCCGCGTCACGCCTCGCAGCAGCACGCCCACATTCTCGCCTGCCTCGGCATAGTCCAACGTCTTGCGGAACATCTCCAGGCTCGTCGCTACCACCTTACGCGTCGCTTTGATCCCGATGATCTCTACATCCTTCATCGGCTCGATCCGCCCACGCTCCACGCGCCCGGTGACCACCGTCCCGCGTCCCTTGATCGAGAACACATCCTCGATTGCCATCAGGAACGGCTTGTCTACCTCGCGCGTCGGCAGCGGAATGTACTCGTCCACCACACGCATCAACTCCCAAATGCACTGGTACTCCGCCGCATTCGGGTCCGTCGCCGTGCACATCAGCGCATTCAACGCACTCCCGCGCACAATCGGCGTCTCGTCGCCAGGAAAGTCATAGCTGTCCAGCAACTCCCGCAACTCCAACTCCACCAACTCCAGCAACTCAGGGTCGTCCATCATGTCGACCTTGTTCAAAAACACCACCATCGCCGGCACTTCCACCTGACGCGCCAGCAACACGTGCTCCCGCGTCTGCGGCATCGGCCCGTCCGGCGCTGCCACCACCAGAATGGCGCCGTCCATCTGCGCCGCTCCCGTGATCATGTTCTTGATGTAGTCCGCATGCCCAGGACAGTCCACATGCGCATAGTGCCGGTTCGCCGTCTCGTATTCCACATGGGCGATGGCGATCGTGATCCCTCGCGCACGCTCCTCCGGCGCATTGTCGATGCTGTCAAATGCCCGAAATTGCGCCCAGCCCTTCAACGCCAACACTTTCGTGATCGCTGCTGTCAGGGTGGTCTTGCCGTGGTCGATGTGTCCAATGGTGCCCACGTTCACGTGGGGCTTCTTGCGCTCAAACGCTTGCTTGCCCATAGATAGAGCTGCCTCCAAAAAAGCTTTCTCGATCGGCTGCTAACCGGCCGAGGATGAAAAGAAATGACTGGGATCGTCCTGCTTGAAAAGCGTTAGATGGGATGCGTTTTTTGGCCGCCCCCGGAAGGGGACGGCCAAAGGGAGGTGAAGTATTCGGAAAGAGCCCACAAGCGGCTTTGAACCGCTGACCTCATTCTTACCAAGAATGTGCTCTACCGACTGAGCTATGTGGGCGCGAACAAGAAAATTGCGGGTTGTGAACTGCAGACTGGGGATTGTGGAGAGGCGTCGCAATTCCCAGTCCGCAGTGTAGAAGGTGGGCCGGGCAGGACTCGAACCTGCGAAGGCGCTTTCGCCGGCGGATTTACAGTCCGCACCCTTTGCCGCTCGGGACACCGACCCATACGTTTATTCTATCAAAGGCATTTCGGAAACGCCAAACCAAACGGGGCAAAATGATACGATAGGGTGAACGCCAAGGAATGGGGCAAGAGCCGACGGCCGGACTCGAACCGGCGACAATCCGCTTACAAGGCGGAGGCTCTGCCTGCTGAGCTACGTCGGCCTGGTTGGGAGGGTTGGTTACGCTCGTAAGGCGGGGGGGGAAGTGAGGAGATGTGAAGTGCAGGCCTATGATTCTATTAGGGAGATGAAACGAAAGTCAAGCCGGGGAGGGCTGTCTGTGCATGTGCGACCAGAAAACAGCCCTTCCTGTGCATTGCCTGAGCAGGCCCTGACACCAGGGGCGCACCGCGAAGGCCCCAGCTGCTAGTGGCGGTTCTTGCGCGCACAATCGGCGCAGGTGGTGGCCGATGGCAGGATTTCCAATCGTTCAGCCTCAATTTCTTTGCCGCAGTTCTGGCAGCGGCCATAGGTGCCGGTTTGGGTGCGTTCCAGGGCCTGACGCAACGACTTGATTTGGGTCTCGGTATATTCCTTGCGAGCCAGCGCCATTTCCCAGGTCATGGCGCCCGTGCTTCCGGTGCCGGGACCCAGATCGGGCTTTTCGGCCAACTGTTCGTTCACTTCAGCCAGGTCAGCTTCGGCGGTGGCCAGTTCTTCAATCAGACGTTCTCGTGTGGCAGGCAGGGTAGTGCTAATCATCGCTTGAACTCCATGGTGAATGCCAGATGCATTCATTTCGCTTCGCCGCTCTCAGCCTTGTGCATCAAGGAAGCGCTGGCAGGATGCGCAAAGACTGACGCCAATGGGCCGCCGTGCGTTCCCTTCGCTCGTTCTCAAACACTGCTGTGTTCGCCCGCACCTGGTACTCGTCCAGGCGCCAGACGATCTCGCACCCCTTCCTGCACCCATGGCTGGGCAGTGGCAGAGAACGGCGTGCAAAGCGACAGCGCTTAGCTGGTCTCAGTATCCCATATCTTCGCTGCAATGTCAATCATTTGATTGACATAATATTGAAAGTGAAAACACAGAATTCTACCGGTGCAAGCGTGTGGCCCCAGTCCGCTGTCTCATCGACCGCGGTATTTCAGCCGAAATATCCCGGCGACGCTCAATAGTACGAGAACGCTGCCGGCTACCATCCACGGTGTGACCGGTTCATGCAAGATTACGGCTCCCAGGATGACTGCCACCACCGGGTTGACATAGGCATAGGTGGTGACAATGCTGATGGGCAGCAGACGTAAGGCTTGGAGGAAGGAGGTAAAACCGATGAGCGAGCCGACGGTAACCAGGTAGACCCATGCCAGCCAGGCGTCCGGGCTGGGGGAGGGGCGTGGTTCTGAGGCCAGGAGCATGGCGACTACAAAACCCAGACCACCAAACAGATGCTGGTAAGCTGAAGTGACGAGTACGGGGCGCTTCACGGGTCGCCGTTGCTGGAGGATGGACCCTAGCGACCAACTGATCGGCGCCAGAAGTAAGGCTCCCAAAACAAGCATATCGGCGCGGTTGGCGTTGCTTATCTGCGGGGCTGAGAGCACGACCATACCGCTGAACCCAACCAGCAGCGCCGCAACCAGGCTCCCGGAAGGCAACCGCCGGTCGATGATAGCCTCGATCAAAGCTACCCAAATCGGCACTGTGCTGATGATCAGGGCCGCGTAGCCTGAATTCACCCTTTGCTCAGCCCAGATAATCAGTCCATTTCCCCCCGTCCAGAGCAGGATCCCGGACGCAGCCAGGAGCCCTAACTCCTTTCGACTGATCCGCAGCGGATAGCGGCGCAGGGCGCTCCAGACGAAGATAAGGGCGCCGGCAAACAAAATCCGCGTCGCCCCCATTGTAAAGGGCGGAAAGCCGGATCCGGGTCGTACTGCCACGCGTATGGCCAGGTAGGTGCTGCCCCAGATCACATAGACGGCCAGGAGATAGGGCAGACCCTCCCAATTGATCTCCGATCCCAGCCCTTTTGGCGTCAGGCGCGCCCGCAGATTGCGCCCCATTCGCTAGAGTTTGGTCAGAATTTCAGGGCCTTTGGGCGTGATGGCCACCGTGTGCTCGAACTGGGCAGATAGCCTGCCGTCAGCTGTCACCACAGTCCAGCCGTCTTTCAGCAGTTTCCATTCGTGCGTGCCCAGGTTGATCATCGGCTCGATCGTGAAGACCATGCCAGGACGCAACCGCGGGCCTCGCGACTCCATGCGCGTATGAGAAACCGAAGGACCTTCATGCAGGCTGCGACCAATCCCATGCCCGCCCCATTCGCGTACGACCGCCATCTGCTGCTTGTCGGCGTAGTTGTTGATGGCGGCGCCGATATCGTACAGGAAGCTGCCAGCACGCGAAACTGCGATGCCTAACTCCAGGCACTTCTCGGTGACGTCCAGCAGGCGTTGCGCATCGGCAGTGATCGGACCGACAGGGTAGGTCACGCAGGCATCGCCGCAATAGCCGCGATAGCGCAAGCCGATATCGATGGCGATGATGTCGCCTGCTGCCAATGTGCGGCCGTTGGGTACGCCATGACAAATCTCGTCATTGATCGAGGTACAGATTACGCCGGGAAATGGAGGATGCTTCGCCTGGCTGCCGCGATAGCCCTTATAGAGTGGCTGCGCTCCCTTTTGGCTGATGAAGTCTTCAGCAATGCGGTCGAGGTCCTGGGTGGTGATGCCGGGCTGGATATGCTGACGCAGCATAGCAAAGATCTCAGCCACCAGGTGCCCAGCTGAGCGCATGTGGGCAATGTCTTCTGGCGTCTTCAGGATGATGTCGTTGGTTTTCTTTCGGAACATGCGATGGGTGCTACAAGAGGAGATTTTGACCTCATTATAGCGCAAGGTTTCCTGGGGTAGCCAGCATGAAACTCATTGCGAAGTGCGCGCACAGTTGCACCCTGACCAGCGACCATCCAAATCGCTGGTCAGGGTGTTTCGCCAGTGAAATGTCAGTTGCGGCGAACGATGGCTTCCTGTAAGAATTGCCTGGCGACATGAACCGGGACCGCCACGCCAACATCAGGCCCTGTCATCATGGTATTGATACCAACCAATCTGCCGCTCTCATCCACCAGTGCGCCGCCAGAGGAGCCAGGTCGCAGGTGTAGGCTTACGGCCAACCAATCGCCGGGCGCGTCAGGGTCGGAGGGCGAAGCACGCCTGGGCCCTACTGCTGTATCGCCGATGACGATGCCCGCCGTCACCGCGCCGCGCAGGCCCCAGGGATTTCCCAGGGCGAAGACCCACTGTCCGGCGCGCAGCCGCTGCGAATCACCCAATTGGATGGCAGGTAATTCATTTGTCGCCACAGAAAGCGCCGCCAAATCTCGCTGCAGGTCGACGGCCAGTAGATTGGCAGTCAAGGAGCGACCATCGCTCAGGGTTACCTGCAAAGGCTCGCGGCGGCCCCTGTCTGCAACCACATGCGCATTGGTAAGGATTAGGCCATTGCTGTGCCAGACTGTGCCTGCGCCGCTCCCGTGCGATCCACTGCGGACCTCAACCAGGCTGCGGCGGGTCTTCTCGACGACGCCAGCCAGCTCAGCGTTCAACTGTGCGAGCAATGAGTCCATCGCGCATCAACCTCGCTCGGCTATGACAACCGCGATCTCCTGGACCTTGCCGCTGCGAACGATGCGGAGGGTTGTGGAGCCGCCCACACGGTCGCCGCTCAGGGCCGTTTGCACATCATCCACGCGGCGTATGGGCTGGCCATCGAATGTGACAATGGCGTCGCCAAGAACCAATCCGGCGGCATCGGCGGCGCTGCCCGGCTCGACCGAGGTGATCAGAGCGCCTGTCTCCTGCTGTAGTTGGTGGGCTGCCGCCGCGGGCAGCCGGACTGTTTGCACGCCCACGCCCAGATAGCCGCGGCGCACGTGACCATGTTCTATCAGCGATGCAGCAACCCGCCGCAGGGTCGGGACGGGTAGACTGATGGTGACCCCGCGCGCCAGGGCGGAACTGTTGAGACCGATGACGCCGCCGGTGACGCTGAGCAGAGCTCCGCCTGAAAAGCCTGGGTACATGGTCACGTCGGTCTGTAGATAGCTGTCAATTTGCCCCCCTGCTCCGGTGCGCCAGGCGCCGCCCAGCGCGCTGACAACGCCAAGGGTGCTCTGCATCTGCTCCTGCGGTCGCCCAACTGCCAATACCAGATGACTGACGCGCAGCCCATCCGGTTCGAGCCAGGTGGGTGGGGTAAGGCGGGCTTCGGTGCGCAAAACCGCCAGGTCGGTAGTAGGGTCGCGCCCAACCAAAACGGCGGTGGCCGTTTCCTCGCCGGGCAAACCGATGCGGATGCCCTCTCGGGTCTCGACTACGTGATCAGCGGTCAGGATGAAGCCGTCTTCCGACCAGGCGATGCCGCTGGCAGGCAGACGCCGCCGTGCTTCCACACGTACGATGCTCTGACCTGCGGCTGCAACTGCGTCCGCCAGGCCGTCTGAAAGTTGTTGTAAGAGAGTGTTCATAAGGGTTTTTGCTCCAGGAGGCTGGTGAGTCTTATCGTAAGTAGATCAACTGCGCAAGTCATTCCAGGCGTTAACTCCAAGTCGACCTGCCAGTTAGAGTGTATGATCTTGTGCGCCCTTGCGCATCCCCCGTTCTCGCAGGGCGCGACCTGGAAGAAAGGATAGTGTCTGGATTGTGCAGCGCACCCGCGGCAGGGCGTCGCTGCGCATGCCGGCCCTACAGCAGAATCAGCCCCGCCCGCGTTGCCCGCACAACGGCTTCCGTTCGACTCTGGGCGCCCAGTTTACCCATGATGGCGTTGACATGGAATTTGACCGTATGTTCGCTGACCTCGAGTCTCTGAGCAATGTTCTTATTTGGCAAACCCTCGGCCAGCAGGCGCAGCACCTCCATCTCGCGCGGGGTCAGCGTTTCAGGTCGGGCTGCTTCCTGTGGCTGGCTGGCCGGGGGCAAAGCGTCCAACAAGTCTGGATCGAGTACGACCAGGCCCTCGGTGACGGCTGTCAGCGCCGCCGCCAGAACAGGGGTTTTAGCGCTGCGCAGCAACAGACCGCGGACTCCGGCATCGCGCACCTGTCTGGCTATCTCGACGCCATGTTGATCAGGCAACAGGCCAATCGTTGGCGGAAGAAATGCGGCCAGACTGGCCAGGCGGTCGCAAAGTGTTCGCACCGCTGCGCGATCAGGATCCCAGCCCACGTCCCAAAGAATGGCGTCGGGCTGATAGAGGTCGATTGCTGCCAACAAATCGACGCCACTGTGCTCCTGGCCGGCGATATGCAGACCTGCCTGCTCGGTGGTCGCCAATCCTGCTCGCACAAGTGGATCATCGGCTAGAATGAGAATGCGAATCGCTGACATCAGATGACAGTGTAGAGGACAGTCGCGCCAGTGGCAAGTGGTAAAGTGATAAGGCCAGGGCGCGTCCCTCTCCGAATCACGCGCTGAACATACCTCTCCCCAGCGAACCTAAAAATATCTGCGCGCAGACCACCAAAGCTATTGACTTGAACCACGTTCTGTGCTAATCTACTAATTCGACTTTCCTAAAGTCTCCCCGCAGGTCGCCTTTTGCGACCCATTCCTTCACTCTTTTTGTATCGCCTCAGCGGCAGTTTATACACGGCCGCTGCGCCTACTATCCCATCCCCCGTCGTTGTACCCGAACCCTGCCCGCCGGACGCCATTCGGTGGGTTACGCGCGCATCGGGGTCGGTTACAGCGCCGGACATAAGCTTTCGACATACAGACCAAAGCGCTGTGTGTCGCATGTAAGGCCGCATAGGAATCCTTACTCTAACGTTCAACGCTCAGCCCTAATGCATTGTAGCCAGAAGGCGCTGAGCGTTTTTTGACGTTAACTTCCCGCTCAGCCCAATGCACGGTTGCCAGAGGCGCTGAGCGTTTTGGCGTATTTTTTTTGTCTCCATCTGCCGTCAGCCCTGAAGGGCGAGGAGTTCTCTACAGCATGGCATCTAGCACCAGTCTAAACGGTGGCGCCAAGCGCAAAACATACGCCCGCCTCAGCGCGGTCATGCCTCTGCCGCAACTCATCAAGGTCCAGCTCGATTCTTATCGCTGGTTCCAAGAAGAGGGTTTGCGCGAGCTGTTCGATGAAATCTCTCCGATTGTCTCCTATAACAAGAACCTGGAGCTTCATTTTGGCAGCTATCGTTTTGGCGAGCCAAAGTACCCTGAAGCCGAGTGCCGTGAGCGCGATACCACTTTCTTCGCACCTCTGTATGTGCAGGTGAAGCTGGTCAACCGTGAAACGGGCGAGATCCAGGAACAAGAAGTGTTCATGGGCGACTTTCCGCAGATGACTGCCAACGGCACCTTTGTCTACAATGGCGCCGAACGTGTGGTCGTCAGCCAGCTTATTCGTTCGCCCGGCGTCTACTTCACTGCCGAGGAAGACCGGCAGACCGGCCGCAAGCTCTGCTTTGCCAAGCTGATCCCGAATCGGGGCGCCTGGCTTGAGCTGGAGACTGCCAAGCGCGACATTATCTCGGTCAAGGTCGATCGCAAGCGCAAGCTGCCTGTGACGATTCTGCTGCGGGCAATGGGCTATGGCAGCGATGAGGAAATCCTGGCGCTGTTTGCCGAAGACGACAATGTCCCGGAGCACCAGTATATCCTCTCGACACTGGAGCGCGAGGACCCGGACAAGCGGACGCCTGAAGAGGCGTTGTTGGACTTTTACCGGCGTTTGCGGCCAGTAGACCCGCCTACGCTCGACAACGCGCGTTCGCATCTTGACAGTTTGCTTTTCAACCCGCGGCGCTATGACCTGGGTAAGGTAGGCCGCTATAAGCTCAATCGTCGTCTCGGACTTGATGTACCGCTAGGCCAACGGGTGTTGACCAAGGATGATGTCATCGCCGTGGTGCGGGCTATGATTCGCATCAACAACGGTGTCGAGAATGACGATGACATCGATCATCTGGGCAATCGCCGTGTGAAGACAGTGGGCGAGCTTGTGCAGAACCAGTTGCGCGTGGGTTTGCTGCGTATGGAGCGCGTCGTGCGCGAGCGTATGAGCATTCGCGACCCTGAGCAGGTCAGCCCGCTTTCGCTGATCAATATCCGTCCGGTGGTGGCGGCGGTGCGCGAGTTCTTTGGCGGATCGCAGCTCAGCCAATTCATGGACCAGACCAATCCACTGGCAGAACTGACCAACAAGCGCCGGTTGTCGTCATTGGGGCCGGGCGGTCTGCGTCGCGAACGCGCGGGCTTTGAGGTGCGCGACGTCCACCATTCCCACTACGGCCGCATTTGTCCCATCGAGACACCCGAAGGTCCGAACATTGGTTTGATCGGCTCTCTGGCCACTTATGGTCGCATCAATGAATACGGCTTCATCGAGACGCCCTATCGACGGGTTCTGCACGAGGTTGCCAATGATCCCAGCGTCAGTGTGGGCCATATCCTGTTTCAGGAACTGACCCACCCCGAAACAGGCGAGGTGCTGGCGGTCGCCGATACGGTCATCGACGAAGCCTTGGCCCACCGTCTGGCCGAACATGCTGCGGTCATCCCTATCCTTGAGATCGAGCCGGCGGCAACCGAGGAGATCATCTATCTCACCGCCGATGAAGAAGATCGCTATGCCATCGGCCAGGCATCCACCCCCCTGGACACGATGGGGCATTTCGTCCGCAATCGTATCTCGGTGCGTCGCCACCAGACCTTCGAGCTGGAAGACCCACACCGGGTGCAGTACATGGACGTTGCGCCCCAGCAGATCGTTTCCGTCTCGACGGCGCTCATCCCGTTCCTGGAGCATGACGACGCCAATCGCGCCCTGATGGGTTCGAATATGCAGCGGCAGGCTGTGCCGTTGATCCAGCCGGAAGCGCCCATCGTGGGCACGGGCATGGAGTTCCCGGCTGCGGTCGATTCTGGCCACGTCGTCGTTGCCCTCAAGCCGGGTCGGGTGATTAGCGCTGCCTCGACCGCCATTACTGTGGAGGAAGAGGACGGTTACAAGCGTACGTATGATTTGCGCAAATACAACCGCTCGAATCAATCCACGTGCATCAACCAACGCGCAGTCGTTTTCAAAGGCGACTATGTGGTAGAGGGTGATGTGCTGGCCGATTCCAGTTCGACCGAGGCTGGTGAGATCGCCTTGGGCCGCAATGTGCTTTGCGCCTTCATTTCCTGGGAAGGCGGCAACTACGAAGACGCCATCCTCATCTCTGAACGCCTGGTTCGTGAAGATGTCTTCAGTTCCATCCACATCGAGAAATACGAAGTGGAAGCTCGCGATACCAAGCTGGGTCCAGAAGAGATCACGCGCGACATCCCGAACGTTGGCGAAGAGGCGCTGAAGAACCTGGACGAGCATGGCATCATTCGCGTGGGCGCCGAAGTACTGCCCGGCGATATCCTGGTTGGCAAGATTACGCCCAAAGGCGAGACCGAGTTGACGCCGGAAGAAAAGCTGCTGCGCGCCATCTTTGGCGAGAAGGCCCGCGAGGTGAAGGACTCCTCGTTGCGACTGCCCCATGGCGAACGCGGTAAGGTAGTGGAAGTGCGCGAGTTTGATCGCGACAACCACCGTGATCTGTCGCCGGGTGTAGAGGCCATGGTGCGCGTCAGCGTGGCGCAGCGCCGCAAACTGACCGCCGGCGACAAGATGGCCGGCCGTCATGGCAATAAGGGTGTTGTCAGCCGCATCGTTCCCGAGGCTGATATGCCCTACCTTGAGGACGGCACACCCGTCGATATCATCCTCAACCCGCTGGGGGTGCCCGCCCGCATGAACATCGGGCAAATTCTGGAAACGCACCTGGGCTGGGCCGCCAGCCGGCTCGGCTTCCGGGTCATGACGCCGGTCTTCGATGGCGCCTCGGAACGCGAGATCGAGGCCGAGTTGTCCCGCGCCTGGCTGATCGACCGCGCCTGGGAAGACGCCACCAATGCAACCTGGCGGTGGATCGCAGCCCAGAAGGACGCGCAGCCGGATGGCAACGGCGCCGGCGAGAGCGAGTTCATGACCGAGCAGGAGGCCCGTCTGGCCTATTTGGAGGATTGGCTGGCGGAGGAGGACATCGACGGCGACCGGATCTTCTTCGACACCGTCTATGCCCGTCGTGTTGTCCTGGCCCGCTGGCTGCGAGACCGCGGTTATAACCCCGACTTCGTCATGGTCTACGAGGATGATGCCCGCCCCATGTCGGCTCGCCCGGATGCCAACGAACATGTCATCGAAATCTGCCTGCGCGAGTGGATGAAACACCACGGCCACACCGGCGACACATCAGGCATGAGCAGCGAGGCGCTGGCAAATGCGGCGCAGAGTTTTGCCAGGCAATCGGGTTGGTCGCTGCCAACTAATGGCAAGATGGTGCTGTACGACGGCAAGACTGGCGAGGCGTTCGAGCAACCGGTGACGGTGGGCATCATTAACATGCTCAAGCTGCATCATCTCGTAGAAGACAAAGTTCATGCTCGTTCGACCGGCCCTTACAGCCTGGTAACCCAGCAGCCGCTGGGCGGCAAGGCCCAGTTCGGCGGCCAGCGCTTCGGCGAAATGGAAGTCTGGGCGCTTGAGGCGTATGGCGTGGCTCACACGCTGCAGGAGATGCTGACGGTCAAGTCAGACGATACGACCGGCCGTGTCAAGACCTACGAGGCCATCGTCAAGGGTGAGCAGATTTCCCCGCCCGGCGTGCCCGAATCCTTCCGTGTATTGGTCAAGGAACTGCAATCGCTGGCTCTGTCGGTCGAGGTTTATAACGAGAACGAAGAAAGCATTCAGTTCACCAAGGAAGATGCCGGCGAGCAATTGCCCAACCTGGGTTTCAGCCTGACCACACCTGGTCCCATGGCCGGCCGCGACTAACCAGACATGAAGACTGCACTTACGCTTGACGCTTCATACGTCGTATCTTCGATGACAAATACATTCGGTCTATTGACGCCTCGCTGCACCAGGTAACGGAGATAGAGATGGAAGTTAACAATTTCGATGCCATTCGAATTAGCCTCGCCTCACCAGACAAGATCCTGGAATGGTCATACGGTGAGGTGCTGAAACCGGAAACGATAAACTATCGCACGTTGCGGCCTGAACGCGATGGCCTGTTCTGCGAGCGCATCTTCGGTCCCACCAAGGACTGGGAGTGCTACTGCGGCAAATACAAGCGCGTGCGCCATCGGGGTGTGATCTGCGACAAGTGCGGCGTTGAAGTGGCTGCCTCACGGGTACGCCGTGAACGCATGGGCCATATTCAGCTTGCCACACCTGTCAGCCACATTTGGTATGTCAAGGGCGTGCCCAGCAGACTTGGTCTGTTGTTGAATATCTCACCGCGCAACCTGGAGCGCGTGCTTTACTTCGCCCAGTATGTGATCACTAAGCTGGATGAAGAGCAGCGCAGCCGCTCACTCCAGCGTCTGGAACGCGAGATGCAGTCGCGCTTTGCCCGCGTCGAGGCCGAGTTGAGCGGCCAGATCGCGGCCATCGAGACTGGCCGCGATGCAGCCATTCAGTCGGTCGATGATGCCGAGTTGGTGGAGATCGAAGCGGCGGAGTCTGACCTGGAGACGCGCACCACCGAGCTTACCAAGGTCATCGGCCCGGCGTTGCGTGAGCGGCTGACTGCTCGGACTGGCAAGAAGCTCGACGAAGATATCCTTTTGCCCTGGGGCGATACGCCGCTGATTCAGGCCGGCGTGGTTGTGCAGCGACAGCACCAGGATGCCTTGAGCCAGGCGCTTCAGGATCGTCTGAGTGACCTGGACCTGGAGCGTAAGCAGAGGGTTGAAGCTGCGCGCGCTTTGTCATCAGCCAAGCGCGACAACCATCGCCGCGAGGCTGAGGAACTCCTGCAGCGCATTTACGATGTCATCGCCGTACAGAAAGAGGGCGCACGGCACCAGATCGAAGCCCAGGTGCAGGAACTGAAGTCCTTGCGTGAGGGCGACCTTCTGCTCGAAAGCGAGTATCGCGATCTGGAAGAGCGTTGGGGCAATATCTTCAAAGCCGGTATGGGCGCTGAAGCCATCTATGAGCTTGTCAAGCGCATCAATATGGACAAGATGGCCGAAGAATTGCGCCACAGCATTCGCACTACCAAGTCCAAACAACGACGCCGCAAAGACGCCAAACGTCTGCGTGTGGTCGAATCCTTCCGCAAGAGCGGTAATCGTCCTGAGTGGATGATCCTCACCGTTCTGCCGGTTATCCCGCCCGACTTGCGCCCGATGGTGCAATTGGATGGCGGCCGCTTTGCCACCAGTGACCTCAACGACCTCTACCGTCGCGTGATCAACCGCAACAACCGCCTCAAGCGGCTGTTGGAACTCGGCGCGCCC
>WPCI01167643.1_pt1 | contig 12895 bp, 8 predicted proteins | sample 5399871 | NCBI WGS metagenome assembly WPCI01 (sample SAMN12869469, study PRJNA574797) | sludge metagenome | isolation source: wastewater treatment of pH7 | place: China:Beijing | collected 2019-05-20
CAATTTTATTCTCAAATAAGTAAGTTCTCAGAACTATTATCTATGAAGTACACATCTACTATAGGTACAAAATTAAGTTGGAGTCCAAAATTAATTCTGGAGTTTTTTCTAAATAAATTATTATCAAATCAAACAGGATTATGAAAATCTCACTCAATGTTTTCGAAAAATACAGGAGAATAATTACCTTTTAGAACAAGAGAAGACTATCTGCTTAATTATCTGTTAGAGATGTTATATGTTAGTCCTTTTTGAAGAATTTAAAGATTTAAATCTTATTAGAAAAAAGGCAACACACGTAGCTGACGTGAGAAGAAGTCCTAATTAAGTTACTTTTCAGGGGGAGATTGAATTAGAGGTGAGTAGAAATAATTCGAAAGATTCTCCAATCCCCTGACCAATGGTAAAAGTACGTGGATATTCGTCTGGAAAGTATCTTTTACTAAGATTAAGAGCCTAAAAAATACATCCTTCTGGCGGGAATCTCTCTGGATTTCATCCATTGTTACGAGTTCAAACCTTTCCATTATCATGCACGTAAACGTGGTGTCTAGGAAATTTAGTTCTGAGTCCTCATATAAAGGAAAGGATTACAGATGAGGTATTGTCTAAGTATTAATGCCCGGTAATTAAATTGCCATGACACTAGCGGCGATCCATCATTGAGTACAACGTATGAATACATTAAAGTGATTAATGTTCAGGCATTAAAGGATGCGATAATATGGTCAATAAAGAGAAGGCCACAGGCAAAAAGGAAATAAAAATATCAACAGAGGAACAGCTGCCTTCTGCAGATGAAATTTCCACTGGTGAACACCTAACTCCGGATACAAACTCAAATAAATTCCCAAAAGAAGAATTCCCCATCGTGGGCATTGGCGCATCAGCTGGCGGACTCGCCGCATTCGAATCCTTCTTTTCAGCTATTCCCGATGACATCAAACCCGGCATAGCCTTTGTTCTGGTGCAGCACCTGGACCCAACTCACAAGAGCATTCTCTCTGACCTGATCAGACGCTATACACAGATGCCGGTTTATGAGGTAAAGGACCGTATGGTTGTTTATCCTGACTGTGTATATGTCATTCCACCTAACCATGACATGGTTCTTGAGTATGGTATGCTGCAGCTACAAAAACCAGCTGAACCTCGCGGCCATCGCCTGCCTATTGATTTGTTTTTCCGTTCCCTGGCTCAGAGTAAGCAAGAGATGGCTATCGGCATCGTACTCTCGGGGACAGGTAATGATGGTACGCTGGGTATACAGGCGATCAAGACTGAGGGTGGCATGGTGATGGTGCAGAGTCCAGAGTCCAGCGAGTACGATGGAATGCCACGAAGCGCCATTGCTACAGGTGTGGCAGACTATATTCTGACGCCGACAGAAATGCCTGCTCAGCTAATTGATTATGTCAATCAAGTCTTTGGAAAAAGACCCCATGTAGTTCCAAAAGCCGAAAATGCGATGAAAAAGATATTCAATCTCCTTCGCACCCATACAGGGCATGATTTCTCTCATTACAAGCAAAACACCATCAATCGTCGCATCGAGCGGCGCATGGCCATCCGGAATGTCAAGAGTGTGGACGAGTATGTGAGTCATTTAGAGCAGAAACCTGATGAAGTGGAGGCACTATTTCATGACCTTCTAATCGGCGTAACCAGTTTCTTCCGCAATCCTACAGCATTTGAGGCTTTTCAGAAAAAAGTCATCAAGGATCTCTTTACCGGCAAGCATCCAGACTCAACGATACGGATATGGGTGCCTGGTTGCTCTACAGGTGAGGAGGTCTATTCAATTGGCATCCTGCTCCAAGAACAGATGGAGCTGTTGAAGAAGGTTTTCAAAGTACAAATCTTCGCAACCGATATTGACAAGAAGGCCATAGAAAAAGCCCGCAGTGGTGTCTATCCTGCCACCATCTCTATTGATATCTCCCCGGAAAGGCTGGAGCGCTTCTTTACCAGAGATTCGGGCGGTAACTACCGCATCCAGAAAAATATTCGTGATATGATGATTTTTTCCGAGCAGGATATTATTAAAGACCCACCATTCTCCAGGCTTGACCTGCTCAGTTGTCGCAACGTGCTAATCTATATGGATAAGGAACTGCAGAAGAAGCTCATCCCCCTTTTCCATTATGCATTGAACCTTGGAGGATTTCTTTTCCTTGGCCCCTCCGAGACCGTGGGCGAGTTAGAAAGCCTTTTTGACACACTGGACAGGAAGTCAAAGCTGTATCGCAAAAAAGATGTTAGTAGCGGACTTCCCCTCATAGGGACATTTATCCCGCCAAGAATGGAAAACAGAGAGATAAAAAGATCTTCCGGCAAAGCTCTCTTTGAAGGCAAAACTCAACTGCGTGATCTGACCGAACAAACTATGTTGCAATATTACGCCCCTGACGGTGTGCTTGTCAATGATACCGGCGATATCCTTTATATTCATGGCCGTACCGGCATGTACCTGGAACCAGCTCCTGGTGAGGCTGGCCTGAATATCCTGAAGATGGCCCGTGAGGGGTTGCAACAGAAGTTGCCCATGGCCCTGCACGAAGCAGTGATACGTAAAGAGCCGGTATTATACCCCAGGCTGCGGGTCAAAACCAACGGTGACTTCACTACAATCAATCTGTCGTTACGACCTGTGGGAAGAGGGCCTGATGAAGCCGTCGGGCCAAATCTTTTCTTAGTCACTTTTGAGGAGTTACCTGAAAGGGAGCAGAGCCAGACCGAAAAGTCACCAGCAGCAGATGCCTGTGAGAGCTCAACTGAAGTTGATGCGCGCATCTTAGATTTGAAGCGAGAACTGCAGGTAAAAGAAGAACGTATCAAAGCTTACAGTGAAGAACTGGAAACCTCCAATGAAGAACTCAAATCCTCTAACGAGGAGATGCAGTCAATAAACGAAGAACTGCAATCCACCAATGAGGAGCTGGAAACTTCCAAGGAGGAACTGCAGTCAGTCAATGAGGAATTGACTACAGTCAATACCGAACTACAAAATAAGGTGGCAGACCTGTCTCAAGCCATTAATGATATGAATAACCTGATGGCAGGCACGGATATAGGAACTATTTTTGTAGATTATCAACTGCGCATCGTACGCTTCACTCCTGCAGTTACGCAGGTAATCAATCTGATCCCGACTGATGTGGGACGGCCGGTTGGGCACATCGTCTCTAACCTGTCGGGTTATGACCACCTGGTAGAAGACATAAAGGAGGTGCTGGGTACTCTAACCTCCAAAGATATTGAAGTCCAGACCAGGAAGGGCACGTGGTACTTGCTGCGCATCCGGCCTTATCGAACCCTTGAAAACTTTATCAAGGGAGCTGTGATCACTTTTACTGATATTACTGAAATGAAAAGGGCGAGGGAAATTCTGAAGGAGTCCGAGTCCATGCGTCTCCTGGCGGCGGTAGTGCATGATGCAAACGATGCTGTAACATTGCAGGATATGAGAGGCAACATCCTGGCCTGGAATCCTATGGCAGAAAGGATGTATGGATGGAGTGAAGCTGAGGCACTGACGATGAATATTAGCGCCCTTGTCCCAAAGAGCCGGAAAGAAGAAGAAATAGAAGTATTGAAGAAGCTTAGTCAAGCTAAGATTCTGGAACCTTACCGCACCCAGAGGCTCACCAAAGAAGGTCTGATCGTTGAAGTGTGGCTGACCGCCACATCATTGGCGAATGAAGCCGGAGAGGTATATGCTATAGAGACTACGGAGCGAGAGATCAAATCGGAAAAAATGAAGAAGGAAGACCACGAGTGAACTACCTCCATGCTTTCTTCAGGATTGTTTTCACTATAAGAAATTCGATTGGCTACTCGAAATACAAGATTCAAGGAGATTAATTTTGATTTTTGGGAATGGCCAATCAATTAACATCATATAAATGAACTGTTATACAGTAAAGAGTAAATTCACGATAAATATCTTTTAAATACAGATTAAATGCTTCTTGTTCAGCTTATGAAGTATTGATTTTTGCTGTGCGGCCATAACATACAAAACAGGCTTTGGGGGTGAGCGTTGATCAAATACTAAAAACAAGCACATCTCTATGTATGTAAAAAGTAAAGATATTCTTGTGCTAACTGTTTTTGGTAACTGACTCCCAAGACTTGGAATATGAGAAGATATGAAATTCTAACACAAGGAGAGGCACGGTATAGTGTGCTATTTAGATAACAAATTTTTGCATTTATATCCTCAAGTCGGAGAAGGTGTAAAATGAGAGAAAAACTGAGAAAGTCTGGCATTGATATCATTGGAGATATGCCCTGGGGAGTGCATTTCTGCCAGTTTTACCAGACAAAAGAGGATTTGATGGAGATAGTTATTCCATATTTCAAAGTCGGGCTAGGGAATAATGAATTTTGTATGTGGGTCACACAAAGCTCTGAGGTAGAAGAGGCGAAAGAAGCTCTAAAAAAGGCTATTCCAGATTTTGACGTCTATTTTGAAAAAGGACAAATCGAAATTATTTCCTACAATGATGTGTATATAAATGAAGGTATTTCCGATTCGGAGAGGTTATTAAACGACTTGGTAAAAAAACTCGACAAAGCATTAAGTAATGGCTATGAAGGTTTGAGACTAACTGAAAATATTTTCCACTTGGAAAAAAAGGATTGGGGTAGTTTTGCTGATTATGAAACGAAATTGGACAGTATCATAGGTAACTACCAGATGATGGTTCTATGCACCTATTCTCTCGACAGGCTCAATGCAACCGACATCATCGATGTGGTCATTAACCATCAATTTGCTTTGATTAAAAGAGAAGAAAAGTGGGAACAGATCGAAAGTTCCAGGCATAAAAAGTCAGAAGAAAAAATCCAGAACCTGGCAAATATCGTGGAATCATCAAACGATGCTATTGTAACTGAATCATTTGATGGAATTATTACCAGTTGGAATAAAGGTGCAGAGCAAATTTACGGTTATTCAGCTAAAGAAATTCTTGGAAAGCCCGTATCCATCCTGGAACCACCTATATTAATGGAAGAAACAAAAGAATTGGCTGAGCTTATTCAACAGGGGGATAGAATCCACCATTACGAGACTTTACGGTTAAGAAAGGATGGCAGAATAATAAATGTCTCATTAACTCTTTCTCCGGTTTACGATGCCTCTAAAAAGCTGACTGCTATCTCTGTTATTGCCAGAGATATAACTGAGAGTAAAAAAGCAGAAAAAGAACTTCGGAAGAGTGAAGAAAGGTACAGGTTTGTCACAGAGCAGACAGGACAAATTGTATATGAATATGATTTAAGAACAAATAAAAGCAGTTGGGCGGGCGCCATAGAAGAAGTTACAGGATACAGTTATAAACAATTTAATGAGTTGGGGAAGGATGTCTGGATCAAAAACATCTATCCTGCAGATTGGAATTCTAAGGGTGAAAAATTCCAGAAAGTGAGAGGCACAGGCGGCAAATTTAAGGAAGAATCAAGGTTAAGAAAAAAGGATGGGACTTGTATTTATGTAGAAAACAGCGGGGTCTGCCTTACAGATCATGAAGGTCAGCCTTACGGAGCTATTGGCTTACTAAAAGATATTACAAGTGCCAAGCTTGCTAAAGTTCAACTTCGAGAAAATGAGGAAAGATATCGTATAGCAACCGAACAAACAGGACAGGTTGTATTTGATTTCAATCTTGAAACATGTGAACTCATATTGGCAGGAGCCATCTTGGAAGTAACAGGGTACGACCCTAAAGAGTTCGAAAACTTGGACAAATCGATCTTGTTAGAGTATGTGCATCCTGAAGATAGGACAGAACTGCTTGATGGCCTCAGGAAGTCTTTTGAAGGAGAGAATAAATTTCGAGTAGAGTTCAGGTTCAGAAAAATGGATGGGAACTATGTTTATGCTGAAAACTCTGGAGTCTGGCTAAAAAATGACGAAGGAAAAGTATACAGAGCTATTGGAGTAATTAAAAATATTACGGAGTGGAAACTTGCAATAGAAAAGGTTGAAGCGAGTGAAAGGAAATATAGCTCTTTTATAAAGAATTTCCATGGGATTGCTTTCCAGCTCGATGAAGACTTTGTTCCTATATTCCTGCATGGCGCTGTTGAAGAGATCACCGGGTATAGCGAAGAGGAGTTCATGTCCTGGGTAAAGTGGAAAGACATAATCCTTCCTGATGACCTATCTTTTGTGCTCGAAGAAGAGGAAAAAATTCGAAGTCCTCAATCCGCAGATTACGAAGAAATAGAATTTCGTATAAAACACAGGGATGGAAGAATCAGATGGATAAATGAGGTTTATCAGAAAATTCAGCGAGAGACTGGAAAGCCGGAATTTTATCAGGGTACGATTTACGATGTGACCGAAAGAAAAGAGACAGAAAAATTCCTTGAAAATATCGAGACTGCCCGCAAAAAAGAAATTCATCATAGGATCAAAAATAATCTGCAGGTAATTTCCTCCCTGCTTGATCTCCAGGCTGAAAAATTTAATAATAAAAAATATGTAAATGATTCGGAAGTTCTGGAAGCCTTCAAAGAAAGTCAGGATAGAGTAATATCCATGGCCCTTATCCATGAGGAACTGTACAAAGGTGGAGGGCTCGATACACTAAACTTTTCATCTTATGTGGAAGAACTCGTTAAAAATCTTTTCCAGACATACAAGCTTGGAAATGCCAGTACCAGCTTAAATATGAATCTGGAAAAGAACATTTTCCTTGATATGGATACTGCAGTTCCATTAGGCATAATCATCAATGAACTTGTTTCTAACTCTCTCAAACATGCCTTTCACGACAGAGAAAACGATGGGCAAATTCAAATCAAATTTTGTAGTGAAGAGTTTCAGGAAAGTAACAATACAACAGGAAACAATAACGAGGCATCAAAGAGCAACAATTTTATTTTAATAGTATCAGATAATGGAATGGGTGTGTCTGAAAGTTTCGATTTGGAAAATCCTGAAAGCCTTGGCATACAACTTGTAACCACGCTGGTAGACCAGTTAGAGGGCAGAATTGAGCTAAAAAGAGATAATGGAACGGAGTTTACTATACGATTTACGGTAGTGAAAATGGAGTAAGGAAACTATTTCTGGCATTGTTAACTAACTATATATGCATCATTATTTCTATATTTCATCAACAAAAGAACAGAGTACTTTAGCATTTCAAGGCTATTTCAAGGCTTTTTGTGTAACACTTTGTCTTTCTCTTCAATCTTGCTAGAAAGTACCTCAATATGCTATTATATTCTTCAACTGTATAGGTTTCTGCCTTGGATTGAGTATGAATTTTTTCTGGAATAAACTCTGCATATGCTCTCCAGTTATCAGTCATCACTTTTCCTGATCCAGCAATATTTTTTTGGGTATTGGCATTTAAATATAATTAAATGTTATAATAAACTATATTCTGTATGAACTGCCCAAGATGCAAGTGCTCTGATTACAAAAAGAATGATAAAGTTGGTGGCCGTCAACGCTATAAATGTAATGATTGTGGATATAATTATTCAGTAGAGCTCAAATCAACTGCTATCTATACTAACGAATTGGCTATTGTTAAGTAACAATGCCAAAAATATTATTAATATTATTTTGTTGTTCGACATTAAAATATTTTATGGGAAAGTGATTTTTGTTCAGAAACAATTTTTCATATAAATTATTTAATATAACTATATGGATAATTAGAGATTGTAGCTTTAGAACCAACAGATCAAAAATATGTCATGTAGGATATTTGGGGAGCTAAATTCATAACTTGCTTACATAAAAAATAAAGAATAGGACTTACGCACTTGAGATACAAAATCGAACACAATAAACGGCGTGGTTAACTATGCTTTTTAAACAGTTAGAGGTTTAATGCTATTGATTTCTCGTTTCAACCGCCTAAATCCTATAGGAGTAAACTGTGAGTGAAATATACAAAAATATTGTGCCAAAAGCTGCAAGCAAAACTAATGCAGCACCAAAAAACGAGAAAATATCAAATCCCGATGTCAAAATAAAGACATCTAAATTGCTAAGTATTAAAAAGATACTGAATGTCTTCGTGGTACCTTTTTTTGTAGTGTCAATAACAGTCGTAGTAGTACTCTCATTGGCATGTAACATGGGGATAAAATTTGTCAATAATATATTCGTTCAAAAATGAGACTGGACGATTAATTGGTTAACATAATTCCTACATTTAAGTTTTTTTATATAACTTAATAGTTTCTATGTTCAACTATTTAAGGACATCAACTTCAGCAGGTTGATATTAATAATTACAAAAATTCTTTATCTTTAACATGAGGGAAATTAAATAATACACTTATGGGAGTATGATTCTCGCAGGATTGATGGTTCAAACATGCCACAACAAATGAGTGAACTTGAAAGAATCGGGGATGAAGGCTGGGAACTGGTTTTGATCAAGGATGATATTGATGATGAAGGAATGGTAACTGCTATTTTCAAACGGGTAAAGCTTGAGACAACATCTGTATAAACTTTACTTTTTATTTTTTACTACCTTTGTGTAGAGTGGTTGGCTGATGTTACAGCCCCATGTAAGGTGATGTATATTACAACAAAAGAATCAGATATAGATCACAATACGTATCGCTGGTCCTCAAGGGAAGAGACATAGTGACTGCAATATTTATTTTATTTTTTTAATTGCTTTAACTGAATGGTTGAGATGTATTTCTGCAGAAGGTTACTTATCTGCAATATGGAAACTAGATTCCGAAATCTTTATTTTAGCACAAATTAAAGTTCATTGTTTAAATCCATCTTGTTACATTTGAAAGGGGAGTTGATGATATGTATACATTAAAAGCTATGGAATGCGAAATACTTAAGCATCTATATGAAAAAGGGACTCTTAATCTAAACGGAGGATGGGAAAAAGAATCAAAGCTAGATAAAAATGCAGTTGATGAATTATATTGCGCTAAACTTGTGGACAAAAGCGTTCCACAGGGATTTATACGCCTGTCTGAACGTGGCTTGGGTGCAGTGCTATTCGGGCTTCAAAACGCAGACAAAATTTCTGAGTTGTTATAATTTCTCAATCAATAGCCTTGGCTTGTACGTGGCTTCTAGGTATATGTGCATGGAGAGAGAGATAAACGTACCGGCCAGCCCTCTACATATCCCAGAAATCTCTCCGATAACTCAGATCTGGGGTATCGGTAAACATTATCAGTTGGCTTTAAAGAAGTGCTAACATAGGGAGTTCATTTTACCTGTTTTAGTTGCTTTGTGGAGCCTTCTGGGATATATTGGTCCATCTAGCTATGAGCGATATCCCTGGCCTTTGTACGTGGCTTCTAGTTAGGGATAAACGTGCTGCACCAGCTTTCCACATATTCCGAACCAATTTATCCCGTGCCTGTTTTACAGGCTTTCTTATAATTTAGGATAAATGCCTTGGAAAAGTCTGTACGATTGGCTGCGAGGCTTATAATGGCTACTGGTAATACGCATGCAGGAGGCTCGTGTGTAAAAGTGCTCTAAGCATCCCTTTAGAGTTATGTACTCGAACTAAAAAAGCAAAAAGATAATTGACAATATTAATTATCCTGCTTTTTGACAACCCATCTGCCATTATCTGAAACCATAATTCCAGATTCTATTAACTCTTTTATTACCTGCACTCTCAATTCCTTTAAAGTATCCACCAACAGTTTAGCGTCCTTAGTACGTATATGATCAGCACCTAGTTTACTTTCGAATATCTTCAACGAGCGTTCAAATAAGGGTAAAGCATAATCACCCCTTCCAACACATCCGTAAATAATTCCTAGATCCTGTAGTGTTATTGCATAATCAACATGATCAATTCCTAAAGTTTTTCCCCGGATGTCAAGTGCTTGTTGGCAAAGTGGATGTGCTTTATCAAATTCTCCTGTATCAATGTAGAGCCTTCCAATGTTGTTAAGAATTAATGCAACATAGGGGTGTTCCTTTCCAAGACGATTTTTAGCTATATTTAAGGCTCTTTGGTAAAATTCTAGTGTTTTTTCATAATTTTCCATTTTGCGATATGTCTCTGCTATGTTATTTAATGTATTTACAAGCATTGGATTATCTGATCCCAAACTGCGTTCAGTTATTTGTAAAGCTCGTAGATATGCCTCTAATGCATTATCGTACCTGAGCATATATTGATAAGTAGCTCCTAAGTTGGATAACGTTTGTGCAATACCTATATGGTCTTCCTCAAATCTTTCTTCTGCAATTTCAGCAGCCCTGTGATTGTATTTCAAGGCATCTTCAAGGTTGTCCATTATAGTACACAGTACTCCCAAACTAGACAGGTTTTTTGCAACGTGAGGATGTTTAGAACCAAGCTTTTTTTCTCTTATATTAAGTGCTCTTTGAGCAAGGGCAAAAGCTTCTTCATAGTTACCTAAATGTTGATGAATTGCTGCCAGATTTTCTGTCGTTTTAGCAACTTCAAGGTCTTCTTTCCCCAAAAGAGCTTCTCGAACACTTAAAGCTTCTTGGCACAGCTCCAATGCTTCATCATACTGACCTAAGTATTGATAAGTTAGCGCCATATTTTGTTGTAAAAGTGCAATATAACCCGGGTCTTCGTCAACTTCGTCCTGAAGGATGTCAAGTGCTTTTTGTTGCAGTGTAAGTGCTTTTTCATACTCCCCAATACCCAGATAAGAATTTGCTAAATCGTTGGATGCCATTGCAATTGCAAGGTCATCAATTACAAGGTCAACTCCTCTATATTTTTTGCCTAAATTTTTTTCATAGATTTCAAGAACTTGTTGATAATACGATATTGCTTCGTCGTATCTTCCTCTATCTTCACTTAAATAAGCTAATTTTTTTGTAAGAATTCCAACATAAGGATGTTCTGACCCGAGCCTCCCCTTAAAAACCTCAACAAGATCGTTAAACATAGGATTAATTGTTTTCCAGTATCCAGCTTTATCAAATGGTTCGGTATATTCAACAATCCATCCACCTAAATCGTCGAATTCCATTAATTCTTTTGCATGATAATAAGCTTCGATTAATGCAATTTCGTGTTCCTGGGTGATTGATTTAACATCTATGTCTTTAATTTTGTTACTATAGTAGTTATGTAAAAATAGATGGACTTCTTTTCTATATGTCGGATCTTGATGTACTTGAAGACTTTTCCTCATTAGCTGGTGGAGTGAAAAATTCCCATCCTTAACCTCTTTGATAAAAGAATACTTAATCAAGTCTTGAAATTCATAAATTGAATAAGTTGGATTGAATTTCTTTATCAATATTTCGAATAGATTTCGATCCCATGAATTCGGGGCCGAGAGTATATAAAGAGTTCTTTTATCATTATTGTCCAGATATTTTACAAACTTGTCAAAAACCTCTTTCTTTGTATCTGCAAAGTACTTGGCTTCTGGTTTTTTGCTTCTACTGATTTGCTCATAGGTATCAACAGATAGATTAAGGTAATATGGGACTCCTTCACTCGCTTTAACTATTATACTTCGAATGTCTTCCTCTTCTATACCACATTCTTTTAAGAATTGTTCACTATATTTTTCAGGCAGATCCTCTATAGGATACTCTTTCATACACATTTCCCAGTCTTGCTCATCTTCTACCCATAATGATTTTATTTGTTCTCTCCCACATATTACCCATGAAACTCCTGGCATATTAGGAATTAGGCATTTTCGTATCCATTTGTCTTTTTCACTGAAACTCCCTATTCCCAGCCAGTCTTTCCATATAGCTTCATAAGTATCAATAAAAATACAAACTCTTGAACTAGTACCAAAGTTACTTGTAAAATCTGCAGCAAAAATACCAGGCAATATCTTTTCGATTTCATGAGCTTCCATAGATTCAAGTTTTTTAATGTCTATAGGTAGCTCTCCAAAATGTCTTCTGATGTTTGCAGGGGCATGGTTTATAATGTCAGCTATCTGTTTCAGAGGCATTGATAAAAAAGGTCCAAATGCAGTTTCATTAAGAGCATTTAGTATATCGTAAAAAAATCCATCTTCTTTAAGCATTGGGTATGTATCTTTATTTAATGGGATATCAGGCCGACTTTTTTTAGAGAATATTGCATGAGCCAAATTAAATTTATAAAACTTCATGTTGCATTTTTTCTGAATTTTGTTCCTGAGTGCTATTAAAAAAGTACTCGCATTTCTGTGAGTATCGTTTTCCAAATCCATAGATACCCAAAGCATTTCAGGATATTCCGTGTTTAGTATATTTTGCAACTCATGTTGCAACTTGCTTTTACCAATGCCTGCTATACCATAGTAAAATAGAGCATTATAATCTTGATTATTAGGGTCTTGAATGAATTTTTTAAAATTATCAATGCAAGTTTCGCGATCAACAAAAACTCTTTCCTTCCTAGAATAATCAGTCGGATGAAGTGCCATTTATAAAAATCTCCACAAGCTCAACCGTCATTTTTACTTTTGGAACATTTGATACATTATTAGTCGATCTATATTACATTTTGGAAATTTTTGGCACTTCATTTGTATTTAGTTGACATTATATAATATGGAAAATATCACATTATATAATGGGAAAAAGAGGAGCAAAGCCAAAGTTCACTAACGTTTCTTGTCCTAATCCTGATTGTAAACTTTATGGTGTCACTGGAAAAGAAAATATCATAGGCAATGGTACCTATCAAATCAAGAATAAGCGAGTTCGAAAATATATCTGCCGCGAATGCGGCAGAGTATTCAATGATCGAACAGGTACTTTTTTTGAGAATGTTCGCAAAGACGAATCTGACAGTAAACTAGTGCTTCGATTCTGATCTAAATCCATAAAATAATTATATTAAATATTCTATAACTTAGCTTGTGTCTCGTATCAGCCGTCGTCCCAAATTAACATTCATTCAAAAAGATTTTTAGACTA
>WPCI01243829.1_pt1 | contig 12861 bp, 13 predicted proteins | sample 5399871 | NCBI WGS metagenome assembly WPCI01 (sample SAMN12869469, study PRJNA574797) | sludge metagenome | isolation source: wastewater treatment of pH7 | place: China:Beijing | collected 2019-05-20
CAAATTAGGTTTCGTTCTCTCTGTAAAGCCATATGACGAACGCGCTGAAGCAGATTTATATTTTGAAGCATATTTAAAAGAACGCGGATTATTTATTGGTGATGAAGAAGATGATATTGATAAGATTGTCATTAGAAAAACCGCTGAATTACGATAGAAAAGCGCAGGATGCTAATCCTGCGCTTTTTATAATTTATGAAACTGATTTACCAAATAAACGGTATTAATTTTTTTGTTTTCTGTTTATAGACTGTAAATTGTTCTCCATACTTTTTCTGTAAGTAACCATCAGATTTTGGAATATATTCAAAAACGAATACAAAGAACAGGCCTAGAGGTATAAATAAACTATAAATATTGCTAGCGATAAATGCTAAACCTAACACCCAAAGGCAATCCCCCAGATAATTAATATGAATCGCATATTTAAATAAACCACCTGTATATAGCTTACCTTGATTTACAGGATTGTCTTTAAAGGATTTTCTAAGTAGCTCTGAAACTGTGTTTAACATACTTCCTCCTAAAAACAATATCCAACCTATTGTAAGTAATATTAAATTAGGATCCTGATTACTAGTAATCATTAAGATTGGAAAACCTAAATAATAAATTCCAAAAGCAATACTGTTCATAATGGCTTCTTGCCATGAAATCCCTCTAGGCAACCATATAAACATCATAGCCGTTAATCGTAAAGCGGTGATAATTAAAGCTATAAACAGCCCTATTGAAATGCCTGGTTTGAAATAAGTAATGAAAAGTAAGTAATACGCAATGATTAGATAGATAATCTCAGTAACTAAAATTAATATTTTTTCTTTTATTGTTGGCCGGTTTATACCATACATTGTGATACGCTCCTCCCTTTATTCATTTTATAGGAAAATAAACTTCTATGATATTATTCTCCTCCTGTGTGCTATAAGGATTCGTTTTATAAACTTCAAACGGAGCTCCATTCAGTTTATAGTTATTTTCTTCAATCCAAACGTGTAGCTTTGTATGAATAAAAGGTAATTCTTCGTAAGAACCAATAAGCGTAGCCATTGCGCAAAGACCGGGATTAAACACTTTTGTTTTATTTGTGGCTTCTGCGAGGGGAATCGCAATTTCCACATCATAATTTTCAGGTACATATTCTGAACTATGGAAAATAGCAAGTGGTTTTGCAATAGGTAATAAATTTTCAAATGAAATTTTACTAAACAACTCATTAAAGTGTGTTAGGAAATCAACGGTATTAATTTGTTTTCGCTGAGATGATATATTATAGGTTAAGTGATTTACAAGATTAATCTCAATATGATTTAAGTAACCTATGATACTTTCTTCTTCATCTAATTGTTGAATATCACGCTTTAATTTTTTTAATAAAGAAGAATAATATGTTATCTGCTGTGTTAGATTTTCTTGTTTGGTTTTCATTTTAGAGTTAAGCAATTCAGTTTTCTCCCGATTTTCTAAAATATCCTTAATTTCTTCCAGCGAAAATAAATAAGTTTTTAATCGTGTAATCAATAAAGCTATTTCTAATTGGAAAATATCATAGTAGCGATATCCATTCTTAGGGTCTATGAAAGCTGGTTTTAAAAGCCCAATTTCATCATAATAGCGCAGCGTCTTCATTGTAAGATGAGATATTTTTGAAAACTCTCCAATTGAAAGCATAACACTCACCTCCTGTAATTAATTATTTTAAATATACTGCTTCCTGTAAGGGGAAGGTCAATCAACAAAGTTAAATTTTCTTATTGTATTTAGAACGATATTCATCCCCCTCAACCTACAATTTTAAAGTAGTCTCCAAAACGAATATGTAATCTTTTCAAAATTGTTCATGGGAAATCAGCCGATTTTTTCATTTTATAGTATTTGTATTTCTTATCTTGAAAAATGTAGCAGTATCCATTATATAAATAATCTAAGATCTACTAAGCGCTATAATCTTTCGAATGAACTTCTAATATGAAACAATTCGATGAAACTTTAATTACTATTAAATATAAGATTCCCCCTACAATTGTAATCATGTAGGCTGGAATATAATTTAATAATAGACCGGATAGCGCCATTGCTATAGGAAGCATCATTTTACTTATACTTAATCCAATGCTGAGAACCCTCCCTCTATATTCATCAGGAATCTCTTTTTGCATGAAATAAGCTATAGGTATATCAATAAGCACTATAATTAGTCCTAAAAAGAACATAACAACACAATAGGTAATAACGTATACAAAATCATTTACCTCAAAACTTTTGAATAAAACTGGAATTCCTGAAATAATCATAAAAACCGCCAACATAAAGCTTAACTTTTTCAAAAGATAAGCGTAAGAAAAACGATCGGTTATCTTTTTTACTAAAATCGCACCAATTATCATGCCTACTGGAAAAGTCCCTTGAATCATACCAAATTGTTTAGAACCAAGATCGAGAACTGTATTAATAATGTATGGCAATGGAACAGTTACAGCAAACCCTAAGAAGAAATTAAGTGAAATTAAAATACTGAACGTATTTTTTAAGCTTTTCCGCTCCATTAAGTAAGAGTATCCCTCCTTTATATCTTCAATAAAATTAATTTTTCTAATTGAACATTCCTCATTTATGTTTTGCTCAAACAATTTAAAGTTAATAAATAATATGGAAATAGCCGAAAGGATAAATGAAATACCGTTTATAATTATAAAAATTTTAATATCAAAGACTGCAAAAACAATACCACCTAACATAGGACCTAGAATTAAAGATATAGAATCGATAATTTTACTTATAGAGTTAATACTCATTAGCCTCTCTTTGGAGACGATATTTGGTTTTGCAGCTTCTAATCCTATTCCAAAAAATGTTGTAAATACCGTTATAAGAAAGGTAGTAGCATAAATGGTGAATAAGTCTAATCCATAATTACTGCTAAATATATAAACAGTAATTAATAAGCTTCCACTTAGTAAATCCATACAAATGACCAATTTCTTTTTATCAACTTTATCTGCAATTACACCAGCAAATGGATTCATAACAATCATCGGAATAGTTCCTAAAATAAGCGTAATGGCAAAATTTAATGCTGATCCGGTTATATGTAAAACATATAATCCTAATGCAAAACTATAAATAGAGCTACCAAATATTGATACTGTTTTCCCGAATGAATAGAGACACATATTTCTTAGTTCTTGGTTTCTTTTTTTATTTTCTATATGTAATCGTAAACTTCCCATCACTTTTCCCCCTACCTAACTTTGTGTTACGTACATTGTAAGTTCTTGGGTCAACCCAATAGCAATATGTACGATTTGAAAAGTTTTAAGGGGAAATAAATAAAAGATGGGGTTAACCCCATCTTTTTCCGAAAAATGAATATGTATAAATTTCTTCTCCTTGAACAAAGAAATCCTCGTACCTTCCCCCTCGTATCAAATAATTTGAAGTACTTTCATCAATAGATTGAAACTGTAAATTTTCGATTTCTTTTGTTACTTTTGCAGATGTAAAATTCTCTCTGAGTCTAGGTGCAATTTGGCTATTTATGCTGAATTTATTAAATAAAATAAATGAACTTAATAAATAACAATTGTGTTTAAAAAGGGAATTTAATTCACACAATAAGAACTCCTCATATTCAAAACTATAATTACTTGTACCTGATTGATCGATTACAATATCAACAGAATTATTCTGAATAGGTATGTTTAGAAAGTCGGCACAGATAAATACAATATTTCTTTTCACATTTCTTCTCTCAATTACATCTTTTAAAAGTAAAAGTTTATTCAAATCTCGATCAACAGCAATATATAAACACTCTTCCGGTAGTTCTTCATAAATATTTCGTAAAAAGAACCCAATACCAGACCCTAAATCAAGTAGTATTTTTTCATTTAAATCTAATTGCATTAGTTTCTTTTTCGCCCATTCTCCTCCTCTTTGAACATTTTCCAAAAAAGCAGTATCCGTTTCATGGATATAATCTGAAATAGAATCTTCAAGTGATTTCCTCTTATACACCTCAAATAATTTTCCAGCTGTTAAAACTCCGGAAGTAATCGCGTATTCTTCACCACAATTACAAATTAATTTCCCCTCAACAATTTGATTTTTATTAATAATGCCATCTTCAAGAATTAAATTTCCGTTACACTTAACACATTTAAATAAATGAAGTACTTTTAAATCTACCCCTAAAATTGAACTCGAAATTTCAGTTTCTATAGATAAATTATTTAACGTTTTCTTTAATTTATCTTTTCGTTCCTTTAAGGTTTTTATCTCTTGCTCAATCTTTTCATATTTTACTTTAAATAAAGATTGATAAAAAATATCCTTTTCATAGTCTAAGGATTTCCCTAAATTTTTATAAAGAAACAGTTCTTTAATTTCATTCAAGCTAAACCCTATCCATTTGTACTCTAATATAAGTTCTATATCCTTTTGACAATACTCGTCAAAAAAATAGTGACTTCCTTTTTTCTCAGGAATAACGAGTCCGAGATCCATATAATGTCTAATCGTATCTACACTTACATTATTTACTTCTGCAAACTTACTGATTTTCATCCTAATCACTACCATTTATATATTTGTTTATACATACTTCTTTATTACTTTAAAAAATCCTTTCATCTCCCTATACAAAATTATTTATGCTATGAAAAAGATGTAATTAATTTTAAAGTTCCGCCACATCCCCATTAAGCTAAGCTTATATAAGTTTAGCTCCTCTTTTTTAATCTTGAATTTAAAAAAGAGGCGCAGGTATTACGTTTATGTCTATATATCTAAAAACTGTGAGTTCATGGATGAATTTAAAACTGCGGCGTAAGTACTGCAGTTTCTTCCTTTTTCATTGAGTTGAAATATGTAAAGTTACGTACTTTAACTGTAGCGGACTTGTACTACGCGTTCATATTAATTTTATAGACGTTTAAGGATTTTGTTTTATGGTAAGTATTCTTGCTGTGAAATCAGGATTGTAAATATAGATGAACGTGATTCAAATCAAAAAAAGGTACTCCTAGAAGTACCTTTTTTACTATTCTACATGTGCGAACGCTTTCAAAATTATTGGATATAAATTGATGTACGCATTGTATTAAATGGGGCATTTATAGATGTCTTTTGGTACTCAAAAGTTCCTTGTTGGTGTCCAGAAGCATCCCATTTATAATACCAGCCAACGATTGGTCTTCCGCCAATTATAGTGGAATCAATACTTTTTACATTAGAACCATTCATTTTAGCAAATGGGTTTTGGCCATAGCCCATTTCTTTCGTTGTAATATATAAGTATTTTCCCCCGTGGTTACGCGATGTACTGAAGCTGTTCTGATTAATTGTTTCTACCCCGCCTAGCTCAGACTCTACTTGTACGACGTTTAGTGAAGTAAGTGGTGCTGCTGGTCCAGCTAAAGCTTCTGTTGCCATTCCTAATCCGACGAACGCTGTGATTGCTAACGATGAAATCCCTAGTGCTGCTTTTTTAAACATAAAAAACATCCCCTTCCATCTATTGTTTTCTCTTTCATTTTCAATATAATCCTAATAACCTTATATGTAAATAGATTGTAGTTTTATAAATATTAGTGCGAATATTCTATTATATATTTCTACAATTCCATTACTCAATATGAATGATTTACAGTGCAAAACGAAATACACACATGTCAAGTTTGTAGTGTTGACATAAAAATTGTAAACTGGCTTACGCCTCGTATTTATCATATTTTATATCCAATATTCCTAAGATTCTGTATTCTAGAATGTTTTTACTACAACTATTCATTTTTTCTTTGCAGGAACAACTGTGATAACATCTCCTTTATCATTTAAAGTCAGAGAATGTAGAAATTATAGCTAGCTATTGATATGTTACCTACTACGTACTGGAGCGCAACCTATCTGATAGGTAAATGATTCATGTGAAAAAGGAGACGCTACCAGTTCTATAGCATCTCCTTTTTATTTAATAAGTTAGACAGAAAGAATAGAAATAATGTTTTTCTTGTTTCACTATCCTTTTGTTTGTAAATGAACTGAGTTTTGAAAAACTATCCTATATAGTATGAATCGGGTATAGACATTAAATAATAGAATAGGGCACCTATTACTCCACAAGTAAAAATAGTAACTCCCATATTTCTTATGCCTTTAATTTTTGACCAAAATCCAATAAATCCTGTTATTAACCCACTTAAAGAGAATAGTGAAAAGTTGGAAACGGGTGTAAGAAGAAATTCCGCATTAATCCCTGTCCCCCAACAAACAATAGGTAACACGACAAGGGTAAGACAAAGTAATCCCATTACACTTACAAGTAATTTAAGATATTTGATACCTGCAATAATTAAATAGATTCCACCTATAAATCCACATAACCAGTAAATTGGCATAAAGTAAATCCAAAGAAAATGCAAGATGATCATATGTAATTTCCTCCTATTTATTTTCGCTCATTGTAGTTCTGGTTATTTGATGTTCTGAATTCGTTGCTAATTTATTAAGTTGATTTAGCGTTTCTTCTAAATCAAACGAATTAAACCAACGGTAATCCTGTCTGTCTAGAATACGATAATGCTGACTAATTAGATTTTGTTGTAAGCGAAAATTCCCTTTTTCTTGAATCTGTTTCCACCAGACTTTTCCTCCCAATGTTTTTTCTTTGAAGTTGTTAGTGCTATTGTGGGCCATTGTTTCGATTACTACTAATGGATCATCCCCAAGAGTATTCTGTAAAACTTCACTATCTCTAAACAATGCACAAATAGCAACAGTGTTGGTCCAACCTGCATTCGTTCTCCCTTTCTCAATTTGAACAAGCGTTTTTTTTGATATGCCGAGAACTTCAGCCATTTTATCTTGTGTATATCTTTTTTCAGTGCGTATTAACTTTATTTTCGTTGAAATAAGTTCAATTGCATGCTCCTTATTCACTTTACCTCCCCCTCAAAAAGTAACTAATGTGTTATTTAGTGTAATTTTACACTTTAATCAATTCATTTTCAACTCAATCCTCCTTAAATCTTGTAAGAAATAATTGGATAAGTCATAAAAAAGGCATTCCACAGTTATCTATGAGAAGGTAGCTCGACCATCGATTTCTAACCTCGATGGAGATATGTCGAGATCACATTTCATTTTAATTAAATAAAAAACCCGTGAATAATTCACGGGTTTTACTTTAATAACTAATTGCAATTGTACCTTCACCTGCATGAACCGCAAATGAAATTGGTAATGGATATAATTTGAAATCCATTTCAGGGAATGCTTGTCTAATATCTGCAATCCATTCCTCGGCTCCATCTTTATCATTAGCATGGAACATGTGAAGTACTTTTGGTAATTCTTTTTCAAGTTCATTTTTAATATATTCTCGACATTTTTGGATTTTACGAACTTTCTTTTCAAGTAAAAGCTCTCCACCTTTTACTTCTAATATTAAGTTAACACTTAATAAACTTCCAAGTAAAAATTGAATGCCCTTTACACGACCACTTGCATAAAGGCCTTTTAAACTTTTCGGGAATACGTGGAAAGGTCTTCTTTTTTCATCTACTAATGTTTTGTGTATATCTTGTAAAGTCATACCATCATTGTATAACGATTTCGCTTTTCTAATTAGTTCATCCATTGGATAACTTGTTGTTTCACTGTCTAATACCGTTAATGGAAAACCTGCCATTTCTGCAGCTAGCTTCATATTTTGATAGGTTCCACTTACTTTTCCGCTAATAGCAACTGCAAATCCTTCTTCATATTCTTCTTTGCATTTCGAAAATAAATCTACCATTTCCCCTATGTTAGGCTGTGATGTAGTGACAGTTTTACCTTCATTCAAAGCATTATAAACGCGCTCACGCACACCTTCTTCACAATCTTTGTACGACACACCATCAATAATAACTTCAATTGGGATAACAAAGTTATCTCCTTCTGTTTTAAAACTCGCAGTTGTACTATCAGTAATCCAAGCAACACGCTTCATGTTGTTCCTCCCTTAATTCAATTCCTCTTTTCTGACTTTTCTATATATTTATGTTACGAAAAGAGAATATCCCTGTAATAGTAACAGGACTTTATTGTTTTGGCTATAGTAGATGCATATTAATTGTGACTATTTCTTGTCTATTTCACAAATAAAAAAGAAAATCAAGGAATTTGCTCGATTTTCTTCTTATCATATACTATTTAAAAGTTTCATTATCTAAAATTACTACATAATCATTCGTTAATCGTCCAGCTTCTTTTGTATAACTAACAAGCCTTTGTATATTATCACAGCAAATTTTTGCTCCCCATACGAGTAACGGTACGCCAATAAAATCAATATGGAACCTTCTAGAAAACAGCCCACCGAAAGTCATCGGTAAAGGCACTGTTGGTGATGTATTAGAAAATATAATCTTTTCATGGCTTTGATAATGTTTTTGCAAGATTTCTCCTAAATGCTTCATCGCAGGTACAACAACTTTTGATGCGCCGCATCCAATCGTATATACAGGATGACCATGTTCATCGATTCCATGAAAAATAATTTTTCCCATATCTTCTGTTTTCAATTTATTAAAGTAATCTACATTCAAAATTTCTTCTTTCGTTAACTTACGATCCGTTGGTAGTTTATTTAAATGATACGCTGCAGCTAGTGAGGTAGTATGTGTTCCACCAAAATCTGTGTAAATGTATATCATATTATCATCCCTTGTTGTAAAAGTTCAATGTTAATTAGTATTACCGTTCTTAGCAATGTTAAACAAGGGATGTTATTTGTCCCATATGAATAATGGACTGGATTGTTACAAAGCACAACAAAGCCGGAATGAGCCAAATACGGTTTATTTTCACTTTTCGTTCTTTACTTTGCATCAAAACAATAATAAGAACAACAAGTAAAATATCCATTTAGAATCCTCCTATAAACTTGCTTATCTTTAAAGATTATATTCTCCTCTTTTCACTCCATACTTGAAATACGATAGCTACTTTCAAGTGTAAGATGGAAAATGTGATTTCTCATCAGCCTTAAGCATTATTTATAAAAATAAAAAAGACGTACTTTTTACTCGTACGCCTTTAATAACTCGTTTAAACTCCTATTTATCAACTAATTCCACACCTTTAGAATTAGTTTTACCCAACACTCGAATGTTAAATTTATTAATGGCTTTTAAAAAGATATTATAAATACAATATCCAAAAATAGAACCTAGAACATTACAAATCACATCATCAATATCAGTAATACGTCCCACTCCACTAAATAAAGACTCAATTAATTGTAGCAATTCAATACTAGCTGATATAGAAAATCCTAATAAAATTGTATTTTTGAATTTCTTATATTTATCCCATAGGATAGGTGCTAAAAATCCTAAAGGCATTAATAATAAAATATTCCCGCCTACATTTCTTACAATTAGCCCAATCATAAATAGGGCATCTCCATCATAAGCACTACCAATTTGATTGATGTCTTTAATAATTGATGCAAATGGTATTATATTGACCGAGCGATTCAGATTTTCAATATTAGAAGGAAAACCGATTGGTAAAGGGAATAAAGTTACTGCAACAACCATACAAATGTAAACCACGAATAAAAAACTTACTATTTCTTTCCACCAAATCACATGTTTTTTATTTTTGGTACCAATTAATATTCCACGTACAATTAAATAACAAATAACCCCTAAAATAATAAACAAACTACCGTTGATCATATACAAATTGTTAACACATCCTTTCATATGAATTAATAATTTAAATTTACAATTATATAGTAATATTTTTTAATTTAAAAATCCATATAAACATATGTAATTGTGCAGAATTACAAAAACCCCTTATTTAATAAATAAAGGGTTCCTCGTTAACTAAAATATTTTTCAGAACAGAAACAATCATAAACCCGTTTAAATTATTTTCGTATCTCTTCTTTTATATCCATATAATTAAAAAGCTCTTTCTATTTCTGTCATTAATTTTTCAGGTCCTGCCTCTTTATTCGATGGAATAACTAAAGTGATTCCTAATTCTGGATATATGGCCGAGCGAAAACTGACGCCTGGATCATATCCCATTACATGATATTTGAATACCTTGTTTTCTCGTGTTTCAATCCATATTCCATATCCGTAAGACTGTTTATCATTTACATAAATGTGGGGAGTTAAAAGTAACTTTGTATATTCCTTTCCTAAAATTTCATTATTAAATAGTGCCGCCCAAAATTTCAACATGTCTGGTGCAGTAACATATGCACCTCCATCAGCCCCTCCTTTTATTGGTATAGAGTAAGCGTTTGTTCTCCAATTTTGGTTGGTTTCGTCCTTTATATATCCTAGAGCTGTATGTCTTGGTAATTTATCTAACGAAAAATAGCCAGAATTATTCATGCCAATCGAATTAAAAATGTTTGTTTCTATATACTCCGTAAATTTAAGTCCCGTCTGTTCTTCTATTATTAATCCAAGTATGATAAAACCTGCGTTGTTGTAGTGAAACTTACTCCCAGGTGCAAACATCATATTATTGTTTTGAAATAATGGTAAAAAGTCTTTTAAGCTCTTTAATAGATACATAGGTGTTTGTTTCCAAAGATCCTCGAAGTTATCTATAATACTTTCATCAAAATAATCTGGTATACCAGAGCTATGCGTTAGTAGTTGATGTATTGTAATATCTTCATCGAAGTTTGGAAGTTTTATCTCTAGACAATCCTTTAATTTTGTATGAAAAGAAATAACACCTTTTTCAACAAGTTGACAGATTCCAATTGCAGTGAAAATTTTACATCCTGAGGCAATGCCGAATCTTGTTTGTATCGTATTGTTTATACATTCACTTTTGTTTGCGTAACCCATTGCTTTTTCATAGATTAAGTCTTTTTCTTTTTTTACTAAAACTACTCCAGAGAAATCTATTTTCTTTTGTATTTCTTTTACAATTCTATTAATTTCATCTTTTGTTTTTATCACGACAACCACCCTTGTCTTTCGGTATTGTTCTTTACCCTTATTAATTTTTCCATATAAAGGGGAAAGAACCCTTTTATTAAATACGATAAATTGTTAATGAGAACACAAAGTTCATTTCGAATGTACTCCGCTATTTGTGGGCAGTAGGACCCCCATCTCAAAATTCAGCGAAAGCAAAGAAGTTAAGTGGGGACCCTGCTGCCCGTAAAAGCCCGATTGGTGAGGGCTGATAATCAGTGGGGGATGCTCCCCTGATTAAAATTTCACTTTATTGACTCAGTAGAATACAACTTAGATTGTGATGGGAATAAAGTAAACACACACAAGACGATAGTAATAAATAACATTATTAATGACCCTACAATAACTACAAGTTGTATAGAAATGAACTGAGTCGCAACACCAGATAGTATTGTAATAAAGATTGTTACTAACGCAATAACAAGTCCATATATGCTCCCGATCCGTCCCATTATATGAACGGGAACGTTATTTTGGTAAAATGTATAAAATCCTGTATTTGCATATGCCATAGAGAAAGATAAAATAAAGAATCCAATAGCAGCTATTAAAAATACATTTGAAAAAGCATAAATTAGATAACCAATTGCGATGAATAATGATCCTATTCCAATTAGAAATGAAGGTGCTAATTTCTTTGATAAAATTGTATTTGTTATGGCACCTAAAATAAATCCTGCACCAGCTATACTAACTAGAAAACCGTATTCACTATCTGTTAGTAGTAATACCTCTTTCGCAAACGATAGTTCAAGTGAATCAGTAGCAGTTGCTAATACGAACATACTTTGAAATAAGAAATACACACATACGACATACACATGTTTTCTACTAAAATTTATAACAGTGTTCCAATCTTTTTTTAATACTGTAAGTGATAATGTATTACTAGTTGTATCCGAATCTTCTTTCTTATCAAGATTCGGTAAAAGTAATGTAATGAATCCTGATAAGAGAAATGCTATAGCATTCATATATATAGCAAACTCTGGTGTACCTGCAATTAATAATCCCCCCGCTACTGCTGGTCCAATTAATGATGCACCAGATCCTATTAAAGTACGTAATGAGTTGAAACGTTGTCTTTGCTCTACTGGAATTAATTTCGTCATATACGTCATAGCAGTTGGCTCATAAATTGCACTGGCCATACTTATAAAGAATACGAATACATAAACAATCCAAAGTGACGGAAGTAAAGGTAAAATAGCGATAAATAACGCACGATATATATCGAGGTGAATCATTAATTTCCGTTTATTTAAACGATCAATCATACTCCCAGACCAAGCGTTTGTAAATAAAGTGGCTAATGGTTTTATTACATATAAAGTAGCAACAGCTAAGGCTGAGCCACCCATATTATAGACAAGTACATTCAGTGCTATTAAGTAAATCCATGCCCCTAAATTCGCAATACCAACTCCGGACAATAGTAATAAAGGATATTTCCAATCTTTAAGTAAATTTTTCATTTTTGGCCCCCGCTTTCAAAATTGTTTTACAACAATAAAAAATCCCACCCCCAAGACTTTTAATCTTAGGGACGAGATTTATCATCGCGGTGCCACCCTAGTTTGTTAATATGTCACCATACTAACCTTATCAGGTACTGCATTCTAATTCATGCTTATACCATAGCTCTATAACGGGAGCTCCCGTCACACCATCCCCTAATAATAGGTTCCGATGTGCTGCTCAGAGGCTTGGTTCAATAAAGAATTTTTACTCCTTTTCAGCTACATGGAGCTCTCTGTGAAAAATTCATTTTATTTACTCTTCTCTTCACTGCATTTATTTTTTCCATATTATCACATATAAATTTAACTGTAAATAAACAATAATCAGATATTTA
>WPCI01282721.1_pt1 | contig 12837 bp, 11 predicted proteins | sample 5399871 | NCBI WGS metagenome assembly WPCI01 (sample SAMN12869469, study PRJNA574797) | sludge metagenome | isolation source: wastewater treatment of pH7 | place: China:Beijing | collected 2019-05-20
TGTCCACGGTCATCAGCAGGTCGGCCGGCGAACGTGCGCCCTCGGCCTTGACCCGCTCGATCAGGCCATCCTTGACGAACACCGTGTTGACCTTGATCTCGGTCTCGGCGGTAAAGGCATCCAGCAGCGGGATGATCAGCCCCGGTTCACGGGTGGTGTACAGATTGACCTCGGCGCTGGCCGCAGTACCTGCAGCAAGGCTGCCCACAGCCAGGGCCAGACCGCCCAGCAGGGCGCGAAAAGTTGATGCGGAAGGACGACGCATGGGAATGCTCCAGTGGTGATTTGAGTAGCGATCAAATGAGAACTGTTACCAAGTGCGTCAAGTTATCAGATCCTCGTGCCGGATACAACAAGTACGCTTGCGCATTCATGCAAAATCACTGCTCAGGCCTCCCTGCCCTTTGCAGCCATGCGCGACAGACCGGGAATTTCCAAAAAGCAAAAACAAAAAAAGGCGAACCAGTAAGTTACTGATTCGCCTTTGTTTTGTCTGGTTGCGGGAGCCAGATTTGGTTATGAGACGGATAAATCTACGACATATTAAAAGTCGCTAATTTACATAGAGTGCTCTTGAAGCCTAGAATACAGGCATGTTTTCTGTTTTCCTCGGCAACGTTTAAGACCACTCTATGACCCGTATGCTCCAGCAAAATCGGCACAGCCCCGAGTTTCACGAAGCCGAAAAATTGACCTTAAGGCTCGGCGGACCTTTCACCGAGATTTGTCAATGGGCAATTGAGCAGCGTCAGCATGTTGCTCTGGAGACCTGCTATCACATACTCGGGCTCAATCCCGCTCTTGTGGGTGTTGGCAATTTGGTCCACGAGTTTTCCCACCCGGAATCGCTTCTTATTTCCAGCCAGTGGCTGGGCAATCCGGTTGCAGAACTTCTGACTAAGTTTTCAGCAGCCGTGAAAGCCAACCCTCACATCGACAGTCTGTACAGTGCCATTCCGCATCGGGGAGCAGCCGAGCAAAACCGTCGACTCTATAGCGGTTACAAAGATAAAACTTTTTTACTGGCTTTGTTGACCCACCCTTTATCAGACCTAGCCGAGCCACACATTTATATCGAGCGGCGACGCCTGCGTATGTGGTTGGTTGTTCAGGCTGCCATGCGGCTTCTGAAACACAATATTCCAGCTGAACGTTCGATCAGTGCAGCCGCGCGCTTCTTACTGATGGACTCGGACGATACAAACTGGCACCTGGTTGACAGGCTCTTGGGCCGAGCTGCCCGGCAACTGGGCCAGCATGATGTGGAATTTGAGCGATATACCACGGCATTAGCCAATTCTGCTGCCGCTCTAAAACAAGACTCCGTGTTTGCCGGTCGAGAGCACCGCAGCTTTCTGAACGCAGTGATGCGTATTGCCGAGGGGCAGGTAGTTCCAACCTCAGACAACACCGTCTACATCCGGACTCCTACCTTACTCAGGCAGTACATCTCCAAAAAACCGCCTGTCCTGTTGAGCGAACCTCCTCAGCCTGATGCACCCTCAACGGAAGTGCTGGAAGCTGTTCTGATAGATACAAATGACGAGCCCAGGCAGTTCCATGTGGTTGATGTGGATCCAGCAGCCAGCACTGCCGAGCAAACAATTAGCTCTGGCAGCGTCTACATGCAAACCATGGAGGCATCCCATTATCTGCCCTGGTCATGGGAGCAAATCCTGTCGGCAGAAGCTGATGCACTGCAGAGATGGCTGGATGAGTCCCTGCAGGCTCCGAAGCTATCCACGCGACTAGGGGCCTGCTGCGTCTGGCTGGCCATGCAACTTGGACGCTCCCTGTTTATGGTAGAGCGGATACTTATTGATTCAGACGATGCTAACGAGGAGTGGAATTTATACGCTGATTTTCAGCAGCTGCGGCGTGTAGCCCCGAGACGCAGTAGCCACTGGCGGCCCGACAGTGATGAGCAAAAGGCCAGTGTTGCAAGTTTTGTTGATGAGCTTACGCTGGTTGTGCCACCGCATATCCGTCAAACACTGCAGGAAGCTGCTCTAGTTGTAGAAGCCACACCTGAATCTGTGGGCCAGATTTGGCGCGCGAACAGCTCTGAAAAACTCGATGTGTGGTTTGGCAAACAAAGTCGCGTGTATTTTCCGAGAGTGACCAGTGCCAAGCTGGCCAATTATCAAAAGCAACGCTTGTTCGATAAGTCAGGTCAGTTCAACTTTTCGCGCCTGCTGACTTCGCATCCCGATAGTGCTCTGCCGGGTGCCTGTAGCTATTCGACCTGGGACCTGCAAGACATATCAAGTGGGTTGCAGTCTGCTGTTGAAGTTGTGGCAGATGAGCCAGCCGTAAATGCTATGGGCAGTCTGCTGGTGCCGCTGGATACAGTCTTGAAAGACGAGGTGCACCGCTGCACTGCGGAGCTGGAGCAAGCTGGCCAGCGCAGCCTGATTGCGTATCACAATGCACTGGCACAGTATGTGGTTACAGCTCTGTATGCTGCTACCGGAGCCCGCCCTCTGCGCGACCCTTTTGAATCTCTGGCCCACTTCTCGCTATTACATGGCTGTGTGTTTATCAGTGATAAAAATGATCAGGGTTTACACAGCGGGCGTATCGTTCCTTTGCCCGAGCCAGCAATCCAAATTCTGCAGACTTATGTGGCATTTCTTGACAGGCTGGCCGAAGCCATCGAGCTGCACCGGGCAGAACTGGCCGGCAGAATCAGACTGCTGACTCGGGGTTGTCCAGAAGCTCAAATGCCGTTGTTTTTTCTGCTCGACGTGGGGCTTCAGTGGCACTCAATGGCAGATGCGGAAAAGCTAGGCTGCGAACTGTTTAACTGGGGGCTGCCAGCTAACCAGTTCCGCCACCACTATGCCCAGCAGTTGTTAATGCAGGGCGTACACCCTGAAGTCATTGAAGGCTGGATGGGGCATGCAGAGCGCGGCGTAGCCACCTACAGTGATTATTCAGCCCGCTGCTGGCAGCAAGATGCGCAGCATTATGCCGAGTCGCTTGAACGGGCCTTTGCCGATCTGGGCTTTCAGGTACCTGACCAAGTCAAAGTTTTGCCGCCACTTTTGCATGTGCTCGGTTCGGCCAGTGCTTACAAGGAGCCCAGAGAGTTTGGTCAGCAAGCCAGAGAAAGGCAACGTCGTAATAGAATCAGAAAAGCCTTGCAGGATGCACGAGCCGATATTGAGCTGATTCTCAATGGCCGTTCAGTCAACGAACTGGACGCGGCACAACTGGAACAACTGGGCAGCCGGATGTTGCTCAGAGAAAACAGCCTGCCACACCCCCAGGCTGCATTGCGCTACCGGGTGCTGCTGAAAACTCTTCAGCACGCGCAAGCAGAAGATGAGGACAAACGCCCGGCTACCGGCTCCGATAAGGAACACAAAGCCAATCCGGTCCGGAACAGAATGCTCAATCAACGGCTGGTACAGCTGGATGAAGAGCGCTCCCTGATCACGGCAGAAGTGGTGTCTGCGCTGGAGCAGTACCAGCAACTCAAAGACTGGGCAGACAAAATACGTACCACTGCATTTTCAGGAAGAATCCCGCAAGCACGGGCCTTATGTGTTGGCAGTTTTCTTGTGGCGATCGAAAAGCGCATTGGCTATCAGCGTCTACTCCATGACCTCATGCATGGGCAAAACTTCAGGTTGGTGCAAAACAAAAGCAGCCTGCACCTAGAGTACAGTGAAACCCTGCAAAAAGACGATTATGCAGCAGCGATACAAAGGCACCGAATCAGTTACAAAGCGGCCAGTCTGCTGGCTTATGGTGTCCATGTGAGAAAAACGGTCGAGCCGCCCAACCCGGTTGACCAACCTGAGCTGCAAGGTCTGCTCAATATCTACACTCAGCATCACCAATACTCTGAAAACCCATCACCGGAGCAGCTGCTGGGCTGGGTGTGCAGAGTTATCAATCTGGCCAACCTGGTTCAACTGCCCGGCATCGTGGCAGCTGCATTGAGCGAGCGTCAGCCGCCGACCAGTGAATCACTGCGCGACCACTCAAGGCTTCTATATGGCAAAGTCCTGGACTTACCGATGCCTAATCGCTCCGAGACACTTCCGGATACACAGTCCGCCCGGGTTCGCGGCCAGGAAACCGACAGGCTGCTGTTGCGCCAACATGCGCAGGAGCTGAGCAAAAAGGTTCTGATTGAACTGCAAAGCTATGTCCCGGCAAAAGCCCGCGAGCATGCAAAACAGCTACGGATCATCTGCAACAGCTATCAGGGCAAGGCCAGTCCGGCCATGCTGATGCTGGGCTTCTGGATTGCGGATCTAACCGGAACCGGCAAAGCCGGCTGGCGTAAAAAATTCTCGCCCTACGCCAGGAACAGTCTGACCACTTATTGGAGCTCGCTCGCCTCGGCTTTTCGTGGTCTTTTATATGAGACCGACCTGGTCATACTGGACAGTGAGGAGCTCACTGAGCTGTGTGCCCAGATGCTGGAGTACAAAGAATATACGTCTGCCCATGCCGATTTCTTTGGCAAGCGCCTGCAGGACTTTTTCCGCTGGGCTGCAAAGTTTGGTGTGGCAACACCGGAATGGACCGAGCTGGCTCTGGAAAGCGATCAGCGAACCGTTAGCTCAGGACTGCTCAGTGAAAATGAATACCAAAACTGTCTGACCGCTATTCTTACCGACACCCGTCTGGAGCAAGATGAGCAGTTGATGCTCGGCTTTGTTTTGTTGCTTGCGTATCGTTTTGGCCTGCGAGCACAGGAAGCCATCGGCCTGTTGCGCCGAGACTGGTGTCAAACCGGAGACTGTATCTGGGTGCTAGTGCAAAACAGCCAGTACCGCACGTTAAAAAGCGAAGCCAGCCGACGGGCGATACCCCTTCTGTTTACGCTATCTGAGACTGAGCAAGACATCATCGACAGGACGCTGGCTCGCTACCAGAGTATCGCTGGCAACGTCACTAACCGGCTCATTCTGTGCGAAGCTGCTGGTCGTGGCAAAGCGCCCGCACAACCCCGGCTGGCAGCAAGGATTCCTGAAACCCTGATCCAGCTGCTACGCTCGGTGACAGGCAATCCGGAATTGGTCCTACACCACTGCCGGCACTCTTTTTATAACCGGGTGGCAGCTGCGCTGCTGGGATTGCAAACACCACTGGCGAACCGGCTTACAGATCCAGAAGAAGATCAGCGGATACGCAGCGTTGTGCTTGGGCCAGTCAACGAGGTTTCCAGACGCAGTGCCATGGCGCTGGCTCGTCTGATGGGGCACCGCTTTCCCAGCACCGGACTGAAAAACTATTTTCACTTAACTACGCAGTGGGCTGACGCACTCACACCGGTCAGCCAGCAGCGTACCCATGAGATTGAGCAGGCCCTACAGATTCACAAGCATCCCTGTATCAAGATCAATCCACCGGCCAATATGGAGCAATCATTGCTCTACACCCAGCCAACACTGGTTAAAACCCTGCAGTGCCTGCGGTTGATGGCGCTTGGTATGAACCATGAACGGGCTGGAAGGCTGATGCGCCTGCCACCGGAATACAGCCTGCAGCTGCATTCAATCTTTGAGCAAACCAATGCCCGCATGCGCTTCACAGCCAGCGGCAACAAACGAGTCAAAATCAAAGGCGAACAGTGTCCCAATGCACTGCTGGAATCCATACCTGATGATGCCTGGCTGCGTATGCTGCACCGAGCGGACCAGATCAGCGATGACATTACTCTGGAGCTTGACGAGCAAGAACTGCACCACCTTGAGGATTTAGCCTATTTGATAGGCCCAAACCGGCATGTATTGATGGAGCAGCCCGGGCATATCAAGCTGGTCAAGCATGTGCTGGAGATCTTCGAGATCCCGGATACTGCTTACAGGGTCATTGCTAAAGATGGCAGCAGCACTTCTGTGCAACGACTGCTGGACGCAGGCTTTACCGTGCAATACGAGACAGAGGTCAAAACCCAGCTGGACAGCTTTGTCGTACACTTGGCTGGGCGTGACAGCCAGTACCAGAGCAAAGACTATGGTGGGCTGGTGTTGTCGCGACAGGCTGATAGGATTGTGAGAAGTGGGCTGGAGCTTGCGGTGGTGGTTTTGGTGGTGGGTGCGATTGCTACGCTTCTGTAGAGCGGGCGAAAATTATTAGGCTTATTCAACAATGGTCGGACAGGTCAGCACCATAGGGTTAGTGACAACTATTCTGCCAGAGGGGGATAATAGCGCTATTGGCGGTGTGCCAGGCAACGTCCAGATGGCTCGCAACACGGGATACCGACAAGTCATCCAGCACGATGGCAGCCAAGGCCCAGCGTATCGCTCCATGGGAAAGCTTTGAGCGTGGCGGCGCAGCACTGCTGGTATCTTCGTGCCAGAAACAACCGCAAACACAACGCCAGCGACGGATACGCAACAGCAATCGGGTTGACCGTTGTCCGTAAGGTGTGTGAGCAAGATGCCTCTCGACAGTGCCGCGTGAAAGGCCAGCAGACCCACACTTGGGGCATGGTTCGGGTGCTTTGGTGAAACGACATTCGATGACTGCGTGTTTTGCGCAAAGGTGCTGCCCAGTGGCAACAAGGCCGAGGTTATTCAGCTGGCAAAAGCTGGAAAGATCAGGGCTTGAAAAGGTAAGATTGTTCACGTCGGGGGGCTTGGTTTTTGTTTGTGTAGGAGCTTACATTTTCTAGGCTCCCCGACACCTTTTCCAGCCGGTCAGATTTTTTCTACACCTTAAATGCGAAGAGCCATTAAACGTCATGCGTTTGAATAGCTGATGAGCGGCACTGGCCGGCAGCCTTAACTCGCGCGCAATACCAAAGAGCTCCGCATAGGAAAAACTTCCTGGCTTTTTATAATCCACATGAGCTATGCCGTTGAGGGTTTGCACGTGGATTTTTTGATTGCCATCACGATCAAATCGCTGAGTCATAAAGTGCCTGCGGTCGCCATCGGGGAGCAGGTGGCAGGGCATCATGTGAATGCCGCAGTTCTGCGCCATGAGGTAGTACACATATTCCATGGCGACTGTGCTCAGTAATGCTGTCAAACTTCATCTTATTGAACAGGAGGGGGATTGCTGAATTAGCTGATAATAGAGGCTGCTCACTATCTGTCACTTGTTAGCTGTTGTCCGTGGCTTGGGTTGACCCAGGTGTTTATCGATGGCAGACTCTCACGTTGTCTTTAATCCCGCTTAAGGTACGCACTTTGCTCGTTAGTCCGCCCTAGTATTCCTCCTCTTAGTCATCCAATTCGAAGATGGCTGCATTAACTGCCATATCCATGGTGGGCGTTTTTTGCGTCAAAAATAACTCACAAAATTCAGTAATCCCATTTAAATGCTCGTCGCTATTAATACTTCGGGCTTGTTGTGCCTCAGTATGGCCTGCCTTTGCGTTACTGTTTGCTTATTACAAGGTTTAATCATGCTTGAAAAAATGAAACTCGAGTGGCTCTCCAATATTCGTGGCGATTTACTCGCTGGCCTCGTTGTGGCTCTGGCCTTAATACCAGAGGCTATTGCGTTCTCGATTATTGCTGGGGTTGATCCAAAAGTTGGCTTGTATGCTTCATTTTGTATTGCCGTAATCATTTCAATAGTCGGTGGGCGCCCCGGTATGATCTCTGCTGCTACGGGAGCCATGGCGTTGCTGATGGTCACCCTGGTACGTGATCACGGGCTTGAATATCTGCTTGCTGCCACCTTGCTAACGGGGGTGATCCAAATTTTAGCGGGGTATCTTAAGCTGGGTAATTTAATGCGCTTTGTATCGCGCTCGGTAGTCACTGGGTTTGTTAATGCCCTTGCTATTCTTATTTTTATGGCTCAACTTCCCGAACTAACCAGTGTAGCTTGGCATGTCTACGCCATGACTGCCGCTGGGTTGGGAATTATTTATCTTTTCCCATACTTGCCCGTGATTGGCAAAATTATTCCTTCACCGCTGATTTGTATTGTGCTGTTAACCACGGTCGCCATCGTCAGCGGACTCGACATACGCACCGTCGGCGATATGGGGCAATTACCAGATACCTTACCCGTATTTTTATGGCCTGAAGTTCCTTTAACGTGGGAAACACTACAAATTATCTTGCCTTACTCCATAGGCTTAGCAGTGGTGGGTTTGCTGGAATCAATGATGACGGCAACGATTATTGATGACTTAACAGATACCGACAGTGACAAAAATCGTGAGTGTAAAGGTCAAGGTATCGCCAACATTGGCTCAGGTTTGATGGGCGGTATGGCAGGCTGCGCAATGATTGGGCAGTCTGTTATTAACGTAAAGTCTGGTGGGCGTGGACGCTTGTCTACCTTTTCTGCTGGAGTTTTCTTATTAATTTTAATCGTATTTTTAGATGACTGGCTCAAGCAGATTCCCATGGCTGCTTTGGTGGCTGTGATGATCATGGTGTCTATCGGCACCTTCTCATGGAGTTCTGTCAAAGACCTTAAAAAACACCCTCTATCCACAAATATTGTCATGATTGCAACCGTTGTGGTGGTCGTTTTTACCCATAACTTAGCCATTGGCGTGCTCGTGGGCGTGCTACTCGCAACCTTGTTTTTTGCCAATAAAATTGGTCGCTTTATGGTAGTAAAATCTCAGCAAACCGAGAACGATGTACGGGTCTATCAAGTTATTGGGCAGGTTTTCTTTGCTTCGTCTGATCAGTTTGTTTCTGCTTTTGATTTTAAAGAAGCCGTTAGCAAGGTGGTGATTGATCTCAGCCATGCACACTTCTGGGATATCACGGCTGTATCTTCTTTGGATAAAGTGGTTGTTAAGTTTAAGCGCTTAGGGGCTGATGTAGAAGTTATTGGCATGACAGCAGCTACCGCTACGATTGTTGATAAATTTGGTGTTCATAATGATCCCGAAGAAGTTGAAAAGCTGATGGCAGGCCATTAAGGAGATAACAATGAACAAAATTATAACCTGTATAGACGCCTCGATTTACGCCAATGATGTTTGCACGGCAGGTATCTGGGCAGCCAAAAAGCTGAGGAAACCACTCGTATTAGTTCATGCTATTGAAAAGAAAAATACGCCAACCGCTAATGATTTTAGTGGCGCTATCGGCTTGGGCGCACGCTCTTCTTTATTGGCAGAGTTAGCATCACTTGATGCACAACATAGCAAAGTAGCTATCAAGCTAGGCAAAGATCTATTAACTCAAGCACAACAATGTGCGGCAGAGCAAGGCTGCAAACAGATTGAGCAAGTGTTACGCCATGGCTCAATTACCGATGTAATAAGCGATTTAGAAGCAGAGGCGAGACTGGTGGTGATTGGTCGTACCCGCAAGCATTTTAAAGCGCTTGGTTCCAATATCGAGAAAATAATTCGCCAAGTTCAAACACCCATTCTAATTCTTAATCAGGGCTTTACTAAACCTCAGAGTTTTATGCTGGCTTATGATGGCCGCGAAACCGCTGACAAAGCAGTGCAACGCATCATTGAGGGAGGGCTATTACAGGGTATGGATTGCCATTTGGTGACGGTTGAGAATAATAAAAAGGGTTTGAAAGAGAGCTTTGAGCGGGTTAGCCATCAATTAACCACAGGAGGTTTTACCGTTAAGGCTAGTTTTTTAACCGGTAATATTTTCACTTCATTAATGGATTACCAAGCACAGAATGATGTTGATTTATTAGTTATGGGAGCTTTTTCCCACTCGAAACTGGCTAGCATTTTTTTAGGTAGTAATACTTTAAGAATGTTGGAGAACACACAGTTACCTTTGGTCATTCTGCGATAAATCCGTTGGTGCGGTTAGTTGTAGGAACTCAAACGTAAGCGCTCCATAACCCCCATCTTTTCTCGGCTGGCTCACAGCGCTATTGTATTCAGCGGTAAATCGGTGGCTCGCAGTTCCAGGGCAACAGTTGTTCGATCTGCTCGGCAGACTGGTAGGTCGGCAGCAGCTCCATGACGTAACGCATCCAGGCGTAAGGCTCTTTGCCATTGGCTATGGCGGTTTGCATCAGGCTGTAAATGATGGCGCTGGAGTGAGCACCTGTTAATGGCCATCTAAACTGACCCACCTCTGGCCATTAATTTTGACCCGCCCAGAGTGGCCTTTCTGGCCAAAAAACAGATAGGGTTCGCGGCATTTTGACTGGCCGGGAACCGCTGATGAAGAGGTGGAACGTGATACATAAAATCAAATCATTACACGATGGCGGCAATGGACTTTCGATTCGCGCCATCAGCAAAGAGCTGGGGATTTCCCGTAACAGCGTGCGTAAATACGTGCGCCTGGATGAAGCAAGCATTGCCCAGCAGCAGGACAATCCGGCACGCAGTAAGCAGCTGGATGCCTATCGGGGCTACCTGATTAACCTGCTGGCCAGTTTTCCTGGCCTTAGCGCCGTCAAGATTGCCCGCAAGCTCACCGAGAAGCTGGGCGAGTTGCCCGCGTCTGACCGCAGCATCCGGCGTTATGTCAGCGCCCTGAAGGAAGAGGTGGCCACCGGTCAGCTGCGCTATTACGAGCCGGTGGTGGATGAGGTGCCAGGTGTGCAGTGCCAGGTTGATCCGGGCGAGCTGCGTAACGTGATGATTGGCGGGGTAGAAACGGTCGTTCACTTTGTCGTTTTTGTACTGGCGTATTCTCGCCTGATGTACGTGGGTTTGTCTTTGCGGCCACTGGATACCCAGCAGTTCATTCAGCTGCATGACGAGGCTTTCCGCTATTTTGGCGGCCTGCCCGAAGAGTGCGTGTACGACCAGACCAAGCTGGTGGTGATTGAGGAGAAGTACCGCGAACTGAAGCTCAACCAGCGGTTCCACCAGTATGCAACTACGGCTGGATTTCGTATCCACGCCTGTGAGGGCTACGACCCAGAGCCCGCCTTATTCATGAGCTCCAAAAAATACGCCCCAGCCCCGCCGAGTCGCTGCAGCAGTGCACGCAGCCCAGCCCAAGCCTGATTTTTGCTCTTTAAAAACACAGTTTCTCCACTGTTTCTGGCAAAACCAGCAAGATCTCGGCTCATTGGCTACTTTTTCAAGCACGAAGGCGAGCGTATTCCTCAGCACATCGCTGATTCCGCAGTGTGCCAGGCCAAAAGCAGTATTTACGTCGGCGACTGGTGCAGCCAAGGCAGATGCCGGATTAGGCTGGGCCACCATTTATCTCCAGAATGGCCAATATGTACTGTTATGCGACGGGCATGGACAGCCACTGTGGCCGCTACTTTCAGGATTTGTTCGCGTACTTTGCGCAAACTCCAGCCCTGACGTGTGATGTGCTGCATCAGCACTCGCACGCTGTGCATGAGCTGATAGGCATACAGATCCAGCAGCAGGTTGACCTAGTTGCGTCCCATTACTTGCTTCACGGTCGAAGCGCCACGGCAGGTCGAGGACAGGTGTACATTTAACGTATCTTTCAGCTCGCCCATATGGCCTTCGGCCTTGCCACGCTTGCGGTACAGGTTCAAAACCTCATGGCCATGCCAGTCATTGTTATCCAGGCTGGTGACCAGGAAAAAATGATGCAGAAACAGGTCGTCTGGGCCCTCGCTGACCACCAGTACAATGCGTCGTTTTTTTACGGGGGGATTACCGTATCAAGGCGCTTCTAACGCGAGTTCCGCTGGTGAAGCCGTTCGGCGAAATGAAGGGAATGATGAGCAATGATCAAATGCTATTTATCTACGCTGATGGGGCGTGAACGTCATAGCGTTGCCGACGTAATGCGCCAAACTGGTTTGACCAGGACTGCTATCACTGCCCTATATGAAGAGCGCGCCAAACGTGTTGACCTGGAAACCATTGCAAGGCTGTGTGAGCTCTACGAGTGTAGTGTTGACGAACTTTTGGAATACGTACCCGATTAACTCACATTTCTCTGCCCAAAATTGGCATTTTGGCTGGCAAAAGCTGTAGCCTGAAGGTCACTAAAAGCAGTTGTTTTGGGCAGTCAAAAAAACATGATTGGGCAAGAAATGGGCAGGATTTGGGCAGGATTTCATTTTGAGGCCTGGCTGCCAGTGATGGCTGAAGATTCTACAAACCATAAACTTGCTTGTGTCTGCTTGGCATAGCAAGTGCTAACCCAGAGATATTTATTAATCAAATCAACAGGTTAAGTGATTTTCTGAACACAAAAAAGCCCCGATGACTTTCATCATCGAGGCTTTATTTGTCTGGTTGCGGGAGCAGGATTTGGTTATGAGACGGATAAATTAAAGACATATTAAATGTCGCTAATTCGCTTAAGATGGCTTTTTAGGCTAGAATACTGCTCAATTCCCTCGTCACGGCGTTCACCCTTTAGGCCACTTTATGCCCACCGTTCTCCAGTCAAAATGGCACAGCGACGATTCTGCTGATGTTCAAAATATGACCTTAAGGCTCGGCTCGGCTTTTGCCGAGATCTATCAGTGGGCAGTCGAGCACAATCATCAGCTAGCCTTGGAAGTGGGTTACCACATACTCGGACTCAATCCGGCGCAGGTGGGAATCGGTAATCTGGTCAAAGAGTTTTCTTACTCAGAGTCGCTTTTCATTTCCAGCCAGTGGCAAGAAAATCCGGTTGCTGAGCTCCTGATCAGGTTTTCAGCAGCAGTTAAAAACACCCCGCGCATCGACAACCTTTACGGAGCGCTTTTGCACCGGGGAGGAGCTAGGCAAAACCGCCATCTCTACGAGGGTTACAAGGATAAGACTTTTTTACTGACACTGCTGACACACCCACTGTCAGATATTGGTGACCCGGAAATTTATACCGTAAGCGCTACTAAATCGCCCCCTTGCCGAACGTTCTTACCCCGTGAATACTAAGCGGCGGCTCAGGTAGGCTGTGCTGTCCTGATCTGGGCAGGCGTTTCCAGTTTGATGTTCCAGGCCAGCAGCTGCTCCAGTTGCTC
>WPCI01013012.1_pt1 | contig 12822 bp, 16 predicted proteins | sample 5399871 | NCBI WGS metagenome assembly WPCI01 (sample SAMN12869469, study PRJNA574797) | sludge metagenome | isolation source: wastewater treatment of pH7 | place: China:Beijing | collected 2019-05-20
CCCCGACGACACCCCCGTCGAGGTCGAGGGCCCGCCGGTGAAGTCGGCGCACGTCGCCGACTGGCGCGCCTGGGCGATCTCGCAGGGCGGCGACGAGGACGAGGTCGCCGCAGCAACGAAGCAGGACCTCATCGACACCTACGGACAGGAGGCCTGAGATGGCCCGCACCGCCCTCACCCCCACCGCCCTCGCATCCACCGGGGTGACCGTGTCGCTCGCCGCGGCGAACGTCGACGGGCACACCATCCCCGGTACCGGCGACGTGTTCCTCCTCGTGTCGAACGGGTCCGGCAGCACCATCACCGTGACCGCCGTCACCCCCGGCACCCAGGACGGCCTCGCGATCTCCGACGAGGCCGTCACGATCGCCAACGGCGCTCAGAAGATCATCGGCCCGTTCCCCCCGAGGTCGTTCACCGACGAGGCCGACAACCTCGTCGACATCAACTTCTCGGCCGTGACCACGGTCACCTGCCAGGCCTTCCAGTACTGAGCCCCGGCTGATGTCGCCCCGCTACGCCACCCCGCTCGGTGTCCCCCTGGGCTTCGCCCAGCCCGGGACCTCCCGCGAGCGGCGACTCCTGGCACGCGGCGCCGTCCCCGCCGGCGACGAGGAGGCGGGCGGCGACCCCGAGAACGCCCGCCTCCTCGCCCAGTCCGTCAAGAAGGTCCTCTCCGACTGCTCCGACTTCGACGCCGCCACCCTCGAGGTCGTCCTGGCGTCCGAGCAGGCCGCCGAGAACCGCTCCACCCTCGTCGAGGGGCTCTGCACCCTCATCGACCAGGCCAACGCCGACGGCAAGGTCAACCCGGGGGACGACGGGTGACCGTCGCCTACGCCGACACGACCGCCCTCGAGGCGTTCACCGGTGCAGACGCCCCGACCGGCGCCGACCGGATGCTCGAGCGCGCCTCCGAGCTGCTCGACGAGAAGGTCCGCCGCCCCTTCGACGTGGACACGGTCACCAGCCTCCCCACCGACACCGACGTGGCCACCGCCATGGAGCAGGCGTGCTGCGCCCAGGTGGAGTACTGGGTCGAGGTCGGCGAGGAGTCCGACATCGGCGGCGAGTTCGACCGGCCCCTCGGCGTCGGCCACCTCAACGTCGGCTGGATGCCCCCCGAGCTCGCACCACGCGCCAAGCGGATCCTCCGCCTCGCCGGGCTCCTCGACACCGCCCTGGGCCTGTCGACGTCCGACCAGTTCTTCGCGACGCAGGTCGGCTGATGGCCCGGATCCCGCACTCGACGCTCCGCCAGACCGCGGTCATCGAACCGTACGAGGGGCAGGCCGGCGACGGCGGCGCCGTGTTCGGCGGACCCGTGACCGTCCGGGCCCGGGTCGAGGCCCGCAACCGCAGGATGACCCGCCTGAACGGTGTCGAGGTCGTGGCCACCGCCGTGGCGTTCATCCGCCCCGAGGTCACCGTCGGTGTCCTGTCCCGCCCGCCCGCGGCGGAGGACCGGTTCACCGTCGACACCGACGTCTACGAGGTCCTCGAAGTCGCTGTCGGCCGTGGCCTGTCTCGCCCCACCCACCGCGAGCTCGTCCTCGCCCCGGCACCGGTGGCCGCCTGATGGCCGGGACGCTCGTGTGGAAGATCGATCTTCGCCCGTTGGCGATCGCCCGGGTGCGGGCCGCGTGCGCGTCGGCGCTGTCCGACGCCGCGGAGCACATCCTCGAGGAGGCGAACCGCACCGTCCCGATCGAGGAGGACATCCTCACCGGCTCGGGGAACACCGACGTCGACGAGGGCGCCGGGGTGGCGTCGATCTACTACGACACCCCGTACGCCGCCCGCCAGCACGAGGAGACCGGGTGGGCGCACGACCCGGGGCGCCGTGCGAAGTGGCTGGAGCTGACCCTTAGCGAGCGCTCCGCTGACGTGCGCAGGTTCTTCGCGACCCGCCTGGGGAGCGTGCTGCGATGATCGCCGCTGCGCTCGCCCGTCACCTCACCACCCAGGGCCTGGTCGACTACCGGGCGAACCAGCCGGGCGGGGACACGTTCCTCGACGAGCTGCCCTCCACCCCCGACACCGCGGTGATGCTCGGGGTGTACCGGTCCAACGAGATCGACGGTGTCGCTCTCCACGGGTACGACGAGCCCGTCGTCCAGATCCTCACCCGCGCCCGCAAGACCCGGGACGCCCACGACCTGGCCCACGCCATCTTCGGTGAGCTGATCGGGATCACGTCGCAGACGATCGCCGGGGGCACGGTCGACGAGGCCTACGTGGTGCTCGTCACCTCCGACCAGTCCGAGCCGTACCACCTGCCCGGCACCGACGACAACGGCCGCCACACGTACACCCAGAACCTCGCGGTGCATCACCGCGTGCTGTCCACTCACCGAGTCTGAGGAGGCTCCTGCCATGGCTGAAACCAAGATCCCGGCCCGGGATTACACCTTCGAGGTCGACCCCGCCGGCGGCACCGCCTACGTCGAGATCGGCGGCATCACCTCCTGGTCCCCGAAGAAGTCCGACGAGACCACCAAGACCACGGACTTCGACTCCGACGGCCGCTCCGAGTCCCTCAAGATGGAGACCGGCGAGTCCTTCACGCTGGAGGGGTTCCTCAAGTCCGACGTGTCCGACGGGTCCCGCGACGCCGGCCAGGCCGCATGCGAGGACCTCGACGACAACCTCGGCCTCGACAGCCTCGGCGCCTTCCGCTTCACCGCCCCCGACGGCGAGGTCAAGACCTTCGACGGGCACTGCTCGGTGACGAAGGGCGGTGGCGGGAACAACGACATGTCGAAGTGGTCGGTCGAGATCACCGCCTCCGGCATCATCACCACCAACTGACGTGGCCCGCCACTTCGACTTCGACGCCGCCCGCGCCGAACGACGAGCCGAGCCCATCACCGTCACCCTCTTCGGCCAGGTCTGGACCCTCCCGGCGACGGTCCCCGCGCAGACGGTCCTCGTGACCGCCCGCCTCCTCGCGGACCTCGCCGACGAGCACGGCGACGTGGACATCAACGCACTCGAGCTCACCCCCGGGACGGTCGCCGCGATCGCCGAGTCGTGCATCCCCGCCGAGACCCTGACCGCCTGGTTCGCGAAGGGCCTGGAGCTGGATGACCTGGCCGAGGTCCTCAAGACGGTCCTCGAGGAGTGGAACGTGGCGTCGGCAGCGCTCACCACCATCGAGGAGGGTCTCCCGGAAGAGCCCGCCCCCACGGGGGCGAACTCCAACGGCTCGCCGGGTGGCTCCTCGAGCGCTGGGCGTTCGTCGAGGCCGACTTCGCTCGCGAGTACCGGGTCGATCTGAGCGTCTGGACCGACATGTCCTGGCGCCGGTTCCTCGTGCTCGTGGGAGGCCTGTCTCCTCGGTCGCGTCTGCTGGTGGACGCGAAGGAGCACGGTGGGCCGGGGCGGATGGCGTCGCGTGAAGAGGGCCTGTCGGCGTTCCACAAGATCGGGCGCTGACCGGTGGGCCTCAACGTCGGCGAGCTGTCCGCCCTCCTGAGCCTGGACTCGACCCCGTTCGAGACGGGCATGACCGGGGCGGGTGGGCGCGTGTCGTCGCTGGTGCCGATGGCCCAGACCGCCGCCATCGGGGTCGGGGCGGCCATGGCCGGCGGCGCGGTCTACTCGCTGATGAAGTTCTCGGACTTCGAGGCGGGCATGGATGAGATCTTCACCCTGATCCCCGGCATGTCGCAGGGGGCCATGGACGATATGACCGGCCAGGTCCAGGACTTCGCCCGCGAGTTCGGTGTCCTGCCCGACCAGGTGATCCCGGCCCTGTACCAGTCGCTCTCGGCGGGGGTCCCACCGGGGAACGTGTTCGACTTCCTGGAGACCGCCCAGAAGCTCGCCCGGGCGGGCGCCACCGACCTCGAGACCGCGGTCGACGGGCTCACCTCCACCGTCAACGCCTACGGGCAGGAGAACCTGTCCGCCGCCGAGGCCTCGGACGTGCTCTTCACCGCGGTGCAGGTCGGCAAGACCACCGTGCAGGAGATGTCGGACGCCCTGTTCCAGGTGAACCCGATCGCGGCGTCGGCGGGGATCGAGTTCGGCGACGTCGCCGCGGCCATGTCGACCCTCTCCTCCCAGGGTGTGCCGACGTCGGTGGCCGCCACCCAGATCCGCCAGGCGCTCGTCGAGCTGTCCGACTCCGGCTCCGCCGTGGGCCAGACCTTCCAGGACATCTCGGGGTCCACGTTCCGGGACTTCATCGCCGGGGGCGGCACCATGCAAGAGGCCCTGAGCCTCCTCTCCGACGAGGCGGAGGACTCCGGCATCTCGATCTCCGACATGTTCGGCTCGGTCGAGGCCGGCCAAGCGGTCCTCGGGCTCACGGGCGACAACGCCGACGAGTTCGCCGCCAACGTCGAAGCGATGGGTGACTCGGCCGGGGCGACCGACGAGGCCTACGGAACCATGACCGAGGGCATCCGCTTCAAGCTCGACAAGATCAAGGCCTGGTTTGCGACCGCCGTCGTCGAGATCGGCAGCAAGGTCGCCGAGATCGCAGGGCCCGTCCTCGACTTCGTCGGGAAGCTTGCCAACGCCTTCTCCAACGGCGGCCTCCAGGGCGCCCTCGACTTCCTGTCCCGCAAGTTCGAGAAGCTCTCCGGCCCCATGAAGCTCGTCGCCATCGCGGTCGCCGGGCTCACCACCGCCCTCGTCGCCGGCGGGCTCGGCCTCCTGATCGTCGGCGTCGCATCCGCCCTCGGCGCCCTGCTGTCCCCGGTCGCCCTGGTGGTCGCCGGGATCGCCCTCCTCGCCGCCGGCGTCTACTACGCCTGGACCAACTGGGAGGGGTTCCGCGACGTCGTCGACTCCGTCGTGTCGTGGCTGGTCGACACCGCCTGGCCGTGGATCCAGCAGTTCGCCGGGCAGGTCGCCGAGCAGTGGGCGCACCTGGTGGAGTGGACCCGGGAGCACTGGGACGCCATCTCCGAGGCCGTCGGCCACGTCATCGAGGTCGTGCGCACCGTCATCGAGACCGAGCTGGCCTACATCCGCGCCGTGTGGCAGGCGTGGGGCGACGACCTCCTCAACCTCGCCACCGACGTCTGGGACTTCATCGTCCGGCTCGTCGAGAACGCCGTGCAGGCCGTCTCCGGGATTATCGACATCGTCCTCGGGATCATCAACGGCGACTGGTCGAGGGCCTGGGACGGCATGAAGACCTACCTGTCGGCCGTGTGGGACCAGATCCAGAACCTCGCCCGCCTCGCATGGGAGACCATGAAGGCCATCCTCGGCGGCGCCCTCTCCGCCCTCGCCACGCTCGTGTCCAACTGGCTCACGATCGTCGTGAACTTCTGGGCGGCGCTCCCCGGCCGGATCGTGAACGCCCTCGCCGGGCTGGCCAGCACGCTCCTCAACCTCGGCATCTCGGCCATGCGCGGCTTCTACACCGGGATGGTGTCGATGTGGGGGTCGGTCGCGTCGTTCCTCGCGACGATCCCCCTGCGCATCCTCGGCGCGATCGGGTCCGTCGGGTCGATCCTCCTCGGCGCCGGCCGGGCCATCATCAACGGCCTCTGGGACGGCATGAAGTCCGCCTGGGGGAGCGTCACCAGCTGGCTCGGCGGGCTCGGCGGCACCATCGCCGGCCTCAAGGGTCCCATCGAGAAAGACCGGGTGCTCCTCGACCCGATCGGCGAGGCCATCATCGACGGCCTCGAGAACGGCATGAAGCGCCGGTGGGTCGGCGTCCAGCAGACCCTCGGCCGGATGACCGACAGCGTCGCCGTGTCCGCCTCCCTCGGCGCCACCGCAGGCGCACTCGCCGGCGGCTCCGGCCCGGGGTCCTCGTACGTCGAATACAACTTCATCGCCGCGGCCGACCGGGACCAGGCGCTCGCCCGGGTGCCCGACCCCGCCAAGCGCGCCGAGGCCGCTGCCTTCCTCGAAGGGCGGATCTGATGGGCGGTACACTGACCATGGAAGTGGCCGGGCGCTGCGTCAACAGCCCCGGCCGTGGTCATCACCTGGCAAGAGGAGACGACATGGCGAACGCTACCTGTTCGATCGAGGGATGCTCCAAGCGCGTCCACACCCGCGGCTGGTGCCCGATGCACTACCAGCGGTGGCGCAAGAACGGCGACCCACTGATCGCCACCCTGATCCCGCCCCGACCGGCCCGCCCGTGCGAGGTCGAAGGATGCGAACGGCGACACGAAGCCAAGGGGCTGTGTGGCCTCCACTACACCCGTCTGCGGACGATGGGCACCACCGACGACCCGGTGTTCCAGCACACCCTGACGTGCAGCGTCGAGGGCTGCCACGGCCAGGCGCTCAAGAGGGGGTGGTGCCAGAACCACTACACGAAGTGGCGGCTCTGGGGGACCACTGACGGGAAGGCTCGCGATCGAGGGACTCGGGGCACCGTCAACGGGGCCGGATACATCATGTTCAACCGGCCAGAGCACCCCCTGGCCTCCAGGAACGGCCTGGTGCTCGAGCACCGCATGGTGCTGCTCGACACCATCGGGCCAGGTGAGCACCCCTGCCACTGGTGCGGAAAGACCGTCACCTGGGACAAGACCTGGCCCAGGGACCTCGATGCGCTCGTCGTCGACCACCTCGACGGCACCCGCAGCAACAACGACCCGGCCAACCTCGTCCCCTCCTGCCAGCCGTGCAACACCAAGAGGGTGGTCTGAGTGGGACATTTTAATCCGCGGAGTCCTGACATCTCGGGCTCCGAGTTTCAGCCGTCCACCGCCCGCCGCATCACCCTCAACTCGCCGCTCGAAGGCATCGCCCAGCGCATCCGCCCCGGCGCCGTCACCATCACCCGCCTCCACCCCCTCCTCCGCGCCGTCGAAGGCACCCCCGGCCTCGCCCTCGAAGTCCTCACCACCCTCACCCCCACCATCGAAGAGGACACCTACTTCCCCGGCACCGACACCTCGAAGGTCACCACCGGCTGGCAGGACGCCTCCGCCGGCGCCGTCAACTACACCGACGTCGACACCGAGTACCACGACGGCACCAACTACGCCACCAACACCTCCGCCCAGTCCGCGTCGGCGTCGCTCGACATGCAGTTCCGGGGGAACAACGCCGGCGACCTCGGCACCGACCGGGTCCTCTACGTCAGGGTCGGCGCCGAGGTGAAGCTCCGCGACATCACCGGGAACGCCCGAGAAGTCGAGATCGCCGCCCGCCTCGTCCTCAACGGCACCGGCTACCTCGCCGCCCCCCGCCACACCTCCGCCCAGGTCCAGTACGACCGCAAGGAGTTCCTCCACACCTGGTACCTCAACCCCGCCACCGGCCTCCCGTGGACCGTTGCCGAGGCCGACGACATCATCGACGCCGCCGACGCCGACACCTTCGGCGTCAGGGTCAAGGGCCGCCTCGCCGCCACCGGGTTCCGTGTCGCCGGCATGTGGGCCAAGATCGGCCACTGCGCCGAGAACCGCATCGGGTCCGTCTACACCGCCGACGCCCCCCGCCGAGGCTGGATCGAGCAGGTTCTCACCGCCACTTCCGCGGCGTCGGCGAACACCTTCTACTGGCTGCACCTCTACGCGCTCAACGGGTCCGCCTCGGACTGGCTCCAGGTCGGCATGGTGAAGGACCCCGCCCTCATCGTCGACACCGACCCCGCCGACATCGGCGAAGCCCGCCAGCTCGTCCACACCACCCTCTCCGGCCAGGGCGGCGTCCCCACCGCGACCGTCGAGCGGCCCGGGCAGATGTGGGGGATCCTCGCCGAGACCGGCGCAGGGATACACGCCGAGTCCCAGCCCTACTCCGACATCGACCCGGTGTTCCTCGACTCGTTCGAGACCCGCAAGCTCGCCCAGCAGGTCACCACCCCCAACCCGACCGCAACGTTCGGGTCGATCCAGCTCACCGTCGAATGGGCCGACCCCGCCACCCGCCCCGACCAGCCCCTCGTCGTCGAGGTCCGCACCGGCGCCGGCGCCGAAACCGGCGGCGGCACACTCAAGGCGACCGGCACCCTCCGCCCCGACCAGACCACCGCCGGTCCCGCCCAGTACCTCGTCGAGCTCGACGCCCCGTTCGCGGCGTCGGTGTCGACCCTCCACCACCTGTTGGTGTCGTCGACCGCGAACCCGCTGCGCGGCTGGAAGATGTGGCGGCTCGACTCCCGATCCGACCTCGTCACCACCGGGGGCGGCACCACCGCCTCCGAAGTCCAGAACTCCACCCAGGGCGGCACCATCGACTCCTACGTCGTGGACGGCACCCCCGACGACCGCTACGACCTCCCCATGGCGATGGTCGCCACCGCCGGCGGGGGAGGGTCTGGCGGTGGTGGTGGTGGGGGCACCAGTGGCGAGGTCCCCGCCGCGCCCTCCTACCTCATCGGTGTCCCGTTCCACGTCGCAGGGACCGCCCCCGGCGTGTTCCTCACCTGGGGGGCCACGTCGGTCGGGGCCACGTTCGGCGCGTACCGCATCTACCGGCGGCCCACCCGCGCCGTCGCCCGCCCCTGGCACCTCATCGCCGAGATCACCCCCCGCGACATCGACGACCCCGCCGACTTCGAAGCCGGGCACCTCGTGTGGATCGACCAGGAGGCGGGGTGGGTGTCCCGCCTGGCGTCGACCGGCCGCCCCGGAGGCCCCTGGGACGACGGGTGGGACTACGCCGTCACCGTCGTCGACGCCGCCTCCGGCCTCGAATCCGCCGTCGGCGAAGTCACCGCGACCGGCATCCAGGTCGAAGCCGACACCGCCGTGTGGCTCACATGCAACTCGGCCCCCTGGCTCAACACCCCCCTCGAGCGGGCAGCGCGCCTCTCGTCCGACTCGACGTCACGCACCCGGGTGTTCGAGGTCGCCGGGCGCGACGATGCCGTGGCCCGCACCCGGGCGGAGCGGCCGGTGCGTCGCTGGCGGCTCGGGTGGCGTCACCTCGGGTGGCGGTCCGAGGACGCCGCCAGGGTCCACCAGGCCGCCGCCCTGTCCGGCCGACAGATGGCGCTCCTCACCTCACGAGGCGACCGGGCCTACGGGGTCCTGTCCCCCCCGGGGTTCACCCACGACACCTCCCCGGTCCTCCCGACCGACGCCGAGTTGGTCGTGACCGGCGCCGACTCGGCGGTCGCGGGCGACAACTTCCCCGGCGGGCTCATCCTCAACGGGACCACCCAGTACGCGAACACCCCTGACGCCGCCTCCCTCGACCCCGGGTCGGGTGCGTTCACCGTGATCGTCTGCGCCGCCCAGACCCCCTTCGCTGCGAGCAAGCCGTGGGCGTCGAAGATGAACGCCGCGACGGACGCCGGGTGGTTCATCTTCACCAGCTCCACCAACACGCTCTCCGTCTACATCTGGGGGGCGTCCGCCGGGGTCGCGATGCAGGAGGTGAACGCCGACTGGTTCGACGGCGCCCCCCACGTCGCCATCTTCACCTCCACCGGCACCGCCCAGGCGTTCTACCGCGACGGCGTGCTCGTCGACTCCGACACCGTCACCCACGGCGCAGTCTCCAACTCCGACGCCCTCCAAGCCGGAGGGTGGACCGCAGGACCCGCGTACGCCCCCCTCAGCCCACTCCGGGGGTGGGCCTACTACCCGCGGGCGCTCGACGCCACCGAAGCGCTCCACGCCTCCCGGTACCTCCTCGGGTTCCCCGCCTACCGGATGCCCGCCGGCCCCACCTGCCTCTACCACCTGGCCGACGACCGCTGCTGGGACGGCGTCTCCACCTCGGTCACCGACCTCTCCGGGAACGGCCACACCGCCACCCTCGTCGGGTCCCCCCTGTCCATCGGGGTCCCCTGGCGGCTCTCCGACCTGTCACGCGGCGAGACCTGATGCGCACCCTCGCGACCGGCACCTACACCGCCGAACAGGTCGAAGCCCAGCTGCGCTCCTCGGCCGCCGTCGACACCATGACGTGCGACGTGTTGGACCGTGACCTCAACGTCATCGGCGACCTCACCCAGAACATCACCGAGGCCGTCGTCGACCTCGACGTCGACCGGGCCGTCAAAGGCTCGTTGAAGCTCACCGTCACCCCCCACGACCTGCCCGACATCGACGACTTCCCGACCGCCTGGTTCCGCTACTACGTCCGCCCCAACTGGTGCCTCCGCATGCCCGACGGCGGCACCGCCACGTTCCCCATGGGCGTGTTCGTGTGGCACCCACCGGACCGCGACATCACCGGCGCCCCCGCCACCGGCGGCCGCGGCGACGACTGGACCCTCACCCTCGGGGACCGCACCCACGACCTCGACATGTCCGGCCCGGGCGGCGCCGGGTTCAAAGCCCACCCGGACGAGCTCGTGACCGACGTCGTCCGCCGGGTGCTGGTCCGCAACGGGATCGTCGACAACGACGGGATCTCCCCCTCCGACGAACGCCTCGGGGCCTTCTACACCTGGTCGATGACCCGCGACGCCGTCACCACCCCCGCCCGCCTCTCACCGTCCGGCCGGAGGGTCACGACCGAGGACACCGAACCCGAGACCTGGCTCTCCATCATCGACCAGCTCCTCGACTCCATCGGCTACTCCTCCCTCTGGTTCGACCACGACGGCCTCCCACGCGCCCAGCCAGCCTCCGCTCTCGACACCTCCGACCCCCAGGTCGTCTACGACACCGCCGCCGACGGCGTCCTCCTCTCCCCCCAGAAGACCCAGCACGACCCCGGCCGCCTCGCCAACCGGGTCTGGTGCCGCGCCCAGAAACGCAACGGCACCCTCCGCATCGCCAAAGCCGACGCCGACGTCGTCGTCCCCGGCCACCCCATCTCCCACGGCGTCATCGGCCGCTACATCGACGTCGTCGAAGACGTCAAGGTCGCCCCCGGCCAGAAGCCCCTCGAGGCACGGGCCCGCAAGAAGCTCCTCCGCCGCCTCGCGACCTACCAGACGTTCGACCTCGACACCCTCGCCTGGCCCGCTCACGAGGCCTACGACAACGTCGGCATCCAGCTGGCCGACGACCCCGAGTTCGGCGACCAGGTCACCATGCACGAGCGCTCCTGGTCGATGGTGCTCCGCTCCACCGGGTCCAACGAGGGCACCATGACCCACCACCTGTCCCGCCTCGTCCAGGTCGCCCCGACATGAGCGTCGAACCGGGCGTCGTCCTCGGCATCGACCGCGACTACACCGACGTCGACGGGAACCGCACCGGCCTCGTCCGCGGCCTCCTCCAGTCCGGCGCCGAGATCGAAGCCGGGTTCATGGGCACCCCACCCTGGCCGCTCGCGTCCGCGCTCTTCGACGGCGGCCCCGACTGGGTGTGCCTCGGCCCCCTCGGCCACCGCCGCACCCTCGTCCACGACGACTTCCTCGGCATCGGCGAAGTCACCACCGTCGACACCCTCCAGGACTGGACCGACTACACCCCCACCCTCACCCAATCAGGGACCGTGTCGAAGACGATCACCCGGGCCCGCTACCGGCGCATGGACGACATCTGCTTCGTCGAGATCGACCTCGCCGTCACCGGCTCCGGCACCGCCGCCAACGCCGTCGAGATCGGCCTGCCGCTCTCCACGGGGATGGCCACCGGGTCCTACCTCGCCGGGACCGGCGTCATCACCAACGCCTCCGCCAGCTCGGAGAAGTACGTGGGCGCCCCCCGGGTGTCAGCGTCGAACAAGTTCACCCTCCAGGGCGCCGCTCAGCCGGCATCGAACGCTCTGGGCGCCGAGATCTTCACCGAGGCACTCGCCTCGAGCGACGCGGTGCGGGCGTCGTTCTGGTACTCCCTCGCCGGCGGCGTCGGGTCCGGCACCCCCGTCTACACCACCACCCAGGTCGACGGGTGGACCGACGACAACGACACCCTCCCGCTGGTGTCGTTGACCGACCCGACCGACATGGCCGGCGGCATCCAGCTCACCGCCACCTACCCCGCCACCTCGTACCTGCGGAAGCTCAACCGCCAGATCGCCCTCGCCGGCGACCGGATCTACTGGGTGTCCGCCCGGGTCGCCGCCTACGCCGCGTCGTCGATCCTGCGGGTGGGGCTCGCTGACCTCGGCGGCATGGACCCAGGGATCCCCGCGGCGTCGACCGACTCGGCGGTGTTCGCCCAGCTCGACACGACGGCCACCGGATCGAACCGGCTCTCGGTCGCGTCGGGCACCTCGACGACCGACGTCACCACCGGCGAGACGTTCTCCACGTCGACGCCCGCGTGGGTCGACGTGATGGTCCAGGGCGGCCAGTGGGCGGCCATGTGGGTCGACGGGTCCGGCCCGTGGATGACGAACACGAACGTCCCGACGACCGGAACCCGGTGGGTGACCCCGTTCGTGTCGGTCGCCACCCAGGTCGCTGGGGTCACGGGGGCGTTCATCGACTGCGTGACCGTCGAGCAGGTCTCCCAGGCTGTGAGCCCCTACGACCTGAGCCTCTTCTCCGCCGAGTTCATCGCCGACTCATGAAAGGACCCGCCATGTCTCTGTCTCGCCGCTTGTGGGCCGTCCTGGCCGCCCTGACGGTCATTCTGGCCGTCGCCGGGTGCGCCCCCCACCACCGGGTGTTCTGCTTCGGGGAGGGGGGCCAGATCGACGGGTGCGTGTCGACCGCCCACCGGGGGTCGGCGCCATGACCTTCACCTGGAACCAGGCCGCCGAACGGCTCGTCTGGACCTTCGTCTCTGCGTTCGGCGGGACGCTCGTCGGCGCCAACCTCATCGGCATGGACATCGACGCCTTGCAGGTCGCTGCCATCGCCGGGCTGTCCGCCGTCGTCAACGCCGTCACCCAGCTCGCCCGCTGGCGGCTCTCGGTCCTGCCGTCGCCCGGCGAAGGGCTCATCCGCCCCCCTGGTGACCTCCTGGACGTGCCCGGTGAGGGCGGGGTGGCGGGCTGATGGGCCGCGCCCTCTGGCTGGTCGACGGGCTA
>WPCI01394625.1_pt1 | contig 12796 bp, 34 predicted proteins | sample 5399871 | NCBI WGS metagenome assembly WPCI01 (sample SAMN12869469, study PRJNA574797) | sludge metagenome | isolation source: wastewater treatment of pH7 | place: China:Beijing | collected 2019-05-20
ATATAGCTGAAGCGGCAGATAATATTATGACTTCATCAGGACAAGATATAACTGAGCAACTGCGCATGAAATTTGATCCGCCAAAGCCGCCGCCTGCAATTCCAGCACCGCCCGCACAAGATGAAGCAAATAACCAAAAAGAGATAGCTAAGATAGTGAGTGAGAATAATACATTGCTCAAGCAAATCTTAGAGCTAGTGCAATGGCTTATAAGTAAAATAGGAGGTATTTTCAAATGAGTAAAACAGCAATCGAGACAATCAAGTTTGTAGTTCGCATGGCGCTTTTAATTCTTGTACCAGTCTTTGTAGCTCAAGCTGCGGAACTTACTGGCACATGGGGAACTCTTATAGGTGTGGCGCTGCCAGTGCTGCTGCCTATTATTGATAAGTGGATTTACCTAGATGAAAGAATACCAGCTAGAGGGATTGTTCCTTTCTAATATACTAAATGTGGGCATACTAGACCGCCCACAGATCAAGCGGAGAAGCACCGTTGTTTTACGCGGTGCTTTTTTGTTAGTAAAAGAAGAAACGGCAGTTATACTCAGCCGTTATGAGTCGGAGCTTGGGGAACTCCGTTTTGGCAGGGTGGGGAAGCCCTGCACTTCTGCTTGTCGGGTAAGCAGACCCTCTGGGGAATTAGCCCAGAATGAGATAGACACCTCCTACTCCAGATGACCGAGAAGCTTGCGGATCGCTTCAGCCAAGCCGTCAGCAACTCGGTAGCAAGCGTTGCGGTAAATCTTCCACAAGATCATTCCACACCGCCGTAGAGCACAGCTCGGGCTTCTTCTCGAAGCTCATCAAGCTCTTTTGTGCGTTCTGCAATCTCAGCGTGCAGAACATTCATGCGCTGCCTGATTGCCCGCATGAGCTGGCTTTGCGTTGGACTCATTCCTTCAAAGCTCTCCATCGAGGCTCTCCAATTCTTCATCGAGGCTGCTGGTTGTGCAGCGAATGTATGCGTCATAATCATTATTGGACGGGTAGTCGTCAATGATTGTTTGGCAGCCATTGCCTTCCATGATCTCCATGAGCGCCCATGAGTTGAACATATAGAACTGGCGTGTATCATCATCGAAGTACGCATGATCCAACTCGGGCAGCTTGCGGAAGCGGTAGACCTTGCACGTGTTATGGCGGATCTGGATCTCCTCGCCATTCACCTTTATAACCAAGTTCATGTCTCCCCCTTTGTAAGGTACTAATTAAGGTATGCGCTTATATTTTTTATTCGTCAATATCTAGTCCGCATGAGCTTCTTGACAGGCATTCTTATTGGCGTAGTATAGCCAACATGATAAACGAGGGCGTATTTTGCGTATCAACTTCAAGCTTCTTTTACTCCTTATCGCTTGTATCTTCTTAGGAGTATTTATACGAAGCTACATAGCTCAAGGCTCGACAAACGAAACTCAAAGCGTAGATAAAAATAATGCAATCACAAAATATTTAGATCCGCCAGCAAGCCCTGCATGGGAGACTATCGTGCAGCAGCAACTTGCCCGCCGCACAAGCCAACTAAAAGCTGCTCGGATCGCCGAAGAAGCACGTTTAGCAGCAATTAAAGCATTAGAAAAATCAGAGGCTCTTAAACGCGCAGAAGCTGCGAAAGCTAACAATGTACCGAAGCCTATACAAAAACCTATTCAAAGCGCTACAAATAACTCTGACATGGGCGTATGGGATCGCCTAGCCCTTTGCGAGTCGGGCGGGCGTTGGGATTACAATGGCGGCTCGGGCTATGACGGTGGACTGCAATTCTCGCCCGCAACATGGAATGCAATGCAAACAGGCTATGCGTTTGCTTGGCAGGCACCGCGTGAGATCCAAATAGCAGCAGCGCAAAAGCTTCAGGCTCGTTCTGGTTGGGGTCAATGGCCTGCTTGTGCGAGAAAGCTTGGACTACTCTAAAACTCTTGCCAGACGGCTTAAGAGGCATTATTATTAAGACAACTCCTGGCTTCGCAGTTGAGGAGGGTGAGTAAAAATAGCTTGCAAGCTCATAGCAGTAAAAAAATACCGCCGCAGGGTGAGTGCAACGGTCTCTGACTTCGCTTACTCCATTGTGGCGCTTATGTTAGGAGATGTCAAGCATGGAACAAGCAAAAAATATTAACAACACTAATAGCTATAAGCTTCTAGAAGCTAAGAGATTAAAAGCTACTAGCTATAAGCGTCAAACTAAATCTGAAAATATAAGCACTGAGCAAAAAGCTACAATGCTTATCGAAACCTTAAAGGCAGATATGAATTACTTACGGTGGTATTGCAGGGTAGTAAATACGCTGCCAGAGAATGTGATCCAAATAATTTTAGAGGGCGCACGCAAGGCAAATAATCCAAGCCATTACTTTGCAAGCGCTGCAAAGATTGAAATGCAGAAAAATGATGTATAATAGGATCTTGCCGCCAGGAATGAACTCGCGTTCTCCAGCCTGGTGGCATTTTTTTATTAAAAAATCTTTTGTAAAACCTGTTGCCTTTGTAAAGCGCTAGGCTTATAATTAAAGTATAAGAAAAGGAGAACGCGCAATGAACACTATTAAACTAGAAGCACTAATTGAGAAGCTACAACTTCTTGCAGCGCAGCATGGCGGAGATACGCCAGTGTATATGGCAAGCGATGAAGAAGGGAATAGCTTTGGCACAATCGAAGTAGGATCAAGTTTTGACTACGAATATGGCAAGTTGCTTATATTCCCTTACGAAGATAATGATCCAGATGACATACTAACTTATGAGGAGAACGCGCAATGAAATACGAACTACATATTAAGGCAAATGAAGGCTATGCAGCCGACCAAGTCCGCCACACAGTAACCGCAGGCGAACTGCGCGAGATGTTGGAAGGGCTAAACGATGAAGATGAAATTGTAACACGCGACTTGAATAATCAACGCGGTGCAAGCTTCGGATCTATATCACGCTATCTAACCGAAGTTGATGAAGAAGATGAGGAGGACGAATAAAATGCGAGTACAAATTATGAAACTCGAACGCCGAAACAATAGTGTTAATGGCAACCCGAAATATGAAATCTACTGGCTTGATGATAATGGCTATCTCGAACACGCTACAACAAAATCAGACGCAATGTTTTTCTACGGAATTACAAATAATATTTGGAGTGAAGATAAACCGCAAGTATGGGCAGATATAGAAATTACTCGAGGCGGCAAAGTTGGAAGGTTTGAAGTTGTAAGTAAGATGTGGGAGAGCAATTAAATGGACACGCGAATTATTGCACACGCATTATACGCCCGCGAGAATGGCACAACATTCACGCAAGCGGATCTAAATAAATTGCTTGAGCTGATAGGACAACTAACAGAGCTTGCAGCACACTTCGCAAAGGAGGGAGTAACAAAATGAAGTGCCAACATAAGGATCACGAACTCATCTTTGAGGAACATCATGGCTACCCTTGCTTGGTAGAAGTTCGCTGCGAGGATTGTGGCGCAAATCTCATAGACACCTATTCAGAAAAAGAACGTGCAGAAATCGAACGCGATGAGCTTTCGTACCAGTATGACGAGCAGTATGAGTCCGCTAAGGAAGCTTGGCTAGAAAGTTTACGAGAAGCTGCTGAATAAGCATTGCATTATCATAATGCTTAGCTTATAATAAGAAGTACAAATTAAATAGGAGAACGCACAATGATTAGTAAAATTATTGCTTGGTATAAAGCTGGGCAACTTAGTAAAAAAGAAGCCGAAGCGGCACTTAAAAACTTTGCACTATTGGAGGACAAATAATATGTGGGCATTAAGTACGATGTTCCTGCTCGGGCTTATTATTGGCGCATTGGCAGTAGCATATAAGGAGAACAGATAATGAGTTTACAAGACAAAGCAATCGACATTAAGGGCAAGCAGTACGTGCTTGTGGCGGATCGCGTAATCTACTTCAACGAAAAATACCCAGAGGGCGGGATTACAACGAAGCTTGTAAGCAAGCCTGAAGATGATAGGGTAGTAATTCGCGCAACCATAACACCTGACTGGAGTATGCCGCAGCGCAAGTACACTGCTTACTCGCAGGCGCTTTGGGGAGACGGCTATATAAATAAAACAAGTGCAATCGAGAACTGCGAAACAAGTGCAGTTGGGCGGGCGCTTGGCTTCATGGGCATAGGCGTAATTGACTCTATCGCTTCTAAGGACGAGATAGATAAGGCAGAGATCCAAAGCAAAATGCAAACAGCACCGCAAGCCATTAAAGAGATTGGCGAGATATTGGACAGCAAAGGAATTACAGAGCCAGAAGATAAGCAACGCATTGTGCGCAAGCTTTCAGACGGACAAGCACTAAATACTTCGGGCATAGCTCGGATCAAAAAAGAGATTGTATTAGCAGCACCAGACACGCTGCAAGAATTAGCAAAGGAGAACAACTAATGGATCGCAAAGAAGCACTTAATCAAGTAAAAATGTATCAAGCTAACGATTGGGAAGTAGTTGAGGAAACACCCGAGTATTTTCTACTCAAGAAGAACACTGGAACTGCCGTAGGGCATATTCTACTCGTAGTATTTTTCTGGTGGACACTTGGACTTGCCAATCTACTTTATTGGGCGTTAAGCAATAAGAAGAAAAAGGTGGTGAAGTAATGCCAGGAACACGACAGGGCGGCTTGAATGCTGCTGAAACGAATAAGAATAGATACGGCAAAGGCTTTTACAAGCGCATTGGCGCACTTGGCGGGCTTAAGAGTACAGGCGGTGGCTTTCGGGCTAACCCTGAACTCGCCTCGCTTGCAGGACAACTTGGCGGCTTAAAAAGTAGTCGCGGTGAAGCGGGCGTGCCTATGAGTGAAGAAAAGAAGCAAAAGATAGCAGAGCTTGAAAAGCGCTTGGCAGAACTTAAGGAGAGTATCAGAAATGACAAGCAAAAAGCACAAAGCGACTAAGCCTGAACTTAAAGATGTGAGTGAAGAATTGAATGCGGATCTGCGACAACTGCTCGCAGCAATAGACGCAAAGATTGATAGCACGAACAAAGGCTTAGATGACGCTTTAGAATTACTACGAACAATAAATAAGGAAGCGAGATAATAATGGAACTTATGATACTTGGCTTTTGGATCGCTATCGGCTTTGCGCTTGCAAGCGTAGCATTCACAATCTTGATGTATGCACTCTTTGCAATATTCTACGCAGGTGCTTGGATCTTAGGCAAAATAATTGGAAAGGAACTAATCTAATGAATATCGCAGCAAAAATTTGGACTTGGATCGTAATTGTATGGGGTGCTTGGGCTATCTTGCTCGGAATGTTTGGCGAAGAGTTTGACGGCTATACCATGCTCGGTGGACTTATACTCCTCGTAACTGGAGTGATCTGCCTTACATATATTTGGAAGGCAGATGATGTAAAGAAAAAAGAGAAGCAGGCGCAGGAAGAAATGCGCATTGCAGCAATCGTAGAGGAGAGGCTAGGTAAATAAATGATCAGGAGGGTGAGCAAATACACAATGGGGATTATCATAGCAATAACATTTAGCCTGTTTATTCTAGGCTTGATGATAATGAGTGCCATGTTCTTAGTGGCCTATATAGGAGCAATGTAATGGAATGGATTATTGGGGCAATCAGTGTTGGTGTACTTATCAGCATTGCAATCTCAGCCTGGACAATTAAACCCTGCCCACGTGAGGAATTGGGCTACAAGTGCCGTAGGGGCTCAAGCCAGAAATGTGAGTGTGAGGAATGAAGATTGAAGAAATACCACCTATTGAGAATGTAGAGATAGAAGTAAAAATTGCTTACGGCAAAATCAATCAGCTTGTCGACCTCGTAAACTCCCAGCAAGAAGCAATAGAGAAGTTGGAGAAAGTGATTACTAGAGAGACGGTTCGCATAGCCACTGATGATATTATCGACGCACTATCGGGGTCAGAAGAACCAATTGAGATGGTAAGCAAAGCTCGCTACGCAGAGAAGCTCGGCATACACGACACCCACCGCACCGTTACTCTCCGTATACCGAAGGGAATGACGATAGGGGAGATAATGTGGCGTGCGTTTACGGCGGACTCTACAACTCCATACGCATTTGGTGAGTGGTTGGCTCTGCTTTCGGACACCGACCTACAGAAAGCCCTTGATGAGGTACAGCCTAATGAGTAGTACACACCAGAACAAGAAATGGGGGACAGAGCAATATAAAAAAGGCTATATAGATGGCGGAATAGCGGAGATAACGAAATGAATAAATTAGATAAGATACTTGAGCAATTCAGCGATTATGGACACCATGACAATAATGGTTATGGAGATTGCCCCACTTGCAAAAAGGTAGCTAAAGCAAAGCAAGCTATGCAGCAGGAACTCTTAAAGGCTAGATTAGATGAGCTACAAAAGCTTCTGTTTACCTCCCAGCTTGGTGTACCTGATGGCTGGTTCGCTACAAATATTTTAGTTTCAGATATTAAACGCTGTATAGCAGAGCTACAAGCCTCTCTTAAAGATGGAGGTACAAAATGAGATACCCCTGCACATGTAATGCCGTAACAGTCGGAGGCACACCAATGCCCCACTACCATGAAACCACTAAGGAGACAAAGTAATGGCAGACAAACAAATAGTAGAGCTGGATGAACTGAAAGCGATAGTTAGAGATGGGTTGGCTAATCACACTGGCGAGTTTGCAAACCCCTGGATATTCAAGGGTAACTACAGCCACGAATTACTAGCAGATATATTAAACGACATTATGGCAAGTGAACGTCTATTCAAGAACCTATCCCAACTTCTGATTAAAGAGCGACTAGCAGTTCTACGAAAAATACTTAGTGAGCACGACGAAAACGGCCAACATTTAGGCAACGACATTGAAGATGAAATTGCCAACCTAGAGAACCAGTTAGGTGAGAAGTCATGAGTAGTATAGCTTACGATATTGAAACTGGCACACCATATACGATGATTAAAGGTGTACCTCATAAGTTAGTTACAGAGTATCTGGAAGATGATACAGGCGTAACTGTAACGGCTAAGTTTGTGCCAGCAAAAACCCTACCTAATAACGATAAGCAACCTAACCCAGTAAAGGAGTATATAACTAGATGAGCAAAACACTTGTAAATACTCATAACGAAACCATTGAATTTGGTAAGCATAAAGGTGAGCGTTGGACACGTTTGCCACTAGGCTATCTAAAGTGGATACTTAACGAGATGGAGCCAGCAGCCCAGGCTTACATAATGGCTGAAGCTGAATTAGAGCGTCGTGGCGATACTATGCCAGCAGAAATTGAGATTAGTAACCACGCCATAGATAAAGCCAGCCTGAGGGTTCGTAAAGCATGGCATACCGATAGACAGCAAGACGAGGGATTGTACTCTTGGTTGGTGCGCATATCAACTGAGGCACTTTCAGAAAAGAACGACAACGGCACATCACAGAACGAACGCATTAACTGGAAAGGTTGCAAGCTCGTATTCACATACGGCAACTTTTACCCAACCCTTAAAACCGTTATGAACGACAAGAGCTATAAGTTACCAGAACAAGAAATATGTAAAATTAAGGCCTCGCAGACTCGCGGAGGAGCAACCCAAATGAGTAACACCCCTATAAGCGACACACAAGAGAAGCTAGAGCAATCAGAGGAGAGTGAGTGATGAAAGTAAAGAATAAAGTCGAAGCATTGCTAAAAAACAATAAGGATCTGCGCAGTAGTGATAAAAAACTTTTGCTGGCATATTGGCAAACAGAGGGTTTATATCTTAGCCATAATCAAGAAAAGAAATTCATGGAGTGCACCGTAGCAGAAACTATCACGCGGGCGCGGCGTATGCTTCGTGCGGACTACCCTGGCAATGAACAAGTGGAAGAAAAACGTTACGAGAAATTTCAATCAGCACGCGGTTGGGATTTCGATGACTTATAAGGAGGCGCGAGAATGAATGAAAAACCAGGAATGGCAGAGGACTTTGTGCTAAATGGTAATTGCGAAACTACGCAGGATCAAACACTCAAAGAGCAACTATGCCCAAAGGCATTGCCGCAGACTGGCAGCTCGCTGACGTACGTAATAATAATTGGCATTATCATAGCCGTTATCTATTACATTATTCGCACAAGACGCTAGTGTGATATAGTTGTCGCAAATGCGTAAAGCGACAACACATTCATCTAAAAAAGCAAAAGGCAAAGCGCTTGAAGCTTGGCTTGCAGGAGAGCTACGAAGGTCAGGCGCAGATCCTACTGCACAACCTATGCCGCTATCAGGCGCACTCACATTCTTTAAGAGTGATATTAGAACGAAGCTACCATACTCATTTGAATGCAAAAACCAAGAGAACACAAAAGTTTGGGAGTGGTATGAGCAAGCAAAGAAAGACGCAGGCTCACTTGAAAAGCCAATTGTAGTATTTAAGCGAAACTACTCACAACCTATGGCACTTCTAGCGGCAGAGGATCTTGTGCAGATGATCGCAGAGATAGCGCAATATTATGATATTATAAGCAAAAAGGAGAATGGCGAATGAGGGTCGGAATAGTCGGTGGGAAAGGTGTAGTCGGCAGCAGCTACAACTTAGTGTTCCCAGACGCGTATATATATGACGTGGGCGTTGGATCTAAAGAAGAGATTAACGCCTGCGACATAGCGCTAGTGTGTGTGCCAACTAATCTAAATGCTAATGGCGAATTAGATATGAGTATAGTTGAAGAAGTTATTGAGTGGCTTGATACGCCGCTTATTTTAATTAAGTCGGCACTTATGCCAGGCACAGTAGATAAGCTTGTAGACAAAACAGGCAAAAGAATTGCTGTATCGGTAGAGTTTATTGGCGAGGGCAACTACCCTGTTCACTTCTGGAAGTACCCTGACCAGAAAGATCCGCGCAGGCATGAAATGCTTATTGTAGGCGGCGAAGAAAAGACTGCAACGGCTTGCGCAGAAATCATGTGGCGCTATATGAGCCCTGACATTAAGATCCATATCACGACAGCCCGCGAAGCCGAGATTACAAAGCTTGTTGAGAATAGTTGGGGAGCTTTTAAGGTTACATTCGTAAATGCTATGTACTCGCTTGCAGAAAAATCAGACGCTAACCCTATACGAATACATCAAGCTTGGACAGCAGATAAGCGCATAGATAGAATGCACACCAGAGCTGTTGGCTTTGAGCGCGGCTGGACAAGCAAGTGTTGGGACAAAGACGTACAAGCCTTAGCGAGTTATGCCGAGAGCATAGAAGCTGGTGATATGGCGTTTATGATAAATGCAATATTGGACTTAAACGAATATCACAAACAGCAAAATGAAGAAGCTTAGTATAACATTCTCGCTTGATGACGGATCTATATTTGACTATAAGCTTTGCAAGATACTTGAAAAGTACGATATAGAAACCACGCTATACTTGCCTGCGCATTGGAGTACTTATTTGGACAGCAAGGGCATTGAGCCTATGACACCTGCGCAAGCACAAGAAGTAGCGGAACGCTTTGTGATTGGCTCGCATGGCGTGGATCACTTACTCCTTACTCGCATAGATCCTTCGCTACAAGATAATGAGATTTTTCAGAGCCGAAGAATATTACAAGATATGTTCGACCAGCCTATCTACTCTTTTTGTTACCCAAGAGGCTATTACGATCATAATATTGTCGAGAACGACAAAGCTGCGGGGTACAAGTCAGCTCGTACAGTAAAAGTTGGCAATATCTACAAAGATGATAATCCTTTTGAGAGAGTAACAACTGCGCATATTGGCTTCGATAGAGCAGAGTATGGCGTGGACTGGCTGACGTATGCAGAAGCTAAACTGAAGCGAGGAATAGAACATTCGCATACAAATACAGTCCGCTTGCACTTCTGGCTTCATGGTGAGGAAGTTTATAGGCTTGGGCAGTGGGAAAGAGTTTTGGGATTTATAAAGTTAGTAAGCAATTATACAAGTTAGCCATGCAGACGAAATTAAGCTATTATACAGATATGAAATGTGAAGTATGCTGTAATAGCCTAAAATCAGGCAAGCGCTTTTGTAGCTCAAAGTGCAGGTCAGCAGTAATTATGCCAAGAGGTAAACTTTTTACAAAAGGCACAAAGCCAGCTAACTATAAGGGCAGAATTTTAAGAAAAGGTTATTGGGCATTACATCTTCCAGAACACCCATTTTGCAACAAGCAAGGGTATGTAAAAGAACATAGATATATTATGGAAAAAGCGATTGGCAGATATCTTGAGCCAAGAGAAATAGTACATCATATAAATTGTGTTAAAACAGATAATAGAATAAGTAACTTAAAATTGCTTGGTAGTAATACTGAGCATAGGGCTTTGCATAAAAAAAATGCTCATGCCTAAGATACATATTGCTAAATATGAGCCTAACCGCTTGGGCGGCGGTTGGACTTGGGCGCGAGAGTTCGCAAAGGGCATAGGTGGAAGATTAGGCAGCTACGAAGAAAGCCAAGTGTTTGTTATTCCTAGCCCTAGCATGGTGGAACGCGAAGAAGTGAATAGAGCTAAGGCAGACGGCAAGTTCATTATGCTGCGGCTTGATAACATTATTCGTAACTCACGTAACCGCAATACGGGCATGAGTCGAATGCAGGACTTTGCGCTTGTAGCTGATGTGGTGATATACCAAAGTGAGTTCGCAAAGGACTTGCTCACAGGTTGGGTTGTGCCGAAGCAATGGGCAGTAATTCATAACGGCTGCGACTTATCTATATTCAATGACAGCAATCGGCATGAGTCGCCTATACAAAGATTTCTCTACTCACGCTTCAATCGCGATGAAACAAAGAATTGGGAAATGGCTCGCTATATTTATGAGAGAGAATATCGCATGGACAAAGATAGCCTGCTGACGATTATCGGACAGTTCTCAGATGAGCTGCGGGAATATAATTTTGACTTCTATCGTAATGAAAAATATCAATATCTCGGAGTGGTGCAAGATCCGCGTGCGCTTGCAGATATTTATAAGAACACTGACCAGCTTATTTATACATATTTCAATGACGCTTGCTCGAACACGCTAATTGAAGCGCTTTGTAGCGGCTGTGAAATACTTGACCCGTACAATATGGCAAACACAGGCGGCTCATATGAGATTATGCAGATGTTCGATGAGCATGGCGCTAATTATTTTGATAGCAGAAGAATGGTAAAAGAATATTTGGAGATGTTGGCATGAGTAGTTCGTACCGAGAGAGCTTAAACGCATGGCTAAGAGAACAAGAAGTAAATGCAGGAACGGTGTATGACGTTGGCGGATCGCAAGAACAAATGCCAAAGCGGGTAAAGAGTTGGGAAGTAAAAGAGTATGTTATTTTTGACTTGCCAAGTCCGCATAAGGGCAAGAGGCCTGATGTTGAAGTTGATATAAATCTGCACTCGCCAATCTTAGACGGCTATAAGGGCATGGCTGACATCGTATATTGCTTAGAAGTATTTGAATATATTTTTGATCCTGTGCGGGCTATGAAAAACTTAGCAAGCATTGTAAAACCAACGGGCAGGATCTTTGCCAGCTTCCCTTTTTACTACCCTGTTCATCAGCCAGTTGAGCAAGATTATCTACGCTATACCTTAGCAGCAGTTAAAAAATATGCAGAGCTGGCACACTTAAAAGTAATAAAAGTTACGCAGCGCAAACCTGATAGCTATGGGCTTTTGCATTTTAATAGCGTAGAACGCTTGCGTGGCGCGAAAGAGTATGACCATAATTGCTTAGGATATATAGTGGAGTTCGCAAAGTGAAGTATATTTTTATAGACTTGGGCGCATATGACGGCGACTCCATTCAATTCTTTCTTACTAAGGCGCAAGACTTGCCCGCACCAGCAAGCAAGTTTGCTATTTATGCCTTTGAGCCAAACCCGAAGTTCTTTCTTAAGCTCAACGAACTCATGGACGTAACGCCGCAGATAAAACAAATAAGCAATCAGGCAGCATGGATTGAGGACGGAGAGAAACAGTTTGCAGTAGATCAGGCTGCAGGTCCTATGGGCTCAACACTCATGCAAAGCAAAGTAGAGATATGGAATAAAAGCAAAATACAAACCATGCAGACGTTTGATTTTACCGAATGGGTGCAGCAATTCGAAAAGCAGTATGTAATTGTAAAAATGGATATTGAGGGCGCAGAGTTCCCTATCTTAAATAAAATGCTGCAAGATAAAACCATTGGCGCAATCAACGAGCTTTGGTGCGAGTTTCACCCGAATAAAGTCCGCGAGTATACAACGACTGATAAAAATGAGCTCATGGCAGCCGTACGTGCCGCAGGAGTAAAACTGGTGGAGTGGCACTAATGCTTAAGATACTTGCCGTAACCGATAAAGAAAATACTGCGATAGATCGCCTTGCGCATGGCGTGGCTGATTATATGAATGGCTTTGATTACAAAGTAATTGCAGTCCACCCGAAGCGCCCAAGCCAAGAGGACTTAGCGCTATTTGTGCGCCTAGCTTCGCAAGCAGATATTATAGATTATCATTATTTTAGAACTGCTGAAATGCTGCGTTCGCACTTGCCAGAGCTTAAGGACAAGCCAAGCATTCTGCGGCACTTCAACCCTTATTCTATTGACGGAGATTGGGGTGGCTATGACTACATTGTAGCTTGCAATAAGAGCATTGAAGCGGATCTTAAACGCGGCTATAAGAATGTGCTATATCACCCTATCACCCGCAACCCTAAAAGTTATACATTCCGAGAAGATCCAACAAGCCATGATACTGTTCTCATGGTAGCTAACCGCATTGAAGCTAAGAAAGGCATTTTAGAAGTAGCGCAAGCTTGCCAGGAACTTAATGTGAGCTTTCAC
>WPCI01259431.1_pt1 | contig 12790 bp, 8 predicted proteins | sample 5399871 | NCBI WGS metagenome assembly WPCI01 (sample SAMN12869469, study PRJNA574797) | sludge metagenome | isolation source: wastewater treatment of pH7 | place: China:Beijing | collected 2019-05-20
GTCGGCATTGCAGGGTGGATCGGTGCTGCCGGAGGGAGCTACCGCGAACAGCCTGCTGATCGAGTTCGTGCGGTGCCTGACCAGCGGAGACCTCTAAGTTGATTGCAGCTTGACACTTAATACAATGACTGCAAAACTCTAACTACTGTAATGAGTGCAGGAACCGACTGAAGGAGTCGACATGTACACACTGTCAGCATCGACGACCAGACGGACGGGCCGCTGGCTCGTCCTGTGCGCGATGACTACCGCGTTCGGCCTCGTGCTCGCCGGGTGCTCTGCAGATCCCAACGCCACGAAGAAGGCCGAGGGCGACGACCAGGTCGAGATAGGCCCCATGCCCGACATCGATAGCGCGTTGATTGAGGGCATCTCGATCGGCACCGCCTCGGTCGAGGCCGGCGGTGCGGTCACCAACGTGACGCCCGAGATCCTGCCCGGGACCGAGATTCCGGGCGAAGCACTGCAGACCGATTCCGGGCGCGAGGACTCTGAGCTCACGCCCTGGGTGCACCTGACGCTCGCGAGCGCGGAGAAGCTCACCCTACTCGGATCCACTACCCCGAAGTACACCCTGGGGTGCGGACTCAAGGACGGTAACGGAGGCTACCGTGTGATCGATGAGGTCATCGAGGCGGTCGACGCAGGCGGCATGGTCGAAGGGTGCGCCTCGAACCAATACGGCGCTTCGGTGCAGGCCACCTACAAGATCGACACCAGCCCCTACCTGCTGTGGACCTACGCGAGCACTCCGCTGCTGGGGAACAACGAAGTCAAGTGCACCATCCTCAACGCGAAGGACTGGACCGAGACCAAGACGTCCCCCTACGCCTGCACGCACGAGTGGCTGCAAGACGATGGCCACGGCCTCAACCCGATGCCGAAGATCAAGCTGTGGAGGAAAAAGACCGACATCACCGTCACCGACCCCAACGAGGTATATAAGATCCTGAGCACCTATTGCAAGGAAGAGGGTCCGCAGTGCACTTTTAAGGCGAAAGTGCAGAAGTTCCAGGCGCTGCCCAAGAGCCAGTGGATTCCCTATGGCAAGCCGCAGGGCAACTGCATCGCCGACTCGCATCACTCACTGAAGGTGAATGAGAAGAAGAAGCTGTCATGGAAGACGATGATCGGCGTCACCGCGACCGGCGAGATGCACATCGGCCCGGTGAAAGCAGGCCTCGAGGCGAGTTTCGAGCAGGCCTGGGCCACTGAAACTGAGTTCGAAGAAGAGCACGAGATGACGATCCCCGAGGGGAAGGTCGCCGGGTTCTACATCGCCGCCGGCGTGCTGCACGTCGAGGGCGACTTCACCGTGACCACCGACAACGCTATCTACTTCATCCCGAACACCACCCACAACCTGCCGCTCACACAAGACCAGACCGTCGGCAATACCCTCATCCGCACGGGCGTCGTGATGCCGGCGGCGTGGAACTGCCCCACCGACGACGACGCTGGCAACCTGCTCGGCGCTCAGCAGGGCGAGAATGGCGTGCCCGACGGCGCCGAGGTACTCGACATCGAGACGAAGGTCGACTGATGCGACGCTCATCCCGAGCGGGGGTGATCGCCGCAGTCGCCCTCGGACTCACGGGCTGCGAAGCGGATCCTTAGCTCTCAACGAAGGCGAGCGCTATAGCTCGCCGCCCGTGATGCGGGAGAGAATCGACAGGCCGAGTCCGTTCCCTGTGGAGTCCGCGGGGAGCTTGTGCCCGAGTTCTCGCCCGCGCGCGGCGGTCATAGCTCCGATCCAGGCCGTGAAAACCGCGATACCGCGCGCGTGCGGGTCGAGCGAGGTGGCGTCGAACGCGCCTCGCTCACGCGCATCTGCCGCGATGTGTGCGATCTCGCGCATCCACCGCTGCAAAATATGGCCGGCGATGTCGGGGGCGCCGCTGTCGAGGTGTTCGACGATGGGATGCACCCGGACATCGTCGTTCTCTACCCGGTCAACCCAGCCGTCGTCGCTCATTTTTGCGAGTGCGGCACCAACTGTCTCGACAACCGGTTCATCAACGGGACGTGCGATGACGGCGGCGATGAACGCGTCCATCCAGTCGTCGAAGTAGGCGAGCATGATCGCGGCCTTCGACGGAAAGTGCATGTAAATCGTGCGCATGGCAACATCGGCCGCTTCCGAAATGTCGTCGATCGAGGTGTCGGAGTAGCCCTTCTCGTCGAACAGCCGTTCGGCCGCCGACTGAATCTTGGCTCGCGTCACCGCCTTGCGGCGCTCCTGGCGGGAGCCGGTCAGCGGCGGCGTCTGCGAACCCATGCTCCCAGACTACAGCGGTGATATGTAAATATGCACAATTGCAGACCGTGCAGTGATGAAGCGGGGGGAATCGGCGGGTTAGACGCCGACCCTCACTGCCTGCAAGATCTTGTCTACCGAATCCTTGGCATCCCCGAACAGCATCTGCGTGTTCTCCTTGAAGAACAGTGGATTCTGTACCCCGGCATAGCCGGTCGCCATTGAACGCTTGAAGACGATCACATTTTGTGCGTCCCACACCTTCAGGACAGGCATGCCAGCGATCGGCGAACCGGGCTCTTCAGCGGCGGGGTTCACCGTGTCATTCGCCCCGATGACCAGGACGGTATCCACGTCCCCAAAGTCCTCATTCACCTCGTCCATCTCAAGGACGACATCATAGGGAACCTTCGCCTCCGCTAAGAGAACGTTCATGTGTCCAGGAAGGCGTCCAGCGACCGGGTGGATCCCGAAGGTCACATCCACGCCCTTGTCGCGCAATGCCTGGGTCAGTTCAGCAACCGGGTATTGCGCCTGAGCGACAGCCATGCCGTATCCAGGGGTGATCACTACCTTGCGCGAACCATCCAGCAGCGCCGCAACCTGCTCTGCATTGATCTCGCGGTACTCCCCATCTTCCTCGGCCGCCGGGCCGGAGGAATCGGCCGATCCGAACCCGCCCAGAATCACCGAGATAAACGAGCGGTTCATCGCACGGCACATGATGTAGGACAGGAAGGCACCCGAAGAGCCCACCAGCGCACCCACGATGATCAGCAGGTCGTTACCCAGCATGAAGCCAGCAGCGGCAGCAGCCCAACCGGAGTATGAGTTCAGCATCGACACCACAACCGGCATGTCACCACCGCCAATTGCGGCAACGAGGTGAACTCCGAGTAGCAGAGCGATCACGGTCATCACAATGAATGGGATCCAGGCAATGGAGCTTTCGTGAACCGCGATGAACCAGACCATCAGGCCGACTGAAATGAGGATTGCTCCTAAGTTCAGCCAGTTGCGTCCCGGGAGTGTCAGCGGCGCACCTGAGACGCGCCCCGAGAGCTTGAGGAACGCGACGATCGAGCCAGTCAACGTGACCGCGCCGATGAAGACGCCGAGGAAAACCTCACCCGCATGGAACCCACCAAGCGCGGCAGATGCAGGATCAGGCGCAATGAACGAGTTGTAACCAACCAGAACTGCGGCCAGGCCGACAAAGCTGTGAAGTAGGGCGATCAGTTCCGGCATGCCGGTCATCTCAATCTTCTGAGCCCGCCACAGACCAATCATGGCACCGATAATCATCGCCACTGCGATCAGCAGAGCCGTAACCAAGACGCCTCGCGCCGGCCCAGAGGACAGGGCCGCCAGGATGGTCGCGGCCAGCGCGATCGTCATGCCCAGGACACCGAAGTGGTTGCCTCGACGGGACGACTCGTGCGTGGACAGGCCCCGCAGTGAAAGGATGAAGAGGATCGCCGCAACTAGGTAGGCGAGCTTTACGAAGTGCACCGTCCAGTACTCGGGGGTTGCCACATTGTCTGCCCCGCCGGGAAGGTCAACGTGATCCAGAGGGAGCGTCGCCAGCGTCAGAAATAGATTAGTCATTGCTGTCTTACCTAGCCCTTCTGGAACATCGTCAGCATGCGGCCGGTAACCCTGAATCCACCGAAGATGTTGATGGATGCAACCGTGATCGCAAGGAAGCTAATAATGGTCACCGCCAGATTGTCGGTTCCAATCTGCGATATGGCACCCACCAGGATGATGCCCGAGATCGCATTTGTCACCGACATCAAAGGTGTGTGCAGTGAGTGCGCCACCCCGGTGATGACATAGAAGCCCACGACAATCGCCAGCGCGAACACCATGTAGTGGCCGAGAGCGGAAGCGGGAGTCGCCAATACCAACGCAACCCCGAGCAGTACAGCGAGCGATCCGCCAATGAGGTTGAAGCGTTTCTTCCTCGCCTTTGAGTCGGCCTCAGCCGCCGCAAGCGCCGCGTGCTTCGCCACATCATCAATCTCGGCTGGACTGGCCGCCGAAACCTTGATCGGTGGTGGTGGAAATAGAACCTCGCGATTGTGAGTGACAGTGATGGTCCGAACGATCTCATCATCAAGATCTAGGACCAGTTCCCCGTTCTTTTCAGGTGTCATCAACTTCAAAAGGTTGACGATGTTCTGCGAGTAAAGCTGTGACGACTGAGTTGGAAGTCGACCTGCCAAATCCGTGAGTCCGATAATCGTCACACCGTTAGCGGTAACGAAGCGCTCACCCGGAACCGTCTGTGTCGTGTTTCCACCGTTTGCCGCAGCCATATCAACGATGACCGAGCCGGGCTTCATCGCAGCGATGGCCTCGTCATCAAGAAGAATTGGCGACTTACGGCCCGGAACATTTGCAGTGGTGATGACGATGTCCGACTCGGCAGACTGCTTGGCGTAAACCTGATTCGCCAGCTTGAGTTCTTCCTCGGTCAGCGCGCGGGCGTATCCGTCAGTCGATTCTTGCTTCACCTCTGCAAGAGGAACGAACCGGGCCCCCATCGACTGGACCTGCTCAGCGACCTCGGGCCGCACGTCGGTGGAGAAGACCTCCGCCCCCATCGAACTGGCCGTACCGATAGCTGCCAGACCAGCCACCCCGGCACCGATCACGTACACTTTGGCCGGCGGCATCTTGCCCGCAGCGGTGACCTGGCCAGTGAACAGTCTGCCGAACTGATTCGCAGCCTCGATTATCGCGCGGTAGCCGGCAACGTTCGCCTGCGAGGAAAGCACGTCCATTGCCTGCGCCCGTGAAATACGCGGAACCGTGTCCATTGCCAGGGCAGTAACGTCCGCCGCTGCCAACTTCTCTACCAGTTCCGGGTTGCGTGCCGGGGCCAGCCTCGAAATCAGGACCGTCCCGTCGTGGAACGCCTCGATGTCCGCCTCAGTTGGCTCGTCCAACGCAAGAACAATGTCGGAACCTAGGGCGACAGCGCGATCAACGACTGCTGCGCCCGCTTCCTCGTACTGGTAGTCGGGATAACTGGACCTGCCGCCCGCGCCGGACTCAACACAGATCTCGTAACCGAGTTTCTGAAGTTTTGCCACGGTGTCAGGTGTTGCAGCTACAAGGGGCTGATTCGCCCCCTGCGCTGGGACGCCAATCCGCATAGATTCTCCTTTGATAAGAGTCTCCCGCCGCCAGGAGCTCTAACTCATGCCTTGCTCATAATAGGCGCTTATGCGCGTCCCAGCCCAATAGCGACGCCAGTTGGTGACACGCTCCCCACCTATGCGTCCGGGCGCCCGCGCATTACCCTGGTCTGATGATTACCCGGTGCCCTCCGCCCGCCGCAAGAACGGCACCCACGTCATCGATTGAGCGACCATTTTGAAGACTGCGACTCCGGAGAACGCGTTCATCAACAATCTGGATGACGAGGGAGCAGCGACGTACCTGCGCCTCCGTCCCAGCTACCCGCCAGGAACGCTCGCGGTGCTTCGGGGCGCGGCCTGCGGCGGCGCGGGAATCCGCGCGGTCGACATCGGGGCCGGGAGCGGACAGCTGACGCGCCTTCTCGCGGAGTCCGGCTACCAAACCACTGCCGTTGAGCCGTCGGAAGCGATGCGATCCGCGTTGGAAAGCCAATCCTGGGTCAAAGAGACGGGGACGAGGGTTGTCTCCGGTCTCGCCGAAGACACCGGCCTTCCCTCACAGTCGGCAGATCTGATCACCTGGGCGCAGTGCTTCCACTGGTTTGACGCGCCACGGGCAACCGAGGAGGCGGCGCGCCTTCTTCGCCCAGGCGGGGTGGCCGCAGCGCTGTGGAACCAACTCGATGTCCGAAGGCCCTGGGTTCACCGACTCACCCGCATAATGCGCTCCGGGGACGTCCTCGCCCGCCAGCGACCTCCCAGTCTGGGGTCGCAGTTCACCAATCCGACGCCCACCGTCATCGAATGGACCGACGTACGCACTCCGGAGGAGGTCATGGATCTGGGGTGCACCCGCAGCTCTTACCTGCGAGCCAGTCCCAGTGGGCAGACCAAGATGCAGCAGAACTTACGGTGGTACCTGTATGAGAGGCTCGGCTTCTATCCTCACGAGTTGATCGAATTCCCCTACCGCACCTTTATCTGGACTGCAACGCGGGTCTAGTGTCTCGCGCCATCATTTGTCACTTCTCACGTGGGAATCACCGTCCCCATGACGCTAGGCTCTTACCGGGCGAATTGATCGGAGGAAGCACATGGCGCAGGTGCCGCTTCTCGGCGTGCTACTTGCGCTTGTCTTCTACGCGATTTCCGCCTCGCCCTCGCTACTTCCGAGGCGCTGGTGGTACCACGGCCTAGCTTCTGGGCCCTTTACGGCACTCGGGTATTCGCTTGGTTGGACAGTCAGCGAGTTTGCGGGGTGGTTCGCGAATCAAACCGGAGTGCGACTTGTCGGCCCACCGGAACTATTCGACGCGCTGAAATGGGTGATTGTCGTCCTGGTCCTGGGATGGACCGTTTGGATGTGTGCGCGTGCTTTCCTCTTTTCGAAGCGCGCCGCCGAAATGGTTGGGATCAAGCCAGTCAGTTTCGTCGAGTATCTCCTCGCGCTGCTGGCAACCGCGGTCATGTTTGCCGCGACAATGGCCATCGTCTACCTCTTGAAGAACATCTTCACTCTGCTGGTCGCAATCCTTGACCGGTGGCTTCCATCGCTTGCCTCCTGGGTCATTGCCTTTGTCACTGTTACCGCACTAGTGCTGGTGATCTCGAACAAGGTCGTTTTCAAACTGATCATGGCTTACTTCGCCCGGGCCGCTCAGACCCTCAACGACAGGAGCAACTCTCACCTTCGAGTCCCGACGGTCCCCGAGCGATCCGGTTCTCCCGACTCGGCGAGCACCTGGGAATCAATCGGCGGTCAGGGACGACTCTTCCTCGGGTTCGGACCATCCGCGGAAGAGATTACCGCGGTCACAGGCCGCCCAGCGATGGAGCCTGTGCGGGTCTATGTCGGCCTGCCTAAGGGCGAAAAGGACCCTCGCCCCCTCGCCGACAGGGCTGTCGAAGAACTCAAGCGAGCTGGTGGACTGGAACGATCCGTACTGGTCGTCTACACGGCGACAGGGTCAGGCTGGGTCGACGAGTGGGTTTGCCAACCCCTTGAGTACATGACCGACGGCGACTGCGCCGTTGTCTCGATCCAGTACTCGTACCTGTTCTCCGCTGCCATGATGGTCTCTGACCTAACCCCGTGCGCGGACGCGGGACGGGCGCTGTTCGAGGCGGTGGAGAAGGAGGTCCTCAGACTCCCTAAGGACCGTCGCCCCCTGCTAATCGTCGCGGGAGAGTCGCTCGGCGCCTTCGGTTCCCAGGCCGCATTTGTGGACGAGGTAGACCTACGCGAACGAACAGATGGTGCGATCTGGGTGGGTTCGCCAAACTCTTCCAACCTGTCGCTAGCCCTAACCTCCGGCAGACAGAAGGGAAGCCCAGAAGTCGCGCCCGTGGTTGACTCAGGGAAGAACATCCGGTTCATCACTCGCCCGGAAGACCTGGAGGCAGACCTGTTCGGGCGCGAGTATGGCCCATGGAACTATCCGCGAACCGTTTTTGTTCAGCACGGCTCAGATCCTGTGGTCCGGTACTCGCCAACGCTCGCGTTCCGTGAACCAGACTGGTTACGCGAGCGAGTCGGTCCGGACGTCTCACCGGCCATGAAGTACACCCCAATTGCCACCCTGTTCCAGGTCATCACAGACCTACCGGTCGCCGGACTGGCTCCAGCTGGACACGGTCACACATATCATCGTGAGCTGATGGACGTGTGGATCAAGGTCCTTGGGCTCGATGAACCACTGGCGCAAGGAAACGTTGCGAGCGGCGAGTGGATCACCCCGGAGATGAAAGAGCGCATCGGCGAAGCAATCGAGACCGACCTAAAGAAATACCACAAGAGCCTCGGGGCTCCGCCACCAGATCTTTAGAGCAGGCCCTTCTTTTCGCAGTGGCGTAGCGCAAGCCAACCAATGGGCAGGCGCCCGTAGAAGCTAACCAAGCGGAACACGACCGCCGTGGACAGTGCGACGGCAGCGGGAATACCCGCCACCTGAAGACCTGCGGTTAGTGCAGCCTCGACGGGTCCGATACCGCCGGGGCTCGGGACCAACGAACCGATAGTTGTCGAGATCAGGTATGTGATCGACAGGGTGACGACATTCAGGTGCATACCAAATGCGGCCAGTGAGAATCCGAATGCCGCAATGTACCCGATGTTCATTAAGAGGTTCCCGAGGAACGCAATTCCCAGTTCCTTCGGGTGCCCCAGGATCCAGAGGAGCTGCGGGTATGCCTGATTCCAGTACGGTTCGACCGTGGCGATGATCCAATGCCTGACCGTAGGAATCGCAAAAGCGGCCGCTAACACTGTAACAACCGCGGCGAAAACCCAGATGATCGTGGTGGTGGGTAGATTCAGATTGAGCGAAGTTCCCGTGGCAACTACCACGACGATCAGCAAAATCACGGACGTCAAGAACTGGCTCACCTGAACCAGGGTCACGGTTGCGACCGCGACGGGCGTCGCGATCTTCTGCTTGTTCAGGAAGCGAAGGCTGGCTGCTGCCGGTCCAATGCCCGCTGGTGCCACCAGAGCGACAATTGACCCCGCCATCTGCGACAGCGTCGTCTCCCACAGGCCAATCTTCTTCGGGGAGAAGGCAACCAGAGGAATAGCCGCTCCAAGCCACGGCAGACAGCCAAAGGCGAACGCCACAAAGATCAACCAGGGGTTGGCCTGCTTGACCGCGTCCACGACCGCATTGAAGTTAAGACCGCCGAACACCGCAACCAGGGCCGCCGCACCGAGTACCGCCATTAGGACTGTGCGTGGAGCAAAGCGTTGAACCTTCATCGGTTCAGGCGCCTGCGCTGTGGGAGCAATCTGTGACAGCTGGTCACGAAGAGTGTCGAGTACTCCAGTGCGGCGAATCATCGGGCGAATGTCCGAGGGGAGAACCGCGCTCTGAAGTACCAGGCCAGTCGATAGAAGCTTTGCCGGCCCAATCTGCCGCTGAGCAGATGCGATGGCCCGCTCCGGCGTGGAAACCAGCGAAAGATGCACCAGCATCTGCGCGCAGTCAATCATCCGCGCGGTGCCCCCACTTCCCAAATCCCCCTGACTCCAGTCGACAATCCACACATTCATCGCGGAGTCGACCCGAATTGAGTCTCGCTCGAGGTCACGATGGCAGATGCCGCGGTCATGCGCGTCCTGCAGTTGTCTCCATGCCTGGTCGAGCATGTCGTCAGACACCTCAACGCCGTTATCTACCAGATCAAAAAGACTCGCCACCGGCGGCAGAGTCTCCCAGACGACAGCAACCGAACTTCCTGCCTCCGCGAGCGCAAGGGGACGAGGAGTCCTCACCCCCGCAGACGCCGCCGACGCGGCCGTCAGCATGGATCGTTCGACACTTGGTTTCAGCCCGGTACTAATCCAACGCGAGATGCCCTTCAGCCGAATGTTCTCCCAGATATCGACGGCAAGAGCAACCAGCGAGACTTCGGGATCAGAAACGTGCAAGTCAAGCTGAAGTCCGTCAGTAAGCCAGATTTGGTAGAGCCGCCCTCGTCCCTGGTTGAACTGGGGGGTGATGTGGAAGCTGGTCTGCGGTGTCTCTGCGGTAACGGCCTTCAGAGGCGGATTGATCTGCCCGCGACGGAAATCTGGGGTCTGGTCACTCTCGGATACCTCCCAGGTCTCAAGCGGTTCATCGCTGGTGTTGAGATCACTGCGGACGATTCGCATGGGCGTTAGACCAACGTCCAGACAGGCGTCAACTAGGTTCGCGGGACCAGCTCGACCGTCATCAAACCCTGCCGTCCAACGAGCGACAGACCCGAACAGCCTGCCAAGAAGAACGGTAATGAGGATCCCTGGAAGGGTCTCCGTACCACGAACCAGGGAGAAGAAAAGCAGAATCCAGATTCCCCACCAGGACAGTCGAATAGCCGTCGAACTGTTTGACGTACCGGCAATGGTCAACATGGCAATGATGACCACAAAAACGCCGTTGACCGAGTTCAACTGACCGGTGCTGGTCTCAACTACGAACGCGGCGCTAACGACACTCGGTAGCACGGGGATCAGTAGTAGCAGTCCCCACGCTAAGAGAGCTGAGACGACACCTGTAATAACCGTCTTAATGACGGAGGCCAACTCACCGCGACGCAGCAGGGAAATCATTAACGCCAGCGGAGCTGCAATAACAAACAGACCTTCAAGCACGCTGAGCGGTAAGAACAGGACCTGCTTGAGGACCTCTCCCAAAGCATTGGTGATGTCCTTCTCGACACCCTGTGTCGTTGAACTCGCATAGATATTTACCAGGACCACGAACGCTATTCCGAACAGCGCCGCAATTGCTTCAACAACATCTTCGAATCGACGCTGCCGCACCGGAATCCGGTCGGAGACCAAAACCGGAGTTGCCAGGCGCCGTTGGGTTATCAGGTCTGGCCCCCCCGTTAGGGAGTCTCCCTTTTCCTCCGGTTCATCCACTCTGGCCACGTTTGACGCGTCCTCATCCTGGATGAGCGCGTCAACTTGCTCTTTCTCAGAGGAGACTTCGGCCTGGTCTGACATGTGCTCAAGCTTAGTGTCGCGGCGGATTTAACGCCCAGTCGCTCATCTGGGAGCGCCCTGAGAGATCGCATTCAATTTGCCTCGTTCTATTCCGTCGGGCTCACGAGCGGATAGGCTAGGTCGCGGAATCCAATCCGATCCAGGCCCTACCTAGAATCGTCAAATACTGAACAGGACCGCAGACGAAGTGACCGGACCTACCCTTATCCCCTACTTCCTACTCCCCGCCGCGACCGGCTCGGGCAGCCAGTCATGGTGGCATACCGTCATTGGCTGGTTCAAGGACCCGAGTGACCTCCTGATCGCGATGGGCCCCTGGGTCCTGGTTGGCGTTGCCCTCATTGTCTTCGTTGAGTCCGGGGTTCTGTTCCCCGTCCTCCCCGGAGATTCCCTGATCTTCGCCGCTGGCCTACTCCACATCTCGCTGGGACTCAACATATGGGTTCTGATCGGGGCAATCCTGATTTCGGCGTTCCTCGGGGCTCAAGTCGGCTACTGGATCGGACATAAATGGGGCCGAAGTCTGTTCAAAGATGACGCTCGGTTCCTGAAAACCGAGTATCTTCACCAGGCGGAAGCTTTCTTCGCCAGGTATGGGGGTCGCGCCCTGATCATCGGTCGATTCGTTCCGTTTGTCCGTACATACGTACCTCTCGCGGCGGGGATCGCCAAATTTCCCTATGGACGATTCGTTTTCTTCAACACTCTCGGCTCCACTATCTGGGGCGGAGGAATCACGTGGTTAGGCTCCGCCCTCGGTGGCGTTGAATTCATCCACGAGAACCTCACCGTCATTGTTCTGCTGATCGTCTTCGTTTCGATTCTGCCGATGTTCATCGAATGGTTCCTGCAGCGCAGGAAGGCGAAAAACGGAAGCCACAAGAACGAGGACGAGGCCACCCCGGTCACCGTGACCGTTTCAGACGGGGGTACTGAGCAGCCGTGACCCTCCAGTGGGTTCCTGACTGGCTCGCGCTACTGCCACTGGTAGCCGCGATGGTCCTTTGCTGGTTTGGCGCTTCTTACTTCTGGCTCCGCCTGGCGCGTGTTCCCGCAGTGGTGGCCCTCGCGGTGGCCCCCGCCGTAACAACAACGCTTATCTGGCTGTTGAGTATCTTCTGGCAGGCCGCCGGATGGTTCTGGTCCGGCGCTCGAGTCCTCCCCGTCATTGCGTTTATCGGTTTGGCTGGGGCCGCCCTCTACGTTTGGTTCTGGCGCACGGGGCGAATGTCCACGCCGGCAAGCGACAAAGCCCGATTACGCTTCCTTCCGGGGGTAGCGGCGATTTCTATTGCGTGCCTAATCGGCTGGATCCTCGCGGCGATCCCAATGATGGTCGCTGCACCTCCTATCAATCCGGTTCAGCAATGGGATCCCTCGTTCCACATGAATGGGGTTTGGTCAATAACGCAGGAAGGCGTTGCGTCCCCGGGCGAGGGCTTGGCTTCCAACTACGGTGGCGCGGCCTCGAAAGAGTACCCGATCGGTTGGCACGCCTTCACTTCGCTCTTCGCTACCGGTCCTACCACCGTTCAGGCAAGCAACGCCTCCTCGCTGGCACTGATGGCGCTCTGGGTGATTGCCATAGCCGCACTAACGCGTTTCCTCTTCCCAGCCCGAATCACCGCACTGGCCGCACCAATAATCGCGGGCGTTCTTCCTTCGATGCCCGCCGACGCGCTCACTGCGTACCAGCAGACTCCGAATGCAATGTCGGTCGCCCTGTTGCCGGGGATAGCCGCGATCGCGGTCCTCGCCGGAAGACAGTTGGTTGCCCTGTTCGAGGGGCGAGCGAGCCGATGGAGAGACCTACTTCCGACGCTCCTAATCGCACTGGTGGCTCTGTACGGCGGGATCCAGGCTCACCCGGTCGTAGCCTTCAACCTGCTCTTCTTCCTA
>WPCI01035480.1_pt1 | contig 12757 bp, 7 predicted proteins | sample 5399871 | NCBI WGS metagenome assembly WPCI01 (sample SAMN12869469, study PRJNA574797) | sludge metagenome | isolation source: wastewater treatment of pH7 | place: China:Beijing | collected 2019-05-20
CTCTTCGATCGCGAAGTTCCGTTCAACCCGCGGGCCGTGTTCAGCGCCGTCAAGGCCTACACCGATGTATCTGGCCACAAGGCGATCCGCATGAAGCGCGTCGCCGGCGAATTGACGGAGGTGACCGAGACTGAGGCCCCGGCGGATGACGCCGAGGCCGACGACACCGAGGCCGCTGTGGCCTCGGACGAGACCGATGCGCCGGCCGACGAGGCCGACGCTGACGACACTGCGGCGGAGGACGCCGCTCCCACGGAGGAAAGCTGATCATGGCCAAGACCAAGGAAGACATTCTCGACGCCATCGCCGAGATGAGCGTGCTGGAGCTCTCCGAGCTCCTGACCGCCTTCGAGGAGAAGTTCAACGTCAGCGCGGCGGCCCCGGTGGCCGCAGCCGCCGCGGCCCCGGCCGACGGTGGCGGTGCCGCTGAGGAGGAGAAGGACTCCTTCGACGTCGTGCTGACCGCAGCCGGCGACAAGAAGATCCAGGTCATCAAGGAGGTGCGCACCCTCACCAACCTCGGTCTCAAGGAGGCCAAGGAGCTGGTCGACGGCGCCCCCAACGCCGTCCTGGAGGGTGTCGCCAAGGACGAGGCCGAGAAGGCCAAGGAGGCCATCGAGGCCGCCGGCGGCTCCGTCGAGCTCAAGTAACCGTTCCCCTGGAGCGGTTGGTCCCCCTCGAGGGGACGCTCAACTTCCGTGATCTCGGTGGGTACCCCGCGGCGGGCGGGGTCACCCGCTGGGGTGCCGTGTATCGGTCGGACCGGCTCAACGAGCTGACCGATGCCGATGTCGCGCAACTGGCCACCCTCGGCCTGCGCACCGTTTGCGACTTCCGCTATGACCGCGAGGTCGCCGACGACCCCAGCCGCCTGCCCGAGGGCGCCCGCATCGTCCGCCTGGCGGTCGGCTCGGCGCCGGGGGACAACCCCCGCAACCTCGAGGACCTGATCCGGGCCGGCGAGATCACCCAGGTCACGACGGCCTCCATGGCGGTCGGCTACCTCGCCATGCTGGAGAACCAGGCTGCGCTGTTCGGCGAGCTGATCCGCCTGGTGGGCCAGGACGAGCACCATGCGGTGGTCATCCACTGCACGGCCGGCAAGGACCGCACGGGCCTCGGGGCGGCACTCCTGCTCGGGGCCGTCGGGGTCGACGAGGACGTGATCATCGAGGACTACGCCCTCACCGACGAGTACCGCTCGGTGCACCGCCTGGCCGAGATCGGCCCGACGATCGAGGCCCAGGGCCTGTCGCTGGACGACCTCCGGGTCCTGTTCACCGCTCCCGCGGAGACCATGGCCCTCACCCTCGGCCATGTGACCGAGCGCTGGGGCGGCATCGAGGGCTACCTCACCGGCCCCGCCGGCGTCACCGCCGAGGAGATCGACGCCCTCCGGGCCGCCTGGGTCGAATGACCCGCGTCCGCCTCGCCGGAAAGGTCGCCGTCGTCGTCGGGGCGGGGCAGACGGCGGGGGAGACCATCGGCAACGGGAGGGCAACCGCGTTGCTCTTCGCCCGGGAAGGGGCCGAGGTCCTGGTCGTGGACCGGGACCTGGACAGCGCCGCTGAGACCGTCGGGCTGATCACCGCCGAGGGCGGTCGGGCCGAGGTCCACGTCGCCGACATCACCACCGACGACGGGCCGGCCTCGGTGGTGGGCGCCGCCGTCGACACCTTCGGTCGCATCGACGTCCTCCACAACAACGTGGGGATCGGCGCCGGTGACGGTCCGCCCCACCACCTGACCGACGAGGGGTACGACCGGATCCTGGACGTGAACCTCCGGGCGCTGTGGCGGACCTGCCGCGAGGCCGTGCCGGTGCTCCGGCAGTCGACGGCAGGGGCCATCGTCAACGTCTCGTCGCTGGCGTCGATCGCTTCGGCCGGGAACCTCACGGCCTACAAGATCTCCAAGGCCGGGGTGAACGCCCTGACCCAGAACCTGGCCCTCACCAACGCCAAGCACGGCGTGCGGGCCAACGCCGTGATGCCCGGCTTCATCGACACGCCCATGGCCGTGGACGCGCCCGTGCAGGCCCTGGGTCTCGACCGGGCCGACTACGCCCAGCGCCGGGCCGATCACGTCCCCCTCGGTCGCCAGGGCACGGCGTGGGACGTGGCCCACGCCGCACTCTTCCTGGCCTCCGACGAGGCGCAGTTCATCACCGGCGTGGTCCTCGCCGTCGACGGCGGGCAGAGCACCCTGGTGGGCTGAGGCGGTCAGGCCTCGACGAGGTAGGTGATGCCTCGCACGCGGGCCGCCTCCCGAAGACGGGGGGTGTCCTGACCGACCACGATGTCGGCCCCGAGGAAGGCCGCCGCGGTCAGCGCCTCCGCCGCCAGGAAGTCGAGCCGGTGTTCGCCGGCCGCCGGGCCCATGGCCGGGATGAGCTGACGGAGGTCGACGACGTGAAACCGCTGATCGAGCCGATCGACCAGGACCTCGAGTCCATGACGGACCGTGCGCGGCTGCCGCTCGATGCGCCGGCTCAGGAATCCGCCGCGACCACCGTGGAGCGCGGAGGTGAGGCGCCACCACCACGAGCAGGTCGTGGCGACCTGGTCGTCATCGACGATCAGCGCGCCGTTGGTCAGCATGCGCAGGGCGAGCGTGTCGTCCACGAGGATCACCAGTCGGTCCATTCGGACTCGCGACGGTCGACCTCGGCGGCGGCGGCGGCGTACTCGCCGGATTCGACGGCCTTGCCCAACTCGGCACGGATGTTCGCCGCAAGATCCGCGGCCAGCCCGGCGACGGGATCCATGGCGATCCGAACGGCCTCCTCGAGCGACTCGCTCACGAAGGCCTGGACCGTCTGGCCCCGACGCTTCGCCGCTTGGGCGATCTCGTGGCGGAGGCGGGGGCTGATCCGCACCGAGAGCTGCACCGGCTCGCCGTCGTCCGGTCCGTCGTAGGGCTCGTGGGCCGGCGGGAGGTCGAGCGTCGCCCGGATGCGCTCGATCTCCCGGTCGTACTCCGGTCCGAGGTCGTGGGATCCCACGGGTGAGATGCTAGCACAGCAGCAATCCTGCTAGCACGTTCCGAAGAAATCCTTGACACGCGCGGCCCTCCCGTCCTACCTTGCGCGCCGACGCCCGCCGGGCGGCTTTCGGGCCGCCGGGATACGGGTTGCTTGTCGTCGCGTGCGCGCCTAGCATCCTCGTTGTCGTGCGTCCCCCTGCTGTCGCCAGTTCCTTCTTCTTGGCGTCCTCACGCGGACCTGCGGCGTTCTCGCCCCTCAACTTCTCGGAGTGACCGTTGGCTGCTCGCGCCGTCGCCCAGGACCGCTACTCGTTCGGCTCGATCGCCGAAGCGCTCCCCCTTCCTGATCTGATCTCCGTCCAGCGCGACTCCTTCGAGTGGCTGCTGCACCAGGGGCTGCGGAACACGTTCCACGACATCAGCCCCATCAAGGACTTCACCGAGACGCTCCAGCTCGAGCTGGAGTTCGATCCCGACGACGAGGACCTGCGCCCGCCGCCGAAGTTCACGGTGGAGGAGTGCAAGGAGAAGGACATGACCTACTCCGCACCGATCTTCGTGCGGGCCCGGTTCATGAACGCGCAGACGGGTGAGATCAAGGAGCAGACCGTCTTCATGGGCGACTTCCCCATGATGACCGACAAGGGCACCTTCATCATCAACGGCACCGAGCGCGTGGTCGTCTCCCAGCTCGTCCGCTCCCCGGGCGTCATCTTCCAGCCGGGTGAGCGGTTCCGTCTGCGGAACCTGGCCAAGCACCAGCTGGTCACCGGCACCATCCACCCCTACCGGGGTGAGTGGATCGAGTTCGACGTCGAGCAGAAGCCCGGCAAGGACGTCACCTGCGGCACCCGCGTGGCCCGCAAGCGTCGCCTCAGCGTCTTCGTGCTGCTGCGGGCCCTCGGCTACGACGAGGAGAACGAGCCCGGCTTCATCCAGAAGTTCGTCGACCACTTCGACTTCCTCGAGGGGCAGTGGGAGAAGGAGCGGGAGCTGGTCCAGAGCCAGGACGAGGCCCTCGTGGAGATCTACAAGCGGGCCCGCCCGGGTGAGCCCCCGACCACCGAGTCGGCGCGGGCCTACTTCCGCAACGCCTTCTTCGAGCCGCGGCGCTACGACCTCAGCCGGGTCGGCCGCTACAAGCTGAACCGGAAGCTCGGCCCCGAGCTGAAGAACATCCAGGAGACCTTCGGCCTGAAGGACATGGACATGCCGGCCGCGGACCAGCCGGTCCTGAGCCGCTGCGAGGTCCTCGCCGCCATCACCTACCTCCTGCACCTGGCCAAGGGCGACCCGGGCTACCGCCTGGACGACCAGGACCACTTCGCCAACCGTCGCATCCGGTCCGTCGGCGAGCTGATCCAGAACCAGGTCCGCATCGGCCTCTCCCGCATGGAGCGGGTGGTCCGCGAGCGGATGACCACCCAGGACGTCGAGGCCATCACGCCCCAGACCCTGATCAACATCCGGCCGGTGGTCGCCGCCATCAAGGAGTTCTTCGGCACCAGCCAGCTCTCCCAGTTCATGGACCAGGTCAACCCCTTGTCGGGCCTGACCCACCGTCGGCGCCTCAGTGCCCTCGGCCCAGGGGGTCTGTCCCGGGAGCGGGCCGGCTTCGAGGTCCGCGACGTCCACTTCTCCCACTACGGCCGCATGTGCCCGATCGAGACGCCGGAGGGCCCGAACATCGGTCTCATCGGCGCCCTGGCCACCTACGCCCGGGTGAACGAGTTCGGCTTCCTCGAGACCCCGTACCGGAAGGTCATCGACGGTCGGGTCACCGACGACATCGTGTTCCTGACCGCGGACGAGGAAGAGGAGTACGTCTGCGCCCAGGCCAACGCGCCGATCGACGCCAACGGCAACTTCCGCAACGACCGGGTCCTGGTCCGGCGCTCGCCGCAGGCCGCCTCCCTGGCCGACCTGCGCCTGATGCTGGAGCGGGACGTCTACTTCGCGGCCACCACCGAGATCAGCTCGGTGCCGCCCTCCGAGGTCCAGATGATGGACATCTCGCCGAAGCAGATCGTCTCGGTCGCCACGTCCCTGATCCCGTTCCTCGAGCACGACGACGCCAACCGCGCCCTCATGGGCGCCAACATGCAGAAGCAGGCGGTCCCGCTGGTGCGGGCCGAGGCGCCGTTCATCGGTACCGGCATCGAGGCCCGAGCGGCCCGCGACGCGGCCGACATGATCCTGGCCGAGGACGCTGGGACGGTCACCGAGGTCGACGGCAGGTTCATCGAGGTCGAGTACGCCAAGCTGGGCCGGAAGGTCTACAAGCTGCTCAAGTTCGAGCGGTCCAACCAGGACACCTCCATCAACCAGAAGCCCCGCGTGGTCGAGGGCCAGAAGTTGAAGAAGGGCGATCTCCTCGCCGACGGCCCCTCCACCGACAAGGGTGAGCTGGCCCTGGGCAAGAACCTCCTCGTGGCCTTCATGCCCTGGGAGGGCTACAACTTCGAGGACGCCATCATCCTGTCCGAGCGGCTGGTCCGTGACGACGTCCTCACGTCGATCCACATCCACGAGTACGAGATCGACGCCCGCGACACCAAGCTCGGCCCCGAGGAGATCACCCGGGACATCCCGAACCTCTCCGATGACATCCTCGCCGACCTCGACGAGCGCGGCATCGTGCGCGTCGGCGCCGAGGTGGGTCCCGGCGACGTCCTGGTCGGCAAGGTCACGCCCAAGGGCGAGACCGAGCTCACCCCCGAGGAGCGGCTCCTGCGGGCCATCTTCGGCGAGAAGGCCCGGGAGGTGCGGGACACCTCCCTGAAGGTGCCTCACGGCGAGCAGGGCAAGGTCATCGACGTCAAGCTGTTCAGCCGCGACGACAGCGACGAGCTGCCGCCGGGCGTGAACCAGCTGGTGCGGGTCTACGTCGGCCAGAAGCGCAAGATCAGCGTGGGCGACAAGCTCGCCGGCCGCCACGGCAACAAGGGCGTGATCTCCAAGATCCTGCCCGTCGAGGACATGCCGTTCATGGCCGATGGCTCGCCCATCGACGTGATGCTGAACCCTCTCGGCGTGCCCTCCCGGATGAACGTCGGCCAGGTGCTCGAGGCGCACCTCGGCTACGTCGCCCGTTGGGGCTGGGACATCGACGGTGACGGCAAGGCCGACGTCGGCGACGAGCCCATCCGGGGCACCGAGACCAAGACCCGCCCGACCACGAAGCCGGCGACGCTGATCGCCACGCCCGTGTTCGACGGGGCCCACTGGGAGGAGGCCGACGTCGAGGACGGGTTCAACGACCACCCGACGATCAAGGAGCTCCTGACCAACATCGTCCCGGAGTCCATCGACGGCGAGCGCCTGGTCCAGCCCAGCGGCAAGGCCACGCTCTATGACGGTCGGACCGGCGAGGCCTACGACAACCCGATCATGGTCGGCCAGATCTACATCCTGAAGCTGGCCCACCTCGTGGACGACAAGATCCACGCCCGGTCGACCGGCCCGTACTCGATGATCACCCAGCAGCCGCTGGGCGGTAAGGCCCAGTTCGGGGGCCAGCGCTTCGGGGAGATGGAGGTGTGGGCCCTCGAGGCCTACGGCGCCGCCTACTGCCTGCAGGAGCTGCTCACCATCAAGTCCGACGACGTGCTCGGCCGCGTGAAGGTCTACGAGGCCATCGTCAAGGGCGAGAACATCCCCGAGCCCGGCATCCCCGAGAGCTTCAAGGTGCTCATCAAGGAGATGCAGGCGCTCTGCATCAACGTCGAGGTCCTCTCCCAGGCGGGCGAGGAGATCGAGATGCGCGAGCTCGACGAGGACGTGTTCCGCACGGCCGAGGAGCTCGGCATCGACATCAGCCGCCCCGAGCGGGGCACCGACGAAGACGACGAACTGCGCGCGGCCAGCCGCACGACCGGCCGGATCTAGGGAGAAGAGGCACTCATGCTCGACGTCAACAACTTCCACCAGCTCACCATCTCCCTGGCCACGGCGGACTCGATCCGCACGTGGTCCAACGGCGAGGTCAAGAAGCCCGAGACGATCAACTACCGCACGCTCAAGCCCGAGAAGGACGGCCTGTTCTGCGAGAAGATCTTCGGGCCCACCAAGGACTGGGAGTGCTACTGCGGCAAGTACAAGCGCGTCCGGTTCAAGGGCATCATCTGTGAGCGCTGCGGCGTCGAGGTGACCCGCTCGAAGGTCCGGCGCGAGCGCATGGGCCACATCGAGCTGGCCGCCCCGGTGGTCCACATCTGGTACCTCCGTGGCACCCGGTCCTGGCTGGCCTACCTGCTCACCGGCACCGAGCCCAAGGACGAGCTCAAGGCCAAGCAGCTGGAGAAGGTCATCTACTTCGCGGCCAACCTCGTCTGGTTCGTCGACGACGAGAAGCGCCACGCCGAGCTGCCCAACCTCGAGGTCGAGCTGCAGGGCGAGAAGGAAGCGATCGAAAAGGACCGCGAGCTCGAGATCGCCGAGCGGCTCGAGGAGCTCGAGACCGAGGTGGCCGAGCTGGAGAAGGAAGGCGCCAAGGCCAACGACCTCAAGTCCCGCCGCCGCGCCGCGGACAAGGACCTCGAGGAGATCCGGGAGCGCTACGAGGAGGAGATGGACCTCGTCCAGCGCGCCTTCGACGAGTTCAGCTCCCTCTTCCCCCGCAAGATCATCGAGGACGAGATCCTCTGGCGGGAGATGGCCGACCGCTACGGCGAGTACTTCGAGGGGGGCATGGGCGCCGACGCCATCGCCCGCCTGATGGAGCAGGTCGACTTCGATGCGGAGGAGGAGATCCTCCGCAACCAGATCGACCCGCCGGAGGGCCAGAAGCCCCTCTCGGCCCAACGCAAGCAGAAGTCGATCAAGCGCCTGAAGATCGTCTCGGCCTTCAACCGGCGCGACGAGCACGGCCGGCGCACCAACGACCCGCGGGCCATGATCCTCGACGTCGTCCCGGTGATCCCGCCGGAGCTGCGCCCGATGGTCCAGCTCGACGGTGGCCGCTTCGCCACCTCGGACCTCAACGACCTGTACCGCCGCGTCATCAACCGGAACAACCGCCTCAAGCGACTGCTGGACCTCGGTGCCCCCGAGATCATCGTCAACAACGAGAAGCGGATGCTGCAGGAGGCCGTCGACGCGCTGTTCGACAACGGCCGCCGCGGTCGCCCGGTCACCGGCCCGGGCAACCGGCCCCTCAAGTCCCTCTCCGACATGCTGAAGGGCAAGCAGGGCCGGTTCCGCCAGAACCTGCTGGGCAAGCGCGTGGACTACTCCGGCCGTTCGGTCATCGTGGGTGGTCCCCAGCTGCGCCTGCACCAGTGCGGCCTGCCCAAGCTCATGGCCCTCGAGCTGTTCAAGCCCTTCGTCATGAAGAAGCTGGTCGACGAGGAGCTGGCCCAGAACATCAAGTCGGCCAAGCGCATGGTGGAGCGGCGCAAGCCCCAGGTGTGGGACGTCCTCGACGACGTCATCAAGGAGCACCCGGTCCTGCTGAACCGGGCCCCCACGCTGCACCGCCTCGGCATCCAGGCCTTCGAGCCCGTGCTGGTCGAGGGCAAGGCCATCCAGATCCACCCGCTGGTCTGCCAGGCCTTCAACGCCGACTTCGACGGCGACCAGATGGCCGTGCACCTGCCCCTGTCCGCCGAGGCCCAGGCCGAGAGCCGGATCCTCATGCTGTCGGCTCACAACGTGCTCAGCCCGGCCCACGGCCGTCCGCTGGTCACCCCGACCCAGGACATGGTCATCGGGGCCTACTACCTGACCCAGGGCGTCGGCGAGGTCAACCCCGACGACCCGACCAAGGTCCGGCGCCACAAGGACGACGAGTGGCGCACGATCCGCACCTACCGGCACGCCGAGGCGGTGCAGCGGGCCTACGAGGCCGGCGACATCAGCCTCCACGAGCCGATCATCCTGCGGGTCCCCGAGCTGGAGGCCACCCCGGCCAACGGCAAGGCGGCGACGTACACCCCGACCACGACTGGTCGCGTGCTGTTCAACGAGGTCCTCCCCGAGGGCTTCGAGTACGTGAACGACGTCGTGCGCAAGGGCGACATGGGCGCCATCGTGGACGTGCTGGCCGACGCCTACCCCAAGGTGATCGTCGCCCAGACCCTGGACGGCCTCAAGAACCGTTGCTTCCGCTTCGCCACCAAGTCGGGCCTCACCGTCTCGGTCGACGACGTCCGCACGCCGGGCGACAAGCGCAAGATCCTCGACGACCACGAGAAGCAGGCCGAGAAGGTCGAGGAGCAGTTCCGGAAGGGCGTCATCACCGACGGTGAGCGGCGCCAGAAGGAGGTGGAGATCTGGAACGACGCCACGGCCATGATCCAGCACCAGCTGGAAGAGGACCTGGCCGCCCAGCCCTTCAACCCCATCGACATGATGGTGCGCTCCGGTGCCCGTGCGAACCCCATGCAGATCCGCCAGATCGCGGGCATGCGGGGCCTCGTGGCCAACCCCCGAGGCGACATGATCCCCCGGCCGATCAAGTCGAACTACCGCGAGGGCCTCTCGGTCCTCGAGTACTTCATCGCCACCCCGGGCGCCCGTAAGGGCCTGGTCGACACCGCGCTGCGGACCGCCGACTCCGGGTACCTCACCCGGCGCCTGGTCGACGTGGCCCAGGAGCTGATCATCCAGGAGCACGACGACACCGTCGAGGTCGTCGGTCCCGTCCGCGGCATCTGGCTCGAGGACATCGAGGCCGACACGCCCGGCAAGCGGACCTACCTGGAGACCCGGCTCTACAGCCGGACCCTGGCCGACGACATCAAGCTGTCCGACGGCTCCACCATGGCGGCCGGCACCATCGTCTGGGACGACGAGATGGAGACGCTGCGCGACGATCCGGGTGTCACCCGGATCCGGGTCCGCTCGCCGCTGACCGACGAGGCCGAGGTCGGGGTCTCCCTGGCCGCCTACGGCGGCTCGCTGGCCACCGGCAAGGACATCGAGGTGGGCGAGGCCGTCGGGGTCATCGCCGCCCAGTCCATCGGCGAGCCCGGCACCCAGCTGACCATGCGGACGTTCCACACCGGCGGCATCGCCGGCTCGGACATCGCCGGCGGTCTGCCCCGGGTCGTGGAGCTCTTCGAGGCCCGCAGCCCCAAGGGGAAGGCCACCCTCGCCCGCACCTCCGGCATCGTCCGGGTGGACGAGGAGGAGGGTCGCGGCCGCACGGTCACGATCGTGGCCGACGACGGCGAGGAGGACGAGTACAGCATCCCGCTGGCCGTCCGCCTCGAGGTCACCGACGGCGACGAGGTCGCCGCGGGTGACGCCCTCGTCGAGGGTCCCCGTGACCCCAAGGAGCTGCTGGAGATCAAGGGCGTCCGCGAGACCCAGAAGTACCTCGTGGACGAGGTCCAGAAGGTCTACCGGGACCAGGGCGTGTCGATCCACGACAAGCACATCGAGCTGATCGTCCGGCAGATGACCCGCCGCGTGGCGGTGTCCGAGCCCGGTGACAGTGGCTTCCTGCCCGGCGAGCGCGTCGATCAGTGGGTCTTCACCCGCATCAACCGCGAGCTGGTCCAGGACGGCAAGGTCCCGGCCGAGGGCCGGCCCGAGCTGATGGGCATCACCAAGGCCTCGCTGGCCACCGACTCGTGGCTCTCGGCGGCCTCCTTCCAGGAGACCACCCGCGTGCTGACCGAGGCGGCCATCGAGTCCCGCTCCGACACCCTCATCGGGCTGAAGGAGAACATCATCATCGGCAAGCTGATCCCTGCGGGGACGGGCATGGCCAAGTACAAGAACATCGGCACCACGGCCCCCGACTACGTCCCCATGGAGTACTACTCCTCGGCGGACGAGGAGCAGGACCTGGCCGAATGGCTGGCCGGCCGCAGCGAGACCGGCGACACCGGTGTGGGCATCCTCGCGGGCTCGCCCGCGGGCGCCGAGGTCATCGACCTCCCCGCCGGCGAGGGCGAAGCCTCCGCCTGACCCGCGTTCCTTCTGGCACCTGATCCGGCTGCTCCGGCGACCGGATCAGGTGCCAGAAGCGCGTCTACGGTGAAGCGAACGGGAGGCGATCGGTTGGCGACGGGTGAGGGGGGCTGGGTCCGGGCCGAGGCCCGCCGGTTGCTCGAGTTGGCGGCGCTCTCCGGCCTCGCTCTCGTCCAGCCCATGCTCGACGTCCTCGGGAACAGCCCGGAGACCTTCGTCTTCCGGCGGGTGGACGGTGTCGACCTGGTGGTCTTCGCCTTCGTCGTGGCCGTCGGCCCCGCGCTCGGGCTGTGGCTGATCGGCCTGATCAGCGGCCTGGCCGGCGACCGGGTCCGGCGCCTCGTGCACCTCGGCGAGCTGGCTCTGCTGATGGGCATCGCGGTGCTGGTGGGCCTGAAGTCCGCTGATGCCCTGTTCGGCCGGGCGGCGCTGGTGGTGGCGGCCGCCGCCGCCGGTCTCGGGACGGTGGCCTACCTGCGCTTCCGCGGCGTCCGGCTCTTCCTCTCCTACCTCTCGGTCCTGCCCCTGCTGGCCCTCGGGGTCTTCCTGTTCTCGTCGCCCGCCTCGGGCCTGGTCAGCGGCCCCGAGTACGACATCGTCGATGACCCCGGCACCACGACGCCGATGGTGATGTTGGTCGTGGACGAGTTCCCGACCGGCGTGCTGCTGGACGGGGACGGGGCGGTGGATGCCCGCCGGTTCCCGAACTTCGCCCGCCTGGGCGAGGACGCCCGCTGGTACCGGAACTATTCGACGGTCAACAACTTCACCATCCACGCCGTGCCCGCCCTGTTGTCGGCGGAGGCACCCGAGGCCGACGACGTGCCGCTGCTCGACGACCACCCCCGCAACCTCTTCACCCTGCTGGGGGGCACCTACGAGGTGAACGCCTCCGAGGCGATCACCCGGCTGTGCCCGACCGAGCTCTGCCCCACCCCGGAGAGCGCCGAGGGGGCCGCGGGCCTCGGCGGCATCGCCGAGGACGCCCGTGAGGTGCTCGGGGAGCTGGTGTCCCTGGACGCCTACCCGGGACCCGAGTCCGACTTCTTCGTCGAGCCGGTCACCACCTACGACTCCAGTGACGAGCTCTTCCGCCAGGGGCGGGAGGCCGAGGTCCAGCCGACCCGCTTCCGGGACTTCCTGGCCGCGCTCGAACCGTCCGAGGGTCCCTCCCTGCACTACCTCCACATGGTCCTGCCCCATGAGCCCTGGCGCTTCTTCCCGGACGGCACCGAGTACCGCTCGCCCAGCCGTGACCCCCGGGGGGACCCCGCGGGCATCTGGCTGGACGACTGGCCCGCCCGGCTCGGGCGACTCCGCTTCGAGCTCCAGGCCCGCTACACCGACCGGCTGGTGGGACAGTTCCTCGACCGTCTGCAGGAGACGGCCTTGTGGGACGAGGCCGTGATCGTCGTGGCCGCCGACCACGGCGCCGCCTTCACCCCCGGTGAGGGCCGACGGGTCCTGACCGAGGACAATGCCCACGAGATCATGTGGTCGAACCTCTTCATCCGGGCCCCCGGACTCGCCTCCGGCGCCACTGACGTGGCCATCGAGACCCTGGACGTCCTGCCCACCGTGGCCGAGCTCCTGGGCACCGAGGTGCCCTGGCCGGTCGAGGGGACCTCGGTCCTCGCCGCGGACGACGGCTCGGCGGCGTCCGCCGCCGGCGACCGGACCTACTACCGGTTCCCCAACCGCCATTTCTACGAGCCGGAAGCGATCCTGCGCATCGACGGTCCGGCCAACCTCAACGCGCTCCTGGCCCAGGAGCCGGCCGGGTTCAGCGCCACGGACCCCGTGGGCTCGCTCTACCGGTCCACACCCCTCGGCGACCTGTATGACCGTCGGG
>WPCI01493300.1_pt1 | contig 12729 bp, 13 predicted proteins | sample 5399871 | NCBI WGS metagenome assembly WPCI01 (sample SAMN12869469, study PRJNA574797) | sludge metagenome | isolation source: wastewater treatment of pH7 | place: China:Beijing | collected 2019-05-20
CATGCAGTGGATCAATGACACATCGCCCGAAAAACCGAGAACCGTTCTCTTCCTCTCGGGGGACGATGCTGGTGTGAAGAAAGCGCTGGGTGAAGTGCTGGAACAGGCCGGCTTCGCCGCTGTCGATCTCGGGACACTCGCGATCGGTGGCAGGCAGCAGCAGGTCGGTGGCCCCTTGGCGGGCCTCAATCTCACCCTGGCCGATCGGTTCGTGCTGTGAGAGCGCTTGCTTACGAGAAGGCCCACACTCTCGATGCCTATGCGATCGAGGAGATGGAAGTCGCCGAACCGAAGCTGCGTGATGCCGATCTTCTGGTCGGCATCCGGGCGGTCGGGGTCAATCCCGGCGAGGCATTGATCAGGAGCGTGCGCAGCGCCGGGGCAGGCGGGCGCGTTATTCTGGGCTGGGAATTCGCCGGAGTAGTGCTCCAGACCGGTTCAAAGGCAAAGGGTTTTGCCGCTGGTGACCGTGTAATGGGCACCGGCGACCTCACCCGCGACGGATGCTGGGCAGAACGTCTTGCCGTCGACCATCGTGTCGTCACCAGTATCCCCGATCAGCTTGCTTTCACCGATGCCGCTTCCTTGCCTATCGGGAGCCTGACGGCATGGGAGGCGGTGTTCCGCGATCGCGGCACGCTGCCGTCCGGTGTTGACCGTGTGCTCGTCATCGGCGGCGCCGGCGGTGTGGGCTCCATGGCAATCCAGTTGCTGAAAGCCAGGACAGACGCCTTTGTAATTGCCACCGCCTCACGTCCGGAAACCAAGGAATGGTGCGAGGTGATGGGGGCCGACCTGGTCGTCGATCACAGCCAGGACGTGGCCGCCCAACTCCACGCCGCCGGCATTGATCAGGTGGATATGGTGTTTTCCACCGCCGGTACGGCTGGAAACCTAAGCTGGATCGCGAAGCTGCTGCGGCCATTCGGGCACCTGTCGGCGGTCGATATCGCGCCGCCGTTCGACGCCAGCCCAATCGTCTCGAAATCCATCTCGCTCCATACCGAGATGGTGTTCGCGAAGGTGATCAGCGGCTTCGATCTCGCCAGCCAGAGCGAGATCGAAGCCGAGATTGCCGATCGCGTTGCCTCTGGGGGGCTGCGCCCGATCGTTTCCACTCGGCTCGACGGACTGACCGCCCAGAACATGAAGACCGCACATGAACAACTCGAGAGCCGGCGTACGATCGGAAAGATCGTGATTGCCGCCTGACTGATCCAGCTCGCCCCCACTCAAGTCAGAGCTTGGCGCAACTGCGCTGCGCCTCCATGAACCGAAAGGGAAAATCCATGTCCAAAATCCTCGTCACCGGCGCTACCGGCAAAATCGGCCGCATGACCCTCAACCATCTTCTGAACCGGGTGCCCGCCAATGATATTGCCGGTCTCGCGCGCGATCCGGTCAAAGCGGCAGATCTTACCGCCAAGGGGGTCGAGATCCGCCAGGGCGACTACCTGGATTATGACGGGCTGGTGCGTGCGTTCGAGGGCATCGAGAAGGTGATGCTCGTGTCGGCGACGGCATTTACAGACCGGAATACCCAGCATGAAAACGTGATCAATGCAGCACGGGAAGCCCATGTCCAGCACATCGTTTTCATGCCGATTATCCGCAAAGCCGGGTCTGACTTTATACTGCCGCAAGTCACCGAGGAGGACCGCTTTGTCGAGGAAAAACTCAAATCCTCCGGCCTGACGTGCACGCTTGTCCGTCATCCGCCATTTCTCGACAATGTCGAACTCTACGTTGGCGGCAATGCGCTGGAGACCGGGGTCCATGCGCCCGCCGGTGCAGGCAAAGCTGCGTATGCATGCCGTGACGATCTTGCCGAAGCGCATGCCGTTGTCCTGAGCCAATCTGGTCATGAGAACAAGTCTTATTCGCTGTCTGGCGGCCCGGCGGCCTCCTTCCAGGATGTCGCACAGATCCTGACGGAAATCACGGGCAAGCCGGTGCCTTACAACATGGTTTCGGATCAGGACTACATCGCCCAGCTCATGGCGGCCGGCCTGCCCGAGCCCGCCGCCGGCTTTGTGCTGCTTTGGGTCCATGGCGTCAACACCGGCGAGTGGGACGGCCAGACCGGGGATCTGGAAAAACTCCTTGGCCGTAAGCCGGTAACCCCGGCTGAGTTCCTGCGCGCCAGCTTTGCTGCCCGCCAACTCGAAACCGGAAACTAGTCCGGGAGAGCCATCGGATCATGGCTGTCGAGAGGCGGGAGGGTCCAACCACTGTGCCTTCCCGCCCCGGAGCGCAATTACCTGTGAGCCCCTGGCATCTCCCTTAATTGCCCTCAGCCTGGGCGGCATCGCTCGGATGGCCAGGGACGCCGGATGACGGGTCCGTCCGCATAGCAGACGACCTGTTTTCGTGAGGTATTTCACTCAAGCCCCACCTGCTTGGTGAAACTCGAAACCGACCAATAATCGCTGCGATGACTGACGAGACCGTTGGAAAAACGCATGATTGAGGCCGCGCGCAGTTCCCACGAGACGCCGGTCGCCGGAAAATCCATGAAATCGCCGGTGTGCTTGCCCGCCATGATCCATTCCGCTCCACCGCCATTCTCATCGGCGTAAACTGAAGTCAAGGTCATCGAATACCCTTCCATCGCAGCATAAACGGTTTCCAGCAGTCGTCTCACTTCAGCTTTTCCTGTCGCGAGCACATCCAACGCGACATCGCGAAAGATCACATCGTTGGTGTAGAGGGCGAAAAGCCGGTCTCTGTCGTGCGCGGTTTCGAATTCGGCCATCTGCCGCATCAGTTCGATGTTTCTTTCCGACATTGCTCATCTCCTTCCGGATTTCTGAAGCACTCTTGAAATCATGACGGAGACGGGAACCAAGTTACGATTGAGATGTTCCCTCAGCGTGGCCACGACGAAACTTGAGACATCGGCCGGTGCCGCGGGTCTGTCCCATGAGGAGCGCATCGCCAACTTCTCCAAATTGCACGACCTATGGCCGGGGAAGAGGGAACAGATGGGCGCACGCTTGCACGCCGCGCCGAGCGAGCCGGTGGCTCCAAGACCGTTGCCTATGATCATTTCCGCAGGCGGATTGATCTCCTTCCGAACTCGAGAGGCGACACCGGCATCATCGCGGGACGCACCGGTCTCGATGACCTCTGACTGCACCGGAATTCAGAAAGGAAAGAGATGAAAGTCCTCAGGTTTGAACCAGCCGATGCCGTATTCGAACGCTCGCCCGGACAGGACGCCGACATCTTTGCCGCGAACCTGGCGGATCAACGGCAAGGGGGGCCGGTCACCATCGGGTATGGACGGTATGGCCCCGGCCAGGTGTTGGAGACCACCATCGTCGTCGATGACGTAATGGTGGTCCTGGAAGGAAGGGTTTCGGTCGAAGCAGGTGGCGAGACCGTGACCGCAGGTCCTGGCGAGATCATCTATATGCCGAAGGGGAACGCCGTGATCATTCGCTCTCACGCAGAGGGCGCGCTGACCGCCTATGTCACGTATCCCCACTGGTCAGAAGCGGAATAGCATATCGCGGAACAACGCACTGCGGCCTTGGAACGGGGAAAAAGGCGTCCGATGCGGCCTGAGCGTCACGGCGTGTCCTGAGCACCGCCTCGGGCGCGGAAGCCGGATTTCCGGCGGTTTAGGCGCGGTGAGGCCGACGGGGGAGCCTCTTGACAGCCGAGCAGGCCCTGTTTACTTCCGAACGGTCGGAAATAAACAGGGAGAATTGCGTGCCCCGGCCTCGCATACATGATCAGTCAAATATTCTTGACGCTGTGGAACGCGTTATTGCCCGCGACGGCGTGTTGACTCTCGGCGCTGTTGCGAAAGAGGCGGGGGTTTCCAAGGCCACGGTGCTTTACGAGCACACCAGCAAACGTGATCTCCTGGCTGCCCTCGTCGCAAGGACAATCAAAGCTGACAACGCCTTCAATGCGAGTTGCGAAGCGCAGTTCGCCGGAGAGTTGGATGCGCCGCTGCTCGGCAGGATCGAAGCCGCCAAGCGGATGCAATGGGTGAGTGGAGGCAACGCCGCCGTCCTCGGCCTGATCTCTGCACTGATGCAGGATGAAGCGCTTCGTGGTGAATTTCGGGCAAACCAGGAGAAATTGCGCGCGGGGCTGATCGAGGCCGCTGCCGACGCCCGCACGACACGGCTGGCGTGGCTTGCTCTCGAAGGATTCAAGTTCCAGCAGCACATGGATTTGGTTGCCTGGAGCGAGGCCGAACGTGCTGAAATCCTCGACGACATCACAACGCTTGCCCGAACAGGCACACTCATCGGGGAGAATTCGAGTGACTGAACGGCATATCTTTGTCACCGGCGCCAGCGGCTATGTTGGACGAAACGTCATTCGCCACTTCACAACTGCCGGACATCGCGTGACAGGGCTCGCCCGCAGCGATCGAGGCGCGGCGGTCGTCACCGAATTGGGGGCTACCGCGGTGCGAGGTGACATGCGGCATGATGACCTCGAACCGCTCATGGCCGGGGCGACAGAACTCGTCCATGCGGCCGCCAACCTCGACCACGGACCTGGCCGGGACGCTCATGAAGATAACGTCCGCGGCACCGAGGCCGTCGTCACCGCCGCCTCTGCTGCGGGTATCAGACGCCTTGTGCACATCAGTTCGGACTCGGTGCTGCAGGATGGCCATCCCCTGCGCAACGTCAATGAGAGCCATCCCGTCCCGGTACGTCATGCGGGAGCCTATTCCGCCGGCAAGGCCGAAGCGGAGAAGGTCGCGTTGAAAGGGAACAGTGACGCCATGGCCGTGATTGTCCTTCGCCCCCGTATGATCTGGGGACGCGACGACACCACAGCCCTGCCCACGCTCGCGGCCATGGTGCGAAGCGGACAATTCGCCTGGATCTCCGGCGGCGATTACCTTTCCTCCACGACGCATGCCGGCAATCTGTGCCATGCGGCCGATTTGGCGCTCACCAAGGGGCGGGCCGGTGAAATCTATCATATCAGCGACGGTGGCCCGGCCCGGCCGTTCAGGGATACCGTGACAGGTCTGCTCGCGACACGAGGGATCTCGCCTCCTGACAAGTCAGTGCCGCGCTCCGTACTGCGCCTGTTGGCTCGAGTGAGCGATGGTCTTTATCGCTTGTCCGGAGGCCGTCTGCGCGGACCTCTGAGCTTTCAAGAATATGCGACGAGTGCCGTTGAAATCACGCTCGATATCTCCAAGGCAAAACAGGAACTTGGCTATCAGCCGGTCATTGGCTGGGAGGAAGGGCTGGCCGAACTGAGAGCATGGACGCCGCGAGGCAACACGCCGGCTTTGGCCTGAATGGAAACCGTCTCACCGCGTTTGCCTGAAAGGTAACCACGGTTTCCCGCTGGCATGACCGGGTGCCCGGGGACGCGGAGTAGGGCTAGATCTCAAGGCTGTCTGCGTCCCGGAATTCTTTCAGAACGAAATCGACATCCTTGTCGCCTCGGCCGGACAGGTTCACCAGGATGCTTTCCGACGCAGGGCTGCGCTCTGCCAGCCGGATCGCGAAGGCGAGCGCGTGGGAACTTTCGAGCGCTGGTATGATCCCTTCAGACTTTGCAATGCGGAAGAAGGTGCTGATCGCCTCTTTGTCGGAGACAGCCGAGACCTTTATGCGGCCTTCCTCATGCAGCATCGCGATCTCTGGCCCAACCCCGGGATAGACGAGGCCCGATGCGACCGAGGACACCTGCGAGGGCTTCCCGTCTTCCTGCTGCAGAACGATGGACTGCGCGCCATGAAGGGTTCCCGAGGTTCCGAAGGAAAGCGTCGCAGCATGTTTCCCGGTTTCATGTGACGTTCCAAGAGGTTCCACGGCATGAAGAGTAACGGTTGGATCATCGAGGAAACCCGAGTAGAGGCCCATCGCGTTTGATCCGCCAGCCACGCAGGCAACGACGTGACCAGGCAAAGAGCCCCCGCTCAGTGACAGGAACTGACTGCGAGCCTCCCGCCCCACGACCGACTGGAAATCTCTCACGATCATGGGGAAGGGGTGCGGCCCTATCGCCGAACCGATTGCGTAGAGGGCGTGTTCATGCTGCTCGACATAGGCGCTGAATGCGGAGTCGCTCGCCTCTTTCAAGGCAGACTGCCCAGCGCTTGCAGCAACCACCATCGCACCCAGAAGGCGCATGCGTCCGACATTCGAGCTCTGCTTGCCGATGTCGGCTTCGCCCATATGAACCTCGCACTCGAGACCGAAATAGGCAGCGGCAGTGGCCAGCGCGACCCCGTGCTGCCCGGCCCCGGTTTCAGCAATCAGCTTCCGCTTGCCCATCTTGCGGGCGAGCAGTGCGAACCCGACACAATGATTGATCTTGTGCGCGCCCGTATGGTTCAGATCCTCACGCTTTACGTATATGCGCGCACCCCCCACTTCCGCGGTGGTGGTCTTGAGAAAGTGGACCGGTGTCGGGCGCCCCTGCAACCCGGCGCGAACCTTATCAAGGGCGAGCTGAAAGTCCGGCGTATCTCGTAACGCCAGATAGGTTGCTTCGAGTTCCTGGAGTGCCGGCCACACGTCCGGCGGATAATGGTTGCCGCCAAACCGCCCAAAACGCCCCGAAGAATCAGGGAATTTCCTCAAATACGGAAGATCATCTTGTTGCATCTTAATAACCTCGACGTTTCAGTGCCGAGCTTATGCGACCCTCCGTATGGCGTATTGAACAGGATTTGCATGCCGTGTTGGCGGCGGCCGAACGCCGCAAAGGCAGGCAAGACTGCGTAGCTGTCAGCTTAATCTTGTGAAAGCACTTGATGGGGGGAAGCGCCGATCTGTCATCGACGTCTCCCAAGGGCTCTCGCAAGCGCGCCGGGTGGCACCCCATAGACCTTTTTGAATTCTCGAGTGAGGTGAGCCTGATCGCTGAAGTCCAGCATGAGCGCGACCTCGCTGATCGGAAAGCCCTCGGTGATTAATTCCCTGGCCTTCGCCACGCGTACCTGACGCATATAGGTCTGAGGTGCCATGCCCACCGCAGTGCTGAAGGCCCTGACGAGATGGCTCTTGTGCACGCCCATTTCCCGCGCGAGCGCCTCGGTCCGCATTGCACGCGTGCTGTTCTTCCGGATCAGCATACAGGCTCTGCGCGCGAGCGCCCCGGCGCCTTCGTCTGCGGAACTCGTCGAGAAAGCGCAAGCTGAGAGCATCCGCCGGAGTGAAGCCTCCACGGAATTGCCATCGAGCGCAGGCGTGCACAGGGCCTCGATAAACTCCTTGGTCTCCGAACTCCGCCTGAGAATGGTGGTCTGGATGCTGAGAGGTCCGTCATGATGCTCAGTGCCGAGGCATCTGCTGAAGAACTCCATGGATGGGTACAAGGTGTCGTACTCAGCACCATCCTGAGAGCAATGCGCCGAGTGGACCTCGTAGGGATTGAAAAAGAAGATATCGCCCGCACGGGCGGTTTCACTCCATCTGGCCGATCTGATCTCGGCCTCCCCCCGTTTGAGAGCCACTATCGAGTACGTGCTATGAAAGTGGGGATCAAAACGGCTTGCCGTTGCGTGAGCACGCAAGAGGTCAGCTTGCTGCTGGGCAAAGCTCATCGTTTCAACCTGCGTCATCGAAAGCGTCCGGCGCGTGTCACTCTACACAACAAGCTTAGCCGATTTCGAGCACAGTGACTTCAATGGCCTGGAGCACAAGCATCGCTTGAGCCGTTTCGCTCCCCCAAGAGCCGGCAGACCGCCCGAGCGCGCTCTGGCCCGACAGGCTGCAAAGTCTTCCATGAGCGGTGAACAACAGTAATCAACGCTTCCAAGACATATCCAATTGGAGGGCTTCGCCGATGCTAGGATGGTTGGACTTTGGCCGGCCGACCGGTGCAAAGAAGTCCTTTTACGAGTTTCGGTTACAGGCCCGGCCTCCATTTCCCGCAACCTTGAGGCAATGTTCCCTGTTAGAAATGTCGTGAAACCGAAGGGGTCTTGCGTGCGCATTCTATTGGTCGAAGACGAAGGGGAGATGGCAGACCTGATGACCGTCGCGCTCGGCAGACAGGACATATTGGTCGACCACGTGCGGACCCTCGAACTTGCAAAGGAAGCCTGTCGCGGCGGCCTTCATGACGCGGTGTTGCTGGATCGCAAATTGCCCGACGGCGATGGGCTCGCTCTCATTCCCTTGCTGCGCAAAGAAAGCGCCGGGATACCAGTGATCGTCCTCTCCGCTCTCGGTACCCCAGACCAGAGAATCGCTGGGCTCGATACCGGGGCGGATGACTATCTTGCCAAGCCATTTTCCGTAGCTGAGCTGCTGGCAAGGCTTCGCGCTGTCATGCGCCGGCCCGCTCAGTTGCAAGCCAGCTCGGTCAAAGTCGCAAGGCTGTCCTTCAGCCTGACCGAGCGGCAGGCCTACATCGGCAACGTGCCGCTCGATCTTACCCGGCGGGAATTGCTGGCACTCGAAGTCCTGGTACGGCGAGCAGGGAGGACCGTAGCCCGTCCGGCTCTTGAAGAGGCGGTATATGGCTATGACGACGAGATTGCCTCCAACACACTTGATTCTCACATATCGAGGCTGCGGCAGAAGCTAGCCTCGGCGGGCGTCGAGATTCATGGGATACGTGGGATCGGGTATCTCCTGAAAGCGGCGCCATGAAGCTTTTGGGATCCAACTCCCTGCGCACTCGCCTCACATGGCTGATCGTGGTCATGCAGGCCTTGGTGCTGATTGCCTTCACTGCCATTGCCGCAGTGCCAATCTATCGTTTCCTCAGTGAGGAACTGCGCTACGACAGCGACATTATCAACGACATTACCAACGCCATCGTGGTCGGCGAGGACGGCAGATGGCAACTCGTCATGGGCGGTGAACTCGCGGAAGACGCAACCGGCTATCCCGACCTGTGGTTCTACGCGCTCGATGCAAATGGTCATTCGGTGCAGTGGGGCGAAATCCCGGACCGGTTGCTGACCATGGTTGAGGCGCTCAAGACCGTGCGCTCAGCCAATATTTCCGGCCTGGGTCCGAATGAAGACGTGGTCGCCCTCCTCAGGCGCCACGAAGGGGAGATGGGGCGCATCTGGATTGTCGTTGGCAATGGTCCCGAAATCGGCATTCGTTCTGCATTCGGCAACCCGGTGTTCGTCGGCCTTCTCTGTCTCCTGACTCTTGCCTCGTTTCTTATCATTCCGCGGATCGTGCGCAGGGAACTGAGCGGCGTCGATCAGGTCGCGCTCGATGCCGGCAAGATCGACTTCGAGCGGCGTGGCACAAGGCTATCGGCGGACCGGGTACCGGGCGAACTCCATTCGCTTGTTCGCGCGGTGAATGCAGCCCTCCAGCGCCTCGACGACGGGATCGAGCGCCGCCATCGGTTTATTGCCGGCGCCGCCCATGAATTGCGTACGCCAATTGCCATCCTGCAAGCACGGTTGGAACTGATGCATGGCGGCGAGCACCATGGGAAACTTATGCTGGATGTTGCGCGGCTCGCCAATCTCTCCAATCAGTTGCTCGATCTCGAGCGCCTCGAGGCCGAAGTTCCGCAGTTTCAACGCACCAATCTCGTCGAACTGGCGACAGAGGTTGCTGCTGACATGGCGCCCGTCGTGATTGCGGCGGGAAGCACGATTGTCTTCGACGCCGAGACCAAGAATGTTCCGGTCCTCTGCGATCCGCCTTCCCTATCTCGCGCTCTGCAGAATCTGATCCAGAACGCTGTAAATCATGGGGGCGAAAAGTCCATCATCAGCGTCACGGTCAGCTCTGATGCCAAAGTGAGGGTCGCCGATACAGGTCCGGGCATTCCCGAGGAGTATCGCGACGTCATTTTTGAACCCTTCGGAAGGGTAGCCCCGCTCGACCAGGGCGCAGGGCTGGGGCTTGCTCTCGTCCGCGATATCGTAGCGCGGCATAAGGGGCGCGTCACAGTGGGTGACGCCTCTGGTGGAGGGGCCGTTTTCGAGATCTCGCTACCGCGGCTTTCTGAATAGGGCGTTGTATGCGGTCTGGAGTGTCGCAGACCCGGCGCCCGGATCATGCAGTAAAGACCTCCGGTGCCCGGCTGGCCGGTCATCCCTCGATATGAGCGGTTGACCTTCTGTTCCTTCGCCGATCAGCACGGCGCACAACGTTCCCGCAATCTTGGGCCTCGACGGTAGGCGCTGCAGACAAAGTTCGAGACAGCGTCAACAACAGGCAGCAATGGCCCGGCACAGACTTCTGTGGGTTGGACTGAACTCTTTGTCGCGCGAAAGGCGCACCCGAACTGCGCAATGCAATATCGGAGTAGAAATTGACATGAAACGGATCGAAAACCCCCAGAAGAGCCTCGCGATGGGGCGCCGCAGTTTTCTCGGCGGCGCGGCTGCACTTGGTGTTGGTGCCGGATTGTCCGCGCCTGCCATTATCTCCAGTGCCTCAGCGAAAGAGATTTCGGACATCTACCTGCGAGACCAGGACCTGCCATTTATCGGCACGGAAGAGACCTTTTCCACCTATGAGTTGATGGAGCGGAATGACAGGCTGTTCCTTGAGGGGACCGGTCTTGCCGAACTTGGCCCGCGCCGCATCGGTGCAATGGATGAAGCGGGGATCAACGTCCAGATCCTCTCCGCACATACGCCGGGCGTGCAGAATATCCCCGGTCAGGAGGGCATCGATTTTGCCTATCGTCTCAACAGGCTGATTGTCGAGGGACCGATGGCCACCTATCCGGGGCGGTTCCAGGGATTTGCAACCTTGCCGTTGCAGAGTCCGGAAGCCTCAGCGGACGAACTGGAGCGCACAGTGCGGGAGGATGGTTTGCTGGGAGCCCTGACCAATGGGATCATCGGGAAGAAATTCCTCGATCATCCCGACTTTGAACCCGTGCTGGCGCGTGCCGAAACCCTTGATGTGCCGATATACATCCATCCAGGCATTCCTCCAGACGAAGTTTTCCAAATCTACTACAGCAATATGCGGCCGGAATATCAGGCGGAGTTCCAGGACCAGGTCCTCAGCATCTCGGCATATGGATGGCACCAGGAAGTTGTCACTCAATGCCTTCGAATGATCACGTCTGGGGTATTCGACAGACATCCCAGGCTCCAGATCATCATCGGCCATATGGGCGAGGGCCTTCCGTTCTTCTACGAACGCATCGTGGAAAAGATGAGCGAAGTCACCGAACGCACCCTGGACAAGCCGTTCGAGCAATATTTCCATGACAATTTCTGGTTTACAACCAGTGCATTCCCCCAGGATGAACTTTTTCATCTTCTGTTGAAGTACATCAGTGTGGATCGGGTAATGTTTGCAACCGACTACCCATTTGCAGACATGAAGCAACAGACCGATTGGTTCCGGGCGGTCGATCTGCCACGGGAAGACAAGGAAAAGATCGCGTTCCGGAATGCGGAAAAGCTGTTCGGCATGAAGGTCTGACGCATCACGCCTTGAAAATGCTCAAGCGCCGCACGGGCTTGACCAATTCTCGATGAGCCGGGCTCATCGAGAATTGGTATGAGAGGCGCCTCCTCGCTCGTGCGCCGGGCGGGGCCGATGGATGCAAGGCACCGAACCGGTCGCAATAAGCAGGAGCCGGATGAACACGGCCTCGCTCGAAACCGCCGCGATGGAACGCTCCATCGAGCTTCCCGGCACAGAAGCCGCGCCGGTTGTCCGGGCGGCGGTCCCGCGCAAAGGGACTAGTTCTTCATTGAGAGCTCCTGCTGAATCCACTGAGTGGCTTCAGTGATGTCCGCAGCGGTGAGTTCATGACTGGCCGGAAGCTCCAGGCTATTGGCATGCGCCCCATGAGCCACGAGGGCGTCTGCCAGAGCCGGCGCATGACGGGCAAGCTCATCATCACGTCCGGTCAGCACCAGTGCGCGCGTATCCGACAGGTCAAGGGCCGGCGGGGTCTCCAGGGGCTGGATACCACGCAGCAGAACCGCGCGGCGCACGGTGCCAGGGTGAAGCTGGATGACCGCCGCCAGCATGTTGGCACCGTTGGAATAACCGAGGAAGACAAGTTTCCCGGGATCAAGGCCATAGCCGGCTACAGCGCCTTCGACAAACGCTGCGAAGGCTTCTGCTTCACCGCGGATGTCCTGCTGGTCGAATGCCGTTGCACCGGTGCGGCGGAACCAGCGGTTGGTTCCCTCTTCGGTCGAGCGGCCGCGCACGCCAAGCAGCACCGCATGCGGAGCTATGCGCCGTGCGGCCGGCATCAGGCTGGCTTCATTGCCGCCGGTGCCATGCAGCAGCACCAAGACCGTTCCGTCTGGCTGCTGCGGCCTGTTGAAGCGGTGAATGAAAGGGAGGTCGCGGACCGGAAACCGCTCTTCGCCGGGAAGGGCGAATTGCGGAAGCATCGCCTCCAGATCCTCCGCACGGCCGGCATCATGCGGGGGCAGGAACAGCGTCCGGCCAAGCCCGTCCGGCGTTTCGTCGACGGTCATGCCCGGCCCGTCGGTCGCATATTCAATCAATATCCCGGCGGGATCGCGAACATAGAGGGAGGTGAAATACTTCCGGTCATGCACCTCGGTGGGCCCGTGATCCTTCAGCGAAAGCCGCATGGAGCGGAGATCATCGATCCCGCTCGCGCGAAAGGCGACATGGTCAGGCACTCCGCCGCCGGGCACGGAAGGCACGAAACCTGTGACCTCCCTGATATCGATGATGTCGGTATCGGACCTCATGCGCCGGGTAACACCGGAGCGGCCTTCTTCCCTGTACCCGAAACGTGTCAGAAAGCTTGTGGTCTCAACCGCCTTGTCCGTCAGAAGCGTGACGC
>WPCI01008848.1_pt1 | contig 12725 bp, 14 predicted proteins | sample 5399871 | NCBI WGS metagenome assembly WPCI01 (sample SAMN12869469, study PRJNA574797) | sludge metagenome | isolation source: wastewater treatment of pH7 | place: China:Beijing | collected 2019-05-20
CCGTAGTCCGTCCAGAACGGTGATGCTGCCCCGCTCGAGAATGTCAAGCACCTCGCCGAAGCCACCGTCGTCTCCGAAGTAAGGATCAGGAACGTCGAGTTCACCTTCTCCGGCAAGTTCCCGGAAAAGATGAACCCGCCCGGGGTCGGCGGCTTCCATGGCAAGCAGGCTGTCACGGTTGGCCCGGTCCATGGCAAGAATCAGGTCAAACTCGCTGAAATCCTCTGGCCGGACCTGCCGGGCAGTACTTGTGATTGTCACGCCCCGGTCGGCCGCGGCCGCGATCGCCCTCGAATCCGCCGGCTTGCCGACATGCCAGTCACCGGTTCCAGCCGAGTCGATCACGAAACCCTCAACCCCTTCCCTTTCGATCAGGTCCCGCATCACGGCCTCGGCTGAAGGGGAACGGCAGATGTTGCCGAGACAGACGAAGAGGATCCGCAAGGAACTGCCTACTCGCCGACGAGACCGCGCAGGTTTGAAACCTGCCGCTGCAGCTGCTGAACCTGGTTGTTGGTCTTGTTGATCCGCTGATTGAGCTGCTGGAAGTCACTGGCCTGGTCATTCTCAACCTGGGTGATCTCGTTACTCAGTCCCGTGTCGCGACTCTTCAAGGTATTGACCTGTTGCCTGAGATTGCGGTTCTGGCGCTTCAACCGATTGATCGACTGGTGATTGCCGTTGATCTTCTTCAACAGGTTCTTCTCGCCTTTGGTCAGCTGGGCGACGAACTTCTCGGCTTCCGACTTCTGGCTGGCCTCGATCGAATCCTGTCTGGACTGGGCTTCGGAGAAGCGTTGATCGACCAGGGCCTGGACCTGGGCGGTCTGTTCGGTATCCGAACTAACCGCATCCTTCGCGTTGTAGGCCGTGATTGTGCCGAGAACACCAAGCAGGATGCCCACCACTGAAAAAACGATCGCCAAAGTCACTTTGGTATTGCCAGTCATAGCGATGACCCTAACCCAAGGACAGGAAAACCGCGCCTAATCCGGGGCCCTGAAGCGGACCGACCCGACGAGGAGCGGCCCCGGCGGAACGTGAAGCGCGCTGGTTCAGCCGATCTTGATCAGCAGAATCGTGTTGAGGGTGAAGAGAATCGCGGTGACCACCGTCGCCCGGTCAAGATTCTGTTCAACCATCGAGCCGCCACCGATCGAGCTGCCACCACCACCGATGCCAAAAGCACCGGAAAGACCTGCATCCTTGCCCGAATGCAGAAGCACCAGGAAGATCAGGAGCACGGAAAGGAAAACCTGTATGACGGCCATCAGTGTGTACATCGGCTGACCAGTCTAGCCTTCTTTGCCCCGAAGCGCCTCAAGCCGGTCGAGAATCGCGACGGCTTCACTCTTCAACTCGGCTTCCAGCACTTTGAAATCCTCCTCCGAGAGCTTGCCCGATTCGTAGTCGGTCTCGGCATCACGGATTTCCCGGTACTTCGACTCCCTCGCGGCTTCCAGGGCGGCGATCTCCGGATCCTCGGTCCCGGTTGTCGAGCGTCCGCCCCAGAAGGGGAAACTGACAAACAGGCCGACTGCTCCAAGGCCGATCAGAAACCAGACCGCGGTCATGCCGAACTCCCCTTCCGGCGGCGAAGCAATCCGCTCGGCCAGGCAGCGAAAAGTGCCCCGAGAATCGCGATGACAGCGCCGATCCAGATCCAGGTGACCATGGGACTGATGATCACCCTGATGGTGACCATCGAATCGGCCCCGGGTTCCGCGTAGCCGCTGATGATCTTCCCGGTTGCGAGGTTCTGAACCTCGGCCAGCTGGTCACTGATCGGTCCGATCAGGCTCGGATCCTTGCGGATCTGCGGCTGGACCACTTCGCGCATATATGCGGCGAAACGGTCATCGGCAATCTCGGCACGTCGCTGGATATCGCTGGTTTCCGGCTCCACGGCCGCCCAGAAATCGGTGAACATCCCGGCCCTGAGACCGACTTCACTGGTTGCTTCGCCCTCGAAATATGACGCTATGCCCCGCGGCCGGCCGTCGGTTACCTGGTGATACTGGCGGGTCGGGTTCAGGGTTGCGAAAGCCTGGCCGTCCCGGTCGACCTGCAGTTTGGCGCCAAAAACGATTGCCTGATCGGTGCGCGAAACGGTCGGTGCGACGTATGTCACCTCGTATTGATCCAGGGTAGCCGACTGCCCCGGGGTCAATTCGATGTCGCGCTTGGTTTCGAAACTGGAAGAAGCCGCAACACCAACCAGCAGAACAACCAGCCCGAAATGGGCCGTGTAACCGCCATATCGGCGGCGGTTCCGGGTCGCGATCTGCCAGATCGAGGACGGCATGCTTTTTCCGGTCGCCTTTTGCCTGGCCCTTGCTGCCCGCCAGGTCTCCTGGATCAGGGCCGTGATTGTGAAAGGAGCGAGGGTGAAGACCAGCAGAGCCCAGAAGCTGTCGGCAGCATCAGTGAAAACAAGCAGCACGACGAGCGCAATCGCCGCAGCGACCAGTGGCAGCTTGAACACCCGTTTCGCGCCTTCCCGGGAGATTCGTCGCCATGAGAGCATCGGCCCGAGCCCTGTGAACAGCACCAGGATCACCGCGACCGGGGTTGTGTATCGATCGAACCAGGGGGCAGCCAGGGTCGAGCGGGTACCGGTCAACAGTTCCGAGATCAGGGGAAAGAAAGTTCCCCAGAAGACGATCGCACACAACGCGATCAAGAGCAGGTTGTTGATCAGGAAGACCGCTTCCCGCGAGGCGAGCGAATCGATCTTTCGTTCCGAACGGAGGATGTCGAGCCGGGAAATGATCAGCCAGGTCGAACCAACCACCACGACACCGATCAGCGCCAGGAAATAGGGGCCGACAGTGGAATCGCCAAACGCATGGATTGACTGGAGCACCCCGGAACGGACCAGGAATGTGCCCAGCAGAGCGAGGCTGAAGCTGGCCACTATCAGGCTGACGTTCCAGACCTTCAGCATGCCGCGCTTCTCCTGCACCATGATCGAATGGATGTAGGCGGTGGTGATCAGCCAGGGCATGACCGAAGCGTTCTCGACCGGATCCCAGGCCCAGTATCCGCCCCATCCGAGTTCGGTGTATGACCAGCGGGAGCCGAGAATGATCCCGATCGAGAGGAAAGTCCAGGCGATCAGCGCGAAACCCCGGGTCGATTTGATCCAGGCCGCATCAACCCGGCGGCTGATCAATGCTCCAATCGCGAAAGCGAAAGGCACGGTCAGCGAGACATAGCCGGTGTAGAGCATCGGCGGGTGGATGATCATCGAGGGATGCTGAAGCAGCGGGTTGAGGCCGCTGCCGTCAACCGGCACCACAGCAAGAGTTTCAAAGGGATTCACGTCCCCTCCCAGCAGCATCAGGCCGGTAAAGAAAACCGCCACCCCCATCATCACCGCGGTTGCCCACGGCACGAGATCACGAAGCTTGTGCCTCGTGGCCGCCAGCGAAACAGTCGAGACGATCGAAAGGATGAAGGCCCAAAGCAGCAGCGAACCTTCCTGGCTCGACCACATCGCGGTGACCTTGTAGAAGGTCGGTGTGTCAATCGAAGAGTGGCTGGCAACCACGCTGAAACTGAAATCGTCAGTCAGGAACGCATGCTCGATGACCGCCACGCAGATGATCATCAACGCACAGAAGGCATACACCGCGCGACGTGAGGCATCGACCCACCGGCGGTCCCCCCGGGAGCCGATCAGCGCAGAGATGACCGCGAAGATTGCGGTCAGAAAGGCAAGCCAGAGCGCAGCGTTGCCGAGGCTACTGATTCTTCTTCTCCGAGAACTTCGACGGGCACTTGGTCACGAGTGTGTCCCTTTCCCCCACGAAGACCCCGTTCTCGACTGTGCCAGTGAGCACGATTTCGCGCCCTTCCCGGAAGGGATCAGGCACGACCCCGCTGTAAGTGACGGGCAGCGCCTCGCCTGAACCGTCGCGATCCTTCACCGCGAACCGGATCCCGTCTTCCGACTTCTCGATTGAACCCTTTACGACCCGCCCGTTCATCTCATAGCTCTTGCCGGGCACGGCATCAGTCAGCTCGCTCGGCTGACGGGCCTCGGAAGAGGCATTGAAAGAGGTGTAGATCAGTCCGGTGGCGAGAAGAAGGGCGGCGCCCAAAGCCACGAAAAGGCGCACCTGTCGCTTGCGCTGTACATCCATAACAGGCTGGATTATCGCAATCCTCGCGCCAGGATGCCATCACCCTGCCACAATCGGCTCATGGACGAGAAAAAAGTACTCTTGATCACCGGGGCAAGCAGCGGTATCGGAAGAGCAACCGCCCGCCTGATGTCCGGAGAACGACGGCTGGTTCTGGCGGGTCGAAGGGTCGAACCGCTGGAGGAACTCTCGGCAGAACTCGGTGGGCCTGACCACGCTCTGGTCGTTGGCTGCGACGTTGGTGAATGGGACCAGGTCGAAACCATGACATCGGCCGCCCTGGAGGCATTCGGGAGGATCGATGAGGTTTTCGCCAATGCCGGATTCGGCGCAACCCGGGGATTCCTCGAGGAATCCCCGGAACACTGGAAGTCCATGGTCCTGACCAATGTGCTTGGAGCCGCCCTGACCATCCGGTCTACCCTCCCCCACCTGCTTGAACGCGGGACCGGCCACTATCTGATCACCAGCTCGATCGCCGGCCGCCGGGTTTTGCCCGGCTCGCTCTATTCCGCGACCAAATTCGCGACGACCGCGATGGGAGAGGCACTGCGCCTGGAGCTGCGTGGGCGCGATGACCAGAACCGGATCAAGGTGACCCTGATCGAACCCGGCGTGGTTGACACGGACTTCTTCGAGAACCGACCCGGCGAAACCGCCCTTTCCGACAGAGACATCGCCCAAGCGGTCAGGTTCGCGATCGAACAACCTGAAGGTGTCGACCTCAACGAGATTCTGATCCGCCCGATCAGTCAGGAATTCTGAAACCGGAAGGGGCAGGAGCCAGCTCCACCTCCTGACCGGCTGGCTTCAGCAGCCAATCTGGCGGAAGGTCCAGTCGAGTGAAAGTTCCGGATTCTGTTCAGCGGAGAACTGCCCGGACTGCCCGCCAGTAAGCCCGCAGCAACCACCTCACCGGACCTCTCCTGGCGAATTCCGGGATCAGCGGAGTGTCCAGATCCGGGGTCAAAAGATCCGCGAACTGGCCAGGACTGATCCTTCTGGCTGCCTGGATTCGCGTTCTTTCCTCCCGGAGTCGCGGCAGCCAGCGGACCAGGTCCCGACCCGCCTTCAGCTTCGCCCGGAACCAGCCCTGTCTGGCACTGACCAGTAGCAGCACCAGTTCAGTTCCGATCAGGGCCGGGGCAACCAGTGCGAGCAGCGGAGCCGGATAGTTGCGAAGGACCATCGCCATCCGGTTGCGCTCAAGCCAGAACCACTTGCCTTCGTTGGCACCGAACTCATAGTCATGGTCAACCAGCGCTTCGGTCACAAGGCCGATCTTGTAACCGGCCGACCGGATCCGGACCGAAAGATCAATGTCCTCCTGATAGAGGAAGAAGTGAGCGGGGAGGCCACCGGTCTGCTCCCAGACCTCCCGGCGGATTGCCATTGCCGCACCTGAAGCGACGGGGATTTCCCGGTCACCCCCGGCTTCCGACAGCGGGCGACCATGCCCGCCGGCCCAGGCGATACCAGTGAAATGGACCGGGTTGGCCCAGGAGTTCACGACCTTCACTCCATCAATCCGGCAGGCAACCAGAGCCATCCAGGCACCCCAGCCCGGGTGGTCCAGAAACGGCCGGCGGATCTCCACACCAAATCCCGGTTCCGGCATGGCATCCGGATTGAGCATCAGGACAATGTCACCCGTTGCCTTCGCTGCGCCGAGATTGTTGGCGACCGTGAAACCGGCGTTGCCTCCCAGTTCGATCAGCTCCGCATCAGGAAGATGCTCGGCGACCACCGGGCGCGGCGAGTCCGAGGGATCATTGTCGATCACGAACACCTCGTCACCGGGCATCAGCTCGCGGGCAAGCGCGGGCAGGGTTCGGGAGAGCTCCCGGCCTGATCTGTAAGCGACGATCAGGTAGGAGATCGATGGCCCGCCGGGGCCTGGAAGCGACTCGGCCATGTCGCGACCCTACAGCCGATCCAGGAAAAGCGGACGACGGGTCTCGAACCCGCGACCTCGAGCTTGGGAAGCTCGCGCTCTACCAACTGAGCTACGTCCGCGAAATGGGATGAAATCTGACTCCGAACAAATTGACTCGTGCTCAACTGGCCCGGTGCCCGAACAGATCCCGAACAATTATCCATGCTCAACGCTCTTAGCGTCGGCCTGGTTCTCTTTGTCAGTCGATCTGGGTGCCATGCCCCTGGCCTCTCGGATGTAGTCGTCCACGTCCCGGTGCTCCGCTGCGTGGCTGGCACTGTCGTAGAGGTGCTGATATGTCCGCATGGAGACCTCTGGCGAATGACCTAGCTGATGAGCCACCTTGACGTGGTTCCAGCCCGAGGCGATGTAGAGCGTTGCGCCGGTATGCCTGAGCGAATAGGGAACCAGGTTCCAGCCAAGCCCCGATTCTTCAGCGGCCAGTTTGAAGCAGCGTCCCTTCCGCAGCTCCTTCTTGCCGTTCGGCTTCTTCCTGTACTGCCGCCTCGCTCTCCAATTGTCGAAATTAGATTTGGTCCACGGCTGCCCGTCCTTGGCCCTCGGGAAGATCAGTCCCGTCTTCTGCCCCTCTCCCCACTCTCTGAGGTCAGCCAGGACCATCGGAGGGACGTAGACAGTGCGCCGGTAGCCCTCGCCCGTCTTTGAGCCTGACTCGATCTTTCCATTGACGTTCTTCTTGGTGACGGAGAGCCTGCCGTCTCGGAAGTCTTCCCATTCCAGCGCCAGGACATCCTCTGGCCGGATCCCAACATATGCCAGGACCGAGACCAAGGTTGCCGATCCGAGGTCTTCCCAGTCGATGAATTTCATTCGGATCTGCTCGACCTCGAAGGCAGTAAGCCAGCGGTGTTCCTTCTTCTTGTGCTTCGGCTTCTTCAGAGCCGACACCGGATTCACATCCAGGTACTCATGAGGCAGGACCGCTTCATTGAGGATCTGTCCCAGAAGCGTCTGAGCCTTCCCCAGAACTGCCGGACCTGCCTCGGCTGCCAATCGATCCTTCTGCCACTCGGCCAATCTCCTCGGCCTGAGGTCCGTGAGCCGTAGATGGCCTAGGTCCGGCAGAACGTGAGTCGCTAGGAACTCCGCGTACTTCTCCTGCGTGGACTCGGCCAGATCCGTTCTCCCGGCCATCCATTCGATGGCGAAATCCTCAAGGAACGGGACATCCTGCTCCCTGACGATCCCCTTCCCCGCCGCGAGACGCTGATTCACCTCGTCCTTGAATCTTCTCGCCTCAGTCTTCGTCTTGAATGACTTCGAGCGATGCTTGTTTCCCTCGCGGTAGCGAATCTCGAAGGTGCCGTACTTGGTGAGGTGGGGGCCAGTCGCATTCACTTGTCGCCCCTCAACCTTTCAACCTTGTCCATCACTGAAGTCCGCTTCCGGGACGATCTCGGCATGGGGCTCGGGTCTCCCTTGGGCGCACTACGGCCACCCTTTTTCATCCAGGCCGTCAGATCGTCGGGGGTTACACCCCACCGGCCTGACCGTTTGCGAAACGGTGAATCTGGATCCTGCCGCGCTATCCGGTAGAGGCTCTTCTCGCTGTATGGAGTCAACGCGGCAGCGTCACTGATCCCCAAGATGAGCTTTCCGTCACCTGGCGAGTGTTCCTCCGCCGTTCGTTGGTCTTGCTCGACCTGGCCCTCTCGCTTCACAAGGACGTAGCTTCCGGCCCCGCTGATGCCGTCGTAGATCGACACCTTCGACGGGTCGATCACTTCGATCCCGGCGACTTCACCAACCCTGAACTCCATCTCCTACTCTCCTATTTGATCTCGGCGTCTTTTGGCCGGGCGAACCGATGCCGGTCGCCAATTACGATCTGCTCCTCGACACCTCTCGGCATCGATGGAACTTGCTTGCCATCGAAGGTAGCAGCTTTTGCTGCCAATGCAGTGGCAACGGCAGCTGTAGAGCCAAATTCTTGAGATTGAGCCGTCAATCTCAAGGTGTACCTATTTTTCCTTACAGCACCGGATTCCGGTGTCCGTCAGCTTGCCGCTCGTAGACTTGCCTGGCCGGCGCTTGCGGCGTGTCAGTTCTCTGCTCTCGCGGCGACCCGAAGAGGGAACTCAGCGATTCGAAGGGAGCCTTATGCCAGAACCAAGGCGATACGAAGACGGCGACATCGTCTCTGACGAAGAGGAGAAGAGACTCCCCCGCAGGCCGACACTAGAAGAGCTTCACGAAGCTGGCACCTCGGAGAAAGCATGGACCGATGAGTTCATGGCTAGAGCAACCGAGCTTGCCGCGGGTCGTCTCGATGCTATGGACAAGGCCGGTGAGCAGATCACCGAGTCTCGCCACCAGCAGCCCGTTTTCCGGGATGCACTTTGGGAAACCCAGGACGGTCTCGTAGACAGTTCAGAAATCCGCCTCGATCTCCCCAACTGGGAACCAAGTCCAGGAGGCGTGGACATCATCGTCCGGGACAAGGAAGGCAAGCCAAGGGTCGCCGCCGAGTTGAAGCTCTGGAAAACCGACTGGATGCTCTGGGACGCCCTAAAGATGATCGACGCCCTGAACCTGGACGACCTCGAAGCCGCCTACATGGTCATGGGAACCACCCAGAAAGGCTGGGAGTCCCGCTTTCGCCACTGCCCAGCAGACGGAAAGACCACCGAGCTATTCGCCCCCGGTGTGGCCGTCCACGACACCCGTAAGCTCTTTGAGGAGAACGCCCATGCTTGGTACGACCTCCTCTATGGCGGAACCGCACGACCGACACGGGTTCGTTCGGCCATCAAAACCGAGTTGATCTTCGAAGCGCCACTCAGCTTCGACGGAAAACCTGGCTCGCTCCGCACGGTCAGGGTCGAGCCTGCTTCCGACGAATGGATCAGCTTCTCCGAAGACTGGTACCAAGGCGAATGGCCGATTGGCGTTCAGCCCTGCGGCCACTACCTCGAATGGCGACAAGCTGAGCGCGTTCAGCCGACTAGGTAGCGAGTTGCCAAATCAGAGCTGCATCCGGCCTTGCCTCGTCTAGAGTTCACGTTCCGCTGATGGATACAGCAGGAGGGGAGATCCGTTGAGGAGATTTTGTTTGTTCGTGGCCGTTTTTGGACTGGTGGTCTCAGCAACTCCGACGGTTCTGGCTGCGTTCCCGGTGGCAAGTCCTCAAACGCAGGACCTCTCTTTGAGGTCTTCGTTTCTGTCACCCAAGGTAGTTTGCCTAACCAGAATCGTTTCCCCCGAATCCGCCTACGGTAGCTACCGCACGAAACCTCGCCACTGCATCTTCCATGATCTGGGAGAGGTCTTTATCGGGGCGACTACGTACAAGACAAGGAAGCTTAGATGGCCGCACTGGGGCTACTGGAAAGCGAATGGTGTGGGAATCGCACTAGTTTCAACCGTTGGCCCTATGAAGGCACGAATCCGCCTTCGACGGCCCAGGACTGTGTGCGGTGAGCGAGTCTTCACTCGTTGGAAGGTGCGTCTTCGCATAAATCTCCCCGACCGAAAGTGGGACAGGTGGCGAGGCGGACCAATCAGCAACTGTGTTAGCTAACGATGCCACGATCTGACCGTTTTTACGGGTAGACGATGCGCTACTTTTCCAAGATGGGAGACGAAGGAATGAATCCGAGATCGATAACCGGATGTTTCGTGGTGGCAGTCATTGCTGTCGTGTACCTGTTTGCTTTCACCCTCCCACCAGCCCATGCGGCAAGGGGCGTCACTTACGACCCTCGGGGAGACGCTGTGGCTGGTTTCGACATTCTCAGGGTCGTAGCCCTCAATGGAAAGCGGAAGCTCGCCCTGAAGATCGTGTACCGAGGTAGCTTGAAGCCTCGATACGAACCGGGTCTCGGTGTGTCGGCCCATATGGACCTGGATCTCGGTGCTCCGGCGGAGTCGGTCTACGACAATGACTTCGCGGTAGGTGCCTCTTTCGGTGTCCCGAATCAGACGAATCGCTTCTATTTCATGCGCGGCTACCACATGGCCCGTTGCCCTGGCCTCAAAGGTCGTGTTGGGATCAAACGCGGCGTAATCCGATTGGTCGTGCCACAACGATGCTTCAGACGACAGGCGGGACGGGTCAGGGTCGCGGGGTTCACGTATGCCAACAAAGGCGTAGGGCGCTCCGCAGACTACATTCGAAAGTGGGGAAGGTGGGTAGAGCGTGGCTAGAAAAGCAACGGGGACTCTTGCTCTAGCAGCAATCTTGGCTGCATTCGCTGGACTCCTAGTGGTCGGGAGTTCTGACGCAATCACGGGACATTCAGCCGCCACGAGAGGTGCTACACCCGCCGTAGTCTGTGTTTCCGGTTACCCACGGAATTCCAAGACCACCTATAGAAAACGACCCCGCGTTTGTAACTTTCTTCTGTACGGCGCTCCAATCATCCACCCAGGCATGGTCTTGAGCCACGCAACAAGGTGGAACCACTGGGGAACCGAATATGCCCGAGGATACGGTCGCCACTTTGTAAACGCCGGACCGCGAAACGGCATACCGATGAAGTTCTGGCTCAGTGATCCGACGAACGCGTGTGGTAGTGAAGTGTTTTCCACACTCAGAGTTCGCACCCGCAAGCTCACCTACCGTCCAAACGCCAAACGCAAGTACAGGTGGGGACGCTGGCTCCCCTGGGGGGATCGAATCGATCTCGCCGTCTGCACCAGATAAGACCATGAGCCGGGCCGATTGACCCCGGATGAATTCCGGCCCTGCGACCACTAACTCGAATGGCGAGAAGCCGAGCGCATCCAGCCCACCGGCTAGATACGAGGTAGCTCCGATAGTCGGTTCGGAACACTCTCGTAAACCAGAAGAAGCTTCGTGCTCACGGGCGACAAAGAATCATGCTCCACGACCTACCGTGGCCGGGAACCCACCGGAGTCCCAAACTCGACGGCCCCAGGGGAGGTAGTCGCACCCTCGATATTCAGCTAGGGGATGTCGCTCTCATCTACGTGACTCAGACATCCAACTCTCTGTGCCTCTGAGACCGCTCCGGCACAGTACTCAGCCACGGCATCGCTGGCGGTTCTGGCCCTCTCGATGTCATCCGCTTCGAACTCCATCGAAGGTGTGCCGTGCAGTTTCTCAGGAGTCGGATCGACTTCACGCTGCTGTTGAGAGCATCCAGTTAGTGCCAGCACGGCAACGATTGCGAGTGCCCCCAGATGCGGCTTCACGGAAAGATCGCCTTCAGAACTCACCGGCCCAGAAGATCATGTCCGGTTGAGCAGATGGGGTGCTACCGCTCATAATTGAGGTCACCCCTAGCCTCCATCTCAGCGAAAGCTCTCTCAATCCCCCGTTCCATGTAGTCATCTGGAACCGATTCCGGCGGCGGAGTGCTCGACGTATTTCCACATCCGAGAACAGCCATGGACAGCACCCCGGCAATGATCCCGATACCTAAACGAAGCATGGTGAATTCAATGCGTGAGCGCAACAGTGTTCGTGTTGGCAACGTGTTGAAAGGATCGGGATGCGAAGAGGGCGTCGGGAGTATTCGGTGGCGGAGCGGAGGGAGCTTTGGGATCGGTGGAAGGCTGGTGAGTCGACGAGCGAGATCGCGAGGGCTCTGGATCGCGCACCGGGCACGATCCACACCGAGTTGGTCAGGCATGGTGGTGTTGCCCCGAGAGTTCGTTGCCGCAGGCTAAGCGCGCTGAGGGTTTCAGAGCGTGAGGAGATTTCGCGCGGGGTGGCTTCCGGAGAGTCCGTGAGAAGTATCGCCAGGAGGATTGGCCGGGCCCCGTCGACGGTCTCAAGGGAGATCGCCAGAAACGGTGGAAGAGGCAACTATCGGGCCCATGAGGCTGAGAGCAGGTTCTGGAAGGAGGCCAGGCGTCCGCAGGTTTCGAAGCTTCAACGGAACTGGTTGCTCAGGAACCTGGTCGCGGATCGGCTTTCGGAGGATTGGTCACCGGAACAGATCGCGGGCTGGTTGAAAGACCTGTTCCCGGACGATCACACTATGCGGGTGTCTCACGAGACGATCTACCTGACCTTGTTCATCCAGACCCGGGGCGCTTTGAGACGCGAGCTGATCAGTCATCTGCGGCGCTCGAGGGCGATCCGCAGGCCTCGGGGCTCGAAGCGTGCCCATGCCGGGCAGGGCCAGATCAAGGACGCGGTCTCGATCCGGGAGCGGCCGGCCGAGGTTGATGACCGGGCGGTGCCCGGTCATTGGGAAGGAGATCTCCTGACCGGTAAAGCCAACTCGCATGTTGCGACCCTGGTCGAACGGCACTCTCGGTTCCTCATGCTGGTGAAGGTCGACGGGAAAGACACCGCCACGGTCACCCGGGCACTCGCCGATCAGATCAAGCGGCTGCCCAAGGAACTGAAGGGCTCGTTGACTTGGGATCGCGGCACCGAGATGGCAGACCACAAGTCGTTCACGGTCGCGACTGATCTGAAGGTGTTCTTCTGCGACCCCCAGAGCCCCTGGCAACGCGGATCCAACGAGAACACCAACGGGCTGCTCAGGCAGTACTTCCCCGAAGGCACCGACCTACGTGATTTCTCGCAACCTGATCTAGATCAGGTTGCGAGAAAACTCAACACCCGACCCCGCAAAACCCTCGGCTTCAAAACCCCCGCCAATACACTGAACCAAGCGTTGCGCTGACGAGTTGAACCCAAG
>WPCI01395796.1_pt1 | contig 12696 bp, 10 predicted proteins | sample 5399871 | NCBI WGS metagenome assembly WPCI01 (sample SAMN12869469, study PRJNA574797) | sludge metagenome | isolation source: wastewater treatment of pH7 | place: China:Beijing | collected 2019-05-20
GCTCTCCGACGACCTGCGCCCGGTTCGCGCGGGCCTCAGCGGCGGCGCCTATTCGCCGCTGAGCGCGGAGTCCGTCCAGCGCATCCACGCCGCCGCGCTCGACGCGCTGGAAGAGATCGGGCTTGCCAACGCGCCGAAGTCCGGGGTGGAAATCCTGACCGGGGCCGGGGCGATCCTCGGCGATGACGGGCGCATCCGCTTCCCGCGCAGCCTGGTGGAAGACATGCTGGCGGTCGCGGCGCGCGACATCACGCTTTACGGCCGCGATCCGGCCCATGATCTGCACCTTTCGGGAACCAGGGTACATTTCGGCACCGCCGGCGCCGCCGTGCATGTGGTGGACGTGGAGAAGCGCGAGTACCGGGAATCGACATCCCGGGACCTCTACGATGCCGCGCGGATCACGCACGCCCTCGACAATGTGCATTTCTTCCAGCGCGCGATGGTGTGCCGCGACATTGCCGACAATTTCGAAATGGACATCAACACGCTCTACGCCTGTTGCTCCGGCACGACCAAGCATGTCGGCACGAGCTTTTCCGACCCGTCGCATGTGAAGGGATGCTTCGACCTCCTGCACATGATCGCCGGCGGCGAAGCGGCGTGGCGTGCGCGGCCGTTCGTTTCGAACTCGAACTGCTTCGTCGTGCCGCCGATGAAGTTCGCCGAGGAAAGCTGCATCTCGATGGAGCATTGCGTGCGGGCTGGCATGCCGGTGCTGCTGCTGTCGGCCGGGCAGGCGGGCGCGACGGCTCCGGCGCCGCTGGCGACCGCCATCGTCCAGGCGGTGGCCGAGTGCCTGGCGGGCGTCGTCTATGTCAACGCCATGGTTCCGGGGTTTCCGGCGATCTTCGGGACCTGGCCGTTCGTCTCGGACCTTCGCACCGGCGCCATGAGCGGTGGCTCGGGCGAGCAGGCGCTGCTGACCGCCGGATGCGCCCAGATGCATCGCTTCTACGGCCTGCCCGGCGGGGCGGCGGCCGGCATCGCCGATTCGAAACTGCCCGACATGCAGGCCGGATGGGAGCAGGCGATCTCCAACGTGATGGCCGGTCTCTCAGGCCTCAACATGGTCTACGAGGCGGTCGGGATGCATGCCTCGCTGCTCGGTTTCTGCATGGAATCGCTGGTGCTCGGCGACGACCTGCTCGGCCAGGTGCTGCGGTGCGTGCGCGGCATCGACGTCAACGAGGACAGCGTGTCGATCGAGACGATGCGCGATGTCTGCCTTGGAGGCCCTGGCCACTACCTCGGCCACGCGCAGACCCTGCAGCTCATGCAGACCGAATATGTCTATCCGGCGGTGGCCGACCGCTCGAGCCCGAAGGAGTGGAACGAGAACGGACGGCCGGACCTGATCGAGAAGGCGATCGAGCGCAAGAACCGGATCCTGCGGGAATCGCGCGCGCCGCTCATCGATCCGGCGGTGGACGAGGCCATCCGCAAGGCCTTCCGGATCCATTTCTGATCCGGAATCGGTCGTTCAGGCCAGGCGGGCGATGATGCCCTGCTTCGCGCCGAGGGCAATCGTGGCACCGTTCGCGCTGCCGCCGAGGCCGGAGTCGGCCAGGGCAACGACACGCCCAAGCCCGGGATCGAAGCTGACCGGGGCTCCCGACAGGTTGAAGGCGCACAACAGGCGTTCCGGGCCCTGCGCTCGCTCGAAGGCGACGACACCGTCGGGCGCCTCGACGAAGCGGATCGCGCCCTTGACCAGCGCGGGATGCGCCTTGCGGAAGGCGATGAACCGACGGTAGAAGCCAAGCAGCGTATCAGACCGCCCGCCCTGCGTGTCGACGGCCAGCGCACGGTGCGTGTCGGGAACCGGCAGCCACGGCCTGGCCGCGCTGAATCCGCCATTCGGGCTGTTGGACGACCAGACCATCGGCGTGCGGCAGCCATCGCGGCCCTTGAACTTCGGCCAGAAGCGGATGCCGTAGGGATCCTGCAGATCCTCGAAGGCAATGTCGGCTTCCGGCAAGCCGAGTTCCTCGCCCTGGTAGAGCGTGACCGATCCGCGCAGCGACATCAGCAGCGCCGCCATCATCGTGAGGTAGGCCTGCGGGTCCGCCTCGTCGGCCGCCCACCGCGTGGCGTGGCGCATCACGTCATGATTGGAAAACGCCCAGCAGGCCCAGCCATCGGGCGCGGCGTTCTCGAACGCCTCCACGACCGCCCGCACCCGCCCGGCATCGGGCTTCTGCACCGACAGGAAGTCGAAGGAGTAACACATGTGCACCTTGTCGCCCCCGGACGTATAGGCGGCGACGATTTCGAGGCTGCGCTGGTCGTCGCCGACCTCGCCGACCGAGGCGGTGGCGGGGAATTCGTCGAGCACGGCGCGAAACCGCTTCAGGAAGTCGAGGTTTTCCGGCTGGCTCTTGTCATGAAGGTGATCCTGCCATGTGTACGGATTGACCGATGGCGCGGTCGACGACATGCGCTCGTCTTCCGGCAAGGCGGGGTTGTCGGCCAGCGTGCGGGAATGGAAGTAGAAATTGATCGTGTCGAGGCGGAAGCCGTCGGCACCGAGTTCGAGCCAGTAGCGGGTCACGTCGAGCACGGCCTGCTGGACTTCAGGGTTGTGGAAGTTCAGGTCCGGCTGCGAGGCGAGAAAATTGTGCATGTAGTACTGGCGGCGTGACGTGTCCCATTCCCATGCCGGGCCACCGAAGATCGACAGCCAGTTGTTCGGCGCCGTTCCATCCGGCTTGGCATCGGCCCAGACAAACCAGTCGGCCTTCGGATTGGTGCGATCGGCGCGGCTTTCACGGAACCATTCGTGCTGGTCGGAGGTGTGCGAGATCACCAGGTCGATGAGCACCTTGAGGCCGAGGCCATGGGCCTCCTCGATCAGGTCGCGGAAGTCGTCGATGGTGCCGAACTCCGGATCGACGGCCCGGTAGTCGGAGACATCGTAACCGAAATCCTTCATCGGCGAGGTGTAGAAGGGCGAGATCCACACGGCATCGGCGCCAAGGTCGGCGACGTGGTGCAGCCGCTGGCGAATGCCACGCAGATCGCCGATGCCGTCGTCATCGCTATCCTGGAACGAACGCGGATAGATCTGGTAGATGATCGCGCCGCGCCACCAGTCGCGGTCAGGCGCGGCTTCACCGGAATTCATCGGGGCGCGGGCGGGCATCGTCGACTTACCTCGGACTGTTGGTCCCGGCGCTACAGCGGCCGGAAATGTTTCGACAGCTTCAGGCCCTGGGCCTGGTAGTTCGAACCGATCCCCTGGCCGTAGAGCGTTCGCGGACGCGATCGCATCCGCTCGTACACCAGGCGACCGACGATCTGGCCGTGATCCAGAATGAACGGGACCTCATGGCTGCGCACTTCAAGGACCGCCCGGCTGCCTCGACCGCCGGAGCCGGAATGACCGAAGCCCGGATCGAAGAACCCCGCATAATGGACCCGGAACTCGCCGACAAGCGGGTCGAAAGGCGTCATCTCGGCGGCATAGTCGGGCGGGACATGCACGGTCTCGTCAGAGACGAGGATGTAGAATTCGTCAGGGTCGAGCACCAGTTCGCGCCGGCCGCGGCCATCGATCGGTTCCCAGAAGTCGAGAACATCGAGCACGCCCTTCCGGTCGACGTCGATCACGCCGGTGTGGCGCTTGGCGCGGAAGCCGACGCGGCCATCCCTGTCGCCCGAAAGGTCGATCGACAGCGCTACTCCGCCGCCGGAGATCTGCGGGTTGCCGCCCTCGACCAGGCGTTGGTCGGCGTTGAGCGCCTCAAGCTCGGCCGTCGTCAGTTGCGGCTGCCCGACCCGCAGGCGCAACTGCGAAAGCCTGGAGCCGGCGCGGACGATGATGGGGAACGTCCGCGGGCTGATCTCGAGATAGGCCGGCCCATGATAGCCGGCGGGTGCCTTGTCGAACTCGCGGGCATGATCGACCATGACGCGGGTGAAGATGTCGAGGCGGCCGGTCGAGCTCTTCGGGTTCATCGAGGCCGACACGCCGGGTGGCAGTGCAAGCGATTCCAGCACCGGCACCACGTAGACGCAGCCCGTTTCCAGCACCGCGCCGGCAGTCAGATCGATCTCGTGCAGCTTCAGGCGTTCAAGCTTTTCCGCGACCGTGTGCCCGGGCCCGGGCAGGAACGACGCCCGCACCCGCCATGCGCGGGTGCCGAGACGAAGGTCGAGGCTCGCGGGCTGGATCTGGTCGTCGTCGAGCGGGCGGGCGGCACTGAGTGTCCCGGCCGAAAACATCGCGGCAATCTCGTGGTCGGGCACGATCCCGGCAAGCACGGCATGACCTCCTGCGCTTTCCTCCAGAACCGTTTACGGCGCCTGCCGATTGACGCAAGGCCGCCGGATCGATAACAGGGGCTTATCCCGTGGTGATTTGCTCGACCAGCTTGCAGCCACGTAAAACAAATCGCTAAAGGGGTCGGGTTCCGGTGGACCGGCTCGCTTCAGCGCAGCCGGTTTTTGTTTGGGCCCGACGATGACAACACGCACAATTCCGACTTCCCTGCGCCCCGCCACCCGCATGGTCCATGGCGGCACCGAGCGCTCGCAGCATGGCGAGACCTCCGAGGCGCTGTTCCTCACCCAGGGCTTCGTCTATGACAGCGCGGAAGCTGCGGAAGCCCGCTTCAAGGGCGAGGAGCCGGGCTTCATCTATTCCCGGTACGCCAATCCGACCACGCACATGTTCGAGCAGCGCATGTGCCTGCTTGAAGGCGCGGAAGACGCGCGCGCCATGGGTTCGGGCATGGCGGCGGTGGCCGCCGCCATCCTGTGCCAGGTACGCGCGGGCGACCATGTGGTGGCAGCCAAGGCGCTGTTCGGCTCGTGCCGCTGGGTCATCGAGACGCTGTTGCCGAAATATGGCGTCGAGGCCACGCTGGTCGACGGCGCCGACCTTGACCAGTGGCAGCGCGCCATGCAGCCGGGTCGCACGCGGCTGGTGTTCTTCGAGACGCCGACCAACCCGACCCTCGAAGTCTATGACATCGCTGCCATCAGCGACATCGCGCATGCTGCCGGGGCGGTGGTCGTCATCGACAATGTGTTTGCGACGCCGGTATTGCAGAAGCCTCTGGAGCACGGAGCCGACATCGTCGTCTATTCGGCAACCAAGCACATTGACGGCCAGGGGCGCTGTCTCGGCGGCGTTGTGCTGTCGTCGAAAGACTGGATCGACCGCAACCTGCACGACTATTTCCGCCATACCGGACCGAGCCTGTCGCCGTTCAACGCGTGGGTGCTCCTGAAAGGGCTGGAGACGCTGCCGCTCAGGGTGCGCCAGCAGACCGAGAGCGCGGCGCGGATCGCCGACTACCTCGCCACGCATCCGGCCATTTCGCGGGTGAACTATCCCGGCCGCGACGATCATCCCCAGGCCGCCGTCGTCCGCCGCCAGATGAGCGCCGGTTCGACGCTTGTCTGCTTCGATGCCAAGGGCGGCAAGTCGGCCGCCTATACAATCGAGAATGCGCTGCGCGTGATCCGGATTTCCAACAATCTCGGCGACGCCAAGAGCCTGATCACCCACCCGGCGACGACGACGCACAAGAGCATGGTCGAGGAGGCCCGGCTCGCCGCCGGCATCCACGACGGCACGCTGCGCGTATCGGTCGGCCTGGAGGACGTGGAGGACCTGCTCGACGATCTCGACCGTGCGCTAGCCGCCGTTTCCTGAGCGCGGCGCGAAGGCGCGATGCGCCGCGGCGATCCGCATCATCGCCGTCAGCAGGCAGATCGCGGCGAAGCTCCATGCCAGCAGGGGAAACCACGCCGGCACCAGGCACATCAGTGCAAAGACGGCAAGCGTCTCGCCGGCCTCGGCGAGGCCGCCGGTGAAATAGATCGACTTCTCGCCGCGCAGTTCGGACTTCAACCCGCGTTTTTCCGCCAGAAGCGCGAATCCGAGAAAGCTGGCGCCATTGACATAGAAGGCGGCAATGAGGGCGGCGGCCGGCAGCGCGAAGCGCGGATCCGCGACGGCGAAACCCAGCGGAATCGCGCCGTAGAAGGCGAAGTCCAGCGTCAGGTCGAGAAATCCGCCGAAGTCGGTCTTGCCGCGCGCCCGGGCGATCTCGCCATCGAGCGCATCGGCGAGCCGGCTTGCCAGAAGCAGCGCCAACCCGGCGATCGTGGCGCCAAGGGCAATGGCGAACGCGGCGGCCAGACCGATGCCGAGACCGATCCAGCTGACCGTGTTGGCGCCTATTCCGGTCGGCAGCAGAATTGCTGCAACCTTGCTGACGAGCGGGTCGATCCGCGCGCGCGCCCAGCCATCGATCATGTCATGTCCTTTCCCAAACCCGCGCGGACCTTCCTTGACGCGGCGATCGCGTTCAAATCAATTCATCGCGTGAGGTTTCAAATCATGTACAGCGCAGTCACCGACGGGATCGCCGTCACCGCCGAGCCTTTTTACCTTGAGGACCAGTCCGACCCGTCCGACGGCCGCTACGTCTGGGGCTACCGCATCACGATCGCGAACAATTCCGCCGCACCGGTTCAACTCCTGTCCCGACACTGGCGGATCGTCGACGCGAACGGTCGGGTCGAGGAGGTGCGTGGTCCGGGCGTGGTCGGCGAGCAGCCGGTGATCGATCCGGGCGAACGCTATGAATATGCCTCGCGCTGCCCGCTTTCCACGGCATCGGGCATGATGAGCGGCTCGTACACGATGACCGGCGAGGACGGACAGCACTTCCCCGTCGCCATCCCGGCGTTCTCGCTGGATTCGCCCGGGCTCCGGCGCAGCCTCAACTAGAGCCTTTCCGGCGTTCAAACGAAATGATCTCCGCCGGAAATGCTCCTGGCGCTGATCATGTCGCGGCGAATTCTTCCGGATCGAAGCGGTATTCGGCCGAACAGAATTCGCACCGCGCCAGGATGGCGCCATCCTCGATGCAGTCGGCGATCTCCTCGGCGGTGAAGCCGCCGATGACGGCGCCAAGCTTCTCGCGCGAACAGCGGCAGCGATCGGCAACAGTCACGCCTTCGAAGACGCGCACGCCGCGTTCATGAAACAGCCGGTAAAGCAGGCGCTCGACGCCGACTTCCGGGTCGGTCAGTTCATCGTCGCCGATGCTGGCGGTCAGCGCCGTCACCTCCGCCCAGGCGTCATCGACCATCGACAGGGCGTCCGGATCGTCGCCGTCGCCGCCGGGGAGATCCGGCAGGCGGGCACGGTGGCGATCCTCGGGCAGGAACTGGACCAGCAGCCCGCCGGCCCGCCACGCATCGTGCCAGGCGCCATCGCGCTGCACGGAATGGCGCGCCACGGCGAGGCGAACATCGGTCGGGATCTGCTCCGACTGGCGGAAATAGGCGCGGGCGGCGTCTTCGAGCGACTGGCCCTCGAGCGCGACCAGACCCTGATAGCGCGTCGTTTGCGGCCCCTGGTCGACGGTCATGGCCAGCGTGCCGCGTCCGATCAGTGCATCGGCGCGGCTGGCCGCCACGAGCCTTGCCTCGTCATAGCGCGCATAGGCCCGGATGTCGCCGGGTGTGGCGAGATCGACGACAAGCAGGTCGACGGGTCCGTCCATCTCGGCCTGGACCGTGAACCGTCCCTGGAACTTCAGCGAGGTCCCGAGCAGGACAGTCAGTGTCACCATCTCGCCCAGCAGCCTTGCGACCGCATCTGGATAGTCATGCCGCGCAAGGATGCGATCCAGGGCCTCGCCGAGCTGGATCGCCCGTCCCCGCGCATCGAGCGCATCGACCTGGAAGGGCACGGCCACGTCATCCCCGGCATGGCCGATCTCGCCGAGCGGCCGGCGATCAGACACGCTGGCCGCCGGAAAGCGCCCACGCCAGGATGGCCTTCTGGGCGTGCAGCCGGTTCTCGGCCTCGTCGAACACCACCGAATGCGGACCGTCGATCACCGCATCGGTCACCTCCTCGCCGCGATGCGCCGGCAGGCAGTGCATGAACAGCGCATCGGGCGCGGCGCGCGCCATCATGTCTTCGTTGACCTGATAGGGCAAAAAGACATTGTGACCGCGTGCCCTGTGCTCCTGCCCCATCGACACCCAGGTGTCGGTCACGACGCAATCGGCACCGGCAACGGCGTCCGCCGGTGTCTCGAACCGGGTGACCCGGCCGCCATTGGCCGCGGCCCATTCCAGGACCGGCGCGGCCGGCTCGCTTCCCTCCGGCGTCGCCACGTTCAGGCGGAAGCCGAAGCGGACGGAGGCCTCGACCAGCGAATGCAACACGTTGTTGCCGTCGCCAAGCCAGGTGAACAGACGGTCGCCGACATGGCCGCGATGCTCCTCGAAGGTCATGATATCGGCCATGATCTGGCAGGGATGGCTGTCGTCGGTGAGCGCGTTGATGACCGGCACCGTGGCGTGGCGCGCCAGTTCGAGCATGCGGTCATGCGACGTCGTGCGGATGGTGATGATGTCGACGTAGCGTGACAGCACACGTGCCGTGTCGGCGATGGTCTCGGATCGCCCGAGCTGCATCTCCTGGCCCGTCAGCATGATGGTCTCGCCACCCAGTTGCCGCATGGCGACATCGAAGGACACGCGCGTGCGCGTGGACGGCTTCTCGAAGATCATCGCCAGGAACTTGCCGGCAAAGGGGCTGGTATGTTCGCCGGCCTTCAGCAGGGCCTTGCGCCGGCGCGCATCGTCGAGAATGGCGCGAAGCGTGTCGGCGTCCAGGTCCTTGAGATCTGCGAAGTGCGGCGGTTTGCGGGTCATGGCTCGGTCCGGCTTGCTCAGGTGGCGGCCTGCGCGAGGCGGGCACCGGCGGCATGGATGCGGGCCAGGCCCTCGCGGATTTCGTCGTCGCTTACCGTCAGCGGCGGAACGATGCGCACGACATTGTCCCCGGCCGGAACGGCAAGCAGCTTCTCGTCGCGGAATGCGGCGTTGACGCGGGTGTTTTCCACCTTGCACTTCAGCCCCACCAGGAGGCCCCTGCCGCGGACTTCGTCGAACACGCCGGGAAACGCATCGATGACGGCCGACAGGCCCTGCCGGAACAGCAGGCCCTTGCGTTCGACGTCGGCCAGGAACCCCGGCTCAAGCATGACCTCGAGCACTTCGCCCACAACGGCCATCGCCAGCGGGTTGCCGCCATAGGTGGTGCCATGGACGCCCGGCGTCATGCAGGCGGCCGCGGCTTCCGTGCCGAGGCAGGCACCGACTGGGAACCCGCCGCCAATCCCCTTGGCGACCGCCATCAGGTCCGGTGCGACGCCGGCCCATTCATGCGCGAACAGCCGCCCGGTGCGCCCGGCGCCGGTCTGCACCTCGTCGAAGATCAGCAACATGCCATGGTCGTCGCACAGGTCCCGCAATTCCTTCAGGAACGGGACCGAGGCTTCGCGGATGCCACCCTCGCCCTGGATCGGCTCGATGAGGATGCCGGCCGTTTCCGGGCCGACCAGGCGCCTGACCGCCTCGATGTCCCCGAGCGGCGCCTGGTCGAAGCCGTCAACCGGCGGTCCGAAACCCTCCAGATATTTCTTCTGGCCGCCCGCAGCGATTGTGGCGAGCGTCCGGCCATGGAACGCGCCCTCGAAGGTGATCAGCCGATAGCGCTCCGGGCGCCCGGCAGCATACTGGAAGCGCCGCGCCGTCTTGATGGCGCACTCCAGCGCCTCGGCGCCGGAATTGGTGAAGAACACGCGATCGGCGAAGCTGGCCGCGACCAGCCGCTCCGCAGCCTTCCGCTGTCCCGGCACCTCGTACAGATTGGAGACATGCCACAGCGTCTCGGCCTGGCGGGTCAGGGCCGCGACAAGGCGCGGATGGGCATGGCCGAGGGAATTGACCGCGATGCCGGCCGCGAAATCGAGGTAGCGTTCACCTTCGGCGGTGAACAGCCACGTGCCCTGGCCGCGTTCGAACGCCAGCGGCGCCCGCGCGAAGGTTTCGAAAAGCGGTGAAGACGGCATTGCGCCACCCTCCAGGCTGGTGTGCGGGTGCGTTGCGACCCGTTTTTTCCGGCGGAACGAAAAAACCGCCCAACGGGCGGCCTTGCGGAAAACAATGCGCGATCCGCGTGGCGAAGTCAACGCGGCCCGCCGGGCGCCAAAATGGCGCCGATCCCTGGGGAAAAGCCAAAAAAACCGATTCGCCGCACCCGGCGGACTCTTGTCACGGAGTCCCGCGATCATGTAGTTTCCGGGAAGCCAGTGTATCAACATATCGTACGGCGATCCAACCACGAGTGTATATGTGGTGTCCGTTTCCGGTCTTCCGTCCGGGGCGCGTGGGTCGATTCAAGGCGATGCCGCCAGGGAGTCCGGTCAGCATGAATTGGACAGACGAACGCGTCGAGCAGTTGCGCAAGCTGTGGACCGAGGGTCTGAGCGCCAGCCAGATCGCGCTGCAGCTCGGAGGGGTCAGCCGCAACGCCGTCATCGGCAAGGTGCACCGGCTGAAGCTCACCGGGCGCGGACGCGCCACGGGCGTGACGACGCGGACGAAGAAGGCACCGAAGGCCGCGCCGATCCGGCCGGCAACGTCGCGGCCGGCGCCGTCCGGTCGCCCGGTCACCGTCGGCGCGACGGCACTGCGGATCGATGCCGCGCCGGAGTTCGAGGTGGTCCACGCGCTGGCGCCGCTGACCGAAATCCCCGCACCGGTGCTGAAGAAGCTCAAGCTGGTGGAATTGTCGGAGCGGACCTGCAAGTGGCCGGTCGGCGACCCGTTGTCGGAGGATTTCCATTTCTGCGGCAATGAATCGGGCGAGTCCGGGCCGTACTGCCGCTACCATGCGCGCATCGCCTATCAGCCGACCTCGGAGCGCAAGCGCCTGCGGTAGGTCGCCAGCGATGGGCGCTCAGCGTTCCGCGCCGCCGATCGCGTGGCTCTCGTCGCCCTTGAGGCGCTCCGGATCCATCGGGCGCCCGGTGGCGAGCAGATAGACAGATTCGGCGATGTTGGTGGCGTGATCGCCGATCCGCTCGATGTTCTTGGCGCAAAACAGCAGATGGGTGGAGGCGGTGATCAGCCGCGGGTCTTCCATCATGTGCGTCAGCAATTCGCGAAACAGCGACGTGTACAGCCGATCGACCTCCTCGTCGCGATCGCGCATGGCCAGCAGCCGGGTCGGATCGCGCACGGCATAGGCATCGAGGACCGACTTCAACTGCAGCATGACCAGTTCGGCAATGGCGCTCATGCCGTGGCCGAACCCTTGCGGACGGGCGACGGACGCCACCGCGGGAACACGCTTGGCCACGCTCTTGGCCAGATCGCCGATGCGCTCCAGTTCGGCCGCGATCCGCATCGCCGCGATGATCTCGCGCAGGTCCGCCGCCATCGGCTGGCGGCGCGCAATGGTGGCGACCGCCCGGTCATCAAGGTCGCGCTGCGCTTCGTCGAGCGTCGCGTCGGAGGCGATGACCGCGGCGGCGGCTTCGCGATCCACGCGGACCAACGCGGAAACCGCGTTGGCGATCATGCGCTCGGCGTGTCCGCCCATCGACGCGATCACCTCGTGCAGGCGATCCAGATCGGCATCGAAGCCGCGAACGATATGAGAGGTCATTGGGTATCCCCGCGTCCGCCCGTTTTCACAGGAGCGGCGATGTCACGCAAGATCAATGCGACACAATCGGCTCAGGTTCCGGGAGGAAAATGCACGGTGAAGCGCGATCCGTGGCCAACCTGCGAGGCGATGGCCAGGCGGGCGCCATGCCGCTGCACGATATGCTTGACGATGGCGAGGCCAAGGCCCGTGCCCTTTGTCGCGCCCGAGCCGCCATCGACCCGGTAGAACCGCTCCGTCACGCGCGGGACGTGTTCGGCGGGGATACCCGGTCCGTAATCCCTGACCTCCACATGCGCGCCTTCGCCAGCCTTCTCACCGACGATCGTCAGGGTGATGCGCCGTCCGGCGGCGCCATATTTCAGCGCATTCTCGATCAGGTTCTCGAAGACCTGGGCCAGCTCGTCACGGCTGCCGCTGACCAGGACGGGGGCGTCGGGAAACCGTCGCTCGATGGCGACCTGGTTCTCCGTCGCCAGCGGGCGCAATGCATCGGAGACCTGGTCGACGATCTCGCGCAAGTCGATTTCGCCGGTCAGGTCGAGCGGGCGCGTCTCGAGACGGGACAGCGACAGCAGGTCGTCGACAAGCCGCGCCATGCGTTCGGTCTGCGCCTGCATAATGTCGAGGAAGCGCGCGCGCGCATTCCGGTCTTCGCGTGCCGCGCCCTTCAGCGTCTCGACGAAACCCTTGATGGTGGCCAGCGGCGTGCGCAGTTCATGGCTGGCATTGGCGATGAAGTCGGCCCGGATCCGGTCGATGCGGCGCAGTTCCGAATTGTCGCGGACGGTGAGGAGAAACAGTCCGGACGGGGGGCCAAGCGGCGTGACGGTTGCCAGCAGCCAGCGCTCCGGCGGGCCGGGATCGACATACTCGACACGGCCGCCAGCACCCGATTCCAGCGCCGTATCGATCAGCCGGCGAAGCTCCGGCGCGCGCAGGCGAACCCGCGCCAGCACGCCGGCCGGAACCGGGCCGAACAGCGACACGGCGGCCTTGTTGACCTGGCGGATGTCTCCTTCCGGCGCGAAGGTGATCATCGGATCCGGCGCGGCGCTCATGATGGCAGCGGCATCCGGCATGATGCCTTGCGGATCGGCGATGCTTGCCTTGCGCGCCGGGTCGTGCGGCCTGGCGAGCATTCCGGCCACCGCGGCCGCCACGGCGAGGAACGCAAGCGCCGCGGCCGCTCCCGGCCA
>WPCI01185993.1_pt1 | contig 12668 bp, 11 predicted proteins | sample 5399871 | NCBI WGS metagenome assembly WPCI01 (sample SAMN12869469, study PRJNA574797) | sludge metagenome | isolation source: wastewater treatment of pH7 | place: China:Beijing | collected 2019-05-20
TAGGCGGCGATGCTGTCAACGCTGGCCAGAATGCGGCGGCCGTCCTTGGCACCTTCGATACGCACGCCGTAGCGTTGCTGCAGTGCCAGCGAGACCTGCAGGGCATCCAGACTGTCCATGCCGATGCGGCTGTCGCCGCCAAACAGCGGCTCGGCGTCCTGCACGTCCTGCCAGTCGAAGTCGTCTTCCTTGTCGCATTCGCTGATGATCAGCTGCTTGATCTGCTGTTTTAGTTGTGTGTCGTCCATAGGGTGTTTTTTAACCTGTGATGTAAAAGAAGCGTACCGGTCAGGGCGCAGGCGGCGGCAAACAGTAGCAGGGCCAGGCAACCGGGCAGGATGTCAGTGCTGTTGCCCTGCCCGACCAGCAGGGTGAGGAAGGCGTCCAGTGACCAGCTCATGGGTGACAGGCTGGCCAGTTGCTGCATGGCCGGCGGCATCATGCTTTTGGGCACCATGATGCCGCCAATGGCCGCCAGAATCAGGTTGCTGCCGGCACTGAGCAGTAGCGCCTGCTCGCTGTTGCGGGCCAGCGCCGACACCAGCAGGCCGAAGCTGCAGCTGGCCAGGGTGATGCTCAGGGCCAGCAGCAGGTAGGCAGCAGGGGCTCCGTGCAGCTCAAGGGCCGGCAGGCCCAGCCAGGGCAATGCAAACAGGCCCAGCGCCAGCAGGCAGACAAACTGCAGCAGGTTGATCAGGGCGTAGGGCAGCAGTTTGCCGGCCAGCAGTAGCACGGGCGGGATACGCATGACCCGCATGCGCAGCAGCACGCCGGACTGGAATTCCTGCTGCAGGCGGCTGGACATGGGCAGCACGATGAAGAACATGCCGAAAATCAGCCAGGCCGGCACGCTGAGCTGGCCGGCATTGGCGCTGGCGGCCAGCGAGCCGCTGCTGAGGATCTGGTATTCGGGCAGGTGGCTTTCGGTTTGCTGCTGTACCTGTTGCAGCTGCTGCTCCAGCGGCAGGCTGTCGTCCAGCAGCTCGCTGTCGATCAGAAAGGCGGCCATGCGTGTTTGCGCCAGCGCCAGGGTGACGGCGGTGCGGATGCGGGTGCGTTGCAGGCTGTCGCTGGCGGCAGCAAAAGCCAGTTCGGGGCCGGCGTGCGGGCTGTCGAGCAGGCGTTCGGAGAAGTCGGCGGCCAGCACAATACGGACATCAGGGGCACGGGTGTTTTGCAGAGAACTGCCGGGTAGCTGGCCTGCGAGTGCGGCAAGAAAAAACCGGCTGTCGGCGCTGTCCTGTGGCACTTCTACCTGCAGGGCAGGTGGCGGCAGGTCGGTACGCAGGATGCCGGACATGGCAACAGCCATGATCAGCAGAAACAGCGCAGGCATGACAAACAGCACGCCGATGGCATGGGCATCGCGCCAGGCCAGCCGCCATTCGGTGAGGACCAGTGCCGACAGCCTCATAGCTGGCCTCCGCTGCTGTGCAGGTAGAGTTGTTCCAGACTGGCCGGGCCGTAGTCCAGCTGCACCGGTGCAGGCTGGCTGGCGAGCAGCTGTAGCAGTTCCTGTAGCTGTTGCGGATCGGACAGTTCCAGTTTCAGCTGATTGCCCTGCTGGCTGCAGGACCAGTGCCGGTCGTGGCACAGCTGTATCAGGGCCTGAGGAACGGTATCGGCCCAGCGGGCGCTGAACTGTTGTGCGGGCTGTTCTTGCAGCCTTTGGTCCAGCAGCAGACGGCCTTCGGACAGCAGCAGCACACGCTCGGCCAGTTGTTCGATTTCCGGCAGGTAGTGGCTGGTGTAGATTACCGCCTTGCCATTGTCGGCCAGACTGCGCACTGCCTGCAGCATGCGCTGGCGGTTGGTGCTGTCCACACCAACGGTGGCTTCGTCGAGCAGGTACAGCTGTGCCGGTTGCAGCAGGCCGAGGGCAAAGTTGAGACGTCGTTGCTGGCCGCCGGACAGCTGTGCGGCGGTGCGCTTGAGCAATGGCTCCAGCTGGGCAGCGTCTATGGACTGCTCCAGCTGGTGCTGGCGCTCGCTGCCGCGCAGCCGGTACAGGTCGGCAAACAGTTGCAGGTTTTCACTGACCCGCAGGCGGGCGTGAAAGGCCAGTGATTGCGGCACCAGGCCAATGGCGTTGTGCCCTTGCCAGCGCAGGCTGCCCTGCTGTGGCTGGATCAGCCCTGCGATCAGTGACAGCAGGGTGGTCTTGCCGGCACCGTTGCTGCCCAGCAGGCCGATGCAGTCGCCGGGCTGTATGTGCAGGCTGATGTCCTGCAGCGCCGGTGCCGGACTGCCGGGGTAGCGGTAAGCCAGTTGCTGCAGGTCAAGCATGGCTGAGTACCACCAGCAGCTGGCCGTCGAGCAGCGGTTGTTGCTGCTGGCGGATGTCGAAGCTGTAGAGCGCGCTGTGCGGCGAATGGCCCAGCCGGGTGGCCTGCAGTTGCAGCAGCTCCGCATCGGGCTGTAGCGGAGCATGCAGGCGTACGCCGGATACCTTGCCGATATGCGCTGCTTTCACTGCCCCGTTGCCGGCGTATAATGCGCCGTGTGCAGCGCATAGCTGGGCCGCCGCCTCGAACAGCATCAGGGGGGCCGGTTCGTGCAGCTGCTGCAGGCAGTCGGCACGGCAGGAACCACGGATCGAGTTTTCATCGTGGTCGCCAATGCTGTGCAGCCAGAGCGCGGAGTTGCGGTGTGGCAGAAGCTGTTGCAGGTCGGCATGAGTCATGGAGCAAAGGATACCCGGGCAAGTTTCGGGCGATTATAGAGTGTTTTACAGAGCGGAGAATTGAACTGATGGATATCCGCGTGACCTGGGCGCTTTTTTGTGCCGGTTCTTTGTTGTTGCTGGCATTGTCCTGGCGCAGCATGCGACGACCAGACAGTCATGGTTTTCCGCGTTTTCTGGCGTGGGTGGGTATTCTGGCCCTGCTGGTACTCAATGGGGATGTCTGGTTTGAGGAGCGCTACTCCGCCCGCCAACTGGTGTCCTGGTGCCTGTTGATGACTTCCATTGCGGTGGTGGTGACCGGGTTGTTCCAGCTGAAAAGCCGTGGCCGTCCGGTTGCCGGCAGCCGCAACGATGGCAGCCTATATGATTTTGAACAAACCACCCGGCTGGTTGATAGCGGCATCTATGCGTGGATTCGCCATCCGATGTACCTGTCGCTGATGTTGCTGGCGTGGGGTGCGGCGGTCAAGGACCTGACCGGAATGACGCTGGCGCTGGCGGTTTTTGTCAGCCTGTGCCTGTACATCACCGCTCGCCAGGACGAGAAGGAATGCCTTGTGTACTTTGGCACTGACTATGGCGACTACATGCAGCGCAGCAAACGGTTTCTGCCCTTTCTCTGGTAGCCACTACGGCTTTTGACCGAATTGTGGATAGCTGCACATCAGAACGTTTTTTGCTGGCCAGGCTGTTTATTTCCCCGGCCGGGTCACTTATCCTGTATTGCGTTATTTGACTGCTCACATGGAGATACACACGTGAAAAAATTGCATAAAGTACTGGCCTTCGCCACTGCCATGGCTTGTGTGCCGACGGTTGTACAGGCGCGTGATACCACTCACTACCTCGATTTTCAGGAAGTGATCCAGGAAGCCACCAATGCCGGCCGTCTGGATGGCAGCGTGAAGTTCTATCTTGGTCATGCGCCGGCTGGTGCCAATATCGTCAGCCGCAACCTGACTACCAGCAAGAAAACCAATGCCTTTGGCAAGTCCGACGAAAACGCGTGCAGCTGGGTGTTGCAGTCAGCCCTGATCCATTTGCAGGAAGCGGCCAAGCGTCAGGGTGCCAATGCCGTGGTCAATCTGGTCAGCAACTATCAGCACAAAGAGTACAAGAGCCGCGACAAATACGAGTGTCATGCTGGCGCCATCATGGCGGGTGTGGCCTTGAAAGGAGATTTTGCCAAGGTTCGTTGATGACCGCATGTGTGTATGAAAAAGCCCGGAAATTCCGGGCTTTTTCGTGCTTGAAAGGTACAGTTCTGCTATTGGTGGTACTTGGCCGACAGCTCGTGCACCGCATCAATGAAAGCACCGGCGTTTTCCGGCTTGACCTCGGGTGTGATGCCGTGGCCGAGGTTGAACACGTGACCGGAGCCATGACCGTAGCTGGCCAGGATGCGCTCGACTTCCTTGCGGATGGCGGCCGGGCTGGCGTACAGCGCGGACGGGTCCATGTTGCCTTGCAGGGCGACCTTGTCGCCGACACGGGCGCGGGCGCTGCCGATGTCGCAGGTCCAGTCCAGCCCCAGCGCTTCGACGCCGGTTTCGGCCATGGACTCGAGCCACAGGCCACCGCCCTTGGTGAACAGGATCACCGGCACCTGGCGGCCTTCGTGCTCGCGGATCAGGCCGTCAACGATCTTTTTCATGTAGGCCAGCGAGAACTCGAGGTAGGCCGCGGATGACAGGCTGCCGCCCCAGCTATCGAAAATCTGTACTGCCTGGGCACCGGACAGGATCTGCTGGTTCAGGTAGCTGGTAACCGACTGGGCCAGCTTGTCGAGCAGGCGGTGCATGGCTTCCGGCTGGTCATACATGAAGGCCTTGCTCTTGCGGAAGTCCTTGGAGGAACCGCCTTCGACCATGTAGGTGGCCAGGGTCCAGGGGCTGCCGGAAAAGCCGATTAGCGGCACGCGGCCATTGAGTTCGCGGCGGATGGTCTTGACCGCATCCATGACGTAGCCCAGATCCTGTTCAGGATCGGGAATTGGCAGGGCATCAATGGCTTCCGGGGTATCGACGATCTTCTTGAAACGCGGGCCTTCGCCGGTTTCGAAATACAGGCCCAGACCCATGGCATCGGGAATGGTCAGGATGTCGGAGAACAGGATGGCGGCGTCTAGCGGGTAACGCTCCAGTGGCTGCAGGGTTACTTCGCAGGCCAGTTCCTGGTTCATGCACAGATCCATGAAACCGCCGGCCTTGGCACGGGTCGCACGGTATTCGGGCAGATAACGACCAGCCTGGCGCATCATCCAGATGGGCGTGACATCAACCGGCTGCTTGAGCAGGGCGCGAAGGAAACGATCGTTTTTCAGGGCAGTCATAGAGTTATCCACCATCCATTAAGCAAGTTGACCGGTTTGCATGTGTAACGCGGCATCACCGGATTTTGAAAGAGGACAGTATAGACGATGGCAATGTTTTTTGCTTTCGGCCGCTGTTCATTGCGTGTTTTGATGTTGGCGCAGGTTCGAATCCATTTGAACGATGTTCGGCGTGGCCGGGGATGCGGGGCTGTTTGTGCGAATAAATTCGCACCTACGGGGCGTTTGTGGGTTTGAATTCATTTGAACAATGCCCGGCATGGCCGGGCATGTGACAGGTGTTTGTGTGAATAAATTCGCACAAACAGGTGGGTTGGTATTAGAACAGTTTCTCGTCCAGCAGATAGAGGGATTCGCTACCAGCCTTGACCGAAGCAGTCAGGGAGTGGATGCGTGGCAGCAGGCGGGCGAAGTAGAAGCGTGCGGTGCCCATCTTGCTGGCGTAGAAGTCCTCTTCGCCTTCCCTGCCCTGTGCGGCTTTGGCCATCAGTGCCCACATGTAGGCATAGGCGGTGTAACCGAATACATGCAGGTATTCCACGGAGGCTGCGCCAATTTCGTTGGGGTTGGCCTTGCCCTGCTCTACCAGCCAGGCGGACAGCTCATCAAGATTTTCGATGGCTTTTTGCAGTGGTGCGGTGAAATCCTGCAACTGCTGGTTGGCAGCGATGAAGTCGTGCACTTCCTTGCTGAAGTGCTGGTAGAACGCGCCACCATTGGCCACCAGCTTGCGGCCGGCCAGGTCCAGTGACTGGATGCCGTTGGTGCCTTCGTAAATCTGGGTAATGCGGCAGTCGCGCACCAGTTGCTCCTGGCCCCACTCACGAATGTAACCATGGCCGCCAAATACCATCTGGCCATGCAGGGTGGTTTCCAGCGCCACGTCGGTCATGAAGGCCTTGGCGACCGGAGTCAGCAGGGCAACCAGTTCACCGGCTTGTTGCTGGACAGCGGTATCGTCGGAAAACTTGGCCAGGTCCAGCTGCTTGGCGACATAGGTGGAAAACGCACGGCCGCCTTCGTTCATCGCTTTCATGGTCAGCAGCATGCGACGCACGTCAGGATGCACGATGATCGGGTCGGCGGCCTTGTCGGGCTGCTGTGCACCGGTCGGGGCACGGCTTTGCAGGCGCTCGCGGGCGTATTCGATGGCGCTCTGGTAGGAGCGTTCGGCCACACCCAGGCCCTGGATGCCGACACCGAGACGTTCGTAGTTCATCATGGTGAACATGGCGGCCAGACCCTTGTTGGGTTCGTCGACGATGTAGCCGATGGCGTTGTCGAAGTTCATCACGCAGGTGGGTGATGCCTTGATGCCCATCTTGTGCTCGATGGAGCCGCAGGACACGGCATTGCGCTCACCGAGGCTGCCGTCTTCGTTGACCATGAACTTGGGCACCAGGAACAGCGAGATGCCGCGCGCACCGGCGGGTGCGTCGGGCAGCTTGGCCAGTACCAGGTGAATGATGTTTTCGGTCAGGTCGTGTTCGCCGCCGGTGATGAAAATCTTGGTTCCGGTGATGCGGAAGCTGCCGTCATCCTGTGGCTCGGCCTTGGTGCGGATGATGCCCAGATCGGTGCCGGCATGCGGCTCGGTCAGGCACATGGAGCCGGCCCACTGGCCGCTGTACATGTTGGGCAGGTATTTTTGCTTCAGTTCTTCACTGGCGTGGGCATGCAGCGACAGGCAGGCACCTGCGGTCAGCATCGGGAACAGGCCAAAAGAGACGTTGGCCGCGTTGACCATTTCTTCCAGCTGGGCAGTGAGCATCTTGGGCATGCCCATGCCGTCATATTCCGGAGCACCGCCGACACCGACCCAGCCGCCTTCGGCATAGGTCTGCCAGGCCTCGATGAAGCCGTCGGCGGTTTTCACTTCGCCGTTGCTCCATTGAGCGCCCTGCTCATCGGCCTCGCGGTTAAGCGGAGCGATGATGCCGGCGTTGACCTTGGCGGCCTCTTCCAGAATGGCGCTAGCAGTATCCGGATCAACGGTTTCGGCCAGAGCCGGCAAGCTGGCCCACAGCAGCGGCGCCTGGAAGACTTCATTGAGGACAAAATTCATGTCGCGTAGCGGGGCTTTATAGTCGGCCATTGGCTGGTTCCCTTTATAATATTTGTTCAGAACTGTGTGGCAGCAGGCGGATGATGATTACGTAAAGACGTTGCAAGTACGTCCCTGTAGGCTCCCGGGCGGCATCCATGCCGCCCACGCTTTACTCCACCATCATCCGCCTGCCTGAAACATTTGTGTTGCCTGCGAGTTTTTGCGGTAAGCCTGTGCAAAAGCCAAGGTGTGACGGATGCACGGAGGTTGTCTCTCGCCTCCCTCTCCCCACACGGGCGGATCTGGCGGATTGCACGGAATTTGAAGCAGTTGGTATAAAGTGGAGCAAAGCCTTGGCCGCCAAGGATGGCGGCCGGGAGCCTACAAGGATGTACTTGCGGCGTCTTTGCGTAGCTTTGTACCAACTGCCAGCACTAGCAAACCGGCATCAATAGCCCAGTGTAAAATCCTCTTCCGCCATATCCATCAGGTTGTCGGCACCGGACAGCATGGCCGCAACATGCGCACGGGTACGTGGCAGGATACGGGCGAAGTAGAAGCGTGCGGTTTGCAGCTTGGCCTTGTAGAAGGCCTCTTCGCTGGTGCCGGCAGCCAGTTGCTCGGCGGCAACCCGTGCCATGTCGGCCCAGAAGTAGGCCAGGCAGGCGTAGCCGGAGTACATGCAGTAATCCACGGCGGCAGCACCGACCACTTCGCGGTCTTTCATGGCGGCCATGCCGATCTTCATGGTCAGCTCGCCCCATTCCTTGTTGATGTCGGCCAGTGGTGCGACAAATTCCTTGATGGCCTCGTTCTCCTCGTTGGACTTGCAGAACTTGTGCACCACCTTGGTGAAGGCCTTCAGCGATTCACCCTGGGTCATCAGTACCTTGCGGCCCAGCAGGTCCAGCGCCTGGATGCCGGTGGTGCCTTCATACAGCATGGAAATGCGGCTGTCGCGCACGTTCTGCTCCATGCCCCACTCGGAGATGTAGCCGTGACCACCGTAGATCTGTACGCCATGGTTGGCGGCTTCAAAGCCGGTTTCGGTCATGAACGCCTTGGCAATCGGAGTCAGGAAGGCCAGCAGGGTGTCTGCCTGTACACGGGCTTCCTCGTCCTGGCTGCGCTGCACGATATCCACCTGCTTGGCGGCGTAGTACAGCATGGCGCGGTTGCCTTCGGAGAACGCCTTGGTGGTCAGCAGCATACGGCGCACGTCAGGGTGCACGATAATAGGATCAGCAGCCTTGTCCGGAGCTTTCGGGCCGGTCAGAGAACGCATTTGCAGGCGCTCGCGGGCGTAGCTGATGCCGCCCTGGAAGGCGATTTCGGCGTGGGCCAGACCTTGCAGCGCAGTACCCAGACGGGCGGTGTTCATGAAGGTGAACATGCAGTTCAGGCCCTTGTTTGGCGGGCCGATCAGGAAACCGGTGGCGTTGTCGAAGTTCATCACGCAGGTGGAGTTGCCGTGAATGCCCATCTTGTGTTCGATGGAGCCACAGCTGACGCCGTTGCGCTCGCCGACTTCGCCGTTGGCGTCCGGCAGGAACTTGGGCACGATGAACAGGGAAATACCCTTGGTGCCTTCCGGTGCATCCGGCAGGCGGCCCAGTACGATATGTACGATGTTTTCCGCCATGTCGTGCTCGCCGGCAGAAATGAAGATCTTGGTACCGGTTACCTTGTAGCTGCCGTCGGCCTGTGGCTCGGCCTTGGTGCGCAGCATGCCAAGGTCGGTGCCGCAGTGGGGTTCGGTCAGGCACATGGTGCCGGTCCACTGGCCGGATACCAGCTTGGTCAGATAGGTCTGTTGCTGCTCTTCGGTACCGTGGGCGCTCAGGGTGTTCATCGCGCCGTGGGACAGGCCGGGGTACATGCCCCAGGACCAGTTGGCCTGGCCGACCATTTCACTGACCGCCATGCCGAGGGATTCTGGCAGGCCCTGACCGCCATGAGCTTCGTCGTGGGCCAGGCTGGGCCAGCCGCCTTCGACAAACTGCTCGTAGGCTTCCTTGAAGCCGGTCGGGGTGGTCACGCCTTCGGGAGACCAGGTGCAGCCTTCGGTATCACCCACGCGGTTGAGCGGGGCAATGACGTTTTCGCAGAACTTGGCGCCCTCTTCCAGAATGGCGTCAATCATGTCCGGGGTGGCCTCTTCGCAACCGGGCAGGCTTTGGTAGTGCTCGGCATAGCCAAGCAGTTCGTCACGGACAAAACGGATATCGCGCAAGGGGGCTTTATATTCGGGCATGGTGAAGACCTCTGGAGATGACTTTTATTATTGGAGCCGCTCGGCTGTGAAGTGGTTTCGCGGCTCTTGAATTCATGCAATGTGGGGAAGTGTCCTGCGCCGGGCAAAACACTCAAACGGCCGTTTGAAAGTTACGACCAGCAGGGAGTGTTGTCAAGCGTTACCGGGCGATTTTGTATCCGCAGGGATTAGCCAAAAGTGGTAGGCAGAAGAGACCGGAGAGTCAGTTTTGACAGAAAAGGAAATGCTTCTGCAAAAGCGGAAAGGATCTGGATGACATACAGGGTCCGGGCTTTTGGCGGGAAAACTAAAAAGCCCGTGCAGTTTAAATACATGCACGGGCTTCGAGACGGGACGGAAAAAGAGATTTAACTCATGGTGTTGATCAGGGTGCCGATGTTTTCGCTGGCGGCCTCGACCATCTTGCCGCCGACCATGGCCAGATGCTGGGCCTGATCCATCTGCACCAGCTGCTGGGTCAGATCGGCAATGTTCATCATGGGCATGTCGCTGACAGTTGCATTGGCAACAGTTTGTGCCGTGCTGGCCAGTTGTTGCTGGCTGGCCTTGATGGTTTGCACGCCCGCGCTCATCAGGCTTGAAGAAATCTGCATGACATCCTCCATGGGGTGTCTGGTGATGCTTGAATGCCAGTATATATTTTTTCGGACTCCGATTCCATCAGGACAGGGTAGCGAGCAGCCCAGTCAGCTTTTCGATGCGCTGGCGCTGGCTGATGTTGTGAATTTGTACACATAGCCAGGCATCGGTACTGACAAAGCCCCAGGGGGCGAGCAGCCGGCCCTGTTCCAGATCGGCGCGGATCAGCTGTTCGGGGGCGATGCCGATGCCCAGCCCGGCCAGTACTGCCTCCAGCAAATAGGACAGGTGCGGAAAACCCTGGCCCATGTGCAGGCTGTCCGGCGGGATGCCATTGTGTCTTGCCCAGTCCGGCCAGGCCTGTGGCCGGGACAATGTGTGCAGCAGCGGCAGCTGGGGTATGGCTTTGTTGGAGTCCAGATCAAGCTGTTGCGCCAGGGCGGTGGCCAGTACGGGGCCGATACGTTCCTGTTCCAGCGGTATCAACAACTCGTCGGCTACGGGATTGTTCATGAAGGACAGACTGAGGTCGGCCTGTTGTTGCGGGCGCTCGTCATCGGCGCTGGTGACCAGTTGCAGGGGCAGATCCGGCAATGCCTGTTGCAGCGGTGGCAGACGCGGGATCAGCCAGCGCGCCAGCAGGCTGCCGGAACAGGCCAGCACCAGCGGTTTTTCCTGCTGTTGCTGACGCAGCTGTTGGCAGCTTTCGGCAATGGTCCTGAATGCCGGCTGGCAGTTCTGGTATAGCTGCTGGCCGGCATCTGTGAGTTTTATGCCACGCCCCTGTTTTTCCAGCAAACTGGTGTTCAGTTCTTCTTCCAGCAGCTTGATTTGACGACTGACTGCGCCGTGGGTGACATGAAGCTGTTGAGCAGCCATGCTGATGCTGCCCTGTTCGGCAACGGCAACAAAGGCTTTCAGTGCATTCAGGGATGGTAGTCTGTGCAGGTCATTCATGTGAGAAATAATAACAGATGGCAATAAAATAATCGCTTTTGCTTTGGCCGGTTTTGTCACAGAATTGCTGTAGGTGCGAATTTATTCGCACACCCAATTTTCATTGTGCGAATGAATTCGCACCTACAGGGGAAAGGCATGCACACTTATTTTGATGCTCCCGATGAGCGCGGGCTGTTTGGCATTTTTGGTGGCCGCTATGTGGCCGAGACCCTGATGCCGCTGATTTTGCAGCTGGGCGAGGCCTATGAACAGGCCAAGACTGATCCCGAGTTTCTGCGCGAGCTGGCGTATTTTCAGCGTGACTATGTGGGCCGTCCAAGCCCGCTGTATTACGCCGAACGCCTTTCTGAACACCTTGGCGGCGCGAAGATCTACCTCAAGCGTGAAGAGCTGAACCACACCGGCGCACACAAGATCAACAACTGCATCGGCCAGATTCTGCTGGCGCGGCGCATGGGCAAAAAACGCATCATCGCTGAAACCGGTGCCGGCATGCACGGCGTGGCCACGGCTACGGTGGCAGCGCGGTTTGGTCTTGAGTGCGTGGTTTACATGGGCACCACCGACATCGAGCGCCAGCAGGCCAACGTGTTCCGCATGAACCTGCTGGGGGCCAAGGTGATTCCGGTCACCGCCGGTACCGGCACGCTCAAGGATGCCATGAACGAGGCGCTGCGTGACTGGGTCACCAACGTCGACAATACCTTCTACCTGATCGGTACCGTGGCCGGCCCGCATCCCTTCCCTGCCATGGTGCGTGATTTCCAGGCAGTGATTGGCAAGGAAGTCCGTGACCAGCTGCAGGAGCAGGAAGGTCGTCTGCCCGACTCGCTGATCGCCTGTGTCGGCGGTGGCTCCAACGCCATCGGCCTGTTCCACGAGTTTCTCGACGAGCCGACGGTGAAAATGGTCGGTGCCGAAGCCGCCGGTCTGGGACTGGAAACCGGCAAGCATGCTGCCAGCCTGACTCTGGGTGCTCCGGGCGTGCTGCATGGCAACAAGACTTATCTGCTGCAGGACGAGGACGGTCAGATCAAGGATGCCCACTCGATTTCAGCCGGTCTGGACTATCCGGGCGTTGGCCCTGAACACTCCTGGTTGCGTGATGTGGGGCGGGTCGAGTACACCGCTGTCAGCGATGACGAGGCACTGGCAGCGTTTCAGCTGTTGTGCCGTCAGGAAGGCATCATCCCCGCGCTGGAGTCGTCCCATGCACTGGCCGAAGCGGTCAAGCGCGCACCGCAGCTGCCCAGGGATCACCTGATGGTGGTCAACCTGTCCGGCCGTGGCGACAAGGACATGGCCAGCATCATGCACTATCTGGGTGAGAAAGGAGCGCAGTCATGAGCCGTATCCAGGCCTGCTTTGCCAAACTGAAACAAGAAAATCGCGCTGCGCTGGTGACTTTCCTGACCGCTGGCGATCCGGACTACGCTACCGCCCTGACCATCCTGCGCGGTCTGCCCGGTGCCGGTGCCGACGTGATCGAGATGGGCATGCCCTTCACCGACCCCATGGCTGACGGCCCGGCCATCCAGCTGGCCAACCAGCGGGCGCTGGGCAACGGCATGAGCCTGCGCAAGACCCTGCAAATGGTGCGCGAGTTCCGCGAGGGCAACGACCATACGCCGATCGTGCTGATGGGCTACTACAACCCGATTCATCATTACGGTGTGGACGCCTTCATCCGTGATGCCAAACAGGCCGGCGTGGATGGCATGATAGTGGTCGATGTGCCCGCCGAGCACAACGAGGAACTGTGCGAACCGGCGCAGGCCGGCGGCATCGA
>WPCI01311317.1_pt1 | contig 12660 bp, 5 predicted proteins | sample 5399871 | NCBI WGS metagenome assembly WPCI01 (sample SAMN12869469, study PRJNA574797) | sludge metagenome | isolation source: wastewater treatment of pH7 | place: China:Beijing | collected 2019-05-20
ATGCCAGGAGTCAGGCAATCCAAGTGATTAACCAAATCTACTATCAGGACAAGATGTTCAATGACTTAATCGATCTGGCTAAGGTGATATTGACCGAGAGGATCAATGCATTGGAAGCTGCTCAAAGAAGCCAAGGAAACTATAGATAAATGGAGAATAATTATAAAGGTGGGGCTTTTTCAGCCCCACCTTGGCAATTAATAGCCGAACCTAACCCAGATCTTTGGAACACGAACGTCTCCCAAGCTGATCCATTATTGGTTATCGGGGTGGGTGATTTTGGTGAGTCATTATTGGTTCGATTTAGAGCGTTCACGAAATTTCATCGATCTGGTTTTTGTTGGAGCAAGAATGATTTGTTTGGGCTGATTGTTCCCTCTAATCCTGAAGTCTGTAAACAAGATGGCACCTTCTTCAAATATAGTATGAACAAGATTCGTGACCTCCGCGACCTTGCTGATTTTCTTAGAAACGGCAATCCTAAATGTGTTGTCGCTTTTGATGTAAGCGAGCAAACTTCGTATGACATTGTCATTGAACTCCTAACATATCTTGATGATTTGAGAGATTTAAGGAATGGATACTTTCCAGTGGATCTAGTAGCATTAGTAAATGAAGGAAAGGACGAAGGGCTACAATCCGCCAGAATCCGAACGATCTCTTTGTGGCAGCAAAATGGCAGACATAATCTTGAAAATACTCGTCAAATTACGCTCATTGACAATGCTTATCTGGTGAAGCAAGAAATTAATTCTGAAGAGACGATTAACAAATCAGTTTTATGCTTGTTTAGCTTATATTACTCTGGACAACCGATGGGGCAATTGTTTCAGGTGATAAGCACAAACTGGAAGATCTTTGCAGTAAATATTAGGGCAATTTATATTCCTTATGACAGACTGGTCCAGTACAAAACAATTAAATTAGCTAGAGAAATTCTGTACGAGTCGAAAATCCAATTACCTGTAAATAAGCAATTATTAGATACAGCTTATCTCAATTCGGTAAGAGGTGAACAAGAGTTTGCGAATAGCTGGTATAGGTTTAATAAAAGTACTTGCAATGAGAAAGTTTCCCATCTCACAAAAATAATTAATTCGCAAAATGAATTTCAAAAATGGGAAAAAATGTATTTATTCTCTTTATGGTCGGGAGAGTATTTTAAGGAAATTAACGGATTTATTAAAAAAGTGCCTGATTGCCAAGAAGTAATTACTAAGAAACTTGATGATTATGAGCATGAAGCTTTGCAATCACTTACCGGGATTAGAAATAATTCTGTAATGAGATGGGTGGTAGATGGTGATGTTAGAAGTCAAGCAGATAGCATTGTGAGTTCATTTGTTACTGAAGGGCAAATCGATAGTATAAAAAGAGATATAACGAAAAGAATTTCTTTTGAGATAGAATCAGGCAGCAATGGGCAACCGAAGTTCTCTTTGATCTGTGAACCGGGTAAAGCCCAGCCGAGGTTTTGGATCGATGGAAATTCAACCCATAAAGATTATATATCGTTTCTAAATAATCTGTTGTCTCTTATCGCACGTCAATTGGAAACCGCATTAGTTCAATATCTGAATGGAACCCCTAATTCTTCTTTAATAATCAATGATACCGCCGCTGAATTCTTAACAGGAATACCTGAAGCAATCCCAGGTAATGAAAACGACAAGAAAATTTTTTTAACCTCGGAAATTTACCGGCAAACCGGTAGCTTGGATCATCGATTAAAGAATTTGCAGCAGGGTAAGATACAAGAATCTGGGTTAGCTTTAGCAGTTCTGGTTGAATCTGACGTTAATTATAAAAGCTTTCCAAATCACATTTTGTATTTGAAGAACAACATCGAAGATAAACGACTACGCAGCGTTTTTGATTTGGAAAGAAAATGGGATAATACTCTCTTGCATGAATTTTCACCAAAAACTTTACTTTACATGGGCAATTATCGGGCCGTAAAACTTTTCAGTCATGCCGTTATTGCTGGATTGATAAAATTTGACCTTACTAAGGGGGGATGGGTTGCTGAGGGTCTAGCCGAAATGGGGCCTGTTAAATTAGGCGATAATGAGTGGCAGGAAAGTAATTTAACCTCCTTGTTACAAGCATTTCGGTACTTCACCTTAGATGGTATCGATAATGTGTTTGGTTTTAGACCATTCTCAAATCCTGAACAGCATTCGAAATTTCTAGATCGGTTAGAAACAGAATTAACCAAGTCGAATCATGCGCTATTGCCGGAAAACTGGATCGATACCCTGCCTACTGAAACGCAATATTTGTTGAACCAACAACAAAGAGTTGAACAGGCAGATTTGGTTTACTTATTCAAATCAATAATTAAAAATTGTGACTAAGGAGGGAATGTGGTTAGTACCTATGAAGTTATACAGGTAGGTGAAAAATTACGTCTTGATGATGGGCATGTAGTAAGCCTTGTGTCAAAAATTGGGGATGGGTTCACTGCTGTAGTTTTTATTGGAGAACCGGAAGATAAAAATTGGCGCAACGAGAATATCGTGATCAAAATCGCCAAACCTCAAACAGAGACTCAAAACTATGTTCGGGAAGAATACAATACTCTTATCGATTTGTCGAATCGAATTTTAGTACGTGGGGTTCCGATAAGTCCCAGGGTGTATGGAAAAGGAGTCTTTAATGATCGCTTTTTCATCGCCATGGAATTGTTAAAAGGCAGTCCCATCTTAGGAAAAGATGAAATTGTCAAGCGTGAAGAACGGGAAGCGCTTGAAGCATATCAACAGATTTATTGCTTTTTGGAAGAGTTGCATACAAAAGGTATTACCTATCCTGACTTGAAGATAGAAAATTTTTTTTGGGATTCGGATTCTGTTGATACCAAATTACGAGTTCTCGATTTTGGAGCTATGGGAAAAACACTGGATCCATTGAGAGATCCCGAATGCCATCGAGAAATTTTTAAGGTGGGGTTGGCATTTTTCTCTTCATTAACTGGAAGAAGTTTATTAGTTTCTGCAACTGAGGTGGTTGTTGAGAACCTGAATGAAGTTCTGCTGCGTTATGAATTGTCATATGGGACAAAGCTGTTATTAATTAGATTACTGGGCAGATCAAAAGACCATAGGTTGAAGGATGCAAAAAGTGTAAAAGAAGAGCTTGACGGCCTGGCAAATTTTTGGAATTATGACCAGGAGACATTATTTAACAAATTTCAAGCAAATCTGCTAAGAGGAGAAGGTATAGTAATTGAAGGAGATCTGGATGTTGCTGAGAAGAGATTCGAGGACAAGTATGCCTGCACGAAACGAGCGATGTCTGCGATCGATATTTACCAACTTCGTTTTGGTAAAAGCGAGACATTAAAAGAAGATGTAACAAGAAAATTGGATGCGCTATCAAAAGCAAGCTCATATCTTACTGAAGCGAAGAGGTTATTATTAATTAAAGATTTTGGTAAAGCAAACACACAGTTAAGAACTGGGGAAGCACTGGCTCAACGGCCTGAACCTTTCCATCTCTGGCATTATCTTTTTGAGGAAGCTCTGATTATTCGCGATGCCCAACTCGGACCTATTATTGAAGGAGTCGGACAGGTTATTGATAGTTATGAGAATGGAAAACTAGAGGCTGCACATTTATTAATTACCAACCTTATTGAGAGTTTTCCGGATACCCGCTCACTGAAACAGATTCAAGACTATATCCAGTTTACAAACTTTGAAAATTCCAGCGAGAATGCCCGTTTGAACGGTGACTACTTACAGGCGATTGAATACCATAAAAATGCTCAAGAAAAGTTTAAAGGTCTTCCCAATAGTAAGGACCTTGAGGAAAATTACTATAAAGACATGGCTGGAAGACTGAAATTGTTAGCAGATGAAGCTGAGGAACAGAGTAAGACAAGTAAGAAACCGGTATTGCCATTACCAGAACAAAATCGCCTGCTCAATTCGGGGGACATCAAAGCAGTTGTGGATGATTACAGAAAACTGCTTTTATTCGATAAGCTAAGCGAAGATGACCAAGATTTACTTGTAAAAGCGATCGAACAGGTTCTACGAAAAGGCGACATTCAGGGAGCTTCTTCACTTGCTGAGATTGTCAATTACATCGACGAGCCTAACGATCGGTTGATCGCCTTTAGAAGGTCAATTCGCCTTCTTCTGGAGACGAAATTTGCAATAAATACACAAAACATTCCCAACGCGATGACAAACATTAATAAGTTAGTCGAATTAGTTAAGGACAATGAATATATAGCTCTCCCTTTCCGCAAATTGTTTGCCGAATTCGCAAGATTAAACTTGAGCGGTCTCCCAGAACCCGAGAAGAATCGACTTAAAGAAATATCATTAACTTTAGGTGATTACCAAACGCAACAATTAATTGAAAACGCGATTCGTGAGGATGAAGAAATAGTTCGTCGAAGAATTACACCAATAATGCGTCAAATCGAATTTGACCTTTTACCAACTGACAGGTGGCATTACGAGTTAGACCAGTTTGTTGATGAATTGCAGACGAAAAGTTTTAGAGAGTTGTCGGACAGACTGAAAGAAGATAATTCGTTGTTAGATGTTGTTGCTGAGCAGATCCAACACTTGCATAATTACGAACATTTTGATAAATCACTCTCGAAGAAATTAGAAGACTTCAACAAAGAAGTTGAGCGTAGGCGAACTATCCTGAAGACACAGAGCGAGTGGTTGCCATCAATACGTCAGAACTTTGAGGAAGCAGTCAATCAGACAATCAATGAGTGGAAAGCTTACAAAGCCCAGGGAAGCCATGCATTTATTCGCTCAGGAAATACTGAATCTTTGAATAGATTGCTCACGCGTACTATAAAAATAATGACCCAAGCCAATTCTCTTACCGGTGACTTAACTCCTTTCAAAGAGATAGCAGCGGATTTGCTTGTGGAATTTGATTTGCAAGGTGTGTCAAATTGGCAATCTATACTACCTGACGCGGAAAACGTGCCAGGAGAAGTGAATACTGTATTAGATAATGTTAGCAGATACATGCAAGAAGGACAACTGCAGCTCGCACTTGGGCAGATGCAAAGATTGGATCCAGTCAGGCAACTATATCCCCAAGCGATAACATTGAGGCTTGAGTTACTTAAAATGGTTGCATATGAAAAAAGCCTAATGTCATTTTCCGAAAAAATACAACAACACCAATATTCTCAAGAGCTAATAGAGCTTATACTGGAAGGAAATTCAGTCAACAGGGTTTATGCAATTTTTAAGGCTAATAGAATCGCAGAATATCTCAATGATCTTATCAAGCGGCGACGAGCTTTATTGGATTCGCAAATTCAAAAATTGAAGTCCAATTTACAAGATTCTGTAGGACCAGATGAGGTCGCAAGGCAATCTATCTGTGAATATATAATGCTTCGACAAGCTAGTAGATTTGTGGAGAGCAGTGGGGTTAATCATGAAGAATAATCGTAAGATAAGTCAGTATAACTTTTGGATTGATATCTTAAAAGCGGGTTCCGGCTCAAAAAGACAGAAGCAATCGATGGCAGTCTTAGTTGATAAGTGGTTGGATGAAGGCGTTTTTATCGATGGAATCAATGAAGAAACCTTCTCAAGCGCGTATAACAGCATTCAAAAGCATCGAAAAAAGAGAGCCCTAATCATTAAAGCGTCTCTTTCTGTTGTGGTAATTATTGCGGTCGTAGTCGGAGCTTATTTTTTGCGAGAAAGATATGTGGCAACCCAGACAGCCAAACAAGAAGCAACTCAAGCAGCATTTTTGAATCAAGCAAAATACACTCAGCAAGCTGAAGATTCTTTTCATGCGACGGAGACCATTGAATCTGCAATTGTGGCGGAATCAGTAGTCATTCCAATTGCTACATTAATGCCCACTTCGCCAGCGGATTTTACAGGTGAGATAACCACTCCTGAGTTTCAGACAAGTGCTGTAGATTCTCCGGCAGACAATACTATGTATTCTGCTTCGTGTGATAACGAAGATTATTGTAACTGGAATATTGATAACGTACAGCCTAACACAACTTATGCTTTGTTTTTGAGGAATCCAAAATTCTCTAGCGCTGAAGAAGCGGTAATTATTAATTCTTTTGTAATCTCATCTCACGATATACCAAAACAGGAGAATCTCTATCAGATCCAATTATGCGAACAGGAGTTCTGTTATTTAGGATTGGACAAAGCTGATGATTTTGGGAGGTTTACGGTAACGGGATCAGCCACCTTTGCAGTGGAGAATGTAGGTTCTACGAATCTTGACTTGTTAATCATTCCACTTGACTTACAAGAAATCGACAGCAGCCTTATTACTGAGGTGCTCCGAATAGTAAAGCCTGATGAACAAAACTATTTATGTAAAGATTCCGAATGCGTGGTTGTTGGAAAAGCCAGTCCTTCTTATCCAATAGATAACGGGAGCAAGCTAGAGCTCTATGTACCTAACAATGGTCTCGATATCGTCTTGTATTTATCAAAACCAGATCCAAACAATCCAGAAACTTATCAAAATCCAACTAAAGTGAATCTTGCAAACTCTGGTTTCGGCTGTTGGGAGATTGATGGAGGGTTAGACAGCAGGAGCGTATTTTACCTTAGTTCGATATCTGATATCAATATCCTGAACAAAGTAATTATACTTACATCGAGTTCCAAACAATAGTAAAATAACAAAATCATTTAACTGGAATAAGGAATAATGAGCAATTACTTTTACGAATCAAATAAGGCTGTGTTTGACAGTTTGTTGCAGTTCATCGAAAGCGAATTAAAAAAAGCTGAGGACGTTGATGACATTAGCAAGATAGCGGTATGGAAAAAACAGCGCGACGAGTTTATTAAATGGCGTGACTCGAGCTCGAACGAATTGGATCCAATCCCAGACGAAACCTGGAAGCTGGCAGGACTGGTTAGACCTCGGCTTGATCATGAAATCCTACCGCAAGACCATGATCCAGTCGAAACCCTGATTGAACATCTTTTTACCAAGATCGAAACCGCATTATCCCAAAAAGATGTAGACAACTCCTTATTAGCTGACTATACTAGTTTGAGTGGGTGCCTGGATGAATTAAGTCCTACAGACAGAGATAAGTATCAAAAGGATTTTCTTAACCTAACAACTAAAATAATCCAAAGAAGAAGAGAACATACTACCGAACTAATCGGAAAGATCAGAGCTTCTGAAAACCTTGGCGATAAAGAACGATTGCTGAGAGATGCAGAATATTGGAATCCTTCGGATGAAGCGCTTCGCGAGGAGATACTCCAAGTTAGTAAGGAGTATGATTTAGGAGTTTCTAAGGAAGAAATTCGGCAAGACCTCTTGTTTGTTCAAACAACGATAGACAACGATATTAACCAATTTGCCACATCATTAAAAAGGTTGGAAAAGTGGCGAAGTCAGCGGCCTGAATTCTTTACTGAACATGATTTGAAGATTGTTCAGGAAGCGCGAACCAAATACGATAATAAGAATGTTGCTGGCGGTAAGCTAACTTCGATGACAGCAACCGGCAATCTTATTGATGCATATATTGCTTACTTAACAATCCAAAGAGCATCTGAACTCCAGGTGATCTATAATGACCAGGTAATCAATCGGGTCGATGCTGAGGCGGAGATTAGAAAGAAGTACCTTACTGCCTCTGAGAAGCATCTACAGAACTTGCTCATTAAAGTGAAAGAGATCAATCAACCATCAGCACAGATCGGTTACATCAATCAACAACTTGAGTTACGAGTTGACAGAGAAATCTCTGGGAGATCAGAAAACATAGATGGTGTACCTCTCTATGAAGATCAAAGAAATAGTCTGGTAACGTATAGAGACAGGATTGTAGCAGAAGAACTTCCGTTCGAAAAAGAAGCAAAGGGGTATTGGGCAAAGGCACAAGATGCAAAAAACATTTACTCTCGAGTCTCGTTCTTGATTAAAAGCTATAACAGCTTCCCGATGCAGTATGTACAGACATCCATTAGTAACCTTGTTGATGAAGCGATTAACGAAAGATTGATTGCAATTAAATTAATGTATGAACAAATTAATGACGGAATTACTCGGATTAAAGAATATAAATTAACAAATGCAGTTGACCAACTTAATAAAATTCAGAATCAGCTCGAAACGTTCGACACAATTATCAGTGAGGATTGGTTTGGAGTAGCTGGTTACGACAGTTTGATTAGGCAAGCACCCTTGGATAAATTAAGTCTTCCTACCCGTCCTGAAGAGTTGAAACAGTACTCTTTACGTGACGGAGGAGAGTTACGAAAGAAACTCTTTAAAGCATTTGAGAACACAGAAATTGCTATTACGAGAATAAAGAAACTAAATGAGCAAATTGAAAAATCAATCAATGATCCATCCAAAAACAAAATTGGAGAGGCTATCAAGACGTTTGATGGGAGCCGGAATGACCAGGAATTAACCTCCTTCCGCGCTTATATCGACCTTGAGAGCCTCATTCAAAAACATGAAGGTTTGGTAAAGAAACAACAACGCTTGCAGCAATTGTTTGAGACTAAAGAATATGACAAGTTGATCGAGTACTTTTACAATAACATTGACGAAACCGATGCATTTGGTTCTGCGAATGACCATGACAGGAAAGAAATCAATAAGATTGTGTTCCAAGCACAAATTGAGCAACATCGACAAAGTTTTGTCAGGCACATCAACAATAACAACCTTCTGGCCGCAAAATTTGAAAGAACTTGGTTAGAGAAAAACGATGCGCTACGAACCACTGATGAAAACCAACGAAAGACAGACGACAATCTTCAGGAAATATTTAACAACTCCAAGTTGGTTGAAGAATTTTATAAAGAAAGCTTTAATATACTATTGATTGATCAGGACCATCCGCTTTTGACCATTTATTCCCTTCAAGAATCATGGATTACTGGAGTGGTAGATAAGTCACTGTCTACGAAAATATCCCGATTTGTGACAGGGCTTTTAGATGAAACAGAAAAACATTTTTCTGAAGAGAAAATATATAATCAGTTTTCAGCCTTGTTTATTGAAAAGTCATTTGGTATACTAGTAAAATTCTCCGAAAGGATACTCTATTTATCCAACAATTTCCCACGGAAGAATCCTGAATGGCCTGAGCGATTAAAACTTAGCACGATTAGTTACGACGCTATAAGACTAACTTCAATTTGTTTGAAATTATTAAGAAATAAAATAAAGACAGTCATGGAGACTGATGATGTTCCTATTAGCGAGGTTCGCGAATGTTTGTCAGCATATGACTCTTTTAATCTTGCAGGCGAAATTGAATACGAAACATTTATTCGCACACAAGCATTTAAGTATGCAATGAAAATTGACGCTTCTCTTAGGGGAGAAAATGAATCTTCCGAAAAGAGATATGAGCATTGGAAATATTTTTCTAATTTGTTTTCTGACGATAAATTTGAGGAAGAGTTTTCAAGGGTAAAAAAGGAGATCTATTATAACAAGTTATCTAAGGCTATTCGCCAAAAAGAGTGGAGTGATGGTTACCAAGTAATTGAACAAATTAAAACTGAAACCATTGCTCCTGAATTGTTGAAACTAGAATTTGACTTTTTCACCAACTATGAGAATGTTGAGTATTTTTCATCAAAAAGAGCGGCGGATGTTATAGAAAGAATCAGGCTGTTTGGTTTGCAAGAAAATGAAGTGAAAGCCTTAGAAGCGAAATTAATTGTCGTTGAAGTCTTTGAACAAACAGGGCACAATCTGGTAGGTGCCGTAGAGATTCTTAATAGCGATTTTTATTTGAATAATGAGTTTATCAGCGAAGAGAAAAATAAGATTACTCGTAGTTTGTCCAGGAAACTAAATGATGAAATATTATCCAAACGAAAAAATAATAATATTAACGGACTTATTGACGATATTGTCAATTTTTATTTCTTAAGTGGTATAACAAGTCAAGACATTCCAAATAACATAAAGGAGTTGTCTGCTGATGAAACATTTAAGAAAGATTTATTACGGTTTATTATAGCAACTCTGACAGGAACTAATCAGCTATTAACCCCCCAAGGAGTAATGACAGATTATATCCGATCGATTGAAGAGGTGTTACCGACATTGATTGGCATTTCGAAGTATTTTAGTAATGTTTATCGTGGTGCTAGCGGTGAATTGTCACGAATCATGGGCATTAAGGGTGGAAATTCGAGCCCAACTATAGATGAGCTGGATGCACGTGTTTCTGACTTGGCATGTAAGAAGTCATCAATTCTGAACACACAAGTTAAAATCGGCAATCTTCAAGATGATAAGCTGTGGTTTGAATCTCTTGTAGCCCTACTAGAAAATCAAATTGCCGCAGGAGAACTAATCAGACAAAGAGTGCGTGAAGTGGAAAATGATAACACTTCTGGCTTCACGGATGTGGATCTAATCTTGTCAAACATCAAGTTATGGCTTGCAGAAACAAAGAATCTCTCTAAAGACTACCTAAAACTTCGAGAACTCCCTGATATACAGTATGATGAAAGCTGTAAACTTGTTGCAGAAATTGGGAATCGTATTACCAATCTGCCGAAACTTTTTGATTCTGATTTTACGATGAAGATGAAAGCACTGCTGAACTCGAATATTAAATTGACATATTCAGGTGTACGCAGAGATTATGTTGGTGTTGAAAACATCAAGTCTTTTTTAGAAGAGAGAGAAAACCAAATTCAATATTATAATAATCAGAGCAAGATAATTGATGAGAAAGCAAGAGAGTACGATAAAACGTTGAACGATCTTATAATAATGAAAAATAACTGGGCAGGGAAGTTGACATCAAAAGAAAAACAAATTGTAAGCGATTATTTGGATGCCTTTAGTAAAATAGTTCCAGCTGATTATCAGATACTCCCTCCTCCCGAACCATTAGAAAACCCCTTTGCAGGTGAAGTTGTAAACCAAAACCCTGGGTTTTTGCAGAGACTTTTTAGAAATATATTTACAGCTCATTCAAGAAACCACCATCGAAATTATGATAATGAAACACTATTAAAGAGAGAATTTAACGTTTGTAATTTAGAATATCAGATTCAGATAACAAATCAGATGTTAAAAATCATAGAAAATGTAACCTATCTACCAAACGTAGACGAATTCTTAAGTGAAAAGTCCGAGAACACACACAATCAGATAAATGAAATCGTTAATTCTCTACAGGAAAAGAAGGAAAGCATTATTAAATTGAAATATACTGCTGATAATATTATCAACAATACTGAGTTGAAGACGCATGAAAAAATCGAGGAATTGTTACAGGCTAATAACATTGGTAGCGTATTGGTCTACTACCTTTCTGTAAGCCCTTATAGGCAATTACCTGAAAACCAAAGTAACTTGAGAGGCATTCTCCTCAGGCGGGTTGCCGAAATGAGGTAGTTATGGCGTTTGCAATTATTTCTGATTTACATTCAAATTTATCAGCGTTGAAAGCGGTTTTCAATGACATTGATTCGTTTAGTAAACGCACAAATGTGGATGGAATTTATTGTCTTGGTGATATTATCGGTTATGGCTGTCAACCAGTTGAGGTTCTTAACTTAATTAGTCAACGAGTTGATTGCAAAAATGTTGTGAGAGGGAATCACGAAGAATTCTATTGGGGAAATCTTAAGGAAGATGTAGATAGTAAAGCACTATTGATGATTTCATATAATAAGTACTTGATTGAGCAAGATAGTTTCGCAAGAGACATGATGCAATCTCTATTTAATACTTCCGCGGTTTACAAGATGATTAAGAAAGGGAAATTTGATATTGTTTTAACTCACAATGGGCCCGCTGCTGATTACACAAATTATCGACTTCCTTGGCACAAAGAAGTTCTTCTGCCTTCATTGATAACAGAGTTTCGTCAAGTACAGGATGGAAAAAAGCCAACCTCAATTTTTCATAGAAAAATGCAGCACCTATATTTTTTTGGCCATACACATTTTCCAACTATCTATTGCTATAATCGCCAAAATGGTGTTGGATATGAAATTAAACCAAAAGATGAGGTCTCTTTGGTGGAAGAATGTGGGGATGCTGAATACATCCTGCTAAATCCAGGCTCTGTTGGATATTCTCGGGACGGAAACCCACACGCCAGCTACATGATTATTGATGATAAAAGAGAGATGTTGTATCATCGTAGAGTAGATTATAGTTTTGATCCAGAGGGGTATAAGGCAGCAAAGGTGTGGCTGAAAGAAAACTATTCTGAATTAAGTAAGGTACAAATCGAAGATTTGGTTGATAAAGTCCATCAGACGGCACGACATGGAGTGTTTGGAGCAAATGTGGCTACCTTGCCCGATGATTCTTGGAGGAAATATTATAAGGTGAACTTGTAGGATAATTGCAGATGCAAACAATAAACGGCAGTGTTGCACACATTGTGTAAACCCATTTTTTACGTCAGCCAACTATAAGTGAACAGGCACACGATCGCCTAAGAAAATAATCAATTATGCCAGGATGTCATGCCAATTAACAACTGGCGCATTGCCTCACAAATAAAGTAACTATCCGAAATAACGTTGCCTCAAAATAGAAGTAACCTTCGCAGTATTAGAGACTGCGAGAAAGCCTATGATGAGCCAACGAAGTAAAAAAGAAGTTCTTGAACACACCAGAGCCCGCTACCTGAAAGCCAGCAAAGCAGAGAAGCAA
>WPCI01126467.1_pt1 | contig 12659 bp, 9 predicted proteins | sample 5399871 | NCBI WGS metagenome assembly WPCI01 (sample SAMN12869469, study PRJNA574797) | sludge metagenome | isolation source: wastewater treatment of pH7 | place: China:Beijing | collected 2019-05-20
TTAGCAAAAACAATTGAAGATTTATCGAGTGAACTTACGTATATGAAAAAAGAGCGCAATGAATTTCTCGCTAGTGTCGCTCATGAACTATTAACTCCATTGACCTATATGAAAGGTTATGCGAAGGTAGCAAAGAGAGACTCTTTAACAAAAGAGGAGCGAGAAGAATACTTACAAATTATTGAGGATGAAACGGATAGTGTAACCGATCTCGTCCAAGATTTATTTATGCTTGTACAATTAGAACAACACCAATTTGTTATAAAAAAACAAAAAGTGCTTCTTCAGCCATTTTTAGAACGAATGGTAGAAAAAACAAAAACAACATTAACAAATAAGCAAATGCAACTTCATGTATATTGCAAAGATGATTTAGAAGTTTGTATAGACGAAAGACGTATGGAACAAGTTATGTTAAATTTATTACACAACGCTTATCAACATTCGCCAGAAAACACAGCCATTACGATACGTGTACTCATGGAAACAGATTCTTTTACAATAAGTGTACAAGATGAAGGTGAAGGTATTCCTGAAGAAGATATCCCGCATATATTTGACCGTTTTTATCGTGTCGATAAATCTAGAACACGAGCTACAGGTGGAAAAGGCATCGGGCTAGCTGTTGCAAAAGAAATTGTAGAATTGCATAATGGTTCCATTCTAGTAACAAGCCAATTAGAAGTAGGAACAAACTTTATAATTGAGCTACCTTTTGAATAAGATGCGTGTGAAAACACCAGTAGTAGTAAACACTACTGGTGTTATTTTGTTCATAAAAACAGCTCATATAAGCTAAGCTTTTGAAATTATTCTTATTTCAATATAAAATAAAGGTACATTTGCAAAGATTTGGAGGGTGATATAATTGGATATCCATGTATTAACAAAAGACGAAGCAGAAATTTACTTAGAACTTCGCGTAGAAGGATTAAAGCAAAACCCTGAAGCATTCAGCTCTTCTTATGAAGATATTATTAATAAAGAGTGTGCGATTGAATATAAAGCACAAAAATTAGCACAAGATGAAAACTATACGCTAGGTGCATTTAAAGATGGAAAATTAATCGGGGTTGCAACACTGGAAACGAAACCATATGTAAAACAAGAACATAAAGCTAAAATCGGTTCTGTATATGTATCTCCAAAAGCGCGCGGACTTGGAGCAGGAAAAGCACTTATTAAAGAATGTCTTGAGCTTGCTAAATCTTTAGAAGTAGAACAAGTTATGCTTGATGTTGTTGTTGGCAACGATGGAGCGAAAAAACTTTATGAATCATTAGGTTTTAAAACATTCGGTGTACAAGAACGTTCATTAAAATATAACGGACAATATTGGGACGAAGAGCATATGGTCTTATTCTTAGATGAAAATAAATAATAAAAAACATCCTCATGTTTGGAGGATGTTTTTTACTTTCTTGTAAACCATGCCGTGTGTAATAATTGAATCGCTTTCGCAATTTCTTCCTCTGATAATATCGCAAACCCAAGTAAAACTACATTTTCAGGTGCAGTATCGTCTTTATAGTACGTAGACACAGGATATATTTTGATACTATGTTTCGCAGCTTCTTGAATTAATTCTTCTTCCCGCATTCCATTATGCACTTTTAATAAAATGTGTAATCCTGAATCTTCTCCTATCACTTCAACACGATTAGAGAAATACTTCTCTATTTCAAAAACAAGTCGATCTCTCTTCTTTCGGTAGACGACACGCATTTTATGAATATGTTTTTCCCAATAGCCTTCATTTAAAAATCTTCTAATCACTTCTTGGTCCATTCTTGAAACACTTTGTGTATAAAATAAATATTGCTGTTGATACTTTTTAATTAATTTCTTCGGCAACACCATATAGCTCATCCGTAGCGATGGTAATAATGCTTTAGATAGCGTCCCCATATAAATAACTTTCCCCTCTGTATCTAACCCTTGCAGCGCCGGTATAGGCTTTCCAGAATAGCGAAATTCACTATCGTAATCATCTTCAATAATATACCTGCTCTCTTTTTTCTTGGCCCATTGTAAAAGTTGCATCCTTCTCGTAATAGGCATAATCATTCCATACGGAAACTGATGGGAAGGTGTAACAAATACAACATTCGCATTGCTATTTTCTAAATCTGCAATACAAATTCCATCTCTATCTAAAGATAACATTTGGACTCTTGCTTCTCCCTGTTCAAAAACAACCATCTTTCTATGATACCCTGGGTTTTCAACTGCATAATTGCTTCCCTTTAACAATTGAAACAATAGTTTCACTAATATTTGTGTTCCCGCTCCTAATACAATTTGACTAGCTGAACAACGTACACCTCTAGATTCATACAAATAATTCGTAATCTCTTCTCTTAAGCTCGCTTCTCCTTGAGGGTGTCCTAGAAAGAGAAGTTCGTTATTATGCGGCTGCCATATTTCATTTACAATTTTCCGATACATATTGAATGGAAAAGCATTTGTATCAATTCCTGTTTGTGTAAAATCAAATTTATAACTCTTCTCCTGAAACGGTACTTCTTCTATTCTCTCTCCGCTATCCTCTACATGAGCCATTTGCTCAATCTTGCATACAAAATAACCTTTTCTCGATATCGACTCAATATAACCTTCTGCCAGTAATTGTTCGTACGCTGCCTCTACTGTATTTTTACTTACTTGTAAATGTATCGCTAACTTTCGCTTAGCCGGTAATTTCGTAAAAGGGACAATTGATCCATCTTTAATCTCTTTTTTTATATACTCATACAATTGCACATATAATGCCTTTTTACTATTCATATTTAAATTAGGCGTTAATTCTAACATAGTATCTGACCCCTTAATAAAACTAAAATCTGATACTTTTTACAGTACCAGAAGTTATATATAATTCCTATTATCATGTCACACATAAAAAATCAAATACCGGAGAGGAGAAACATGATAATGAACAATGGTAGACGTATCGGACTTATTATGATTATTACAGGGGCTACATTATGGGGATTATCTGGTCCAATGATTCAGTGGCTATTTCAGCATACTAATGTATCCTCAATTGATTTTTTAACAATTCGATTGTTGCTTGCAGGAATATTTATTTTGTCTTTCTTACTTATAAAGAAACAAAATATATTTCAAATTTGGAAACACCCTAGATATTCTATACAACTTATTATTTTTTCTATTCTCGGCATGCTCGGTGCGCAATACGCCTTTATCGAAACGGTTCATATTAGTAATGCAGTCACAGCAACGCTATTTCAATTTCTAGGTCCTGTTCTTATTACCATGTATGTTGCATTTGAACAAAGAAAATTCCCTGCTTCCATGCAACTATTCGCAATTATAGCCGCGCTAATAGGAACATACTTTATTATTACAAATGGCTCAATTGAAAATATTGTTTTATCCAAAGAAGCTATTATTTTTGGACTATTAACAGCAATCGGATTTGCATTTTATACCCTTCATCCGGCTTCTCTCATTAAAGAATGCGGGACAACTGTAGTAATTGGTTGGGGGATGTTAATCGGAGGAATTGCACTACTTATTTATAATCGTTCATTCGGGTGGAATCAATTTTCACAAACCCTTACACTAAAAACTTTTTCTATGCTTATTCTTATCATTATTAGTGGTACCCTTTCTTTCCTTCTATATATCGGTAGTCTTAAATATTTAGCAGCAACAGAAACAAGCATTTTATCTAGCATTGAACCCCTTGTAGCTGCCATCGTTTCAATCACTTGGCTAAATGAATCTTTTGGAACATATCAATTATTAGGCGGCGTATGTATCGTTCTGTCCGTTATTTTTTTGACGATGCCTCAAAAAGAAACCGAACCAACCTATACAACGGAACAAATATAAAATGAAACTTTAATTAGTGGGGACTATCTCCCACTAATTATTAACCTACACCAATCGGGCTTTTACGGGATAAAAATGTCAAAAGAGGTCGTACAAAACTTACGACCTCTTTTTATACTTTAAAGGAATTGTCCCGCCTTCTAGCAAATACAATTACACTAACAATAAAAACTAGGAGTGTGGCACCATGAAAAAAATCGGAACTATGCTACTTCTCTCCTTCCTCATCACTGGATGCACACAAACGCAACCGGATTCAAAAGAACAAAAAAAAGACGTAATAGCAACGTCATCCACTCAAGTGAACGCACCTTCCTTCTTTCACCTTAGTGTTTTAAAAGATGTAAATTGGGAAGAAACACCTTCTTTCGTAGAAGGAAAAATGCCTTTAAAAGGCATCGAAGGTAAAGTCGCAATGGCTGATAGTCCTATTATCGCAAATGAACAAAATGAAATACTGTGGCACTTTCTAGATTCTGAAATACCAACTGGAAAATTGTCTATTATTGCGCTAAAACAAGGATCTGTAACTCCGACACAAGTACTCTTTCAAAAAGAAACTTCCAAACAAACTTGGACTACTTCAAATACAATCGATTCTACTACAAACGAACTCCCTCTCACTATGTCACTACCTTCATCTGGATTATGGTTATTAAATATATATGTGAATGAAAAATATTATGATCAGTTTGTAATCACCGCTGAGTAAAGTGACAAAAATAAACCACTTTCTTACAACAATGTAATTTCTACGTCATGTACTTCAATAGTTGAATTATCTCTCTTCTCTTATACTTAAAGTAAGAAATGAAACGAGGAGAGATGAGAGATGAAAAAAATGATAGAAGTGATCGTAGCAGTAACTGAGGTTTTAGTGAATGGTAAACAAGTTGCAATGGAATTAAATAAATAGTGAAGAAACATAAATAATTCTACACTTCTTCATTATTTTGATTTCTTATCTCAAAAAAGCAGTGCCTTTTAGGCACTGCTTTTCGCTATTAATAACGTGGTATTTTCGTAATTTGTGCCACGCCTGAATCAATAGCTGCTTTCGCTACTGCTTCTGCAACACTTGGAACAACTCTTTTATCTAATGGATTCGGGATTACATAATTCGCATTACGTTCTTCATCAGTAATGATGTTAGCGATCCCATATGCTGCCGCTAATTTCATCTCTTCTGTAATATCAGTTGCGCGCACATCTAACGCACCGCGGAATATTCCGGGAAACGCCAATACATTATTTACTTGATTCGCATAATCCGAGCGTCCAGTTCCTACTACAGCTGCCCCAGCCTCTAATGCATCCTCAGGGAAGATTTCTGGAATTGGATTCGCCATTGCAAACACAATTGCTTTCTCATTCATCGTCTGTACAAGTTCTTTCGTTAATACGTTAGGAGCAGATACGCCAATAAAAATATCAGCTTGGTGAATTGCTTCTTTTAACGTTCCACGCACATGTTCACGATTTGTCTTTTTTGAAACTTCAATTTGTGCTTCGTTCATCCATGTTTCACCTTCACAAACAATACCTTCTAGGCTAACTAACGTAATGTGCTTTGCACCAGCCTTTAATAATAATTTTCCAATTGCAATTCCTGCCGAACCCGCACCGTTAATAACGATTTTCACATTATCCATTTGTTTGCTAACAACTTTTAATGCATTAATAACAGCTGCTAAAACGACAATAGCTGTTCCATGTTGATCATCATGGAATACAGGAATATTCGTTTCTTCTTTTAATCGTTTTTCAATTTCAAAACAACGCGGTGCTGCAATATCTTCTAAATTAATCCCTGCAAATGTAGGCTCTAAATTTTTTACAAGGGTAACGATTTCATCTACATCCGTTGTGCCTAAACATAATGGGAAAGCATCTACATTCGCAAACTTCTTAAACAAAATACTTTTTCCTTCCATAACAGGCATAGCCGCTTTCGGTCCAATGTTTCCTAAACCGAGTACCGCTGTTCCATCTGAAACAACTGCCACCATATTGCCACGTCCTGTATAGTCATACACTGTTTCTTCATCTGCCGCAATTGCTTTACACGACTCCGCTACACCTGGTGTATACGTCAGGCTTAAATCATCCGCTGAATTTACCTCCACTTTACTTGTAATTTCAATTTTCCCTACTAATTCTTTATGCAATAACAATGATCTTTCATTAATTTGATTTGCTAACATACTTATAATCTCCCCTTAATTTGACAAGCTAGCTATATGAATATAGCTAGCTTGTTTGATCATGAAAACATTTTTAATAATATTGTCGCCGTTACAACCATTGCCGCCCCGCCTAAACGAGTTGAAATTTGCGCGAACGGCATTAATTCCATACGATTTGAAGCCGATAAAATAGCAACATCTCCAGTTCCGCCTAAACCGCTATGACATCCAGTTACAATCGCCGATTCAACTGGATACATCTTCATCACTTTCCCTACAAGAAAACCTGATGCTACCATTGTAAGAACAACCGATGCGCACACAACAACATATCCTACTGAAAGAACTGCTGCTACGTCTTTTAACGGAATATATAGCAATCCTAATCCAACCATTAAAGGCCAAGTTAAATTCTTCGAAATAAATTTATATAAATGGAATGCTCCTTGCTCCATTTTTGCTGGCATTAATTTAAAGTATTTCACAAGTGCTGCTGAAAAAATCATAATGATTGCCCCAGGAATACCGATGAACTTAGAAGCAAATCCTCCAAAGATGAAGAACGTACACGCAATTAATAAACCTGCTCCCATTAATGAGAAGTCAATTGGCTTCTCTGTATTTTGTTCTTTTAATAATTCTGCTTGATTGTCTGTTTTCACTAATACACCGTTACCACTAAGCTCCGGTTTCTTCTCACCTAAACGCTTCATATACCCTGCACTTACAATTGCGAACATATTTCCAATAATAGCTGCTGGAATAAGCTGTGATACAAACGTCGCTGATGATTCATTTAAAATATCACTATAAGCTAGCGACAATGGTAAAATCCCTTCCCCGATACCACCACTCACAATTGGTACGATGATAAAGAAGAATGTGTGCTTCATTTCAAATCCAAATAATGAACCGACCAATAACCCTACTGCTACAGAAGCTAACGTCCCTACTACTAAAGGAATAAACATGCGAACGAAACCTTGTACTAACACTTTACGGTTCATTCCTAAAATACTTCCGACTACTAAACAAGAAATATATAAATATAAAAAGTTCGATTTTTTCATTAACATAGTCGCAGCTTCCATTGAAGCTGGATTCATCCAGTTAAAAAATACAAGTAATGATGGAATAAATAACGAAAGTATTGCTGGACCGCCGATATTTTTTAAAATTGGAATTCTCATCCCAATATCGCCTAAGAAAATCCCCATGATCATAATAACTGCAAATCCACCAATCATATCTGCTGGCAATTTATTATATACAGATGCCCCATAAATAATAGCAGCCAATACTACATATAACGGTAAAGGTATAACACCGATTTTTACATTCATAATTTTAGAAGCGAAAGATTCTCTTTGTACTTCATTTCCTTCAGAAAATGATACCGCTTCCACATTCTTTTGAATTCCCATATGGCACCCCCTCGTTTTCTTAATAACAATATTAAAACGCTTTCAATAGTAAAAATAGTTTTTGTAAGTTTTGTAATTGATTTTGTAATTAAAAAAAGTATAAGCGACTTATATTAAGTCGCTTATACGTAAAACTCTATTTTCTTTTGATCAACACATCTTAATTTACTTACAGGTCTGCCCACATGTTGGTACATCATTTCGTTTTCTAACACTCCAATGTCAGTCAAAAACATTACATATTTTCGAATAGAAACTCTTGAAATTCCAACTAATTGTGCCATTTCATCTGTTGTAAACACTCTTCCATTCAACGACTCGATCTTCTGCCAAATTAATTGCAACGTTTGCTTCGTTAACCCTTTCGGAAGCTCTTTCGTGACAGTAGGCTCCCTTTTTTCTTTTTGTAAAATTAACGAATCTAATTCCGATTGACTAATTTTTTGTTGTTCTTTCATGAAAGTAAGTTTTTCTCGATATATAGTTAATGCCTCTTTAAATCGTTCAAATGTAAATGGTTTAATTAAATAATCTACTACACCATATTGTAATGCTTTTTTAATACTTCCCATATCATGTACAGCTGAAATCATTATAATATCAATTTCTTTTTCTTGGTTCCGGATATACATTAAAAGCTCAAAACCAGTCTCTTCAGGCATAAAAATATCAAGTAAAACTAAATCTACTCGTGATTTCTCTAATATTTCGATCGCCGACTTTACTGAGTTAACTGCTTGAACAAGTTCAAATCCTCCTACTTGCTCTAAATAATGCGTATTTAGCATTGCTACCATCGGGTCATCTTCTACAATTAAAACTTTAATCATATTTGCCTCTCATCCCTACCTTTAGGTATTTCAATTGTTATCGTTGTTCCCTTACCTACTAATGAATGCATATGAATTTCCCCATTTATTCGCTGTATACTTTCTTTTACAAGATACAAACCATAACCGCGGTTATCTCCCTTTGTGGAATAACCTTTCGTAAATAATTGCTCTATTTCTTTTTCTTGTATACCTTTTCCCGTATCTTGTACTGTAATAGTTAGTATATCCCCATGTTGTATCTTAACTTCAACTCGCTTCTTTTCACAATTCGTAACTGCCTCTAATGCATTATCAATTAAATTTCCGACAATCGTAATAAGTTCATGAGTAATACTTTCATCATCTATTTCCGGCATATAAGAATCTTCACTTATAATTAATTTTATATTTTTCTCTCTAGCATAGCTGAGCTTACCTAGTAAAAAACCAGCAAATACTGGACTTTTTATTCTTTTCATAACTCCACCAATTTCATATTGATGCTCTGATACCATGCCGCTTATATACTTCTGTAATTCTTCATACTGCTTCATATGTGTAAGCCCTAATACGACATGCATCTTATTCATAAACTCATGAGATTGTGCCCGTAATGCTTCTGCATATAGTCTAATACCAGTTAGTTCCTCTGCTAGTTTTCTAATCTCTGTTTTATCACGAAATGTTGCAATTGCACCAACTATTTCTCCTTTTACATATAAAGGAACTCGATTCGTCACAATCGTAATTCCGTAAATATTTTGTTCTTCGTTTAATTGTACTTCTCCCGTTTGCAATACTTCTTTTATACGTGAATTTGGCATATACAACTCAACATCTTTACCGATAAAATCTTCTTCAAGTCCGCTTTTTTTAAATAGACGTTTCGCTTCATTATTAATTAATGTTACTCTAGCCTCTTTATCTACAGCAATAATACCTTCCTTTACAGATTGTAGCATCGTATTTCTTTCTTCAAGAATTTTTGCTATCCTGTGCGGCTCAAGACCGAATAAACTTTTCTTTATATGTCTAGCTAGCAATATTGCTCCTATAATTCCGACTAATACACCAACTCCGACACCAATATAAATGATATGTCTACTTTCCTTAACTCTCTCTTTTACATTATCTGCTGAAATACCAACAGCCACAGCTCCAAGTTGTTCACCTGTTTCAGAAAATATTGGTACAAACACTCGCATGGAAATACCTAAAGTTCCTTCTGCTAACGATACATGTTCTTTTCCTTTCAATGCAGGCCCTTCATCTCCCCCAATAAAATGATGCCCTATTTTTTGAGGATTTGGATGTGACTTTCTTATTCCATTCATGTCCATAACTACAATAAACTGAACACCTGTGTTTTGTAATATTCTATTTGTATACGTTTGGATTGCAGAGGTATCTGCTTTCCCAACCAAACCATCGATTACAATCGAATCATTCGCCACAATGTGTGCAATTGTTTTTGCCTTCTCTGCTTGGCTATCCTCCGTCGTCCGTTCTACATTATGACTAATTAATATATCTGTCACAAGTAAAGAAAAAATTACAACTGTACAAACTAACAATGTAATCGTTTTCCATAAATTCCATAGTCTTTTTCTTTTTTTCATCCCGTTAATGACTCCCCTAATTGCTGAATAGAAAAATAAGTAAGGTGATATTATTTTCACCTTACTTATCTGCTGTTATTATACTTTAAATTTACTAGTCATCGCTTGTAGTTCTTCTGCCATCTCAGCTAAATTTTGCGAAGCTGAACTAATTTCCTCCATGGAATTAACCTGTTCTTCTGTTGAAGCTGCAACACTTTGCATACTAGCTGTATTTTCTTCTGCAGCAGCTGCAATTTCATCAATAGCATTTGTCACTTCATTTGCATCCCCAGCAATTCTCTTCGTTGTTTCTACCATTTGATTAACTTGAGAAACAATATGTGTAGTAGAACTTAAAATTTCCGTAAAACTTACTTTCGTTTTTGTTACAACATCAAGGCCCTGTTGAACTTCTCCATTCACATTATCCATCGCCTTAACAGTATGTTCAATATCCGCCTTAATTTCTGCAATTAAATTTGCAATCTCTCCAGATGACTCTCCTGATTGCTCTGCTAATTTTCTAACCTCATCTGCTACAATAGCAAATCCTCGTCCCTGTTCACCTGCTCTTGCTGCTTCAATAGCCGCATTTAAAGCTAATAAGTTTGTTTGAGTTGCGATGTTTTGAATTGCTTCAGAAATAGCTCCTACTTGCTTTGATTTCTCATCAAGCAGTTTAATAATAGCATCTGACTCGGATACCGACCTAGAAATAGACTGCATTTGTTTTGCAGTTTGTTCAACTAAATCTTCTCCCTCTTCAGCTCTTTCTCGCGCATGTAATGAGGAAATAGAAATTGACTCTGCGCTTCCAGTTACATCTTGAATTGCTGTATTTACTTGTTGCAATGTAGCCGCACCTTCTTCAACACCTTGACTTTGTGATTCAGCCCCACCTGATACTTGTTCCATTGCAATTGTAATTTGATCTGTCGCATCATTTGCTTGCTGTACGCTCGCTGTTAACTCTTCTGCCGATGCTGCAACATGTTCTGCTGAAAAGCTAATTTGGGTAATAACATCTTGTAAAGACGTAGACATTTCATTAAATGAATTCCCTAATTTCCCTATGTCATCCTTGGAATGGATTGTAATTTTCTCTGTTAAATCTCCCTTACTAATTTTATATGCCGATTCAGCTATTTTTCGTAATGGCCTTGTAATAGACTTTGTAATGAAATAAATTAATATACTACCAAATGCAATAGCGATAGCAATGACAATCAAAGTCTTATAAAACACTGGACTGGCAGCTTGGGTAATTTCTTCATCGAACATAACACCAACTACTTTCCAGCCCGTTTTCTCATTTGTTGCAAAGATTAAATTCTTTTTATCATCTTGTTCTGTATAAGACACATTTCCTTGTTTATCTTCATAAATTGGTTTAATCCAAGGATCAGTAACTTTTGCACCTGGTTTTCTAGATGGATGACTAACAATTTGCTTATTTTGATCTAAAATAACTGCATAACCTTTTTCACCAATGTTAATCATTTTGGAAATTTTTAAGATGTTATCTAAATTTAAATTAATTCCTATAACACCTTTACCATCTTTTACTTCTTTCGCAATCGTCACTACCATATTTTTTTTAGATGCTGACTGATATGGCGCAGTAACAATTACTTTCCCTTTATTTTCATGTGCTTCTTTATACCAAGATCTATCTGTTGGATTATACCCATCAGCCATTTGAATAAATGGTTCTCTTATAAACTTTCCCGTCTCTGTTCCAATATAAATACCTTCTACTTCTGGATGAAGCTTTATATATTGTGCTAACTTCGTTCTTACTATTTCTTCTTGTCCATTTAGATATGTATCCTCTGTTAAGATGTCTGCAAAGTACGTCGCATCAACAAATTTCTCTTCTATATTTTGAGAAATAACAGTATTTAAAATCGAAATATTCTCCTTTGCCTTATCTGTCATTTGATGCTCAAAATTTGTTTTGGCAGTTTGATATGAAACACCACCGATAATAATTCCTGGTATAGTTAAAATAATAAAAAATGAAATGATTAATTTTTTATTGATACTCATACATTTAACCCAGTTAAATATTTTTTGCATAATAAGCCTCCTTTATGTAATGTGGATACTTGTGTCATTTTATACAATTAATATATATAAAACAATATATAATGATAACATGTAATTTTTTCGTCAATTATGCATTTTTGCATATCCACTCCTTATACGTATTTTAATCATAAAAATAAGAGAACTTTAGCATTATATATGCTAAAGTTCTCTTATTTCTTAACAGCTTCTACTCTATAAAACTTCTCTTATAATCCTCAAATGTTTTATCCTTCACCTTATAGTCATATTACTAAAAATCTTCGTCCTAATTTATTTAGCGCTCTTTACATAACTAATTGCCTGACTTCCCATTTGTACCCATGCCTGTTCAAAGGTTTCTCTCGGTACTTTTACATCTAAGCTATCCTCAAGTGGATCTCGAATATATACAGATTCCTGATCATACCCAATAAGTACAACACAATGTTCATTATACGTAATAGAAACATCTCCACTATTTGTTTCCCATGTAGTAAATTCATCTTCATCTAATGGTGCAAATGTTGCATTTGTGATCATGACTACAGGTTGCCCTGCTTTTACACTCTTATAAATTTCTTCTATATTCTTCCCTGTTAAGTCTACAGCTTTATTAGGTAAATATTTTTCCGCTAACTGAAAAAGTGGTCCATGATATACAGCGTATCCTGATTCAGAAAATGTGTAAATATTACCTACAAATCC